>Ga0209976_10001076_pt1 | contig 16405 bp, 10 predicted proteins | sample SumtaG_FD_182806 | JGI IMG/M metagenome (GOLD analysis project Ga0209976, IMG submission 182806) | Deep subsurface microbial communities from Indian Ocean to uncover new lineages of life (NeLLi) - Sumatra_00157 metaG (SPAdes) (version 2) | ecosystem: Environmental > Aquatic > Marine > Oceanic >...
TGCTCTAGATTTAATGCCTATCAATATTCCTCTACTAGTGACAATTATTTTAATAACTGGTGTTCTTGCCATGGCTCACCATGGAGTCATTATACGGAATTTAGCCTCAGTTGATAGTTTAGGGCGTGTAAGTGTAGTTTGTTCTGATAAGACGGGGACGTTAACTAAAAATCAAATGTCAGTGCAACATGTTTGGGTAAACGGTTCAGTATTCAGAATTACGGGGAGTGGTTATTCTCCAGATGGGGATATTGTTTTGATGGACGATCCGAAGAATCATACATATGTAAAACATGTCGATGAATATCCTCATCTTAAATTACTATTGACCTCAGGTTTTCTGAATAATAATTCTGCGTTAGTGAAAAATGAAATTGAAATATCTGGGAAAACTCTTTATGATTGGAGTGTAATTGGTTCTCCTACCGAGGGAGCACTTATGGTGTTGTTCCAGAAAGGGATGGGAGATTACCTGCTTGATGAATTTGAATCAATTACAGAATATCCCTTTGATAGTTCATTAAAAAGAATGACTAAACTCTATAAGAGAGATCATGTATACGTTTCTTTTACAAAAGGGGCAAGCGAAATATTAATGCCTCTGTGTTCCAAAATTATTTATAACGATAAAGAAATTGAGTTTAGTCAAGAAATCAAAAAAAAAGTAATGGAAATAATAAATCTATATGCCCATCAAGGGTATAGGATCCTTAGCTTATGTTATAAAGAAATGGATGATATTCCTCCAGAAGGAGATGATGGGAGGAAAGTAAGTGAAACGGATTTAACGTTTATTGGATTTGTAACAATCTTAGATCCTCCTAGAGAAGGAGTAAGGGATTCTGTAGAGCAATGCCATGAAGCGGGAGTAGAAGTTGTAATGATTACTGGTGATTCTCCCGCTACTGCTAGAGCGATTGCCTCACAAATCTCAATTATTACTAAGGAAAGTGAAATTACACTTGAAGGTAAAGATGTTAAAGATATTAAATCATACGAGGATTTTTCGAAAGTTAAAGTTTTTGCTCGGGTTTCACCAGAACATAAGGAAGACATTGTAAAAAAATATCAAGATCAGAAAAAGGTTGTTGCCATGACTGGTGATGGTGTAAATGATGCTTTAGCTTTAAACTTGGCTGATGCCGGGGTGGCGATGGGAATTGCAGGAACTGATGTAGCCAAAGAAGCCTCAGATATGGTTATTTCTGACGATTCTTTTAACTCGATAGTCACAGGTATCCATCAAGGGAGGGGAATCTTTGCAAGAATCCGCACTGTGGTAATTTTTTATATTTGTATTAATGTTTTTGAGGGTATTGTACAGTTCATTTTAGCAATAATTTTAAATAAACCGTATTTTTTGGATGATCCGTTTTATTATCAATGGATTTTTCTCTCAATAACCTTACACATATTTCCAGGCTTAATTCTTACATTTGATATAACATCTAAAGATGTAATGAAAGAAAAACCACGTGACTCAGAAGAAATTCTTTCAAAAAATACAATTGTGCTTTTATTCGTCTTTGGTATTTTACTCGCTGTTAGTATGGTAATAGTATATTTTATTACAATCAATGGGGCTTATCCTGTTTTTCCAGAAAATTGGAATTTTGGGGCCCTCAATGATAGCTACCTTTATACTCCAATTACTGATCCACTATTGGGCAGTGAACTTCGTGATTTCTACCCATTGGTTCCTGATGCAGAACTACGGCAATATGGAAAAGCCTTAACAATGCTAATGGTGACTCTATTTTTCTGCGAATCATTCTTAGTGTTCCAGATTCGACGCCCAAATAAATCCTTAATAAAGAGTTTAATCGAAGATAGCAATAGAAGAATGTATTATATTATTGGGTTTCTATTTGCGCTTTTCTTGATGCTTATGTATATACCGGGAGTGCAAGTAACTCTCGCAGATTGGGGGATTAATTTTTTATTCATGTATCTAACGGGATGGGATTGGTTAGTCTGTTTCTTGATCTCACTGATTTGCATTGTTTCTTTTGAGATTGTGAAATATGCCGCTCGTACTTATGGAATAACCTTTTAAAGACCATATTTTTTTCTTATTTTTTTCTTTTGCATTTATTTCATTAATTTTTTATTCAAATACCGATTTTTTTCATTTATGTTAAAAGGAGAGAGAATAACACTTGGACCTGTAAAAAGAGAATATATTGAATCTTATCTTAAGTGGTTCAATGATCCCGAAATAACTCGATATTTGTCTATGTTTCGTCCATTTACTCGCATGATGGAAGAAGATTGGATTGAAAACCTAAAGAATCGAGATGATACTATTGTCTTTGCTATTATTATTCCTGATGAAAACAATGTAGAAAAACTGATTGGAAATTGTGGGCTGCATGCTATTGATTGGAAAAATCGAGTTGCGGAAGTAGGAATCACTATTGGGGAAAAAGAATACCAGAGTAAAGGGTACGGAACAGAAGCAATGGAAATATTATTAGAATATGGATTTAAAACTGTGAATTTGAACAGAATCCAGTTACGTGTTTATGAATTCAATAGTAGAGCTATAAATTCTTATAATAAAATAGGATTTGTAAATGAAGGTCGAATGAGACAAGCAATTTTCATCAATGGAGAATACCATGATGTTATTTTTATGAGCATTCTACAAGAAGAGTGGTTGAAAGAAAAGTAAAAAGTATAGCTGATTGATAAAATAAAACTTAAATTCCACTCTAACTACTTTAGAATATCTTAAAATATAAAACTATTATCATGACAGATATAAAATTTGGGAATAATCTGTATTATTCTCAATCTTGGGATCTTCTTAAGAAAAAGGTAATAACGGCCGGTCAGGAAGCATGGGACTCTATTTGGCTTCCAGATCACTTAAGTGGTATTCCCGGTAGCGCAATAGATAACTTTTTTTGTTTATGGCCAGTATTTGGTGCATTTTCTGAATTAGCAAAGGGAAAAACTTTAGGTTCAGCTGTAACTGATCCTTATAGGCTGCATCCTTCGTCTTTAGCTCAAATGTCAATGACTCTTAATCACATGACTAGTGGAAAATTTATATTGGGGATAGGTGCTGGAGAGGGAATGAATTTAAAGGCTTATAACATCCCTTATGATCATGCTGTTACTAAAATGTCCGAGTCGATCAAGCTAATGAAAAAATTTTGGAAAGAGGGAGCAAATGTAACTTTTGAGGGAAAATTCTACCAGACTAATAATGCTTTTATAATGCCAAAACCAATATCTGAGATTCCTGTTTGGATTGCGGGAAATGGACCTAAAACTCTAAAACTTACTGCAGAAGTGGCTGATGGTTGGATGCCATTTGGTGCCTTCCCTGATTTATATAAAGAATACCATGATACAATCATTGATTTTATGAAGAAAAATGGAAGAGATATCGATCAATTTACTTTTGGTCATTTTGCTCGAATTTTCATAAATGATGACGAAGAAAAATTGAATTCATTTTATAGAGGTATGAAAGCAGGATTGAGTATGCAACCAAGGACATTGAAGAAACTAGGATACTGGAAAGAAGAATATGAAGAAATTTTTAAGGAAGCTACAGGTTTTAGTAGTGAAGAAATGAGTATTTTAGTATATGATCGAGAAGATACTGCAAAATTCAATTATGCTAAATTAGCTCCGTTAGCAGAAGACATTCCTGATGAATTGATACGAGGAGGTGGCATGATTGGCACGAAAGAGGATATAATTAAAAAAATTCAGAAATTTGTTGACGCAGGGGCTCAGCATATTATCCTCGAACTGCAACATGGTGTATCAAGTAGACACGCACCTTTTACATATTTTGACGCAACCCGAATTATTAGTGAAGAAATTATCCCGAATTTTAAGGAATCAAAATAGGTATCCCTTCTTTTCCATATTTTTCTATTTAATCTTCATAACAAATTAATTTTTAAAATATTTAACATTCAATTCTAATAGTAAATATTCAAATTATTAGGTGTAATTACATGAGTAAATCAAAAGTTTCTATTGTTAAATATGAAGAACCTTTAGAATCAGTTCGTAAATTAGTTGAATTAACAAATTTATTTGATGAGATTCCTAAGGACGCGAAGGTGTTTATAAAACCTAACATAGTCTATTGGAACACCGAAACTAATTTTCCAAAATGGGGTGTTATAACCAGTTCTCGTGTTATTGAAGATGTTGTTGTTTTGCTTAAAGAGCGTGGGATCGATGATATCTCTATTGGAGAAGGTATAGTAACAGCTGATATAAAAGATACTGAAACTGCAGCAGATGCATTTGAAAAGCTGGGTTATAATCTTCTTAAAGAAAAATATGGTGTAAAGCCAATTAATACTTTTGAACACAAATTTGAGAAGATAGATTTAGGTACCGGATTTAAAGTCAATTTTAATTCTGATGCTTTAGCTGCTGATGTTGTAATTGATATACCCGTATTAAAGACTCATTCACAAGCCGTCGTTACGTTAGGATTTAAATGTTTGAAGGGATTAATCAACTATGCTTCTCGTAAAAAATTCCACAGTGATGATCCAGTAAAAGATTTACATCATAATGTCGCTAAATTGCCTAACAAACTTAAAAAAGTCTTAACAATTATCGATGGAATCTATACTCTTGAACGAGGACCTGCCATTGATGGAAAAGCTCATAGAAAAAACATTCTTGTTGCTTCCTCTGACATCCTCTCAGCAGATATGGTTGGTGCTAAACTACTTGGTATTGACCCTACTGATGTACCCCACTTAGTACAAGCAGCAAAAGACAGAGATCGACCAATGGATTTATCAGATGTAGAAATTGTTGGTGAAAAGATTGATGATCTAGCTTCTCATCATGAATGGGATTTTATATATAATGATGCAGGTGATCTTCCCCTTCCTTTAGAGAGAATTGGGGTAAAAGGATTAAAATACCATAAATATGACAGTACATTATGTACCTATTGCTCAGGAATTAATGGATTGTTATTAATGATTATCAAAAATGCATGGCAAGCGAGGAAAGGTAAACCATTTGATGAAGTTGAATTTTTAAATGGCAAACTTCAAGAACCAACTCCGGGTATGAATAAAACTGTTCTTTTTGGCCAATGTCAATATAATAAACACAAAGATCACCCAAATATAAAGGAAATGATACCTATTAGAGGATGTCCACCTTCAATTGACGATGTTAGAAGCGCTTTTAGCCAAATAGGTATTGAGCTCCCAGGGGCTTTGTTTCAGAATATGAATAAAGGTGCCGGTTTCCTAATGGCGAAATATAAAGGAAGACCCGAATTTGAGGAGTCTTTCTTTCAAATAAAATAAATTTTTACTTTATCATTCTTTTTTCTTTAGTTTAAAACACTCTACAATCAATAATATAGAGGTTTAAAAATCTTTATTAATTTCGGTAGTTTATTTTTAATTCAACGTTTTTAAGGTGAAAATATGAAAGATTATTCAGAATGGAAACCAATTTTAGATTATGAGAATGAATCACCATATTTAGAGAATTCAAATAGAGCTTGGTTAAAGCATCGACCACCTACTGTACCAAAATCGATCCGGTTTGAACCTATACCCATCAGTGAGTTTATAAAAGTATCAGCTAGAGAATTTCCCAATAATGTGTGTATCATTGATAAACAAAATAATAAAAAATACACCTATCGCGAATTAATTTATAATGCGGATAAGATTGCAAATGCTTTGAACAAATTGGGTGTAAAAAGGGGAGATTTTGTTGGTATAATGTCAATAAATTGTCCTGAATTCATTTTTGCTTGGTTAGGTATCCTTTCTACTGGTGCCACAGTCGTACCGATAAATTCTTTACTTAATGGATCAGATGTCATTCATATCGTTCGGGAAACTGGCAATATAAATGTTATATTTACTCATAAAACTAATTATAGGATTATAAAAAAAACTAAAACACAAGTTGATATAGAACATGTAATTGTATTTGGTGCTAAGGAAGCAAGAGATGATGCTATTACTCTTGAAGACTTTATAGATGGAATAGCACCTAAACCTCCGGATGTTGAAATAGATCCGATTAATGATATCGCGGCTTTAATGTTTACTGGTGGTACAACGGGACTCCCAAAAGGTGTAATGCTAACACATAATAATTTAGTTCATGATTTGCTTATAGCATTACATAATACAGAAGATACTATGGAAGAACTTGATGCTACAAAAGGGAAAGAAGTCGCCTTAGGGATTTTACCATTATGCCATGTTATGGGACATGAGGTGATGATTTGGGTATTGTATGGTGCAGCAACGCTAGTCATGTTTTCTTTCAATCCTTCTGAAGTATTAGAAGCTATTGAGTATTATAAAATAAAACTATTTGCTGGTGTACCGGTAATGTATCAGATGATTATTAATAACCCAGATTTTACGGAACGAGATCTTTCAAGTCTTGAAACTGCTGCAACAGGTTCAGCGGCCTTAGCTCCTGAATTATCAAGAAAATGGGAAGAGATTTTAGGATTTAGAGTTAGCCAGGGATTTGGCCTCACGGAAGCAACAGCATTTACTCATGGTGCACCACTTTGGATGCCAGAAATTAAATCAGAAAGCGTGGGTATTCCTGATATCGATACAGACTGTATAATAGTGAATCCAGAGACATTAGAAGAACTTAAGCCAGGTGAAGTTGGTGAAATGTTAATAAAAGGTCCACAGATAATGAAAGGATACTGGAAACAACCAGAAGCAACAAAAAAAGATATTGTAAATGGCTGGCTTAGGACTGGAGATCTTGCCAGAATGGATGAAGATGGGTACTTCTATATCGAAGGACGCACAAAAGACATGATTAAATACAAGAGCTATAAAGTAATGGCAAAAGAAGTTGAAATGAAATTAATGGAGCATCCAGGAATTTTAGAATGTGGTGTAGTAGGCGTTCCTGATCCTAATATTGGCGAAACTATTAAAGCTTTTATAGTTCTCAAAAAGGAATATCAAGACGGAAAAGTAACAGAACAAGACATCATTGAGTGGTCCAAAGAACGATTAGCAGGATACAAATATCCCCGTAAAGTGGAATTCATAAGAACTTTGCCACGAACTACTATTGGAAAACCGTTTCGAAGAAAATTAAGGGAAATGGAATTAGAAAAGGAAGAGAAACCTTTAACTCCAACTTAATACCTCAATAAAATATGTTTTCTATTTTTTTTTTTAAGATATTAACGTGTTTCAAGCTTTAATCCTTATTTTCTCCAAAGATATTAAAACAAAGATTGTTATTACTTAAATTAGTTTTATCAAATTATTATACAAAAAATGAATATCAAAGAAAAAATTATTCCTTTTATCAAGCAAAAATTCGTTCTGAATGCTGGTGACCCAAATTATATTAGAAAATCTAAATTTCTAAATATTCTTTTATTCATATGTGGATCTATTTCAAGCTTGATATTTTTAATTCCTCCAATATTTACGCTTTTTGAGACTTCTTTTGGATTTGAAGAGAGAATTATTAAAATTTATTCAAGAAGCCTGATATTACTTGTTGGTATAATTGTTATACTAATTATAAAGAAATTTGTATCAAAACAATTTGCGAGTATATTATTTATCATTTTAATTACATTACTTGTTTTTTTGACAAGTGATCTTGAATTAGTATCTTCAGGTGTTCTTATATTCTGGTATTTTCTTCCTGTGTTACTATCGAGTTTACTACTTCGCTCAATTTGGAGTATAGTGATTACATTTGTTATTTTTATAATTATTCTCTTAAATCATTTCGTATTTGGTTTATTTCCAAGATCCCTTGAATTAGCAGGTTTCTTTATATTTGCTAGTATTAGTTTATTCTCTTCACGAGTATTGGAAAGCTCTTTGATGCATTCTCAGAGGAGTGAAAAAAACACTAAAGATGCATATAACAGAGTTGAATTGTATACCGATCTGTTTTCCCATGATATTAGTAATATTTTCCAAAATATACAAACATTTATTGATCTTTGCACTAATTATTTGATAGATCCTAGTAAAGTAGAAGATATTGAAGAATTATTAAGGATTGCGAATCAGCAGATATATAGGGGGAGTAATTTAGTTTCAAATGTTAGAAATCTTACTGAATTAGAGAAATCTAAGCAGCAATTAATAAAAAAGGATACGATTCTAATTTTAAACCAAGCGATAGATAAAATTAAGAATGATTTTAGTGATATTAGTCTAAAGATAGAAATTGATTCTGTTGATAAAAGTGTATTTACAAAAAGCAACCAAATGTTAACCTTTCTTTTTGAAAATATCCTAAGGAACTCAATTACTCATAATGAGAATCTATCTATTGAAATTCTCATCAAAATCTCGGAGGAATTAATTGATGATATTGGATATGTTAAATTTGAAATTTTTGATAATGGGATTGGTATTCCTGATTCAATAAAGGAAAAAATTTTTCAAAGAGGATTAGAGAATAGTGCTGATATTGGGGGGATAGGGTTAGGTCTAACATTAGTAAACAAAATTGTGGAATATTTTGACGGTCAGATTAAAGTAGAAGATAAAATTAAAGGGAATCACAGTCAGGGTTCAATTTTCACTGTTTTACTTCCTACAATTGAGTAATTTTCCTTTTTCTGAAATCAGATTCTAATTTGTTTTGAAATATTGATTTGGTTGATGTATAGTCAAATTAATATCGCTAAGCTTATTTGAATCACAAATTTCAACAACCCATGTGTATTCAGTGTTATGTTTAAGTAGTTTCCATCGTGTGTTTACTAAAGCTGAGTTTTTGTTTAAACCGTAAGATGGCATTAATAATCGATTTTGGTAAATATTGTCAAAATGAGTTAAATCATGAAGATTGACAGATTCCGTTCTTCCTTGAGATACATAGTTAGCATAAAAGGCATTTTCTCCACCTAAATCATTAAGAGTCGTCCATGTTGTGTCAGCATAAATCTTTGGATCTCCCATATATTTTGGAACTTCTTTTGCATTATAGACTATTTTTTCTTTTAATTTTAGATAATTGTTTAACAGTAGTTTGTTAGACTTAAGAAAACGAGATCGAGAACGAGTTTCACCATTCCAGTAATCTACTGTAATTGTATAATTTCCATCTTCTAAGAATCCATTTCTATCGAAGGCGAGATATCTAACTTTCTGACGGCTATATTTATCAATTATATAACCATTTCCATTTTGGAAATCAAATGGCTGATTTTTAAAATGAAATTGATAACCTCTCGGACCCTTAACAACAACATTTTTAATGGCATTAATGTTTTTCTCCCCAACTAAACCAAAAAAGAATAATTCAAATTTGGCTTGTTTCTTCGGAAAATCATTTGAATCATTTGCATTATCGATATAAAGTTGACTTACAACAATATCATCAATTGGGGGAACTGTTTCATCTTTAGCATCTTCACTAAAAAATGATTCTTGAAACTCATTAAAACGATTTTTATATGGTAACCCAAAAAATTGCGGTATGTTATCAAGATTTTCAAAGAAATCAGGGGGAATATTAATGCCTGCTTGCTGAAATCCTTTAGTAATGTTCTCAGGTTTCACAGGGCATCCCTTTATTGGGATCATATCATTAATTTCAGAATTAGTTTTATGTTTATTCACCATACATTGCCCCAATAAAATAGTTTTATTCTTACCCGGAGTAGGATTCATTCTTTTTCCTACTAATACTTCTATATCATCCCAAGGCTCACCATGGTTTGTATCCCAAGCATAGGTGATTGCGATAGGAAGAAGGCTGGTAATCATTGAGCAATAAGTGCATGTAGTATTGTCATATTGACGGTATGATATCCCTTTGATGCCTTGTTTAACAAAAGCGATTGGGTTTGTACCATCCCCATTATAAGAAAATTCATATTCATAATGACCTTGGACACTTTCTATAGATTTTCCAACAACTTCGACATCAGAAAGGTCAATCGGACGATTATTTTCCTTAGCATAATTTGATAAATACAATACATCTGAGGGATTATATCCTAGAATACATGATCCAACCTTATCAGCAGAAAACATATCTGAAGAAGTTATTAACAGGTTGCTTCTTTTCATTTGTCCATCATAACCAGGCCCTCTTTCATTTAAGTAAATTCCATCAATTATAGCGGTAACTGGGGGAAGTTTCTTTGATAAACGTGCTAAGTAAAAATTAAGGTCTCTTTCAGTATCTGGAGTATGACATTTCTTACGTGATGGAATATCTATTAAACCTTTCAGATTCTTCAAGCTCAAACTTATCTTTGCTTCAGAATGTGTTTTAAGAACTGGAAGAGAGATTATAGCATCACAATGTAGAGCATCAGTGTTGAAATTAAGTACTATATCATCTCCTAAGTCAATTTTTTCAAAAGGTCTTTCAAAGACATTGAGAACCTTTATCCCGTATCTTTTTTTGAACCTATTATATCCTAAAGATTCAAAGGCATGGTGTGCAAGTTCATAATCCTTTGGATCAGATACAACTATTCCTTCCCCTATTGTAATATCTTTTATGCCAATTTTATTTAACAAGATAATGGTATCTTCTACAATTCGTGAAGTGGTAACTACACCATATTTCGGGTAATCCGAGACCCATGACCAATAGACTATGTTTGGTTTAAGAAACACTTTTTCATTTCCCGTTAAATGGTCAAATGTATTAGATAACTGAATTGCTTTTTGTAGAGATTTAGTTTTCTTTCTATAACGATTTATTGCTACTCTATACCGTTTCATAGATATCATATAATTAGTTTATCTTTAGAAGAATAATATTTCATATAATCAAAACTTTTTTTTTATTCCGAAACTCATAAATTAGGAACGATAACGATGAACCGTATCTTCACTACGATAATTGATAATGATGCAATAAGCATATTTCCCTCTTAAAATTAAATTAAAATTAGATGAAAAAAATACCAAAAAACTGCTTTAAATTTGATGAAAAAAAAAAAAATTAATAGTTCCTAATTTTTTGAATTTTTCTTGAGTATTTCTCCTACTTTGGCTATATTTTTCTCCATTTTGGGTCCTTTCTTGACGATCACAGTAATGTTCATGTTGGAAACTTTTTCTTTCCCTTTTTTATCGGTGAATGGAACATCTACCTTATACTTAATCACACCTTTTTTAATCTTTTTTTCTTCTATATCATAATTATCCTTAAATGGATAAATATGACCATAATTCAAGATATTAGATGCATCCATATCCGCGGCTACAGATTTAGCGATGGAGTCTGATACAGATTTGTGAACGGCATACGACCCAAGCCTTATAAACTCTAAACCCATTCCGCTTAATCTCGCTTGTTTAACTTCCTTTTTTCCCGAAGCTATTACCCTAAAATTCGATACGTAAAGCATCCCCGTGATCTCCGAATTGCCATCTTGAAGCCATCCATCTGTAATAACCTTAAATTCCTCACCTGGAAGCTTACAAAAGTTCTTTATGAAATGCTTTTCAAATTCAATAAGTTTTGGTCCATACCTCGCTGAAGCCATGAACATAAATCCTTTATATATTTTATCATTGAATTGCTCCACGTCTGCTTCGATGATAGCCTTGAAAATCTCACTCATCGCGTCATAATCATCGGGTACAAGCTTTTTAAAACCTCCTAACAGCTTCTTCACAACGTTCCCGTGCTTTTTATTAGCAATAAGACCTAAAATTTCATCTTTCAGAGCTGAATAATCTGTTGGTGCCATAAATTTACCTCATTTCAATTAAATTTCTGAAAATATAAAAGACTGGCCATAGAATTCCTTCTCACAACCTCTTTCATATTTTTTTTAATTACTAATAACATGATAAGTTTAATGTTTAAATGTTTGTCACGTTAAAATTGTAAGAATATAAAAATTACTATGGTAAAATACGAGTTAAGAAAATTTTTGTATCAATTGACAGGAATTGAAGGTGTTAAATTTAACAGTTTTCATTGGAAGTGTAGTGGTTCTGAATACACTTACGAAGAGTAGAATCTTTTGAACCAACTGGCCCTAAATTCACATTTACCCGTGAAGAATTAAACTATTTCTGTGATGAGTTATTTTGTGATTAAAATCGAAGATACAAAAATTCTTTAAAACAATAGCAATTTCAATTTACATGGAAAAGACTAAAATTATAGAGATTAAATACGGGAGAATACAGGGATATATTGAACAAGGGATTAAAATCTTCAAAGGAATTCCTTATTCCTCTCCCCCCGTAGGAGATTTACGATTTAAACCACCCATACCACCTAAGCAATGGAATGATGTACAAAGTACGACAGAGTTCAGTCCTATATGTCCTCAGCCTCCCAGTGAAAAGGAATTGTTTGAGCAAGATGAAGCAAATTCCCTAACACTTAATATTTGGACACCGGAATTAGATAGTGAAAAACGACCTGTTATGTTTTGGATACATGGAGGAGGTTTTGAGGGTGGAAGTTCAGCATCGGAGAGTTATGACGGTTTACCTTTATCGTTGCGAGGAAATGTTGTAATTGTGACTATTAATTATCGTCTTGGAGCATTAGGTTATTTGTACATACCGGGTAAGACTGCCAATGTAGGCCAGCTTGATCAAATCGCAGCTTTACGATGGGTTCATGAGAATATTCAATTATTTGGGGGAGACCCAAATAATGTTACTATTTTTGGTGAATCCGCGGGAGGAACTGCAGTTATTACTTTACTCGCGATGCCAGATGCTAAAGGGTTGTTTCATCGTGCTATAGCACAAAGTGCATATTCCTTTAATAAAACATATCATAAGGAAGGATCAGATAAATTTAGCTCGATGTTGAAGATTAATCCAGGCGATATCCATAGTCTTCAGAAGGTTCCTATAGATGAGATTAAAAAAACTCAAAGTTCCTTTATGGTAGAAGCTAAATCAAAGGGATGGGATAACCCATTTTCTCCAGTTGTTGATGGAAAGACTATATTAGAGAAACCATTAAACGCATTACAAAATGGCATTGCTAAGGATATACCTCTTCTTATTGGAACTAATCAAGATGAGATGAAATTTTTTGAGCAAAAGCTAGCCCCAAATATCTCAGAGATGTCCTCTGAAAAGTTACTTGAGAAAATCAAGGATTATTTAAATGATGAGAAATTAGCTAATAAATTAATTAATACTTACATAAAGGAAAGAGAAGGGATACTTCCCAATGAGCCTTTAGATATAATAGGAGATTTCCAAACCGATTATTATTTTCGAATTCTCTCAATACGAGTAGCTGAAGCACAAAGTAGACATCAAAAAAACACTTATATGTATCTTTTCACTTGGTCATCCCCATGGATGGATGGTAAGCTGGGATCTTGTCATGCTCTAGAAATTTCATTTGTTTTTGGTACTCTTGACAAACCTGGAATGGATAATTTCTGTGGGAAAGGACTCGAGGTTGAGACATTAGGTGAAAAGATGATGGACACTTGGATTGCATTTGCTCATTCGGGAGATCCGAATAACAAAAATATTCCTGAGTGGCTTTCTTACGACTCAGTTAATAGATCAACAATGATCTTAGACAAGGAGGTGAAAATCGTAAATGACCCATTTGGGAAAGAACGTGAAGAATGGGAGCAATTTAATTTTTAATAATTATGATTTATATCATGCAAATTTGTAACGATAAGATGTTAAAACGTTAATTTGCTAAATGGAATTTAAGACTATATAGATGATTTTATTAATTTAATTGGATCTGACATTTTTGTTACACAATATAATTTCTTTTTATTTAAATCCTTGACAGAAGGAATCTACATTAGTAGGTAATACTTCATGATTGTACCCTCCCTCCAATAATGCAAAACGTCTTCCCTCACTTAATTTTTTTGAATATAGTTTCATTAAATTCCCTAATTCATAATAATCTTCAGGATATAATTTATTCCCCCAATCCTCGATTCCTTCATCAAATCCTGCACTAGCAACAAAAACATCAATATCCGTTAAACCTTGCATACATTTTTCAACTTCTTTAATATAACTGACGTTCCCACTGGAATTTGGATTTAATATTTTTACTTTAAATCCATCACTTCTATTTTTCAGAATATTTATATTCCCATCACCTGTATGAAGATCAAAATCTAACACAAAAGCAGAGGTAATTTTTCCTTCTGAAAATAATTTCAATAAGCTTATACTTATATTGTTAAAATAACAAAATCCCCAACAAGAGTCAGCTGAGGCGTGATGCCCCGGAGGGCGAATTACGGCAAAAGTAGGATTTCCATTAAATCCTTCCTCAGCAGCTAAAATTGAACCTCCTGCTGCAAGTGAAGCTAATTCAAATAATAAAGATTCTTTCCTAATATAGCGATAGTGTCTTTCCGAATGAACTCGTAATATATCTTCTTTCTTTGCTGGTTCTGGTTCTATAAATTCAAATTCTTTTCTTTTGGATAGTAAATTAATAATACCTTCTAAACGACCTGGTTCAGCAGCAGGATCTCCTGCATAATCCGAATTATAATATCGGTTATGAAATACTATTTTCATAATTATAATCTCTTACTTAGTTTTTCAATCATATCTTTTGTCATTACTTCGAGATCATATTGAGGATCCCAACCCCATTCCTCTCTTGCAAAGGAATCATCAATTGTTTTTGGCCATGAATCGGCTATTTCTTGCCTAAAATCTGGGTTATAGCTAATTTTAAATTCAGGTATATGTTTTTTTATTTCATTTGCTAATTCTTCTACAGAAAAGCTCATACTTGTGACATTATATACACGACGTTTAACACTTGAAGCATCTGCTTCCAATAAATCAATCAAACATTTAATACAATCTGCTATGTACATCATGGGTAGAACTGTATCTTTATCGACAAAACAAGTGTATTTTTTATCTATAATAGCACTGTAAAATATCTCTACTGCGTAATCTGTTGTACCTCCTTTAGGGTATATTTTACTACTTATTATTCCTGGAAGCCTTACGGAACGTATGTCAAGATTATACTTTTTGAAATAATAGGATGCTAATAATTCTCCTGTGACCTTTGTAATTCCATAAATTGTATTAGGATCCAATATTGTTTCATTTGGTGTATTTAGACGAGGTGTTGAAGGTCCAAACGCAGCAATCGAACTTGGCCAAATAATTCTATCAATATTATGGTCCTTGCTAATCTCTAACACATTTAATAATCCGTTTAGATTAACGTCCCATGCCTTTAATGGATTCTTTTCACCACTAGCAGAAAGAATAGATGCTAAATTAAAAATGGTATTAATCTCATTTTCTTGAATTACTTTTGATATGAAATCTTTATCTAATATGTTGAGAGAGATAACGAAATCTGATATATTGCCATCTTTATCAGATGCAATAACATTTTCAGTACCATATTTCTTTCTTAATTCCGGAACAAGTTCACTTCCAATTTGTCCAGAAGCGCCTATTACAAGAATTTTTCGCATTTTAATCAGTTTTCAACATCAAGAATGCTTAGTATAATTCTTAATATGTATAATTAAAAAAGCTTTATCTAGCATATTCCCATTATTTGCCCCCTTGAATTATTTGGGGTAAAACTAATATATTTATGTAAATACCTTTAAAATATCAATTTTCTCATTATTTTTTAAAAATAGATTGGTGATATAATGAAAAGAGACCCAGAAGCTTTTCTCAAAGAAGAAATGCAAGAGTTACGATCCAATAATCTTGAATGGATTATTAGATATCTTGAGCAAGGATCAAAACCCCATTCTGTTGTTGATGGAAAAGAGGTGCTAATGCTTAATACTAATAATTATCTTGGATTAGCAACTCATCCAAAAATAATACAAGCTGCAATTGATGCTACAAAAAAATATGGTGCAGGAGCGGGAGCTGTACCTGTTATAGCAGGTTCTTTTGACTTAACAAAAGAATTTCAAGAAAAATTTGCTAAGTTCAAAGAAGTGGAAGCCTCAATTTTATGTCAGACAGGTTTTGCGGTCAATTCAGGACTTATACCTATGTTAGTTGGAAAACAAGATATTGTTGTTTCTGATGAATTAAACCATGGGTCGATTATTGACGGAGTACGATTATCAGGGGCAGGTCGTGTAATTTATAAACATAACGATGTTGGAGATTTAGAAAGACAATTAAAAGAAGCTGAAAAAGATAATCCAAGAAGAATTTGTATAATAACTGATGGTGTTTTCTCGATGGATGGTGATATGGCACCACTACCAGGTATTACAAAAGTTGCTGAAGATTTCGGGGCTATGATTTTCGTAGATGATTGCCATGGAGAAGGTGTGTTGGGTAAAGGCAGAGGAATAGTTGCTCATTTTAATCTACAAGGAAAAGTTCATGTCGAGGGGGGGTCAATGAGTAAAGGTTTTGGTGTCTTTGGGGGGACAGTAGCAGGCTCACAAGATTTAATTGAATTTTGTGCA
>Ga0209976_10001077_pt1 | contig 16401 bp, 17 predicted proteins | sample SumtaG_FD_182806 | JGI IMG/M metagenome (GOLD analysis project Ga0209976, IMG submission 182806) | Deep subsurface microbial communities from Indian Ocean to uncover new lineages of life (NeLLi) - Sumatra_00157 metaG (SPAdes) (version 2) | ecosystem: Environmental > Aquatic > Marine > Oceanic >...
GCCGATCGCGCCGCCGGCGATGCTGGCCCACAGGCCGGCAAACTTGGCCACGGAGCCGATCTCGGTCAGGGTGTAGCCCATATCCAGGTAAAAGGGCGTCGCCAGCGCCGTGGCCATGTTGTCCCCTAACTTGTAGAGAAACAGAAAAGCCAAAATGGCTAAACCGGCCTTGATTCCGTCGCGGCTGAAAAACTCTACAAAAGGATCGATGACCGCCTCCCGCAAGCTGTGCGGCGCCAATTCGTCGTCGCTCACTTCTTTGACGAGCAACGTGGTCACGATGCCGACCAGCATGAACAGGGCGGTGACCCAAAACACCACCGTCCAGGGCAGGTGGTCGGCCAGGATCAAGGCCAGAGATCCAGGCACCAGGCCGGACAGACGATAGGCGTTGACCCAGAAGGACGTGCCGGTTCCAAGTTCATCATCGGCCAGAAGTTCGCGCCGGTAAGCGTCGATGACGATGTCTTGGCTGGCGCTAAACAGGGCGACTGCGAACACGATCCAGACGATCGTTTCGAGCGAGGTGGACGGATCGAACTGGCCCAATACACCGATCGAAAGCAGCAGCCCCAGCTGCGTCAGGACCGCCCAGCCCCGTCTGCGGCCGAGGAACGGCGGCTTGAACCGGTCCATCAGGGGCGACCACAGGAATTTCCAGGTGTAAGGCAGCCCAACCAGGGCGAACAGGCCAATGGTGGCAAGGTCCACCTCGTTGCTGCGCAACCAGGCCGGCACCAGGGAGACCAGGACAAACAGGGGCATTCCCGAGCTGAAACCCAGGAAAATGCAGGTCAGCATCTTCCGGGTGAACAAGATCTCGGTCCAACTGCGCTGTGCTTCAGCCAAGCGGAAACTCCCGCTGAGGTGCCGCGCCGAGGATGATGAGGATGCGCGAATCGAGAAACGCGCTCGCCGCGCGGACGAAGCGCTCGCTAAAACTCCGCCGCGGGGTTGCCTCTGCCGCCGTCATCGCTTGGCTTGATAACAGGCTCATGGCCTCGCGTCATGTTTTGCCCAGTCCATGCGAGGGGAGGGGGACGTCCCACGCGATCTTGTCATTATCGGGTCATTGCTGGGCTCCGCCTCCCGCCGCGGCACTTGAAAGTCGCAACAAGCGGGCCGATTTCTACTTGAGAATGGATCGCAATTGCACCTATAAGGAGCCGGGGACAGACATTCCGCCCGGTAGGAGACCTTCTTGACCGCAAAGTTGATTGGGCGGCGCAGCGTCTGCTGCATCATCGCCGCCACCTTGGGACTTGCAGGCCTTGGAGCGAAAGCCGATCCCGCAGACGACAGCGGTCCCTTCAAGGTCGTGACCACCTTCACCGTGATTCAGGACATCGCCCAGAACGTCGCCGGCGACAAAGCCGCTGTCGTCTCGATCACCAAGCCGGGCGCCGAGATCCACGACTATCAGCCGACCCCGGGCGACATCGTCAAGGCGCAGGACGCCGATCTCGTGTTGTGGAACGGGTTCAATCTCGAGCGCTGGTTCGAGAAGTTCTTCCAGAACGTCGAGGACGTGCCAAGCGTGGTGTTGACCGACGGTGTTGAGCCGATGGGCATCCACGAGGGGGCCTATAGCGGCAAGCCGAACCCGCATGCTTGGATGTCGCCGTCGAACGCGCTCATCTATGTCGAGAATATTCGCAAGGCGCTGGTCAAATACGATCCGGACAATAAAGAGACCTATAACCGCAACGCTGCCGCCTACGCCGCCAAGATCAAGGCGCTCGACGAGCCGTTACGCGGGAGGCTCTCGGCCATTCCGGAGAGCAAGCGTTGGCTCGTCTCAAGCGAAGGCGCTTTCAGCTACCTCGCCCGCGACTATAAAATGCGCGAAGCCTATCTCTGGCCGATCAATGCCGACGAGCAGGGCACGCCGCAACAAGTGCGCAAGGTGATCGATCTCGTGCGCGAGAAGGAAATTCCTGTGGTATTCAGCGAGAGCACGATCTCTGACCGCGCCGCCAAGCAGGTCGCCAAGGAGACCGGCGCGCGTTACGGTGGCGTGCTCTATGTGGATTCTCTCAGCGCCGCGGGCGGGCCGGTGCCGACTTATCTCGATCTCTTGCAGGTGACGGTCGAGACAATCGCCAAAGGTTTCGAGGATGGACGCTCTTAATCGCGCGGTCACGCTCGCAGACGAGACAAGCTGCCCCAGCATCGAGGTCAGCGATCTGACCGTGACCTATCCCAACGGCGTCACCGCCATGCGCGATGCCTCTTTCGCGCTTGGCCCCGGTACGATCTGCGCGCTGGTCGGCGTCAATGGCAGCGGCAAGTCGACCATTTTCAAGGCGATCATGGGCTTCGTCAGGCCCTCTTCGGGCGAAGTCAGACTATCTGGGCTCACCGTCGATGACGCGCTCAAGCGCAACATCGTCGCCTACGTGCCGCAAAGCGAAGATGTCGATTGGAACTTCCCGGTTCTGGTCGAGACCGTGGTGATGATGGGCCGCTACGGGCACATGAATTTCTTGCGCCGGCCGTCGCAGACCGACCGCCAGAAGGTTGCCGAGGCGCTCGAACGCGTCGGCCTCGGCGCTTACCGCAACCGTCAGATCGGCGAGTTGAGCGGCGGGCAGCGAAAGCGCGTGTTCCTGGCCCGGGCACTTGCGCAAGGCGGCAGCATCATCCTGCTCGATGAGCCCTTTACCGGAATCGACGTCAAGACCGAGACGGCCATCATCGATCTCTTGCGCGAGCTCCGTGCTTCGGGCCATCTCATGCTGGTCTCGACCCACAATCTCGGCAGCGTGCCGGACTATTGCGACGAGGTCGTGCTGATCAACCGCAAGGTTCTGGCAGCGGGGCCCACGGCGGACGTCTTCACCCAGAAAAATCTCGAACTGGCGTTCGGCGGTGCCTTGCGCAATTTCGAGCTCGGTGGCCGCGCGCTGCACGAGGACGACGACAAGCGCCGCGTGACCGTGCTTACCGACGATGAGCGGCCGCTTGTGTTCTACGGCGACAAGCCACGCCGGCGCAAAGAGACCGAGACAGAACCGAAATGAGCGCGTTTGTTGCCGAGGCGCTCGGGCCCTTCAGCTACGATTACATGATGAAGGCGATGTGGGTCAGCGCGCTCGTCGGCGCGGTCTGCGCCTTTCTCTCCTGCTATCTGATGCTGAAAGGCTGGTCGCTGATGGGCGATGCGCTCGGCCACTCCATCGTTCCGGGTGTAGCCGCGGCCTATATCATCGGGGCGCCGTTCGCGGTCGGCGCCTTCTTCGCAGGCATCCTCGCCGCTCTGGCGATGACCTTCGTCAAGCAGCACACGAGACTGCGCGAGGACGCGGTGATCGGTCTCGTCTTCACCACCTTGTTCGCGCTTGGACTGCTGATGGCCTCGATCTGGCCCACCTCCGTCCGCATTCAGACCATCGTGCTTGGAAATATCCTTGCCATCTCCGATCAGGATGCGTTTCAGGTCGTACTCATCGCCGGGATCTCGCTTGCGGTCTTGGTCTTCATCTGGAAGGACCTGATGGTGACCTTCTTCGACGAGAGCCATGCGCGCAGCATCGGTCTTAACACTCGCCTGCTCAGGATCGTCTTCTTCACCCTGCTCAGCGCTTGCACGGTGGCGGCATTGCAAACGGTCGGCGCCTGTCTCGTCATCGCCATGGTGGTGACACCGGGGGCAACGGCCTATCTTCTCACCGACCGTTTCGGCCGGCTCATTGCGATTGCGGTTGCGCTTGGCGTCGTCACCGGCTTCGCCGGTGCCTATCTCAGCTATTTTGTCGACGGCGCAACCGGCGGCGTCATCGTCACGCTTCAGACGCTGCTTTTCCTTGCCGCCTTCTATTTCGCGCCCAAGCACGGCTTTCTTGCCGCGCGCCGCCGGCGCCGCGCACCTGCGGAGGCCGCTGCATGATGACAATGTTCGACTGGATTGCGGGCCCTCTCAGCTATCCCTTCATGCAGCGGGCGCTGGTGGTATCGTTGCTGGTCGCCGCCGTATGCGCGGTGCTCTCCTGCTATCTCGTGCTCAAGGGCTGGTCGCTGATGGGCGATGCCATCTCCCATGCGGTGCTGCCCGGCATCGTGATCGCCTATGTGCTCGGCCTGCCGCTTGCGATCGGCGCCTTCGCCGCCGGTCTATCTTGCGCGCTTCTCACGGGCTACCTCAAAGAGAACAGCCGCGTGAAAGAAGACACGGTCATGGGCATCGTGTTCTCCGGCATGTTTGGGTTTGGCCTCGTTCTCTTCGTCAAAGTCGAGACCGACCAGCATCTCAATCACATCCTGTTTGGCAACGTGCTTGGCGTGACGCTCGGCGATCTCGCCCAGACCGCTTTGATTGCCGGCGGAACCCTGCTGATCGTGCTCATGAAGCGGCGCGACCTTCTGCTCTATTGCTTCGATCCGAACCAGGCGCGCGCGATTGGATTGCCCGTGCGCACGCTGCATTACGGATTGCTCATTCTGCTGGCGCTCACCATTGTCAGCGCGCTCAAGGCGGTTGGCATCATTCTGGTGATCGCGATGCTCGTGGCCCCCGGCGCCACGGCCTTTCTCCTGACCGACCGGTTCGAACGGATGCTGCCCATCGCCGTCGCCGTCGCAATGGGATCGGCCGCTCTCGGCACGATTCTGAGCTTCCACATCGACGCTGCGACCGGCGCCTGTATCGTGCTTGTCCAGGCGGCGGCCTTTCTCCTCGCCTTTTTGTTTGCGCCAAAGCACGGGCTCCTCGTGACGTGGCGCCAAGTGCGGGGAAAGGCCCCGCGCGATGCGAGCGAAGCGCTCTAGCGGGAGAGCGCCGCTCCGCATGGCAGGCAGACCCTAGGCGGGACCTCGATCTGACGCACCGGCGAGCAAGCTTGGCTGGCGTGCCCCGCCGTGCCGCTTCCGCTCTGTTCTTTCTCCCTTAGCGGGAGAGGGCGCCCCGGTGACAGCAGGCGCGGGCGGGGGAGACGCCTTTTCGACTTCAGCGGGCTCCTCAAACTCCAAGGTTTCGATCTTGCGGCCGCGCTGGGCGATCTTCTCCGAGGAGGTAAGGATCTTCTCGATGTCGTTATTGGCCTGGCCGAAATGACGTTGCAGATCGAGCACACGCTCGCGGAAACGGCCCATATCGTCCATCAGCCGTACCACCTCGCGCTGAATGAGATGCGCTTGCTCGCGCATCTGAACGTCTTTCAGGATCGCCTGCATGGTCTGCACCGCCAGCATGAGCATGTTGGGGGCGCAGATCACGATGCGGGCGCGATGAGCCTTCTGCACGAGATCGGAGAAATGCTCGCAGAGATCGGCGTAGATCGCCTCCGACGGCACGAATAGGATTGCAGTATCTTGCGTCTCGCCGGCGATGAAATAGCGCTCAGCCATGGAATCGACATGGCGCGCCACGTCGACGCGCACACGCCGCCCCGCCTCCTTTTTTTCCTCCTCGCGCCGTGCGGTGCGAAGCGCCTCGAAGCCTTCCAGCGGGAACTTGGCGTCAATGACCAGCGCGGCCTTGGTATTTGGCATATGCAGAAGGCAATCGGGGCGCTTGCCATTAGAAAGTGTCGCCTGAAAGCTGTAAGAGCCTTTGGGGAGGCCGTCCTTGACGATGGTCTCCATGCGCAGTTCGCCGAACGCGCCGCGCGCCTGCTTGTTGGCAAGGATCTCCTGCAGGCTCACCATGTTGCTGGAAAGCTCGGTCAGATTCTTCTGCGCGGTGTCGATGACGGCGAGCCGCTCATTGAGCTTGGCGATCGACTCGTGAGTCTTGCGCGAGGTCTCGTTGAGGTCGGTTCCGACCCGATGCGTCATGCGGTCGAGCCGCTCGTTGACGGCGCGCGCGACATCGCCTTGGCGCGCCACGCTGATCTCGGCGAAGCTTTGCAACCTCCCTTTCAGCTCGGCAAGTTCTGTTACTTGCGCTTCTGTCTCGCGCCGCCGCCGGCTCATATGCACGAAGAGCGCAATGGCGAGCGCGATCAGCGCGAAGACAGCAAGACTCGCAAGCGCGAGCAGCGCAAGCATGGGTTCGATAGTGGTGCTCCCGATCCTGATGGGCTCAAGGGCCATGCGACCAAGATAAACCGATTCGTGGCGTGTCTAGACCAAAACGGGAACGTCAGTTTCCGCCTCTCGTCAAGGAAGGCTTGGGAGGCGATAACGTGGTTCGTGGCCCAGGATGTTGACCAGGTTCCATCGCAACCTTATCTCAGCCGTTCAAATGACCATCAGACCGATCCTCAGCCTTCCCGATCCGCTCTTACGAAAGCCCGCAAAAGGCGTCGAGCGCGTCGACGCGGAGCTTCACCGGCTTATGGACGACATGCTGGCCACGATGTACGAGGCGCCGGGCATCGGGCTCGCCGCGCCGCAGATCGGTGTCTCCCGGCGGCTCATCATCATGGACCCTGCCAAGGACGAAGAGCCGAAGACCCCGCTGGTCATGGTTAACCCTGAGATCCTCGACCGCTCAGAGGAGCTTCGTCTGCATGAGGAGGGCTGCCTCTCCATTCCAGAGTTCACCGCCGAGATCGAGCGGCCGGCCAAGACCCGCGTGGCCTATATCGACCGCGAAGGCAAGCCTCAGGAGAGGGAGCTTGAGGGCATCTGGTCGACGCTGGTGCAGCACGAGATCGACCATCTGAACGGCATTCTCTTCATCGATTATCTGTCGCGCTTGAAGCGCAACATGGTGGTGCGGAGATTCACCAAGCAAAAACGCGCCGAGGCGCTCTAGACGCGATGCTCCTGATCGTATCGATCGTGCTCGAAATCGCTGTCGCGGTGATCGCTTTGCTGGCGGCGCGCAGGGGCCGTCCCTATCTCTATGGTCTTGCTTTCACTTTCGGCGTGTACGTGGTCTACGATGCCGGGCGGCTATTTGGATGGGACGTCAAGGGAGGCGTGCTATCGGTGCTCTTTCTCCTGGCGAGCGCGAGCGCAGCTTATGCCGTGTGGGGCCTTTATCGCGACAAGACGTAATCGGGAAACGGAGACCCTTGTCCGTCAATGCGCATCGTCTTCATGGGAACGCCAGATTTTGCCGTGCCGACGCTTCGCGCCATTCTCGATACGAGTCACGAAGTCGCTGCCGTTTACACCCAGCCGCCGCGTGCGGCCGGGCGCGGCATGGCTTTGCGGAAGTCGCCGGTGCACCGAGTGGCCGAGCAAGCGCAAATTCCGGTGTGCACGTCCGAGACCCTCAAGAGCCCTGCGGAAGAGGAGCGCTTCCGTGCGCTTAAAGCCGACACCGCCGTGGTCGTCGCCTATGGCCTGATCCTGCCACAACCGATTCTCGATGCGGCCGCACACGGCGTCTTCAATGTCCATGCCTCGCTCCTACCGCGCTGGCGCGGTGCCGCTCCCATCAACCGCGCCATCATGGCGGGCGACAGCGAGAGCGGCGTGTCGATCATGCGCATCACCGAGGGTCTCGACGCCGGTCCGGTCTGCCTCACCGAGCGGGTCAGGATCGAGCCCGGCATGAACGCGGGCGAATTGCACGATGCGCTCGCTAAGCTTGGCGCCGGGCTGATGGTGAGGGCGCTGGCCGAGCTTGAGCAGGGGCGCCTCTCCTGCCATCCGCAGAACGAGGCCGATGCCACTTACGCGCCGAAGCTCGATCCACGCGAGGGGCGGATCGACTGGCGGCTTCAAGCGCACGATGTGCATGACCGTATTCGCGGTCTTTCCCCTCATCCTGGCGCCTGGTTCGAGATCGAGCGCGGCGGCAGCAGCGAGCGCATCAAAGTTTTGCGGTCCACGCCGGTCGAGGGCTCCGGGGCGCCGGGAACGCTTCTGGACGACAGGCTGACCGTCGCTTGCGCCAAGGGCGCGGTGCGGCTTGAGAAGGTCCAGCGTGCCGGCAAGAAACCCATGGCTGCGTCTGACTTCTTGCGCGGATTGAAGCTCCAAGCCGGGACGGTGCTCACCTAGACGTCATGCCCCGCTACAAGCTCACACTCGAATATGACGGCACGCCTTTCGTGGGCTGGCAGATCCAGGGGAACGGTCCTTCGGTGCAAGCACGCCTCGCCCAAGCCATCAAGGCCTTCTCCGGCGAAGAGATGCGCCCGCGCGGGGCGGGGCGAACCGATGCCGGCGTGCACGCGCTCGGGCAAGTCGCGCATTTCGATCTCGGCAAGGACTGGACGCCTGCGAAAGTACGCGATGCGCTTAACGCGCAGCTGCGACCCGACCCGATCAGCGTTCTTGCTTGCGAGCTTGCGGCGGACGATTTCGACGCGCGCTTCTCGGCCACTGCGCGCCACTATTTCTACCGTATCGTCAACCGGCGCGCTCCGTTAGCGCTCGACCGCGGCCGTGCCTGGCAGGTCGTGCATGGACTCGATGCCGCCGCCATGCACGACGCCGCGCAAGTTCTGGTCGGCCATCATGACTTCACCACCTTCCGGTCGTCCGAGTGCCAAGCGGCCTCGCCGGTCAAGACGCTTGACCGTCTTGCTGTGGCACGAGAAGGCGACGAGATCAGGATCGAGGCGAGCGCGCGCTCCTTCCTGCGCAATCAGGTGCGCTCCATGGTCGGCTCGCTGAAGCTCGTCGGTGAGGGCGAATGGTCGTCGCGTGATTTGCAAGAGGCGCTCGGCGCCCGGGCACGCGGCGCCTGCGGTCCGGTGGCGCCCCCTTACGGCCTCTATCTCGCCGGCGTGGATTATTGAGGGCGTGCCGGCACACGACGCCGGCTAGTCCGCCCTGAGGCCGCGCCGCCGCATGGACACCTTGCTGTCTCTGGGCTAGGAGCATACCCCGAGCCGCCACGGGGGAGCTTCACTCTGCCCAAACAGTCCTGTTCCCGAGGGAAGGTGCGCGTCGCGTGGGGCTCGGCCCGCGCCTTCCGGAGCTTTGCGGCATGATCAGGCGCATTGCCACGGTCGGCGGGCTGACGCTGGTCTCGCGCTTCACCGGCTTTGTCCGCGACGTGGTCATGGCGGCGATCCTCGGTGCGGGCCCTGTCGCCGACGCCTTTTTCGTGGCCTTTCGCCTTCCCAACCATTTTCGCGCCATCTTCGCCGAGGGCGCCTTCGCCGCGGCCTTCGTGCCGGCCTATGCGCGCACGCTGGAGCAGGCCGGACTCCCCGCCGCCAAGCTCTTCGCCGATCAGATCGCCGCGGCGCTCATCACCATCAATCTCGTTCTGCTCGGATTTGCACTTCTGTTCACGCCTGTCCTCGTGAGCGTGCTGGCTCCCGGTCTTGTCGGCGATCCGGAGCGGTTCGAGCTGGCAGTCGCGCTGACCCGCATCACCTTTCCCTATCTCGCGCTCGTTTCGCTTGAGACTCTGTTCGCAGGCATCCTCAACGCCAATAACCGCTTCGCTGCGGCCGCAGGCGCCCCGATCCTCCTCAATTTCTCGGTCGTTGCGACCCTTCTGCTCACGCCGTTCTTCGCCGACGCCGGCCATGCCGCGGCCTGGGGCGTTCTGCTTGCCGGTGTGGCCATGGTGTTTCTGGTCGGCAGCGACGCCGAGGCGCATGCGATCGGCATCAGATTGCGCTTGCCCAAGCTCGATGAGCCCACCCGCCGCTTCCTCAAGGCGCTGGGTCCCGCCATTATCGGCGCGGGCGGTGTGCAGCTTGCGCTCTTTGCCGACACGCTCATCGCCACGTTTCTCCCCGTCGGCGCGCTGTCGGCGCTCTATTACGCCGATCGCATCAACCAGCTTCCGATCGGGGTGGTCGGCATCGCGGTCGGCACCGTGCTGCTGCCGGAGATGACGCGGCGGCTTGCGGCGGGCGACGAAAAGGGTGCCGCCTCGGCGCAGGCCCGCGGCGTTCAGCTCGCGCTCCTCCTCACAATCCCTTGCGCGGCCGCCGCCATCACCATCCCCGATCTTATCATGCGTGCGCTATTCGCCCGCGGCGCCTTCACCATCTCGGATGCGACCGCCGCCGGGGCGACGCTTGCCGCCTATTCGATCGGATTGCTGCCCTTCGTCCTGATGCGGAGCTTCACCGCCCCCTTCTATGCGCGCGGGAACACGGCAACTCCGGTCAAGGCGGCGCTGCTGGCAGCGGCCATCAACATCCTCCTGAAGGTGCTGCTAATGCGCCCGCTCGCGCAAGTGGGGCTGGCGCTTGCGACGAGCGTGGGCGCATGGATTAATCTGAGCCTGCTTGCCTATTTTGCCCGCCGCCAGGGCTTCGCCGTTTCGGGTGCGGCCATCGGCAAGCCCGTGGGCAAGCTCATTGCCGCCGGTGTTGTGCTCGCTGCGGCGCTGCTTGCCGGTGCCTATGGACTGGGGAGCGGGCTCTCGGGCTTGAGCCTGTTCCGCGATGAGACGACGCTCGCGCTTCTCGTCGTTCTAGGTGCCGCCGTCTATGGCCTGGCGGTCTTTTTGCTGCTCGGCCGCGGCTGGTTGAACGGCCTGTTGCGGGACGTGACCGCCGCCGCCGATACGCCGGCGCCTGCCGAGCTCGAGCAATCCGACCCCACCGACGACTCCGCCGAATTGCCGGATAACGAGCCTCCCCCGAGGGCCTAGCGAAAGGCCCGGAGATCGACCAGTTCGACCGAGGCAGGATCGATCGCGCGGCCGAGAAAGACGGCACCGACACGGGCGAAGCGCTCAGGCGAATCGGTGGCGAAGAATTGCACGGCGTGAGCATCGCTCGCTTGCGTTTCACTGGCGAGGCTCGCGTTGACAAGCGTTTCGGCCACGGCGCCCGCCGTGGTCTCAGCTGAGTCGACCAGGCTCACCGCGCCGCCGATGACAGCCCTGATCGCGTCCGCCAGAACCGGGAAGTGGGTGCAGCCAAGGACCAGCGTGTCAGGCGCTTTGGGCCCCTTGAACAGCGCCCCGAGATAGTGTTCGGCCGCACCTCTTGTGGCGGGAGAATCGGTCCATCCTTCCTCGGCCAGAGCCACGAAGACCTGGCACGGTTGCTGCACGACTTCGGCGTCGCGCATCAGCCTCCGAATGGCGCGGGCGTAAGCTCCTCCCCTGACCGTGCCCTCGGTCGCGATCACGGCGATACGGCGGTTGGACGTGGCGGCGACCCCGGCCCGCGCCCCCGGCTCGATGACGCCGATCACCGGGATTGGCGCAAAAACCTCCTGCAGACGGTCGAGTGCCACCGCGGAGGCGGTGTTGCAGGCGATCACCAGCATCTTGACGCCTTGGTCGAGCAGAAGCCGCGTCGCTTGGAGCGCATAGGCCTGCACCGTCTCGGCGCTCTTGGTGCCGTAGGGAAGGCGCGCGGTGTCGCCGAGATAGATAAAGCGCTCCTGGGGGAGCCGCGCCGCAAGAGCCTTGAGCACAGTCAGCCCGCCCATGCCCGAGTCGAAGACCCCGATCGGCCGGGGATCACCCGGCATCGGCGCCCCCGAAAGTCTCGAAATAAAGCGCGATGAAGCGGCGGTAGATGGCGGTCACTTGCTCTATGTCGGCGAGGGCCGCGTGCTCGTCGGCCTTGTGGATGGTGGCGGTGGTCAGCCCGAATTCGACCACGGGGCAATAGTCCTTGATGAAACGGGCATCGGAAGTTCCGCCCTCGGTCGACAACGATGGCGTGAGACCGGTGACCCCGCTCACCGCCTCGCTAAGCAAGGCGTCGAGCGGTCCGGGTTTGGTGACGAAGGAGACGCTCGGCGGCTCGAACGCAAGGCTGAAAGAGAGACCGGTGCCTGACAGCGCGCGCGCCGCCTGCTCCTGAAGCTGCGCTTTCAGAGAGTCGGCGGTGTGCCGGTCGTTGAAGCGCACATTGAATCGCGCCTCCGCAAGAGGCGGAATCACATTGGTGACGGGATTGCCGACATCGATGCTGGTCACCTCGAAATTCGACGGCGAGAAATGCGCGCTGCCGTAATCGAGCGGCGTGTCGTAGAAGCGGGCAAGGATGGTCACGAGACCCTTGACCGGGTTGCTGGCAAGATCCGGATAGGCGACATGGCCCTGCATGCCGGTCACTTTGAGGATTCCGTTGAGACTCCCGCGCCTGCCGATCTTGATCGCCTCCCCGATACGCTTGGCGTTTGTGGGCTCGCCCAGGAGGCAATGATCGGGCCGCTCGCCTTGTTCTTTCATCCAGGCGAGCACTTTGCGCGTTCCGTTAACGGCCGGGCCCTCCTCATCGCCGGTGATGAGAAGACTGATCGAACCGTCGAGCTCGCGGCCGCGCGACTTGACGTAGTCGAGAGCGGCGGCGGTGAAGCAGGCGATCGCGCCTTTCATGTCAGACGCCCCTCTGCCGTAGAGGACCCCGTCTTCGATCTCGGCGGCAAAGGGCGGGTGGCGCCACAGCGCCGGATCGCCCGGCGGGACGACATCGGTATGTCCGGCGAAGCAAAGATTGGGCGGCCCGTTGCCGATACGGGCATAGAGATTGTCGACCGGCGGTGTGCCCTCGTCCTTGAAATTGAGACGCCAGAAGGTGAAGCGCGCCGGCTTTAGCGCCGCGACGAGAACGTCAAGCGCGCCTCCGTCGGCCGGCGTCACGCTCTCGCAGCGGATCAAGTTCTGGGCAAGCTGAACGGCCCTATCGCCGAGTGTGGTCATGGGCTGAGCAACATGACCATAGCCGAGCCGCATGGCAAGCCGGCAGACGGCGCGGTCTTAAAGCTATGGGTGACCGTGCGGATCACCGGGAGGCAACGCTATCCGACCGCGGCCAAAGGATCGCCACCGAAGCGATTGGACCCAGGTGTGCCTTTGAGAGTGCCGAGCTCGATCGCGAACCAGAGACCTACGCCGAGATAAGCAAGTGTGCATATCCATCCGACGGCATTTGCCCCGGTCAGATCGCCGGTAAGGCCGAATGTGTCGAGCAGGATTGCAATGAACACGGGCACCAACCCGTACAGCGCAGTCTGGCCGGGCCGGTCCCGGTCCTGGAAGCGTTTGGCGGCCACTGCGTAAGCCGGGTAAAAAAGCCCGATCGCGACCAAGAGTTTCACGATGCGTCCGAAAACCGAGGACCCGAAGATGCCTTCGACAATCATCCAGATAACGAGGAGGGAGACGGCGCCGACCCAAAATTTGGCCCGGTTGATGCGGCCGTCGCGCGATGTGAAGAGAGACTTGAAATCCAGGTTCATCGGTTCCCCCCTATTCGCATCTACCGGACATCGATACCGTAATCTCGGCGAGCATCACCAGCACTACAATCTCGCGTGAGATAGGGGTGCGCCCTTCGCCTTTATTCCCTCAGCAACTCGTTGATCGAGGTCTTGGCACGGGTGCGCTCGTCAACGGTCTTGACGATGACGGCGCAGTAGAGCGACGGCCCCGGCGCGCCGTCGGGCAGCGGCTTGCCTGGCGTCGTGCCCGACACGACCACCGAATATGGAGGCACGCGCCCCCGATGCACGAGCCCGGTGTTGCGATCGATAATCTTGGTCGATTGACCGAGATAGACCCCCATCGACAGGACCGAGCCCTCGCCGACAATCACGCCTTCGGCCACCTCGGCGCGGGCGCCGATAAAGCAATTGTCTTCGATGATCACCGGATTGGCCTGAAGCGGCTCGAGCACCCCGCCGATGCCGGCCCCGCCCGACAGATGCACGTTGCGCCCGATCTGAGCGCAAGAGCCGACCGTGGCCCAAGTGTCGATCATGGTGCCGGATTCGACCCGCGCGCCGAGATTGACAAAGGAGGGCATCAGCACGACGCCAGGAGCGATATAGGCCGAATGGCGCACCACCGTTCCCGGAACCACGCGAAATCCGGCTTCCTTGAAATCCTTGGTCTTCCACTTGGCGAATTTAATGTCGACCTTGTCCCACCAGGCCGCACCCCCCGGACCGCCTTCGATCTTGCCCGGCTCGTTGAGGCGGAAAGAGAGCAGGATCGCCTTCTTGAGCCACTGATTGACGACCCACGTGCCGTCGCGCTTCTCCGCCACCCTAAGCTTGCCTTTGTCGAGGAGATCAAGCGCTTCGTCCACCGCGTCGCGCACGACGCCTTTGGTTTCCGGGGTGATCTCGACGGCATGCTCATAGGCGCTGTCGATGAAGGTCTTGAGATGGTCGTGGGTCATGGACGGCCCTGTATCAGATGAGGCAGAACTGCGGTTGCCCCGGCGGTGTGGAAGAGGGGTCGGCTCGATCTGTGAGCGCGGCGACGATAGAGGTAAGAAACGAGGGAAGCGCCTCGGTCCGGTGATGAATATGGGCCGGGAGCTCGGTCCAGCCTGTCATCGCCTGGTGCTCGGGATGCTCGGTCACGCCATGCACCAGGACCGTGGTCATGCCGAGCGCATGCGCGGTCTCCAAATTATGCGGCAGGTCGTCGAACATGGCAGCTTTGGGCGGGATCACGCCGTGAGTGCGGGCGAAGCGCTCATAGGCTTCGCGCATCGGCTTCGGGTGGATGTAGCCGAGCGCGTGAATGTCGCAGATATCCGCAAACTGGCCTAACACGCCGAGCCGCTCAGCCACGGCTTCGGCATGTTTGCGCGAGCCGTTGGTGAAGATGAATTTGCGGCCCGGCAGAGCCCCGAGAGCAGCAGCCAGTTCAGGGCAGGGCGCGACCGCGCTGAGATCGATGTCGTGCACATAGTCGAGAAAATCGCCGGGCGCCACATCGTGGAGGCGCACGAGTCCCGCGAGCGTGGTCCCGTGCTCGTAATAGTAGGTCTCGCGCACGCTTTGCGCTTCATTGAGCGGGATGCCGAACGATTCGGCAATGAACTCTCCCATGCGCCGGTCTATCTGAGCGAACAAATTGCAGTCGGCGGGGTAGAGCGTGTTGTCGAGATCGAACACCCATGCCTCGATATGATCGAAGCCGCGTTCCGGTCCGTGCCGTCCCTTCATCGCGGTTTCCCCGCTGCGCTCTTGCGCCGGCGCCGTTCGATCAGAGTGCCCGCGCCGTGCTCGGTGAAGAGCTCGAGCAGCACAGCATGCGGCACCTTGCCGTTGATGATCACCACCCCTTCGACCCCCTCGGCGATGACGTCGATACAACTCTCGATCTTGGGAATCATACCGCCGGAAATGGTGCCGTCATCGATCAGGGTTTGCGCCTCCGCCGTCGTCATCGACTTGATCAAGTTGCCGCTCTTGTCAAGCACGCCTTCCACGTCGGTGAGGAGCAGGAGGCGCTTCGCCTTCAAGGCCGAGGCGAGGGCGGCAGCAAACGTATCGGCGTTGATGTTGAGCGTCTCACCGTCCGGCCCGATCCCGATCGGCGCCACGACCGGGATGAGGTCGGACTGAATGATCACGTCGATGATATGCGGATCGACTATGGCGGGATCACCGACGAATCCGAGATCGACGATCTGCTCGATATTCGACGAGGGATCGCGCCAGCGCCGCTCGAGCCGCTTGGCCCGCATCAAATTGGCGTCCTTGCCGGAGATGCCGACGGCCTTGCCGCCTTGGCCGTTGATGGCGGTCACAATCTCCTTGTTGACGGAGCCCGCGAGCACCATCTCGACCACTTCGACGGTGGCCCGGTCGGTGACCCGCAGGCCCCCCTTGAACTCGGATCTGATGTTCAGCCGGTCGAGCAGAGAGCCGATCTGAGGCCCGCCGCCATGCACGATAATGGGGTTCACGCCGGCTTGTTTGATCAGCACAACGTCGCGGGCAAAATCGGCGGCAAGCTCTGGATTGCCCATGGCATGGCCGCCATATTTCACCACCACCGTCCGCCGGTCGTAGCGCTGCATATAGGGAAGCGCCTCCGACAGCACCTTGGCCTTCTCATGCACCGTGGCGAGCACTTCGGCTACGCTGGCAACCGCGCTTTCTTTCAGCGCCGGCCGTTGCTTGGGGCGTGCGCGGGATGGTTTGATCTTGGCCACGCCGCGCTTATAGCGGCGCTTGGGCGGGGGGGACAAGCGACAGGCGCGCCTATTCAGGCGATCCAGGCTCGCGTATACCGGTTGCTTCAGATGGGGTTAAGGGCCCGGCCTGCCAAATCGATGCGTCAAAGCCCAGAAAAACAGCGGCCTAGGGACTCTGTGAGCGACGGTCTCCCGCCCGCAAGATCGGCGCTTCCGGGGCGAGGGGGGCTCGCGCGGGTTGCCGCTGCCCTTTGGAACTCGCTTCGCGGCCTTCAGGAAGGGCTCTTAACCGAATCGGCGATCAAGCAAGAAGTCGCCATCGCCTGCGTCCTCCTCCCCCTGTCTTTCTTCGTCGCACAAGATTTGTGGACCTGGGTGGCTCTCGTCGGCAGCCTTCTCTTCGTTCTGTCGATCGAATTCCTCAACACCGCGATCGAGCGCCTGTGCGACCATATCGAACCTGAGAAGCACGAGGCGATTCGTATCACCAAGGACCTCGCCTCCGCGGGCGTCTTTTTCTCGCTTGCGTTAGCGGGTCTCGTCTGGGTTGCCGCGCTCTGGGCGCGTTTCATGGCCTGAACTGTCGAAAGCCGCGAAGCGGGCAAACAGAGCCACACGGGATTTAAAAAGGCCGCCGCTTAAGTCAAGCGAGCGCGGCGATGGCGGCGCGCAGTTCCTGATCCCC
>Ga0209976_10001081_pt1 | contig 16382 bp, 13 predicted proteins | sample SumtaG_FD_182806 | JGI IMG/M metagenome (GOLD analysis project Ga0209976, IMG submission 182806) | Deep subsurface microbial communities from Indian Ocean to uncover new lineages of life (NeLLi) - Sumatra_00157 metaG (SPAdes) (version 2) | ecosystem: Environmental > Aquatic > Marine > Oceanic >...
ATGACGCACCCCGTCGTCATAGAAGACAACAAGCTCCGTGGTGTCGGCCCCGATGTCGATCAGCACTACCCCCTGCTCCTTTTCCGTCTGCTCCAGGACAGCGGCGGACGATGCCAGCGGTGCGAGAACCAGGGCCTCTACATACAGGCCCGCCGCTTCCGCGCACCGTATGATATTCTGGGCCGCCGAACTGTCAATGGTCACCAGGTGAACTCTGGCTTCCAGACGGTGGCCGATATGACCGAGCGGGGTCTTGATGCCGCCTAGCTGATCCACTTTAAATTCCTGCGGCAGTACATGTAGAATCTCCCGTTCACCGGGCAGAGTGATGGCCTTCGCCTGTTCCAGAACCCGCTCTACATCATCCCCGGAAATCTCCTGAATATCGGGCATGCGGGACTCACCGCGACTAACGGTGATGACCCCAGTATTATTAATGCTGCGGACCTGCTCACCAGAGATGGCCACGTAGATACCATCCATCTTCAGGTCTGCCTGGGTCTCCGCTTCCTCGACCGCCGCTTCGATGGAGGCGATGGTTTCCTTCACGTTCACCACCATGCCCTTGCGCATACCTGTGGAAGGGGCATGTCCCACACCCAGGAGTGTGAGCTTGCTGTTGTCGTCTACCAGCGCGATAACAGCGCAGACTTTGCTGCTGCCCACATCCAGAGCAGAAATCAATCTTTGCTGGGTCTCATGTGTTGTCATCGTCCTAAGCCCGTTCACGTACAATTACCTGCCGCTCATAACGTAGATCGATGTAGGAATAATCCATAAGGCTCCGTTTTCCCGAAATAGTCAGTAAGAACGCATCCAGCATGGCGATACGCCGCTCCAGGTCCTGGCCACCCAGACGAACCGCAGTTGAGGTTTCCGCCATGTACAGTGTGATCTCTCCATTATCAGTGAAAACCAGTTCACTGAGATCCCGATACAGGTTCGGAAAGAACACGTGGAAGTAATTGAGTATCTCCCAGGCCTGTCTGAGCTGCTCATGTTCTCCAACGTGGCCGGCTGTCAGGGCGTTGAGGGTTGAGTCGGCACCTGAAACGGTGGGCAGTTCCAGGTCGAATCGCCTGTGAGGCAGCGGAAGGGTTTCCCCTTCTGCGGTGAATAAGTAATATTCCGATGCAGACACATAGGCCATGGGCTGATTTTCTACTATGTCAATGAAGAGGGTATGGGGGAGCTTTCGCCCCAGCCTGACGCCGTATACATAATTGAGCGCCTCAACACGCTCCTGGACAGCAGCCAGGTCAACCTCAAATACGCTCCCGATGAGGGGAAGAGCCATGGCCTCCACAACTTCGGCCCTGGTCAGGATATTGTTACCCCGTACCTCAACACGCCTCAAATCGAACACCCCCATCGTGCGAGTGTAGCTGAGAATGCCCGCAGCCAGAAACCATCCCGCTACCGATACTCCTGACGCCGTCACTACCAGACGGGCCCATTTCCCCAGGCGTCTGAGACTGTATGGATTTTTATCCGTCAAGTCCTGCATCCTCCCAGTATCCGGGTTGAAATCCCAGGGTTCTGATCTCCAGCTCCAGTTGGGTGCCGAACTGTTGTTTGACCGCCCGGGCGGCCAGCTTGATCAGGAAGGCTATATCTTCAGCAGAGGCTTTACCATGGTTGATAATAAAGTTGCCATGTTTGGTGGATATCTCGGCATCGCCACGCATGGTACCCTTCAGTCCGGCTTTGTCGATGAGACTGCCCGCCGCCACGTCTGACGCCGGGTTCTTGAAGACACTTCCCGCAGACCGCTGTTTCAAAGGCTGGCGGGCTTTCCTTTCGTTCAGGAACCGCCGCTGTAGATCAGCGATGGTTTCCGGGGAGCCGGCGTTAAAATGGAACTCAGCTTCCAGGATGATCTCGTCCTGGCGGAAGCTGGAGCTGCGATAGCCGAACTGCAGGTCCTCCCGCCGGTATACCTGTTCCTTGCCATCGAGAGTTAAAGTACACACCCGGTCCACATAAGTCGAAATTTCCCCGCCGAAGGCGCGGGCGTTCATCACCAGGGCTCCGCCAACGGTTCCCGGTACGCCGACCAGGTTTTCGACCCCGGCCAGCCCGGCTTGAAGGCATCGGTTTACCAGGTAGCCGAGCGTAATCCCGGCCCCAGCCGTCACGCTGGCGCCATCAATGTGGAAGTTGTCCAGGCGGTCAGCCAGGGAGATCACGATACCCGGCACCCCCGTGTCGCTCACCAGGCAGTTGCTGCCCGAACCCATGACGGTCACCGGGATAATCTCCTGCGAAGCGAGCGTGATTATGCGAGCCAGTTCTTCACGGTCACCTGGCTGGAAAAAGGCCTCTGCGGGACCGCCAACCCCGTACGTAGTGTGGCGGTTGAGAGGCTCATCAAACAGTACTTGTCCCTTACTGACACAATCACTTATCGCAGTTCGCCGCCCCGGGTCCATTATCGCTCCGGTGCTCCAGTTGCCCCCCCGCGGGCAGTAACTTCGGCATAGGCCTTTCGAATCTTCTGGTTGTACCGTGTAATATCGCCGGCACCCATGGTAATGACCATGTCACCCGCCTTGATCAGGCCGGCCACCGTAACGGGTAAATCTTTCTTGTCCGGGGCATAGGTAACCTGCTTGTGACCGAAGCATACCGCATCGTTCGCAATCAACTCCCCGTCAATACCTTCGATGGGATCTTCCCGCGCCGGATAGATATTGGTAACTACCAGTACGTCGGCGGCCAGGAAGCTGCGAGCGAAATCTTCGTGGAAGTCCCGCGTGCGAGTGTAAAGGTGAGGTTGGAAGACAGCTACCAGCCGCCGGTCCCAACCCTGGCGGGCCGCCTGGAGAACTGCGGCCACTTCCCGCGGATGGTGAGCATAATCGTCCACGAAGATGACGTCGCCGATAGTCTCGGTGATCTCAAAACGGCGGTTCACACCGGTAAATTGGGCCAGACCTGGGATAGCCTCCGCCAGAGGCACTTCCAGCTCCAGGCCCACCGCTACGGCGGCCAGAGCGTTCTTGACGTTGTGCTCACCGGGCACCTGCAGCTGTACCTGGACCGGTTCTTCGCCGGGAACGACCAGTTCAAACTCAACACTGGTCTCATGGTAGACTGCCTTTCGCGCCCGAACATCCGCCTGGGGCGCCAGACCATACGTTGTAACCGGTCGCTGGAGCCGCGGCAGGAGCGCCTGAATACTGGGTTCGTCCAGACAGACCACCACCCGGCCATAAAACGGCACGGCGTTGGCAAATGAAGCAAAGGCCTGGCTGAGTTCGTCAAGGTTCTCATAGCAGTCCAGGTGCTCCAGGTCAAGGTTGGTAATCACAGCCACCGTGGGTCGCAGGGAGAGGAAGCTGCGGTCAAACTCGTCGGCTTCCACGACGATGATGTCTCCCTGGCCGCGGCGGGCGTTGGTGGCCAGGCTTCTCACGATACCGCCGATGACCATGGTAGGATCACGGCGGGCGGTGGTGAGCATCGCCCCGATCATGGATGAGGTGGTGGTCTTACCGTGTGTCCCTGCTACCGCAATGCTGGTTTCGGCGACCTTGAGGAGTTCGCCCAGCATCTCGGCCCGCCGGATGACCGGGATACTGCGGCTGTGGGCGGCCTCGATCTCGGGATTGTCAGGCCTGACCGCCGAAGAATAAACCACCATATCGCAATCGTTGATATTATCAGGGTGGTGGCCCTCATAGAAGCGAATGCCGGCCTGTTCCAGCTTGTCGGTGATTTCCGAGCGGTGCAGATCGGAGCCGGAGATCTTGAAGCCCAGGATATGCAGCAGCTCGGCCATGCCGCTGATGCCGATGCCTCCCAGGCCGATGAAGTGAATCTTTTTAATACGACCGAACATTACTCCTCAGCCAACTCCAGGATATGTTTCACGATAGTCGCGGCGGCATCGGGCCGGGCCAGGCTCTGGGCCCGTTCCCCCATGGCCTTCAGTTGATCGGGGTGTTTGATGAGTCGTTCGACTTGTTTTTCCAGCTTACCACGGGGCAGCTCACTCTGGGGAACCAGCCGGGCTGCTTTTTTCTTTACCAGGACCTTGGCGTTCAGGGTCTGGTGGTCAGCGGCAGCGGTTGGCAGGGGAACCAGGACGGACGGACGGCCCAGGTAGGTAAGCTCGGCGAGGGTCATGGCCCCGGCCCGGCTCACAACCAGGTCAGCAGCTATGAATGCAGCGGCCATATCGGTGATAAACGGGACGAGGGTCACTCTTTTGTCGGTGCCGATGGCCTTACTGAGACGTTCGTAGTGCGCCGATCCTGTCTGCCAGAACAGGTGCGCATTCAGCTTGTCAGTGTAGGTGTGCCAGTGAGCCAGGAAATGGTTATTCAAAGGCCGGCTTCCCTGGCTGCCGCCGAGGATGAAAACAACCCGTATCCGGGGCAGTAGTCCCAGCTGTTCCCGGGCTGTTTTCCGGTTGGGCAGGTGGTTGCTGTTAAATCGGACGGGATTGCCGGTAAGTATCCACTCACTGGCGTTAAGGTACTGAGCCGATGATTCATAGGTAAGGCAAACTATCTTAGCTCTCCGTGCCAGCCGCCGGGTGGTCATACCGGGATAGGCGTTCTGTTCATGAACCAGGGTGGGTATCCCCCGTCCCTGAGCTACCATGAGGGGTAAGCCGGAGGCATAGCCGCCCGTCCCTACCACCACATGGGGTTCAAACTCATTCATAATCTGGCGGCAGCGTCGTCGGGAGACCGCGAACCGCCAGGGAAAGATGAGATTGCGCCCGAGCGATACCGGCCCCAGACCGCGCTGAATGCCGCGAATATTCAGAGGGTAAAAGACCTCGTTCTCCCCCGACAGGACACGCGCTTCCAACCCGTACCTGGAGCCTACAAAGCGGATATCGCAGTTGTGGTCTACTTCTCTCAAGCCCCGGGCAATGGCCAGGGCGGGGAAAAGATGACCACCCGTGCCGCCGCCAGCCAGCAATATACGCAGCATCCTATGATCTCGCTCTGGCATGAACCAGTTTCCGATCCCACCGTCTCCGGCGGGTTGCCGATGAAATGTTTAGTAATATCCCCAGGCTGATCAGGGTGAAGACCATGTGGGTACCACCGTAACTGATAAGGGGCAAGGGGATTCCCGTGTTGGGAAAAACTTCCGTTACTACGGCGGCATTAACCAGTACATAGGTCATGAAGTTGAACACGATGCCCAGGGCCAGGAACATGCCGAACCGGTCGGGGGCATTCCTGGCGATGACAATACCCCGTTGAAAGAGCCAGAAAAATGCTATCAGCAACAGTATGGCCCCCACAAAGCCCAGCTCCTCACCAACGATGGCGAAAACAAAATCCGTGTGCGGTGCCGGCAGAAAGAGCTTTTTCTCCACGCTGTTGCCCAGCCCCTGACCCAGCCAGCCGCCGTTGCCCAGACCGATCAGCGACTGGGATATCTGGTATTCTGCTTTGGGCGAATCAACCAGCCCCAGGAAGGTCTGGATTCGCACCCGGCGATAGGGCTTTATCATCATAACCAGTGTCAGCAGAGGCAGTGATATTGCCGATAGGCCGGCCAGATGCTTCATCCGCGCACCTCCCAGAAACAGCATCGTGAGCCCTAAAAATCCTATCAGGGCGGCAGTCGAAAAATCGGGCTCCAGAATGATGAACAACATCGTACATCCGATGACAGCCACCGGAGGCAGAAAGCCGCGCCCGAAATGGGTAATGTGGACACCCTTACGGTCCAGATAGGCCGCGAGGTAGATGATAAGGCTCAGCCGGGCAAAATCGGATGGTTGAATTGAGATGGGTCCTACCGGGAGCCACCGCCCCGCGCCTTCCCCGCCGGTGGCGTGATGAACAATCGGAGTGATGACCAGCAGGACCAGTGAACCCAGCAGCAGCCAACCGGCGAATCCCTTCAGACGGTGATAGTCCATGCGGCTGCAGATGAAAAGCAGGGCAGCTCCCAACAGGATCCGGACCACTTGGCGCTTGAGGAAGAGCGTATGATCCCCGGTAAGTTCCACGGCCGTGTCGGCGCTGGAGCTGTATAGCATTACTATCCCCACCCCAACGAGACCGAAAGTGAGTAGCAGGGTCCAGGTATCATATCGCTGGGTAGCGGCGGCGCTACGCATGAACAGTCTCCCGCTGATAAGCAAGGATAAGACGGCGGAAAATATCACCCCGCTCTTCGAAACTGGTGAACTGATCGAAGCTGGCGCAGGCAGGAGCGAGGAGGACGACATCTCCGGGTTCACCGGCCTGATGGGCATCTTCCACAGCTGCGGCGAATTCTCTCTCGAAATGGACGGGAACCAGTCCCTGGAAGATCCCCATGAGCCGCAGCCCCGCCTGGCCATAAGTAACAAGCCGTTTCACCCTGCTGCTGATCTGGTTGGAGAGCTCGGGGTAGTCCGTGGCTCCCTTGTCACTGCCGCCGAGGATGAGGATGATGCTGCTGTCAAAGCTGGCCAGGGCCGCTCGGGTTGAGGCCACGTTGGTGGCCTTGGAATCGTTATAATAGCGGACCCCGTTAATCTCCGCTATCGGTTCCAGCCGATGCGGCAACCCTTCGAATCGTCGCAGCACGAGGGTAATTAGGGGGGCAGTTACGTCCATGAGATGAGCGACTGAAGCCGCGGCGAGAAAGTTCATGACGTTGTGGGAGCCGGGCAGGGTCAGCTCGCTTAGAGGGAGAAGACGCTCTCCCTGGTGGAGAATCCAGCCATTTTCGCACGTGAATAAGGACCCTTCAGTGGGCTCATAGGCGAAGGGAACGGTGTTCTCCTGCCCCTTGAAAGCGGTGTGGAAGAAGCTGTCATCCCGGTTATACACGATCCACCCGGTTTCGTCCATGTTCTTCACCAGCTCCAGTTTGGCCTGGCCGTAGGCTTCCATGCCGGGGTACCGATCCAGGTGGTCAGGAGAGAGGTTCAGGAACACGGCAACGTCGGGCTTGAAGCGCTCCAGGCGCTCGGCCTGGAAGCTGCTTACTTCCACTACCTGCACCGGCGAGACCGGCTTCAGCTTGCGCTCTTCAAGGACATTGTCGGCGAAAGGGACGCCAATATTGCCGCCCAGGAAGCTGCGGAACCCGCCGGCCGCCATCATCTGGTGGATCATGGTAGTGACCGTCGACTTGCCGTTGGAGCCAGTAACGGCGATAACCGGTGCTGAGGTGAACCTGCCAGCCACCTCCACCTCGCTCAGCACGGGCAGTCCCTGCTCCAGGAAGGAGGTTACCAGGGGATGGGTATCCGGGATGCCGGGGCTCAGTACCAGGACCCGGGCCTTGAGCTTATCAGGCACATAACCTTCGGTAATAATAGCGATATCAGGTATGTCCAGGGTTCGGGTAATTTCTTCCCGGGTTTTCCTGTCGTCTACCACGGTGACGTGACTCCCGGCCGCGTGCAGGAGCCGGCAGACCGCCAGCCCGCTGCGAGCAGCCCCAAGGACCAGGACCTCCTGATCCTGGGCGTACCCGCCTCGGGGAGTCCCGGACAGATCAGGGGCCGTAGTGGGGAGGGTTGTTTTGGGTGCCGATATCACTACAACACCTTGAAGGTCGACAGGCTAAGCAGCGCCAGGAGGATGCCAATGATCCAGAACCGGATTACCACCCGGCTCTCAGGCCAGCCGCACAGTTCGAAATGGTGATGCAGGGGTGCCATACGGAACACCCTCCGGCCCTCGCCGGTGATACGCTTGGAGAGCTTGAAGTAGCCCACCTGGATCACGACACTGAGGACTTCCGCAACGAATATTCCACCGATGAGTACCAGGAGGATTTCCTGCTTGAGGATTACCGCCATACAGCCCAGCGCCGCGCCCATGGCCAGCGAGCCGGTATCTCCCATGAAGACCTCCGCGGGCTTGGCGTTAAACCAGAGGAATCCCATGCACGCCCCCAAAAGGGCCATGGCAAAGATGAACAGCTCTCCCGTGCCTGGTAGATAGAAAATATTGAGGTAGTCACTGAAGTCCACCCGTCCCATGATATAAGCAATAGCACCAAAAGCCAACACAGCCACAGCCATCAGCCCGGTGGCTAAACCGTCGAGGCCATCGGTAAGGTTAACGGCGTTGGAGGTCCCGGTAATGACCAGGATTACCAGCGGAATGTACAGGAAGCCCAGGTCCAGCGATCCGTTGGCCACGAAGGGAAGGCTGATGGATGAGCGGATTTCCGCATTTGCCGGCCAGAAGTACAGCCAGCCGCCAATGATCAAACCCAGGCTGATCTGTCCAGCCAGTTTGCGACGGGCGATAAGTCCATCAGGATACTTGCGGATATCCTTCAGGTAGTCATCGAACAGGCCGATGAGACCCATCCACACCAGCGCCAGTAGAACCATAAGAACGTAGGGCTGATCCAGCCGGGCGAGCAGGACTGTGGGCAGCAAAACTGCTATGAGAATAATCGTGCCACCCATAGTAGGGGTTCCCTTCTTGGTGGCGTGGGCAGTGGGCAACGTAGTGCTGATGGTTTCCCCGATCTGCATACGGGAAAGCCAGCGGATCATGGCCGGACCGATCCAGAAGGTAATCAGTAATGCCAGCACCGCCGCGGAAGCCCCGCGAAAGGTGATATATCGCAAGAGGTTGAACCCGAAAAACCAGTCCCGTAGCGGCAGGAGCAGATGGTACAACATGGCTAGTGGTTAAACACCTCCTTTATAACGGTTTCCATGGCCATTCCCCGGCTGCCTTTGACGTAGACTACGTCTCCTGCCGCCACGGTCCGGGCCAGTGTGTGGCTCAGTTCCGACTTGTCGCCGAAGTGATGGGCTTCCAGACCAGCCGAAAGGGCGGTGCAATAGGTACCCCTGGTCTCCGGACCATAGCAGAGCATCAGATTTATACCACGAGCAGCGGCGAACTCACCTATCCGCCGGTGATGCTCTTCCGAAAATCGGCCCAGTTCCAGCATATCACCGATCACCGCGATACGTCGCCCTTCGGATGGAAGACGGAGCAGGGTTTCCAGTCCTGCCAGTGTTGAAGCCAGGTTGGCGTTATACGAATCGTCTATTACGGTAACGCCGTCAAATTGAAAAATCTCCCCGCGGCCCGGGGGCGGTGTAAATCCCTCAATGGCATCCTTGATCATCTCCGGCGGTACTTCGAAATGGGCTGCCATGGCAGCAGCAGCCAGGGTGTTCTCCGCCAGGTGCGCACCGGTCTGGGGGAGCCGGATACGCAGGTCGGTGCCCACCACCAGTTCGCCGCTGGCCGCAGCTTCCTCATAGCGGCCGGTTACATCGGCGGGATGGTCGAAGCCATAGGTATAGCGCCGGGCGGGGGTTTCCATGCTGGCAACGGCTGGGTCATCTAGATTCACTACGGCGGTTCCGTCGGGCGGCAAGGCCTTGAACAGGGCTGCCTTCTCCCGGATGACACCCTCCTTGTCCTTCAAATGGGCCACATGGGTTTCGCTCACGTTCGTGATCAAGCCCACCTCCGGCCGGGCCAGACGGGCCAGGTAGGCGATCTCGCCGGGCCGGTTGGAGCCCAGCTCCAGGACCACAATCTCGTTCTCCTTACCGAGACGCAGGAGAGTCAGGGGCAGGCCGATGGTGCTGTTATAACTGCTCTCCGTGCCCAGCACTTTGTACTGCTTTGCCAGGACCTCTGCCACCAGGTTCTTGGTAGTGGTCTTGCCGTTGGAGCCGGTGATGGCCACCACCCGCGGCGCATACATTTCCCGCCAGGCCTGAGCCAGGGCCCCCAATTCCCGGATGTTGTCAGGTACCCTGATGACGACGGTGGGGGGGGACAAAGGGGAGATATCCCGCTCCGCCATCACTGTAACTGCGCCGGCTTCCGTCGCTTCGAAAGCGAAATCGTGGCCATCTGCCCGGCTGCCCACGATAGGTACAAACAGGTCCCCGGCCCGGGTCTTCCGGGAGTCGATGGTGATCCCCCTGATCTCAGGGATGCTCTTCAGGTCATAACGGTCTTGCAGCAGCCGGGTGAATCGCTCCGGTTCGACCAGTTCAATCCTCATGGCGTGGCCTTTCCACAGAGTGCGTAGAGAACGCAGAGAAGAGAGAAATATAAATAAGCTGATAGGATATAGAAGAGTAGTTCATGATTTTGATAGAAAACATTCTCAGCGATCTCTGCGGTTATTTTCCGTACGTTTCGACAATTTCAACGTCGTTATGGTAAACTTTTTCGGTCCCGATGATCTCATAATTCTCCCGGCCCTTACCGAGGATCAGCAGGATCGAGTCATTCGACATGGCACCCAGCGCATGCAGCAGGGCTTCCCGCCGGTCGTTAATGACCACGTGTTTACCGCGGTTCAGTCCTTTCATGATGTCGGCATTGATCTGTTCCAGGCTCTCAGTCCGGGGATTATCAGAGGTAATAATAAGCCGGTCCGAATAGGTCTCAGCCTGGGTTGCCATGAGGGGGCGTTTAGCCCGGTCTCTATCGCCGCCGCAGCCGAAAAGAGTGATGATCTCCACATCCCTGGACGCCAGCTGACGGATGGTGCTCAGCAGCTTAGCGTAGGCGTCCGGGGTATGGGCATAATCAATGAAAATCCTCCCCCTGGCGGTGGAAGGGATACACTCCAGCCGGCCAGGAACTGTCGTTACCGCCAAGATACCTTCCTGAATCGCCGCTGCAGGGACGCCAAGGATCAGGGCTGTTGCAGCGGCAGCCAGCAGGTTCTCCAGGTTATACTGCCCTATAAGCCGGCTCTCAATAGAAAACATCTGACCCTGATAGACCAGGTTGGCCACCGTCATCTCCAGGCTCAGCCCCATATCAGTCACCCATAGGTCCGTCTGGCAGCCTGCCCTGAGCGGGGTTGAAGGACCGGACAGGCTTGTATCCTTCCCCAGGCTGTAGGTAACCACCGGTCCCGGGGCCGCCTGGATAAAGTACTCCGCATGCGGGTCGTCCCGGTTGACAATGGCGGGCCGGTCGGCAGGCAGCAGGTGGAAGAGGCGCAGCTTGGACTCCAGGTAGTCATTCATGTCGGGATGGTAATCCAGGTGGTCCTGGGTGAAATTGGTGAAAACCGCCACGTCGAAGTCAACATCATCCACCCGGCATTGTTTCAGAGCATGGGATGAGACTTCCATCACTACCCCCTGAATATCTTTTTCCAGGAGATCGGAAAAGATCTTGTGGACCTGATTGGCTTCCGGTGTGGTAAACCCGGTGGACTGCCGGGTCTGTTCCCACTGCAATCCCAGGGTGCCGACAACGGCGGTGGGAAGATGATGGACTCGAAGGATAGTCGCCAGGACTTCCGCGGTGGTGGTCTTCCCGTTGGTGCCGGTGATGCCGATGACAGACATACGCCTGCTGGGATGCTGATAGAAGTTGGCCGCCATGCGGGAATACGCCGCTGGCGGGTCTTCCACCTCGATGTAGGGGCATAGAAGAGCTTGGGATTGTGGTGAAGGGCCGGCAACCGCCGCTGCGCCATTGTCAATGGCCTGCGGGATATACTCGATTCCCTGGACATGAAGACCGGGGAGGGCTACGAACAGGGCGCCGGGTATTACCTGCCGGGAGTCGTGAGTCAGGCCGGTGATGTCCAGGTCCGGCAGCGGAGTTCCCACGTGGATTCCGTTCAGGATCTGCTGCAGTAACATCACTGTGAGTCACTTTCCGGGGCGAGTGTGATCAGGCATACCTCATTAATATCCACCAGCGATCCAGGTTTTATGGACTGCTGCACTACCCGTCCGGACCCTTCCATTTGCAGACGCACTCCGGCCCGTCGTGCGAGCCGCAGGGCTTTACGCAGACTGAATCCCTGGAAATCCGGTACCACACCCGGGGTGGTGTCAGCCGGCAATAGACCGGCGGTGGCCAGGGTGTAGGGGGTAGGCGATTTTTGCTGTGCAGTTATTTGCGGCGGCTGAGGCGGGACATAAAAATCATCATCCTGATTCAGGATACGTTTGATAGTGTTACGGACGATTGGTGCCGCCGCTCCACCTCCAAAATGGCTGCCGTACTTCGGGCTGTCCACCGCCACTATGCAAACCAGTTGGGGTTGGTCGGCGGGGAACATCGCGGCAAAGGTGGCTACAAACTCCTTATCGGAATATTTACCGTTGAGGAATTTCTGGGCTGTGCCGGTTTTCCCGGCGATAGTGTAACCGGGCAGGCGGGCCTCACTCCCGGTGCCTTCTTCAACCACGGAGTACAGGATGCGCCGCAGCTGCTTCATAGTGGCAGGTGACGCTACCCGGCGAATGACCTCGGGATGGTTGGTGACCAGTTCTTTCCCTTTCGGACTTTGTATGTTGGTAACGAGCAATGGCTGCATAAGCAGGCCCCCGTTTGCAACCGCGCTGTAGATCAGGGCCAGTTGCAGCGTAGTTACGCCAACTTCATGCCCCATGGCAATCCCTCCAGCAGATACCACGCTCCAATCCACAAGTTTCCTGAGAAGTCCCGGTGATTCACCGGGTAAGCCGATGCCGGCCCGGGCACCCAGTCCGAAACGATAACAAAATTTGTAGATGATGTCCGGTCCGAGATTTTCGGCAATCTTGACAATACCGATATTGCTGGAATGAGCGATGATTTCCGAAAACGTCAGGGTGTCCCTGGGAAAGGTGTCCTTTATCAATAGGTTGTGATAGGCATACTCCCCGTTCTCACAGTCGAATTCATCAACAGGGGAATAAATATTGGCATCCAGGGCGGCGGTGGCGGGAACCACCTTGAGGGTAGATCCCGGTTCATACATATCGGTGATGGCCTTCAAACGCTGGTTGGCCGCCGGACTTGCCCATGGGCGATGGGGATCGAAACTGGGGTGTTGAGCGAGTGCCAGTATCTCCCCGGTCCGGGGATCTATCAGAATTCCATGGATGGTCCTGGGTGCCAGGCGTTCGTAGGCCCGGGCCAGCTCCTCCTGGAAAATGGACTGATAGTCGATGTCGATGGTCAGCCGGAGCCGGGCTCCGTGACTCGGCAACTGGCCATCATCCCCTGAAGAATAGAGGACACGTCCCTTCGCGTCGCGTCTTAGTACCTGCCATCCGTTTTCGCCGCGAAGGAACGTGTCATACTCCAGTTCAATCCCGGAGATACCTTTGCCGTCAACGTCGGTAAAGCCCACCAGCGGGGCAGTGATGTGGCCGTAGGGGTAGCGCCGCCGGACCTCCCGGCGCACAATAAGCCCCTGAGGCTGGAAGGTGAGAATTTCTTCGCACCGGCGGCGGGAAACGTAGCGTTCCAGCCAGACAAACGACCGGTCAGCGGTCAGTTGTTTCCGGTAATAGGCCGCTGGACGGTGGAAGATACGGGCAAATAGATTCACCAGAGTATCGGCGTGTTCAATTACCTGGGGATCGGCAGCGAAAGAGTAATGTATGATATTGGAGGTGAGCACTTCACCGTTCCGATCCTCGATATTTCCCCGGACAGCAGGCAGGACCTCCACATTGGTACTCTGGCGCTGCGCCCTGCTGTGGTAAACGTCGTGATTTAATATCTGGACGTAAAATAATTTTCCTATCACCGCCAGCAGTAAGCCGGTTACCAGGATATTTACCAGGATAACCCGCGGCCGATACTGGCAGTACAGCCGTGTCACTGGTCTGGCTCCGAGAGGTATACAATAAGTGATTCGGCCGGGGGAATTACCATTCCCAGCCTGGTACGGGCAATGCCGGTGATCCGGTCGATCTGGGAGAGCTGGTCAATAGTTGCCTGCAACTCGCGGTTGGTATTTTCCATCTCCAGGATCTGTTCCTTTTCTTCAATCAGATTCTTTGCAGTCACGTCTGTCTGATTATAGACCCACAGGTAGGAGATGGCGGCGCTTACCAGGAAGAAGGTCCAGAAGAAGAAAGTTATGGGAGAAGGGCCATGGCTGCGGTTACTCCGAGAACGAACAGTAGAACGTACCTTACGGCGCACACCACCCATTACAGTCGCTCCGCTACGCGTAATTTCGCCGATCTACTTCGGGGATTGAGGGCCCTTTCCTCGGATGATGGAGTAACAGGCCTGCGAGTGAGGACTTTGAAGGAGGCCGTGTGGCCGCAGATGCATTGGGGAAGATGCGCCGGACAGAGGCAGTCTTTCGATTCTCGGACAAAGAACCGTTTCACTAACCGGTCTTCGAGGGAATGGTAGGAGATAATAACCACCCGGCGGCCCGATTCCAGCATGCTGTTAAGGCGTTCCAGGGCGGTCTGGAGGACATTCAGTTCATCATTGATAAAAATTCGCAAAGCCTGGAAGACCCTGGCCAGAGATCTGTCAGCCAGGGGGCCTTTGGCAACAGTCCGCACGGTTTTTGCCAGTGCGCCGGAGGTGGTGAGACAACCGGCCGCGGCCTCATTATGAATGGCTCTGGCAATGGCCCGGGCCTGGCGTTCCTCCCCATATCGGGCCAGGATATCGGCCAGAGTCTGAGGCGTCAGGTGTAACAGTACCTGGTGCAGAGGCCTCCCGTGCGTGGGATCGAACCGCATGTCCAACGGCTCGTCTGACTGGAAACTGAATCCCCGGCCGCTGGCCTCCAGGCTGAAGCTGGACAATCCCAGATCGAGCAGCACGCCCTGGCACTCCCTTACCGTCAGCTCCTGCAGAAATAGCGCCGCCTGAGCATAAGAACCCTGGCGCAGGACCACTCGTGATAAATCAGCAGCCAGGTGCTCCCGGGCAACGGCCAGGGACCCGGCGTCAAGATCAACACCCAACACACTCCCTTCCGGCGAGAGCCGGGAAAGGATGGCAGCAATGTGCCCCCCGGTCCCCACGGTACCATCCACATACCATCCGTCGGGAGCGGTAACCAGCCAGTCCAGGACCTCGTCCACCATTACAGGGGTATGGCTGATTTCCCGGATAAGGCCGTTCATGAGGGTCAGGAGAATATTTCATCAGAAATGGCATCCATTTCATCCTGCTGGCCGGCGAACTGGTTATCGGATTCATCGAGCCGCTCCGGGTCCCAGATTTCGATATGATCGAGCATGCCCACGATCTCGGTGCCCTTCTCAATGCCGGCGTAATTAATCAGCTCAGCGGGCAGCGCAACCCGGCCCTGTTGGTCGTACTGCACAGCTTCAGCGTAGCGCACAAAGTTCCGCGTATAATGACGATGGAGTGCGCGCCTTTTGTTCATCCTGATCAATTTTTCCACAATCTGTTTCCAGACCTCCACCGGATAGAGAACGATACAGGGATCAGCCCCCCTGGTAGCGACAAATGTGCTGTCGTTGGCCGGATTCAGGGCCTTCCGCATTTTAGCCGGAATGTTGACCCGACCTTTAGCATCAAGGGTGTAACTGTAGCTGCCAGTAAATGAATCGTCGGTTGAATTCAATTCGCTATCCTGCTCGCTAGGATGAGTCTTCAGATTCCGCTATATAATCGAACGCCAGTCAGTAAGGGGCGCAAATTCAGGGATTTCTACCCACTTTTACCCACAAACATATTAGTTTTACCCGCCGATGTCAAGGGAAATAGGAAATAAAAATAATGCACCAGTTTTGCCGCTTGAAGTGCGATTCTTTCGTCTTTGGTAGCTTTAATCAGCAGGAAAGGTCCAGTTAAGGGGAAAAACAGCCGCCGCCACTTTTCGATGATCTCTTAATTGGTAGGATTGCCTCGCCAATAGCCGTATTAACGGATTTGGGGGTTAAAACTCGTTAGAACAATATTGAAATTGCGGTCGGTTTTTTTTGGTTGTGCAATACGTATGTTTCCAATTAAGTTATCACGAGATGATTTTGCAGCACGTCCATCATCACCATCATCATGGTCACGGTCCCAAGTAGGGATTCGAGGGGATAGTGTTGTAACTGAATCACAGCTGATAAAAGTTCGACCCAAGACCCTCGGAGACCCCGGGGGTTTTTATTTTTACTGGAGGTAAATATCACAATGGCGAATGTTTTAAAACTGGGACTGCCCAAAGGCTCGTTGCAGGAAAGCACCCTGGCCATTTTCAAAAAGGCCGGGTGGAACTTCATCGTCTCCAGCCGTACCTACACCCCCTACTGCGACGATCCCGAGCTGGAGTCCCTGCTCATCCGTGCCCAGGAGATAGCCCGATACGTGGAGCAGGGGATCTTCGACGCCGGCATCACCGGCAAGGACTGGATCCTGGAGAATGACGCCGATGTCGAGGAGGTATGCGAACTGGTGTACGCCAAGGCTTCCCTGCGGCCGGTGCGGTGGGTGCTGGCAGTGCCCGAAGAATCGCCGGTGCAGTCGGTGAAGGACCTGGAGGGCAGGCATATCAGTACCGAGGTAGTGAACCTTACCCGCCAGTACCTGGCCAGGCACGGGGTGAAGGCCGAGGTGGAATTTTCCTGGGGAGCCACGGAAGCCAAGCCCCGGCTGCTCTCGGACGCCATTGTCGAGGTGACCGAGACCGGCTCCTCTCTGCGGGCCAATAAGCTGCGTATCGTGGACACT
>Ga0209976_10001082_pt1 | contig 16378 bp, 31 predicted proteins | sample SumtaG_FD_182806 | JGI IMG/M metagenome (GOLD analysis project Ga0209976, IMG submission 182806) | Deep subsurface microbial communities from Indian Ocean to uncover new lineages of life (NeLLi) - Sumatra_00157 metaG (SPAdes) (version 2) | ecosystem: Environmental > Aquatic > Marine > Oceanic >...
GATATTCAAAATCTCTTTAAAATCTATGATGCTGCAAATTTTATAATAAAAAAACATAGTTTACTAATTTCATTTAAAATTGATCATGGAACATATGAGACTGCAATAGAGTTTGTAGGAAATCTCTCTTTGCATCCCCCAAAATCTAAAAACTGGGATTCAAATCCTGATATATTTTGTCCTGATTTACTTGACTGGCATAATAAAATTATAATAGAATATGAGGAAGAAATTGGAGAGCGAAAAAATGGTGCCTTTCTTGCTAAAAAAGGTCATAATAGAGAAGGTGATATGGATAACAAGCGAGATACAAGGCGAGGAAAATATTACAAACAAGCTGGATTTCATATCTTGCGAATATGGGAATCTGATAAGTTATGGAAAGAAAAGTTAGAAAAATTTCTAATAGAATTTTGATAACAATAATTATTGAATCTACTATTAAATAATAACTTCATCTAGATAAGTAAGAAACTATGAGTAAAAGAATAACCATCATGATTGATGATGATTTGCATGCAAAATTACATAATCGTCAGGCAAAATTAATTGCAAAAGAACATACTTCGATAAGTTTTTCCAAAGTTCTAAATCAAGCTATCCGTAAAAGTATAAAATAATTAAAACGAGTCGACATTGAATTTTCATAGTTACTTCATTGAGATTAACAATCTTTTTTTATTAAATTAATGTTTAAGTTTGATCATCTTGAATAATCAAAATTTAAAGTTTAATGACTGTGTAAAAAATTATTCTAATCATGATGAAATACACTTAGCTGCACTTGGTTCAGTTCTTCATAATAAAAAAAGTAGAGAAATGTGGATTCTCTTAAGTAATAATCCCCATAAAGAATACTATCTCAAAGAGATGGCAGTAATTATTGAGAATGAAAAAAACCCCAGACTGCCAATTTATGAGCATCATATCAAAAGTATGGTAAAATCAGGTATTGTAAGTACAACTGAAAAAATGCACAACAAACACAAGACCACTTTTTATCGTGCAGCACCAATTACTGTAATTGTTTCAGCCAAGCATTATGAAAATACAAAAAATATTAAACTTGGAGAATCATTAACACAACTTTACCAAGTAGGTTAATTTCGTAGAACTGCAAAGTCCTTCTCAATTGTAGATAAGCTAACATCTAGTTTTTTTGCAATCTCTGGTTGTTTCATATTTTGTTTGGCAAATTTTTTAACTAGCTTTCGTCTATTGAGTACCTTTTGCTTCATTAGGGTGGGGGTTCTTGCACTAAAAATTTCCTCTTCACTCAAGTTAGCATTACAATCCATACAGTAAATGGTGCCATCAGCACAAAAGTCTCTCATCTTTTTTGGATGAATGCATTTGTTTTCCATCATCTTTAATACTGCAAAAGCCTCTCGTCCATACATCATATGTATTTCTTTAATCACTACGGCAGCTCGCTGAGCAATATCTTTTGGATCATTCCACTGGTCAATTAACTCCTGACACGACTGAACTGAGTTATAGGAGCTCAGCATCGTGAGTTTGAGGAGAATTTCAGGAGATGGCTTTGACAAGTTTCTTCTCCTTTGGGGTACTGGGTTGTAGTGCTGTTACTATTTGCTCTATACATTTAGCTACATCTCTATGGACGGAGGCTATCTCTAATCCTAATCCTTTACTATCTGTGGTCCAATCCTTTACCAACTCTTCCATCCCATCAGCATTTTTATGATGGGCAACAATTAGATATTTTGCAATCTTTATTGCTTTTGGAATGTTTCTTTTCAATTAATGTTCAAGAAACATTAAAGTTTATCAATAATTACTTCAATGGAATTGAGCTATTTCTTTTATTAAAAAAAAATAAAAATTTTACAGTGACATATATCAAATGTAAGTTTTGTGTTAAATTTTTTCCAAGTGAAAAAAAACTCTTTGATCATTTTATAGATAAACATCTCTCAGCACTTGATAGCATTCCTTGCATGTTTTGTGATATGACACTTGCAAACTTTGATGACATGTTACATCATTTACTTCTTAATCACAAAGGAATCACATCTGAGATGCTATCACATGCAACACTTGCAAGGGAGACAAAAAAACAGCTTGGTGATTATGTGGATGCAGATGGTTCTTCAGTAGAATGTAATTTCTGCTTTGAGATGTTTTCAAGCCTTGAGAAATTAAATGAGCATGGCATCAAAGAGCATGGCCATAAACTTAATCCAGAATTTATTGATAAAATGAAAAGTACCATTGAGGGTGCAGCAGATAAAGAACAACCAATCTGTGAGCGGTGTAATAGAAAATTTCTGGGAGTAATATTTACCAAAATAGATAACAAAGTTCAAAATGTCTGCTTTAACTGCTATGGAGATTATTTTGGTAAAAACGCGCTTGCTAGGCTAACTATTGGAACAAACGATGATATGATTGCAAAGTTACGAGAGCCACTAGAATGAGCTTTACTGAACAAGTTGCAGCATGGGGTAAGGAATCACAAAAAGGATTACTATGTGGAATATTTGGATGCAACAAACAAGTACAAAGTAGATGCAATATTTGTAAACATGGATATTGTTCTGAGCACAAGAGCTCTCACTTTCATGCACTTTTAAAATAAAATATTAATTTCTATGGTATAGTTTCAACTGTTCCCACAGTGTAAAATGTATTGGTAACTGCTGTAGTTATCTTTTGATTGTTATATTCAGTTAGGATAAAATCAGCTGACTTTTCAATATTAGAAAGTCTAACTTCTGAAAGTTCGCCAATTAATCGAGCATCACCTGAAATATCACCTGCAATCATACCTACAATATTATTTGCAACTGCACTAACAAGTGTATCTCCAAACAGAATAGTTTGATTTACTGCGACACCATCCTTATACAATGTCACTCCAGCACCACCAGTATTCCCATCGTAAGTACCAACTAAATTTACATACGAACCAACTGAGATATTATCATCTGATTGTACTGTGATTATATTTGGTACAACTTCACTATCTCTGAAAACAAGACGGAACTTGGTAGGGCTTTGAAGTCTAAATGCCCATCCCCTAAAATCAGGTGAGACATCTTGTTTTGCGACAACTACTTTATTTGAACCAGTATCATTAATCATTATCCACACTGATACACTCCAAGGACCAGTCCCTGGATCAAATGTTGCAGAATCAGGAATATTAATAAATTCATTAGCGTTGCCGTTGAAGTCTAAACTTCCATCAATTTGTCCAGATACTTGAGTAAGAGAAGTTTGTGGGGTTCCATCATTATCTTTTGATGTGGAATCAATTGTAGTGGCAGCTCCAAATGTAGTTTGGTTCAAATGATATACTGCCTGATAATCACTAGGCCATACTGCCTGTCTATCTATTAGTGGTGGTAGTGATGCTGTAGGATTGCCGTAATACATGTAGAATTTAGTTCCATTTGAAATTGAGGGAATTTTTGCCCAAGCTTGTAAACTGGTTGCACCTGTGTCCATCTTTTCAATTTCCACATTAAATTCTGTCAGTCCGCTTTCTGATGCAAATCTGATATCCTCACCACCTGATTGCACATTTGATGGTGTAAGATCAGTGAGAATAGAATTAAACAAAAATGGAAAGTTAGTCTGTGTTGATGGAACTTGAAGTGAGTTAATTGTGATTAGTACTCTTCTCTTAAAGTTAGTATCAAACCATATTGGAAGTATTGGTTCTTCCTCTCTTTTTACATCAACTGCAATTATACCAGTATCTTGCGTGGTTGCCTGTAATGCAGTAGCTATAATGTTTTCTGCTACACCTGCATTTATCAGACCAACAGGGGATGAGGTTAGTTTATCACCAATATTAATTTGACCCGCAACCAATGCTAGGCATCTACCTTCAGTACATACAGTAACACCATCGTCAAAAAATGACACAATAACCCCCAACGCTAAATTACTAGAATCTATTGAGATTGCATCATTACCATATACTCCTTCAAAGTCACCACCTACTACAATTCCATAAGATGGTTCTGCAATACCTGTTATTCCAACTCTTGGTAATAGATCCTCATCTTGTGTAAAACCATTTCCTGTACCTTTAGGTAAAACCTTTACAACCTCACCAATCTTTAAACTAGCATCTCCACAAATTGAATTAATTACAGAACAATCTTTTGGATTAATTGTACCCAACGCCAATCCCTGAAATTCATTTGCAAAGGTTGCAGTAGATACAATTACTGAGACTGAATTACTGCCATTGTTTGATACATAGACTATGTTAGTTGTCTGATTTATTGCAATTCCCGCAGGATTAGTTTCAACTGTAACAGTATCAGTTACAGTATTTGTAAATCCATTAATTATAGGGAGTTCTGTACTGACAAAATCAGATACATAGATTCTGTTTGTTGTCTCCTTTACTGCAACAGCTGCTGGCTCATCACCGATACCTGTAGTAATTATAGTATCAACTGTATTGGTTTCACCATCAATTACAGTAACAGAATCATCTGGAATACTAGTTACATAGATTTTATTTGTTATCTCATTTACTGCAACACCAAAAGCGGAACTGCCTACAGTTACACTATCAAATACAATGTCTGTAGTGCCATCAATTACTGAGAGAGAAGTGCCAGCACCTGGAGCTACATAGATTATGTTAGTTGTCTCATTTACTGCAACATCGCTTGGAGAAGTAATACCAGTAGTAATTACAGTATCTACTACGTCAGTATCACCATTAATAACAGATACAGAACTAGTACCAAAATTAGCTACATAGATTTTGTTAGTTGTCTGATTTACTGTAATACCGCGAGGTTGAGTTCCAATATCTATAGTAATTGTAGTGGGAACTGTATTTGTATCGCCATCAATTACTGAGACTGAGCTACCAAAAAGATTAGTTACATAAATTTTGTTTGTCACCTCATTTACTGCTACATCAAATGGAAAAGAACCGACATCAATTAAATCAGTTACAGTATTTGTATCACCATCAATTACTGAGACATTATTATCACCATCATTGGCCACATAGACTGTATTAGTTGTCTCATTTACGTCGATACCACGCGGACCATCTCCCACAGGAATTGTAATAGCCAATAGGATTTGTAAATTTTAAATCATAAAGGTAATTTGGTGTCAAATAATTTTAATATCAACTTATCAATTTCAGAAATATGTGAATTTATCTCTGTTTTTATTTTTTTTAGATTTGGCTTGTTGCGATTTTGAAAAAAATCATTACAGATTTTTAGAGTAAATTTCATTTCACTCAAAGTTTTATCATCTAACTGATTTTGTATGTGAGATAAATTATTTAGCATTTCTGTAAAAAATGACGGAAACAAGATTTTGACTATTAGAACCCCATCTACCAAATCTAAGAATGGGATTTTTGGATGTGATTTTTGATATTTTAAATACATATGATGATATGATTTTATTTGAGAACTATCAAATTTTTCTAAAATACTTAAAGTAGTGTAAACTGTATTCATATTTTCTCTAAATGTAACCATAAATTGATACCTCTCAAGTTTCTCAAACTTTTCATTTATTGTATCATAATTTTTTACTAATTGCGCATGAATTTCTTTTATGATTTGAGAATTTTGTATAATAATTGGAGAATTTTGTTTCTGAAGTATGATTGAAATTTGTTCTAAGAATGTTGAATTTTGTTTATTGATTTTCTCAAAGTGTTCTATATTTTTTTCTTTATGATAATGGGTTAATTGTCTCAAAAATTTGGCACGCTGATTACCATTTTCAATTTCAATTTTGTTACTTAGATCTATGTGCAGTTGTTTGTATTGCTTTATCAATATTTGAAACTTTTCAAAACTAGTCTTGTTTTCTCTACTAATTTTTGATATTTTATCAGCTGTTTCTAGAATCGTTTCAAATTGATTTGTAAATTCTGTTAGCCTAATTGTGGCATCAGAATTTTCCTCTATTTTTTTATAAATATCATTGAAAAATATTTTCTTTAATGCATTATACCAAAATTCAGAAAGACTCTTACCAATCTTCATTGCTTGTAAATTATAATTTATCTATTAATATTTGATGTTAGATAAAATGACTATCTTAATAATTCTCATTAATATATCGCATTTCTTCTTCTAGTTGAAATCTTTTTTGTTCTTTCTCAGCTAATCTTTGATCACTATTATTTGCTGGATTGTATTTTTGGTATTCTTTGAGTATTTGTTGATACCATTCTGAATCTAGCTTTTGTTTCTGTTGTAATTCTAATGATTTAATCTCATCAAGGCTCATATCACCATAGTAATCCCAATGATTGTAAGCATTCTTTAGATATAGTGAGGGGTCTAATGAATAATTCTTTATCAATTTGGAAGCTCTATCTGCTTCTATTGCTTTTTTTATTGACATTTCATTTTGATAGTCTTCTTGAGATTGTATATTAAATTCATATGCAAAGGTTTCATCAAGAACACTAACTATCTTACTTGCATCAAAGTGTATTACTGCTCGTTGTTGCTCACTGATAATTATGTCTGGAAAGTTTGAATGTGTTCGAGTCATTACTTGTGATGGTGGGTCTGCATCTTTGATTGGTTTTGGTACTGCATCTATCATGTATGGCCCATAGTGTGTTGTACTCCACATGTACCCGTGTTCATCTTGCCATAGATCATTTTTGTAATCAACTAATGTTAATGTTACAGTACCATCTCTTTGTGGATAAAATGCACCACCCTTTGATGCTGATGTTTGTTGCTCTAATGGAGCATTCATTGATTCGCCAACTATGAGAATACCATCATTAATGTAGTGTATTGCATTATTTCTATCCCTATCTACTGCTTCAATTCCAATTACATTGTTTTTCTGCTGATCTCGATAAATAAAGTCAATATCAAGTAAATAGCATTCTTGTTCTGTGTGTCCACAGTTAACCATAGTGACATTGACTCTTGGGATATCTACTAGTGTATGTTTTTCTACTGTAAGAACTCTGTCTAATGTTTTATCAAAGTTTAGATAGATAGTTGTTAATGATTCTGCCTCATTAAGTGGATCTCCAATGCCATCTATTCCAAAACCAATTTGGAGCCATTCTAAATAATTATTCTCATATACTTTGAGCTTTAGATTGTATGTTTGATTTGTATTTATTGTGATTAAATCATAAGGAGTGTGGAAATCAGTGACATCAGTTGCATTTCCGTTAAATTCAAAACCTTCACTTACAATTTTTAAACCATTTTTATTTTTGTAAAATGTTGGAGGAGTACAATCACCACCACAACCCCCTCCTTTCTTCTCTGCTACTACTGTAGGATGAATAATTTCAATTAATAATGGAAATACTTCATTGTGAAAACCCTTTGTTATATTACCATCATTTGGCTCCATTGAAATCTCCACCCATTCATTATTTTCTACATATTGATATTCAGTACAATTATCTCCATTATTTCCATGAGCAATTAGACTATCATTAGAACCGCTTGCATCAATGTATAATGTACTCCCTATCTGACCACCACAACCATAATCTTGTGCTCCAGTATTCCATACTTGAACTGGAGTATACATTACAAAGACCTCATCAATTCTGAGGTTGGTGTTTGAACCAGATGTGTTAAAATCTCCATTAGAATCTGGGACATAAAATGTTAGAAACAATTGAAGTTCTTGATAATTATTAACATTTAGGACATGATTCATTATAGTATCAATATCAATTCTCGTTTCACCAGAACACGAGACTTCTTCTACATATTGATTCTCACCAAGGTCGTTGACTGCTTCAATTAGTACAGGGTTTGATGTAATTGGTGAATAAAATCTCGGAGTAAAACTTGGAATATAATCTTCCCCACCATTATCAATATTCAAATTTCCATTATATCGAACATCCCCTTTGAGGAAACATGTAGTATCTACGGGAAGTGTATTAAAATTCCAACTAACCTGTACTTGGTTAGTACTATTATTGTAACTGGCATATGCGTTTGGTTGTGTTGGAGTACTATATTCTGTACCAGCAGCTGCATCAGCTGAAGGGATAACTGAAAATATCAAAGAAGCACCGATAACTAAAACTAGCAAAATTGCTAGTGGCATTACTTTCCTTTTTTCATTTACACATTTCATATTTTCATACAATTACTTTTTTAGAATAACTACTACTTTATAACATATTCTATGATCTTAGTCTTGAATATAAAAGATATATTTAACCTTTTTTTAATATGACCCTCAATTATTATTGTATCCCCTCATAAGGAATTAAGTACTATCTTATCACAGATACATTAAGCAGAGAATTAAAAATTTGTTGTTTTCATAACGTTCTTGCTCCCAGCAAATAACGTGGGTGTTACTCTGCCACCCGAATTTATTTTAATGATGTTGATAATTTAACTATAATATTCCCTTTGAGTATATCTAATATTTTTTCCTCTAGTATTTGTTTTGCTTTATTTTTTTCTGCAATTTGTTTGAGTGTTAATGGTTTTACTTTTAGAATGATATTATTTTTCTTTGTTTTTAGTTTGTTTATTTTATCTTTAGTTGGTTTTACAAATAATGAGCTTGGTAAAAATGCCCTTGAAAACTTTTTTTTAAATATCCATTCCTTTTTACACTTGGCACATCGAACCATTACTGATTCTCTGGTTAGATGAAATACTGTTCCTTTTCTGTTACATATATTGCATCTACTTTGAGATCTGTGATATTTTTCAATATAATTAATTATTTTTTGTCTTGCTTTTGATACTTTTTGTTTATGTAACTTTTGTCTTTGAGCCCATTCTTCATCAGGTAAACGTTTTGGCATAAATACACTAAACCAAATTAATAATTAATTTTGTATTTAATAATTATTGTATGCCATTTAAAAAACTATTTAAACTATATAATAATTTCATTTCTTGTGAGTAAGAGAATTACTATTTCAATAAGTAGTCAAGCAAACAAAAAAACCAGAATCTTTCATGCAGAATTAGTTTCGGAATTACCATACTCAGTATCTTATTCAAAGATGGCAGAAATATTGATGATGGAAGGATTAAAAAATATAAACAAAAAAAATTTAATTAAAGAATTACTATTAAAAAAAAATAAATAATTAACACATTATTTTGCTTTTATTTTTGCTATCTTTGGAATAATTGCTTTTCCTGTATTTTTTACTAGTGTATCAATTCCTGCTATAGTTGCAATTGCACCAATAATTGCTGCCACCTCTATGTATGGTGGTCCTGGATTTACTAGTAACTGATGAATTATTGGTGTTACAATTCCAAAGGATGAGAATGTGCCAATTATAATTGATGCTACAATCTTTTTTGGATTAGGTGGGAGTGTTGATTGAAGCCAACCAATTCCTGTGTGTAGTCCAACTCCACCTACTACAAGTAAAATGGATAAAACAATTGGACTAACCCCTAAAATATCCCCGTGCATGAAAAATAATAATTATTTAGATTAAAGGTATTTTTAGATTAATGGTATTTTGTATTTTAAGAACTTACTCTGAAATCCAAACCCATTCAAGTTCTGATAATTTTAAATTATCTTCATATATTCCAATTTTGAGTAATTCTTTTTCTTTTTCATCAAACCCAATTACAATAACTGCTACCTCATTACTGTTGTAATTCGTTAGATGCTCTTTAATTGCATTTGACAAGTTGATTGAAATATTATCATAATTGGGATTTTCTGGATCATATATTATTTCAATTTTTGGTGCTTTTTCTCCATCAATTAAAAATGATTCTGTAATAATTACACTTTGTTTATTTCCCCACTCATTATCTATAGTCAGCAAAACCATTGCTTGTATGTCATCTCTTTGTAATTGATTTACAATTTTCTTACTTGTATCTGTATCAACAAAAAATGGATTATTATCAACATCTAAAAACAATAAACCCACACCACCCAATATTATGAAAGGAGTTAAAATTACAATAATTGATAACTTTTTCATATTTTCATAAAAATTCATTGTTATTTAAAGTATTCTTCAAGATTAGTCGTTAGGTTTATCTCCTTTACGAATTTTTTGCAAGTTAATTAATTGTAGTGATACATTTCGTCTTGAATAGGGTGGCATTTCATTCCCATGTTTGATAAGATAATCTTGTACTCTGTTTATTTCATCATCAAGTCTTATAATAATATCTGACTGTAAAAGAAATTCTTCTATAGTATATGAAAAATGATTTTTCTCACCCCACGAAATAAATGCCATGTGATTAGTGGGATGTCCTTTATCTAATCCACAAATAATTGGAAAAGAATCTCCTTGATTCATAACCTCATTACATATTTCTTTATCAGTCATTTCATTAGCATGGTGCATGAGATAGTTTTTGTGACATTATGAAACACATATCAATTTTTTTAGTGGATTTTTAACTATCATAGTTCCCTTGGGAGTAGGTTTTACTATACCTAGTTGAACATACTTATCTTCAGCAATATCATGACAATCACGACATAAACGCTGAATTTCCCCAGTTTTATTACCTTGCAGATCCTTTAGATGATGATTTGTTAGTTTCTTCTTCTTAGAACAACCTTCACATATCTTTTGGTTTAAAGATAGTTTTTTCTTATGAAGACACTGTTTACATATATTTTGGCGCCAAAATTGTTTTTTCTTGTGATGACAACATTCACATGTCTTTCTGCGTCTTTTTGAAGGCTTTAAGTTAGTGCCATCTCCAAACATGATTTGCATTATTAGAGCTATTCCTATTTTCCTATGCCTAAAATTTTTCTTACAAAATCCACATTTTTTACACACAGGTTTAGAGGGAGCATATTGTAATTCAGGAATAAAACTATGACGTTCTCTTTTCATGCCAAGACTATTCACAAAAGGTATTAAATTATAGCTGTTGGCATATCATTTTTATGTAAATCGATTCCCAAAATCTATCATTTACGATTATCCCTGATCCATTTAGCAGTCCAAATTCGAAATTCTTTAGGAGTGCAATTGGCTAAAGCTGAATACTGTAAATCAGTTAGATTCATGATATTTTTTATTATACACTTTTTTTTTAGCTACTTGTTCTGGTTTTCTACTGTTCATTTGATTAAGTATTCTTCGTCTCCTTACTTTACAATCTTTTGAACAAGTCACTGAAGCATTTTTTGCTACAAATTCTTTTCCACAACTGAGACATTTTTTAATTATTTTAGGATGATAGATAAATGATTTTCTATATCTAGATTTTTTATTTAAATAAATTTTATTACATTCATCAGAACAAGTATTGAATCGTCTAAAGCTAGGATATGTATTTCCACACTCTACACATTCTTTATCAAATATTGTAAAACTCATGTTAAATTACAGTTTTATCTTCAAATTTGATAAGTGATATATCATTCATTGGCTCACCACATATTTCTTTATCAGTCATTTTTAATAATTTTTCCTTGCAAGTTTTAAAAGAATTTTTGCTACTATGATAATAGGTGAATCATCATTATCAGGATATTTTTTAATAATTTCTTTTAATGATACAATATCCATATTTGTAATATCCAGATCCGCTGTTTTTCTCTTACCCATTTTATTTATTCTCTTCCTCAATTAATCGATCCCAATTTATTTGAGTATCTGAATAGATTGAATATTTCTCCCATTGTGAATGATTAGTAGCACACTTTTGTACTTCAAATTCTCTCCATTGCTCGGATGCTATTTGTGATGGTTTCATTTCGCCATTAAGGATTGGCACAATAATATTATCAAATGTATTTACACATAAAATTTTTGCTTGACTATTTGTTTCCCCTAAAGGAACAGTAACAAAAATCAATACTGCAAGTAAGAGTGGAACACTTAGAATAATTTTTTTGTGTTTCATTTTTCTTTATTTCTCCAGTAAGATTCATGAGACATTATTTTTTATTTTCCTCAGCTAGATCTAAGACTTTGTTAAGTATATCATCATGTGAATCTCCATAACTTCCATACTTTACCAATCTATCTTTAGTTTCAGTTTTTACTCTAATTGTTGTTTCCATCTATATACAATGTATATGGTTAAATATAAACTATATTATATATACATCATATACATTAATAAACAACGTATATGTTGTATATGCATGAAACAAACAATACAAACCCAAGAGGTAGAAGAATTCAGAATTTTTGATAGAATATTCACCTCAATTATGGATAGAGAGTATATTCTTAGAACTCTAAAATCCATACCAAACGCAAAAGTTACTGAAGATCCAATGAATTCAGCAGGTTTTGGTAGTATACACATAACAGTTGGAGAAAGCATGAATACAGAAACATATAGTTTGATGTATGGTGACTTCAAATTGTATAGTGTTCACCATACCAAATCAGTCGTTGAAGAGTTGTTAGGGAAAACTTCCTAATGTCTGTACAATTACAAGAGGTACAACAAATCAAAGTCTTTGAAGCAAATATAGACACTTCAATGAACAAACAAAAGATTCTCAGAATTTTATCAAAACTAGAGAATGTCCAAGTGTACAAACGAAATTCAGGCCATGGTTATCAAACTGTAAAATTAACTAGATGGTTTGGTTCAGACTCTGACTGTTTTTACATTGGATTTGAAAAAAATCATCTCAAAGAAATAGAACATCATACAAAAAAAATATTAGGGTAGGGTAAAAAATACCCCATCCAAATTTTTTAAATATTATTGAATTTTTCTTAAGTTAGATAAGATATAAGATATATTTATTGTGGTAAAAATATTCGAAAATAATATATAAGATAAATAACTATCTTATAATTATGGTAAAACTAACAATTAATCTTGATGAGGACTTAAAAAACAATCTCAAACAAGCTGCACTTGATGAAACAAAAAAGAAAGGAAAAAATGTCACAATTACTGATCTAGTGTTACCAGATATTGAAAAAAAATATAGAAATTACAAGTCAAAATAATTTTAAAATAAAAAAATTAATCCTGAATATCTTCAGGTGAATTAATTATTGTATCAAGTGAGTAACCACAAATACAAATCAATGCGTTATCAATTGCCTTTTTTTGTGTTTTAGTTGCTATTTCATACAAAGATTCAAGCTGTTCTGATTGTTTGAATTGATCTTCATTATCATTACTCATTAGAGTAAAAATTGTTGCAATTGTGTTATCAAACATTAGGCCACAATCTCCATTTTTCTTTCTTGCTTGATCTTTCTATTAATGCGTTTGATTTGTAAAGAAAAGGGAACTTCATAAAATCCCAATTCCATACAAACATGCTTTGAGCTGTCTGAAACTACCTGATCTAATGCAATTCTAAAAGCGCAACAATTATTCCAACCCAAGAAACAACGGTCACACAATGGGGCCATAACTTGGGCGTTTTTGTTTTTACAACATCTACAAGCTGACATTAGTTTTCCTCCACCTCATAGCTAACGTTCTCTTCTGATTCAATGATTCGCCACCTGTCTGAATTAATAGCTGCGTCTTTGATTCTCTCGGTTTCCTCTTCTTGTGAGAGTCCATTAAACTCTACAAGATCAGATTCATCAAAATTGATTTGACAGACTGCCAATATATCAATTTTTGATACATCAAATGATTTTTCTTGTATCATTTCCTTTTTGTGGTCTTCATAGATGACGTGACCGTCTGCATCAGATTCCAAGCTATCATAGTTCATCAGCTGTTTTCCAAAATAATATCTTACATTGAAATAATATTTTTCTGCCTCATCTAAGGTATCAAATCCTTTTTCAATGTCTGATTCTCCATATGCTCCGTCTTTGTCTTCTGCATGTGTGTATACAAGAACTTCAAAGATTTTGTTTGTCATTTTTTTGAAGCCTCCATTTTTTTAACCCAGTCCTCAAGGTATGGCGTTTTACCATATTTTGCAAAGTCCAAACAAGCTGCAAAACCTGCGACCATTTTAAGGGAGGTCATGGCTTGATTTTGATACTCTGGACCAAGTGGGGCAAACATTTGATCAAGCAATCCTTTGATCTCATCTTTTACATTATTTGAGCCTCGTAAATAAATTGCTGCAAGCTCGACAATTTTTGGATCATCTGTAAATTGATCCTTGAAATCTTTGTATTTTTTACCAGCTTTACCAAGTGTCAAGTTTAACACTATTGGGGTAATTTCTGCGCTTGTCTTGTGTTTTTTTCCATTTTCTCCAAGTTTTTGAAAAGCTTTGTTCTCAGCTTCAATAATATCTGAGGCCTCAACATAATATGATAAATGTTGAGTTTGGTCATTATCAAAAATAAATTTGACATTAAACCAAGTCATTTTTAAAACTCCGCCATGCATTTTGGGCATTCTCCTTGATCTCTGTCAAATTTCCCGTGTTTTTCACATACAATGAATGGATCTAAGACTTTAACGTCTTGCAATCTATTGCAATTTTTGCAACAATGCGTATAATTACCAAACTCAATTTTTTGAGATTTGCAATTTGAGCACGCAAAGTATGGGCATTTCTCCCCATCTATGCAAGTACAAGATCTTTTTTCTACACCGTTTCCAGTGTACAAATAATGATCTTTTTTCTCCTCTCTAGCTAATGCTTGTTGATATCTCACATCACCTTTAAGATCTATTTCGTGTTTTTCTATATCAAATATTTGGACCCATTCACCTGACAGATAATTTTGAACTGTCATCATTTTTCGGCCCTCTTTGATAAAGTTGTTATATTTCACATCTGCGACATTGAGCTTATACAAAACCCTTTGAAGTGTTCTGAATTTCTCCCCGTCTTGGGTCATGTTTGCGATGTGTTCCAATTCATAACCGTCGGGACAGTCTGCACCTAAAATTTTAATATGTGCACTTGTGGACTCTGTCTTTTTGAATGACTCGACAAAATACCCGCAATCCTCAGAGATTTTAAAAAGTCTCTTAAATTCGCTTTTTGGGTTTTGCTCTAAATCAATAGATGCCTCACCAAATAACCAAACTTGAGTCATTTTTCAAAACTCCAGTAGTTCTTTTTGTATTCTGCCAAAATTGCAGTTATTGTTTTTTGTGCGTCTTCTTTTGGTGTCAAGTTTTTTAATAATTGACTTTCTATTTTGCATACGTCACACTTTGATAAAATATTGCCGTGTTTCATGCATATCATTGAATTTGTTTCAAGCTTGCATTTTTCACAATCAGGGATTTTTGCCTTTTCATCATTCATAATGTGTCTATAACAATGAACGCGTTTTTTTGGTCCTTCATATGGATCATTAAACATTGATCCGAATGTTTCTGACTCGTAGTCATCATCAATCATATGATGCATTTTAACTGTGCCGTCATCATCCAACAAAACAAACGTTACACTAAACGGTTTTTTTGTTGTATCTATTCGCAAAAGTCCGCCCTCTGTCATTATTTTCAGGGCGTGTGAAAATTGATGTTCTGGTTTTCCGTCTTTGGCGTATTTCTTAAAAAAGTGGGTTGCATCAACTACGGGATAGCTTCGAGCTAACATTGATTTTATAATATACTCTGATATTTCCTTAATCCTAATTGGATCAGGTTTATCCATTACTATGGACATTAGTTTACTATTTCCTCTATTACGTCCTCAAGCTCATCAAATGCACTCTTAAAAAATGCGGCATCATTAGATCCTGTTTGGATTTGTATTGTTGTTTTCATACAGATAAGATATAAGATATATTATATAATATTAACTCATTATAAGCTGTTTTGTATTTAAAGAAATCTTCAATATTATCACATTTTACCAAAAAAGCCCCGTTTAACGAATTAATCAAATTATCTTGTTTGTTCAAATAATACACACATAGAGATAATACCCAAATTAATCAATAAATCAATAATGAATGAATTAACCATTAAAGAACATATCAAAGAGCTTAAAAAATCAATAATCTATCTAGATAAGATTAATCATAAGGGGGCTGTAATTATGGCTAAAGACGACTTGAAACATTTTCAATTATTATTATCTGGCTATGATTGAATCCCTAACCGCTTCAATATTACTTCAAATCTAATCCCACAAATCAACTTAAACACATTATCAATAATTTCTTTTTCATTAGGTTCTGCACTCTGATAATAATCAATCAATGATTCACTAGTAAGATCATTATTCTTTTGATTAACAATGTCAATAACGTCTATAATATCTTTACTGATGATATTTGTTATATTACTATTAATTAGTGCACCTGCTTGAATACTTTGAAGTCTACCTGAGTTTTCCTCTGAAAATTGTTCTTTAATATTTTGACACTGTTCGTACAGTGGGCAATCTTTCCAAACCATGATAATTCTCCAAAGTCATTAATTAATTTAACATTTTTTCTAATGTCTTTGGACCGACAATTCCGTCAGGGACCAAAGCATGATCAGTTTGCCATTTAATAACAGCATTTTCT
>Ga0209976_10001083_pt1 | contig 16363 bp, 21 predicted proteins | sample SumtaG_FD_182806 | JGI IMG/M metagenome (GOLD analysis project Ga0209976, IMG submission 182806) | Deep subsurface microbial communities from Indian Ocean to uncover new lineages of life (NeLLi) - Sumatra_00157 metaG (SPAdes) (version 2) | ecosystem: Environmental > Aquatic > Marine > Oceanic >...
CTATAACAAGTCAGCCCGGTTTGCATTGTTATAGGGTCTACCGGGCCGCCCACAACGCATGGTCGACTGGTCCTCTCCAAGGCAGACTACTCCAATGACTGATCGGTCCACTATGTGACGACTAGTTGTTCATATTACACCTCCTACCTGTTACTTGAAGTCAGGTTCATTATGTACCGCGTAACCGATATCTGACAGGAACGCTCTGATCACGAACAGATCTTCTATGGTCCAACCGTCATGACCTTGATGACTACTCTCAGTAATAGTCATGCTCAGTAGATGACTGTTATGATCCTTGAGACCGTACAAGACTCTGTCCGGATCGGACTCATGTAAGACCAGCCATAATACGGACGCGTCATCGTCCTCTAGGTCATACCGTTCTTGTAACTGTTCTTTTGACATAGCATCATGTGCATCATAGTCAAAATCCATGTCGGACTCGTAGTCAAACATGACTTGAACAGCACGAGAACGACTTGTATCACTGTATGTGCTACTATTCATGTCGTACCTCCTGGTTTTATAATATAAACGGTTTTATTTATATTATAATTATATTATATAGTAGTCCTTAGCCTGGTATCAATAGGCCTTCTTAAAATAAAACTGGGCTGCTTGCTAGGGCGCCAGGGTGGGCCGGAGTACAAGTTCGCATAGTATGACGTGACTGGGCCGATGGAACATGTAGGCATAGTAGGGCCGCCCAGCCCTCGGGGGACAGGTTATCAATTAGACATGTAGAGAGGCCCTATGACAGGCCTCTCATTGTACCGATCTAGTCGCCTAGAACGTTTCGGACGGGGTCTTGACCGGGGTCAATTGCACGTTCCGGACATGTTGGTACCGGATAGACCGATTCAGACCGTTCTTTCTGATCTGGGTCACTATTTCTGACCTGGTAAGACCGCGGGCGGTCAAGTACCGGATCTGAGTAGAGACCTTGCTAAAGGACAAGAAGACCTTCTCTTGGTCTTTTGACAAGGATGACTTGGTTGTAGAACTGGTCATAACGACCTCCTGGTTAAATAAATAGTACCATTACTATTTATAATTTATATTATATAGTAGTCCCCGGACCGAAATCAATAGGCGCCCATATAAATAACACCGGTCAGCATGATCATGCGCCAGGACTAGCCCTGGTGTTAGGGATCTGGGCAACGTGTAGGACCTGCAGGGTGACTAGGCCGCCCGTAGCAACTGGGATTACCGGTCCTATCTTTGTAAAGACGTCGCCGAGGTTAGGGCCTTCGGTTAAGTGTTACCGATTACCTTTGTTTGGTTATCTCATAGCTCCTACTTAGGAACTATGAGAGTAACTGGACGGTACTCCTTACGTTTTGGTGTAGGTCGTACCGTCTTGAGTAACTGGCTGTGCCCTTGTCCATAGTACTCACTATTGAACTTGGTTTGTTGTTCCAACTCGTAATCTGAGATGGCTTGTTCTACTTTAGGATTTAACATTTTCTTGCTCCAATGTAGGAGGAGACCCTTTCGGGCCTCCTCCATTGTATCAAGGCACCTTCCTAAAACTTTTCGGAAGGATTCTTGATTGGCGTTACTTGGACATTCCTCACATGTTGGTACCGTATGGAACGATTCAATCCGTTTTTCCGGATCTGGGTAACGATTTGAGACCTCGTGAAATCCAATGAGGTCAGATAACGTATCTGGGTAGATACGCGCGTGAAGGACTTGTAAAGCGCCTCCTGCTTCGGGTTTAGTTTGGCCATATGGCCCTCCTAAATCCGGCCACGTGGTTATTGGGAGGATTCCCAATATATGGCCACGTGGACCTGGATAAGTAACCCAGTACCCGCGACTGGGCTTGGTAATCGTATTTGTATATTTATTTAACATAATATATTATATAATACATCATATTAAATTTTTATTAAATAAACATTAAATTTTCATTAAATTATAAAAATATAATTTTAATTTCCTTATATTAATCAACGAGTTCACTGCTATCAACGGTTAGGAAAATTTTTTATAATTTTGCATAACTTATGGCCGGGCATGCCCTAATATCATTGTCAGACTTGACGGAACTAATGTTTCTATGTTATAATAGATATATGGATGCAATCACAAACACAGACGCAAGCGCAAACCCAAACATACAAGTGGAAGCGATCCGTGTACTCACACGCGAGATCCCTACCAATGAGTTTGGGATGCCTACAGGCGTGTATCGCACAGACTTGCTCCCATTTCACAATTATGTGCCAAATCACCACAACCACCACGTAGACGTAGACGTAGACGTAGACCTTAATACAGAAGAGGGCGTAGAGCACAGGGCCTTGGCACTCCCACCAGAACAACAAGAGCCACAACCACAGGAGTATCGGATTGCTGGGTTCCTATCAAAGGAGCTCCATGGTGCGTTCATCCCACTCCAATTTGATGAAGGTTTCCCAGCATTCAACAATGGGCTTCCATTCTGGAGCCGCTTCGACTTCGAGCCCTCAGATGCGTTTGAAGCATTCCAACGTTACACACAAATGAACCTTGGGCGTCTCGCTACTAGTTCTGAGGAAGAATACGATGGTAAAGCAGCTAGTGGTACAAGGAGTCTCTCTACTCTTGTAGCAGAAATGTATCCAGACACTCAAGTCCTTGATATGGTGGCACAATACCAAGAATATTACCATCTGTACTATTGGGGGATGCGTGCTCATGCATATGATCTCTATCGTGTGGCACAATTCCGCAAGCAGCAAGAACATCGTGCAGTAGAGTCTCAAGATGAGCATTATGTCCTCTCGCGGCGTCTTCGACATAAGCTAATGTCATATTTCGAGAATGACGAAGACTTTATGGACATGATGACACCTAAAGTCGCCTTGGATATGCTCAAGACGCTTGTAGGCATTGAGCGTGTCTCCGCAGGTATTCCAGCAGGTGGCCCTGTAAACGAGAATACAACAGATGCTAGTGGCAAGCCTTTCGAGATGGTCCTACGCACTGTATCCAATTCGAATCGTCGTGATGACCATGCCACAGTTAATGAAGAGGGCGAGATCCTCGATCGTGCACTCAAGAGCCCAGAAGCAGTAGAGTTACTACAAGAACTGATCATTCGCCATGGATAGTACACACGATAGGAGATTAACATGATAGGGCCAATCATTCGCAACTATGATAAGCGCCTCTATAAGAAGTGTATCAAGTGTCGTGCATGGAAACCTCGCAAGACACTTACACATCCAGACAATGAGGATATAGAAATTAAGAAGGGTTTTGGGAACCATAAGGATTCAAGTGATGGTCTTCAATCAATCTGTTACATGTGCAAAAATGTCATGAACAATAAAGCACGCTCACGTAATGTGACTGCACGTATACGCCACCACACAGGAACAAGGTGCTTGACACAACTGGGAAAAGAGCATACTCCGAAGAACTTCGTTGCAAATCTCGAAGACTACCTTGGCTATAAGATTTCCACGCTTGTCAAGCACCTCTCTAAAGACCTTAAGGAGCGCGAAGGGCCTAAGCGCAAGCTCCGAGATGCCCTCAATGAAGGATATCACATTGACCATGTCCATCCACTATCTAAGTTCCTTGTGATTGTAGATGGTAATGCAGGCACACTCGCCTACGTTGATTGGGATGCGTTCCGAGAATGTTGGGCAATCAAGAACCTCTCCGCAATCCCAGCAGCAGACAATCTAGCTAAGGGAGCAACTGTATTATGAGCAGCCACCTACCTAAGAAGAAAGGCAAGCGCGGCAAAGGCAAGAAGAAGTAACACCATGCATCACACAAGGTTTAGGGCACCGACACTCTAACCAGAACCATATAGGAGTAAATCATGAGAATACTAGCACTCATACTGGCAATACTATTTTCTATTGCCACATTTGATACACAAGCCCAATTATACTTTGATCCCGAGCGAAATGGGGAGGGTATCTCTGTGACACAGGAAGGTGATACATTTACAACTATTGTGTTCACATATGGCGCTTTGACGTGCGATGGGATCATCGAACCAGTTGTGAGTCCATCATTACCGCAAGATGACTGTGACTTGGGGGCACAAAGGTGGTTCATTGGGACCAACGATATCAATGAGGATGGGACCGCAATTATAGGAGAGCTACTTGTGACTTCCTCTCCAACATATCCGGATGCAATCAGTGGGAATCTCAGTGTATCGGAAGTGGTAGGAGAGTACACTATGCTTCGTTCAGGTGAAGGTTGGTTTTTCTTTGTTGATCGTGCAACAGGCTCACCACTAACAGTCGAAGACCCTCTATATGAGGGGTTCTTCGACTTTACGACACGCTTGTTCGGACAACCTCCGAACTAAACGTTCAGGCCCACACACTATGCACTGCACATCCTTGAAGGGCATCAGCACTCTAACCAGATGAACATACAATCATCAACGCCCTCTGATCTGTTCCAGGATCATGAATCTTCTAAGTTGTTAGAACTGAGTCATAGTGATAGGCAACGCCTCGAAGCCACCCTCAAGGAAGGGTGGCGTTTGACTCCTGCAACACTCGCATCAAAGATTACACATGGGCGTTGGATAGCAGCAAAGCATCTTCTGCACATCTCAACGATCGTGGCCACTGAGATTGCTAAGGGTAACGCGAGGATCATCCTCACAATGCCCTTCCGTCATGGTAAGAGTGAGTTCCTTAGTGTTAACACACCTATTTGGTTCCTCGAGAAGTGGCCTGAACGCTATGTAATGAACTTAACATATGGCCTCGAATTGGCCACGGACTTTTCTCTCAAAGTCCGTGAGACATTCCAGGATGAAGACAACCACCATCTCCTGCGTACTCGGATCAGTCGCAAAAAACAAAGAGTTGATAGATTCCTCACAACAATGGGAGGTGGCCTTACTGCTGCGGGTATTGGTGGGCCGATCGTTGGCCGTGGCGGTGACTTGATACTCTTGGATGACTATATAAAGAATGCAGAAGATGCGATGAACCCCGCACATCATAAGAAGACATTCGAATGGTTTAAGTCCACTGCTTACACAAGGCTCGAACCTAACGCATCAATGGTTATCCTCGCAACTCGATGGGCACAAAAAGATTTGATTGGTCTACTGCTAACCGAACTTGCCCACGAGAACTGGATCCTCATCAACCTCCCAATGCACGCAATGGTCAATGACCCCTTAGGGCGAGAGCTGGGTGAAGTCTTGTGGCGCGAACGTTATGATGAAGTTGCATGCGAACGCATCAAGAAGACTCTTGGACCATTCTGGTATGCCGCTCAGTGCCAACAAGATCCACCCGCTTCAATGGCTGGCCAAGACCTTGGGGACAAACTCAAAATCATTAATAAGTCGGAACTGCCTCCAGTTAGTCAACTCAAAACACTACGTGTATGGGATTTAGCTGCTACTAAGGGCGATGGGGACTTTACAGCAGGTATGAAGATCTCTCGTCAGAAGGATACAGGCAAGATCTTCATTGAGGATCTCAAGCATGATCAATGGTCATCTAAGGAGAATAAGGATAACGTAAAAGCATGCGCAGATGCTGATGGCCACGGTGTTAAAGTCTGGATGGAGCAAGAACCAGGGTCCAGTGGCAAAACCGTAATTACGGACTATGAAGATCTTCTCAAAGGCTATAGCTTCCGAGGCGAAAAAGCTACGGGGCCAATTGAAGTACGCTTTTCACCTGCTGCCGCCGCAATAGGTCAAGGAATTGTGTATATGGTCGACGATGAAGTAACCCAAGCGGATATTACAATGGGCCGAAGAAGTTGGAACGAGTCTTTACGTATTGAAGCAAATGAGTTTCCTGATGGCGAGAATGATGATATTATAACCACTCTTGCATTAGGATACAATAAATTGGTGCTGGGGTTGTCTGGGGCATTGACTTGGGGGCGCGATACAGTTAGGGACAACGTAGTCCCATTTAGGCCAAGACGTGTTATAACACCTGAGATGGACAAGAACACGCCAAGACGCAGCCTTACATGGTAACAATATACGATCATAGGAGAATATAATGGCAGAGAAGCAAGAAGGGCTTGCAACACGTACAATTGGTGAAAAGGTTGAGGAGGAACAACTCAGCATGAACCAAATGCGTACCCTTAGTGGGTTGATTAACCGTTTGCAATTAGCGAGTCTTGCTGGGAAGCAATTTGGAGGTAAAAGAGACCTCTACGAGGTATTCGGCTATGAAAAGAGCCCAACAACAGATCAGTATCTCGCGAAGTATTCCCGTCAAGATATCGCGTCACGCATTATTGACGCACCTCCTGGGGCCACATGGAGTAATCCACCCATAGTCACAGATAATGATACCTTTGACACTGCATGGCAGGAGTTAGTAAAATCCGTCAAGTTATGGGGGGCATTATATCGCGCTGACAGACTCAGTCGCTTGAATCCATTCTCAATCCTGCTCTTTGGTTTTGATGATGGTGCTTCCCTAGAAACGCCTCTGCGAGCCAAGGTAAGCAATCTCCTATATGTGAGAGCTATGGGCAGTAGACAAGTGGATGAGCTAACCTTCAATAGTGACACGCAAAGTCCGCGATTCGGCTTGCCTGAGTTATATTCAATCAAATTTGATGACCCTGCAACCAAGAGTTCGTCAAGTGGTACAGTCATTGTAAAAGGCATCAAAGACATCAAAGTCCATTGGTCGCGCATTGTACATATCGTTGAGAACCCCTTAGAGGATACAGTCTTTGGTATCCCCATTATGGAGAAGGTATTCAATTTGCTTGATGATCTCCTGAAAGTCTCGGGGGGCACCGCTGAGATGTTCTGGCTTTCGGGACGTGGTGGTCTCCAAGCGGATATCGACAAAGAGATGGATGTAGATCCAGCGGATGCAGCAGCGTTGGCGGATGAGATAGATGAGTTCATGCATCAACTCAGGCGATTTATCAAGACTCGTGGGGTCACATTGAAGCCTCTAGAACATGCAGTGCCATCCCCAAAGGATGTCTTTGAAGTGATTATGGCCCTCATTTCTGGTACCACTGGGATCCCACGTCGTATCCTCTTAGGCTCGGAGGCAGGGCAACTTGCAAGCGAGCAGGATAGAGCGAATTGGGCAGAGCGTATAACCGAAAGACGGCGTCTCTTTGCACATCCAGACATCTTGGTCCCTACTGTCGAGCTACTCCAGAACGTTACACTCCTGCCAGCGGGGGACATTGAGTGGGATTGGCCAAGTGCGTTCATTCAGAACCCACTAGAGGAAGGCCAAACAATGGCGCAAATCGCTCGCGCAGCAGGGAATCTCTCTAGGCAAACAGGGTCTAGTACCCCAATGCAATTGCTCAGTGAGGAGGAAAATCGTGGTGTGTTGGGCTTCAAAGGCACAATCCCAGACAACGAGCGCTTTGTCCCTCCAACTCAGGACTCAGCCCAGGACCTCGACACTCCCACCAGAGAGGAGATTAAGAAAAAGATCGAAGAAGAGGAAGAGGACGAATAAGGATCCGTTGATCTTCACTCAAATAGTCAGTATAATATAGATCTAGCTATTGAACATAGCTACTTGCAATATACCAGCATAGGAGAACGCAACATGAGTAATTCAGTGGCCGTTCAAAAAGCACGCAAGAAGATGCAACTAGATCGACTTGCAATGAAGGGCAAAAGGGGGTATGCAGAATATTACGCCAACATGCCCTATCAAAAGGAGCGAGCACGGCAGAATGCAGTGCTTAGAGGGAATAAGCAGACCCTTAAGGATGCTATTGAAGCCCTAGAAATCGCCACTATTACAGGTGAAGGACTACAAGCAGCCAAAGAGGCGCATGCTATCGCGGTCCGCGTTGTCGAAATATCAACACCAAGCAGGCCCGGCGAACGTGCCACTGCTGGTCTCACAGGAGCATAAGTCATGAGTGCCACAAACCTATTTGAAGATGACCTGCTTGACTTGATGTTCACTAATGTCGCTGCACCGAATGTTGGTGATGCACCTGGCTTACCTCCATCTGTTGGTGCGGGTACGTGGACCATTGCATTGCACACAGGTAATACAATCGATGATACTTCAACAGTGCAGACACAAGCGATTGCAGCCTACACAGGGTACGCTAATCAGACTGTCGTTAGATCAGTTGCGGGTTGGACTGTTGCGAGTGGAACAGTCACCAATGATGCGTTGATCACATTCCCAATCTCCACGAGTGGTCCGGAGACTGAAACTGACGTGAGTCTTGGCAGCTTTGGTGGTGTGATGCAGATCTTCTCCACACTGGATGCGGATTTGGTTGTCAATAGCGGCGTGACTCCGGAGTTTGCGATCTCAGCACTCGCTATCTCATTGGATTAACCTCCATGGGTGTCCCGGTTTTAACGAAGAAGACTTGTGCTTCTGCGACTAAGTATGATATGGTAGGGCTCAAATTCGGGCCCTATCAATTCTTGCTTTATTATCAGGACGCCTTCAAGATTGCTGCAGGTGTTCTCCAGAGCGCCAAACTCGCTGCGGGGTACGAGGGTATCCATCCAAGCAAGTGGTCTGAGTTTGTTGATGCAACTCAGCAAGATCCTCTAGAACCCTTGAACCCCGAATACCGCCGATCAAGACACAGACCAAACTTTACTACATGGCAGGTTGCTTTTGAAAGGAATCTTGTTATTCTGACCTTTGATCAGCAAAAGGTCTATATGCATTATAGTGATGCATTTGCGATCTATGGCCTAATTCGTCTTGCAGCCAAGAACTCCAAGAGATGGGCAGGGGATACGAGTAGACAATGGACAACACGTGCACATCTGGTGGATGCCGAAGAGAATGATAAAATAGTGTATGCTTAGGAAACTTAAATGGCAGTCATTTTCCGCACACAAACTGGCGATGTTGGAATAGGTAATTTCACCCCAAGTAAACCTGCCGGCGTAGTAACTGATGATTTTCTTGTACTGCACATCTGTTATGAAAAAGGTAGCAGTGTCAATTTTGGGGGTAGTGGCGCATCTCAATGGACTGAAATAAATCGCAGTGACCAATCTACTAATATCGGTTCTACTGTATTATGGCGTAAGGAAAATGGGATCACTTTCGCTCAGTTTAATCTTTCTGGGGCCCCCAAGTTTACATGGACTGTAGCACGTTATGATGGTCAGGATTTAACTACTCCAATTGACGTTAGTGCTGGAGCCAGTTCTCCAGATGCCAATGATCCTGATCCGCCGAGTGTTGATCCCACAATTTCGGATGGGCTAGCTATTGCTACATGCGGGAATAAAAGCACACCAACTGGCACTCCACCAAGTGGTTATACAGAACGGTGGGATAGGGCTAATACTGCTGATGGCCTTTCATGGACATTTGGTTGTGAGAAACAACTGACCGTAGATACAGTCGAAGACCCGGGAAACATTATATCGAGTGATGATTCAGAATGGGCAGCAAATACGTTTGTTGTAAAACCAGCAATTGCAGGTGAGAGCCTATTATTCTCGCATGCTGATAAACATAGGCATATTTTGGTAAGATAATGGCAGTCACAATTAATAATCTTTGGGGTGCTGAAACTGGTGGTATGGATGAGGCCAGTGCATTTTCAGGTGCAAGTGCCTCGACTGTACAAGTTCATTCTGGTACATACAGTTACACCTTTACTCCAGTTACAGATACAGCAAGTTTTGAACCATTTGAAGTTGTTGCTGATGCGGGAGTTAATTGTGTCTTAGGATTTTGGTTTCGTACTCCACCAGATACAACAACTAGCAATATTCTATGTGAGCTCGGTGATGGTACAAATTTTGACTTTAATCTGAGGTTTAATGCTGGAGTTGGAACGTTGGTACTCCGAGACTCGGCAGCCTCTGTCGCAATAACCTCGTCTGCGTTATCTGTGAGCACTTGGTACTTTATTGAGGTTTATGTCGAACGATTGGATAGTGGGGGAGCAGAACTATTCATTAATGGGATCTCAGAGGGTACCGCAAGTGCTAAAGACTTCAATGCAGTAACTGGCACTCCAGTCGTAAAATTCCTGGGTACGAATAATGGAGCTCAATACATCGATGACATTTATTTTATGTCGGATGCAGCGGATGCCTCTTCACGACTTGGAGGCTGTGAGCTTTTTAGTTACAGATCATCGATAGCTAGTGCTGTCCCTGATACTGGTGATAACTTATCTAGTGGCATATGGTCAAATGCTCAACAAATCCCATTTAATGACACAAACGTATCACGATACATAGACACGATAGCTCAAGCGGGACATATCATCACGGATGATATAGGAGGATCATCAGGTGGTGGTCCAAGTGGTGACACTAATATCGATGGGACAATAAAGGCAATCAAAGGAATGTGGAGAGCAAGACGTGACAATGGATCTGCAACTGATCATTTTGGGTTACTTGGGAATGATGGTGACGGTGTCACTCGAACACCTGTGTTGGGGCTGACTAATACCCCAACATTATATACGATGGTATCAGAGCTGGCCACTATTGTACCCACAGACGCAGAATTCTGTCGTATAGGTATTGAAAAGACTTCTGGTGGTCGTTTATTTAATTGCTTTGACATGCTTGCAGTTATCCTACATGTCCCCGCACCATCGGTGACTCCACCAAGCTTGATTTACAAGCATAATCAGGCATTTCAACATTTAATATCAAGGTAATGCACTACGCACTAATTCAAAGAGGTAAACGTTATGGGTAGAATATACACAGCAGCATTTGATGGGCAGGCAGAAACAGTCCAAGTCGACTTAATTGAGATCGCAGCAGGTGCATCTGATTGCATCTTTATCCACGAGATTGGCATCAGTCAATTATTGGAAGTCAAAGATGCAGAAGAAGAGATGTTGCTCTTACAATTGAAATCCGGACAGACAACTACAGGTTCTGGTGGTAATACTACTAGTATTGTTCCTCAATTATTGGGGGATGTAGCTTCCGGGGCTACAGTTAAGGATACTAATACAACTAAGGCTATCACAGGCACGATTGTCAAGCATTACAGCTGGAATTGGAACATACGAGTTCCCTTCCAGATGATTTGGACTCCTGAAACTCGTCCATTCTTGATCCCAAGTAGGCGTATGACTTTAGAGCTCGCAACTACTCCTGGTGATAGTATCACATTTGGCGGTTATATCGTATTTGAAGAGCTCGGATAGTAGTAGTAGTAGTAATGGGTATCTTTCGTCATCGTGGGAGGTTTGTAAGTCCCAATCCTAACAGACATCTAGCCATGATGACTGTTGAACTTCCTGGGGCCATATCGGCAGCGCCGAGCTTGATTATAAGTGCGACTGCCGATCTATTGGCTCAAGGCAAATTAGATGCCCCACCAGCACTGGTATTAAGTGCGACAGCCGACCTAAAGGGTGGGGGTAAGCTAGATGCCACCACCTCATTAGCATTCACACTCACAGCCGATCTAAAAGCGTTGATGTTAATTGATGCGTCACCACTCCTCTTATTTGGAGGGGCCGCCGAACTCATAGGTGACGGCAAGCTGGGTGCTGCCGCAGCAATCCTATTTACTGCGACTGCCGATTTAAACGCTCGAGGAAAGCTAGATTCCACACTCCCAATAATATTTAGTGCTACTGCTGATCTTAAAGGCGAAGGCAAACTTGACGCTGGTCCTGCTCTCTCTTTTAGCACTGCCGCCGACCTAGAAGGTCAGGGTAAGCTCGATGCATCGCCTGCATTAGTACTCTCAGCTACAGCGGATCTTGAAGCTCTTGGAAAACTTAACGCCCCTCCTGCCCTCATATTTAGTGCTACAGCAGATCTAGTCGACGTTACGGGTGTATCTCCCATAACGGCCACAGCACCCTTAGTACTTAGTGCTACTGCAGACTTAAAAGGGAATGGGAAACTTGACGCCTCCACATCCCTAATATTAAGTGCAACAGCCAATCTCAAAGGTGCGGGTAAGCTTGATGCATCGCCTAACCTCTTGTTTAGTGCTACAGCTGACCTTAAAGGTGGTGGGAAACTTGATGCTGCCCCCACAATAATATTTAGTGCTGCTGCCAACCTAAATGCCCTCGGGAAATTAGATGCACTGCCCAACCTCATATTTAGTGCTACTGCCGATCTTAAAGATGCAAGCACGGATGCGATATCAGCCATACCATCACTAATATTTACTGCTGCCGCAGACCTCAAGGCCCAAGGCAAGCTCGATGCAACTCCTACACTCCTATTTGCAGCGACTGCCGATCTGAATGCTCGCGGGGCACTAGATGCAGCAGCAGCAATCTCATTTACACAAACTGCCGATCTAAATGCACGAGGTAAGCTTGATGCACTATCCAGCCTCATATTTAGTGCAACTGCTAACTTAGACGCACTTGGCAAGTTGAATGCCACTGCACTTTTACTATTCTCTACTACCGCCAACCTTCAAGGCGATGGGAAGCTTAATGCCACCCCCACGTTAGTACTTAGTGCTACAGCAGATCTAAAGGATGAAGCATCAGGACAAGTATCCGCAGCACCCACTCTATTAATAACAGTCGCGGCGGATCTAAAAGGTAATGGTGTACTTAGTGCAACGCTTCCAATGACATTTAGTGCTACTGCCGATCTTAAAAGTATTGGTAAGTTGCAAGTATCTGCAGCACCAACAATGCTCATAGCAGCTACTGCGGATCTCAAGAGTACAGGCAAATTGGATGCAACAACATCAATAATCTTCAGTGTTAATGCAGCACTCTTGAGTCGTGGTAAGCTAGATGCATCACCAACACTTGCAATTACAGTACCCACAGCAAACCTTAGGGGTCGTGGCGCATTGAATGCATCACCAGCACTCGCGTTTACAAACACAGCTGATCTTAAAGGCAAAGGAGCCTTATCAGCATCCCCACCAATGCTATTTGGTGGCAGTGCGATCTTGATAGATAAGAATGCACCAACCTTCATTAATATAGATATCACAGCGGCTATTCGTGAAATAGCTATAACATGCGTAGAGCGTGAAATCACGATCAGCGCTAAGGATTAGGAACTATTATGGCTAATACAGTAAAGGAAAAAAGCCCCCTCTTTATGTTACTTGGATTCAAGGACGAACTTGGTGCCCCTTTAATTCCAAATACCGTAGAGTGGCGTTTAGATGATAGGGAATTGGATTCTGAAATTGTTCCGTGGACAGCACTTCCAACCCCAGCGGCTAATATGACAATGATAATCCCAGGAACGAACAACACCATCGTAACGGAGACTAATATCCGTGAAAGACGAACCTTCGGGCTCCGTTTGAACAGTGGTCTCCCGGCAGAGGCTCATGATCAATTTCATTATCATGTCCTTAATCTATTTGGCCCTAAGGGAGTATAGCAACATGTTTAGTTTTGGTGCGGGCAGCAATAAAAAGCTCTTAACAGTACGTTTCGATCTCCGTGACGTCGTTCGCCAAGTTATGGCGCTACAAGTGTATGACTTCACTATTGTGCATGGCTATCGTGGGGAAGAAGTACAGAACCAAGCCTTCCTTTCGGGGGCCTCTACAAAGCAATGGCCAGACTCACAGCACAATACCACAGATTCAGATGGGGATCCTTCCTCTAATGCTGTGGACTTTGCTCCTTGGTGCATGCTTCCTGGTGGACATATGGGCATTCCATGGGACGACACACATGCATTCGCAGTCCTTGGTGGGATGTTTATAGCAGTAGGTGCAACATATGGCACTCTTATTCGATATGGCGGGGATTGGGATATGGATGGCAAGACTACGGACCAAAGGCTTATGGATTGGGGGCATATTGAAGTAGTAAACCGATAGGCAGCAATACAGGAGAATATCATGGAACGACCATCATCAACAATTACAGCAGCAACACTCGCAGGTATGGGAGTGTCTGTTATATGGGAATTGGTTGCAACATTCACGACCGTTGCACTCTCACCAGGAATTATTGCATCGAGTGTGGTCTTCACAGTAGCACTCGCGGGGTATTTCAAGAAAGAAAATGTCCTATCTCTTAAGGATGATGACGAATGAGTATGTGGACACGATTCAAAGCCCTTGGGTGGGTCATCACGATTGGCACAATACTCACGGCCGTCCTATTTGCCCTCGCGGGAGCTCGTAGTATTAAGAAGAGCAACAACGCGAAACGCAAAGTGGATAAGGCGATTGAACTTCAGAATACAGGCATCTCGAAGCACATCACTGAAAGCAAAAAGCTTCTTAGTAGTGCCTCCAAGGATAAGTTAGTCGCTGCAGCAGCGCAAAAGACTATGGAACAACAACTTGAAAAGTTAGGAGAATCAAATGCGGATATTGACGCTATTGCTGATCGCTTTAACTCTCGGCGCCTGCGCAAGTCAGGATAGGAGACCACCCCCAGATTGGGGATCCATTAAAATCGAAGCTGTTCCTATCACTGATCCTGCAGTGTTACCTCCTATGTGTGAAATAGAGGTGGTTACCTTATCAAATGGGAGTCGAGTAGGTACATGGACAACGGCTTGCTGGAATGCTCTTGAGGCATACGAAATTGTTGCAGAAGCCAACACGGAGATTGCACAAGCCAACGCTAATGCACTACGCAAAACAGAAGGCGGTTACAACTCCCTTGTGAAGGCTGGTGAGATGCAACAACAACTAACTGAGTTCTATGACGATCTCCTAAAGGAAGAGAAACAACAACATTGGTTGGATAACATGATCCATCGTGTAATCATAGCGCTTGGTTTGGTAGCGGCAGCATTATGAGCTTCTTCCAAACATACAAGAAGTCTATCGTTGGAGGTATCATTACAGTCATACTCGCCACAGGCATACCCACAATCGTTTGGTTCCATAATGCTTATGCTGATGACAGATATGTCCAGAAGAAGGAGGACATACGCAATCAAATACAACAGATTGATCATGCTCTCTTCGAGATTGATCAAGAAATCTCCTTTGCGACAAACCCACGTGATAAGGCTAAATACGAGGCGCGAAGGGCCTATTATAAACGACAGAAGGAAGCGCTTAGACTAAGGCTTACTAGCCCCAACAAGAAGTAACCAGGAGATCGTTATGACTATAGACATAGCATACCTTGCAGGTAATACCATCATAATCCTGCTTGCGGGGTTTGGTGCCTACATGAAATTAAGAGATCGTATGACACGTATTGAGGTGCAAAATGAATTCCTTGTGGAAAGTTGCACTCTTCGAGAGGAGAGTCATAGAACCTTACGTGAAAAAGTAGATGGCATTAGCAGGCATGTTATAGAAGTGGAAACACGACTGGATGAAAGAACGCAGAAATCTTGAGGGACCTGTTGATTTTTGCTTGACTAACCGTTATAATTAACATACTAGCGAAGGTTTCAATTATGCCACAGGAAAATACAAATGTAATCACACTCCCTCAAGTGCAACGCACCATGTTGTCCATCCAAGCTACTCCAGATATTGATGGTATCCGAACAGCCCAACTACATGAGCAAGATCACACTGTGATCCCATGCATTGCACTTGTTGAGGGTGTTCTGCAAGCAATTAATGCTCCTGCCCCCGAATTAGCCCTTGCAGAAGAGTTTGGTCGATTCCCAGATGGTTGGAATGGGAGACCTGTAGTTTTTGGTCACCCTCTAATTAATGGTGAGCCAGTATCTGCAGGTTCACCCGAAGCACTTGAAGGCAACGCATTCGGTCAATTATTCAACACCGCCCTCGATGGTAAAAAGCTCAAGACCGAAATCTGGATTAATGAATCACTTGTTGAAAGCCTTAGTGAGGATGCGCAGGCAGTAATCGAGAACTTAAAGAGCGGCGAGGGCATCGTGGAAGTCTCTACAGGTTTGTTCTTGATGCGAGAACCTGCTGATGGCGAGTTTGATGGTGAACACTTCGAAGCCATCTGGCGTAATATAGTCCCAGATCATCTTGCAGTGCTTCCTGAGGGGCTTGTCGGCGCATGTAGCGTGAAGGATGGAGCAGGTGCACCTCGTACGAATCAAATGTCGGGTGTTATGCGTGCAGCACAACTCAATCACGAAGCAACGCCCGCAGTGAGTCAAGAAGAGCAGCAAGGTATTTTCAAGCGTCTTCTCGAAGTAGCTGGTGGTCTCTTAAACTTCAGAGACAGCTCACAACACCTAAGCGACTCCGATTTACGTGCTGCACTTAATGTAGCACTTAAGGATGTAGAACCCGATAGGTTCTTCTTTATCCTCGCTGTACATTCTGGTACAGTCGACAAAGGTACCTTTGTGTACGAATTGGGCTTCGAGGGAACGTTGTTCCAGCGCACCTTTAATGTAACCAGTAGTGGTGTCATCAAGATTGGTACCGATGCCACTGCAGTACGTCCAGTAACCACATTTGTCCCGGTGGAAGTAACCACCAACAGTAGCACCCAGGAGAATGATATGAATGTAGAGGAACTCGTGAAT
>Ga0209976_10001084_pt1 | contig 16362 bp, 20 predicted proteins | sample SumtaG_FD_182806 | JGI IMG/M metagenome (GOLD analysis project Ga0209976, IMG submission 182806) | Deep subsurface microbial communities from Indian Ocean to uncover new lineages of life (NeLLi) - Sumatra_00157 metaG (SPAdes) (version 2) | ecosystem: Environmental > Aquatic > Marine > Oceanic >...
GGCCAGGGGACATTCGGTTCCGGTGGCCGTGGATCCCAAGATCAACCAGTTCTCCATTTACAAGGGGGTGACCGTTCTGACGCCCAACCTCTTTGAGGCTGCGGCCGGCGCCGGGCTGGTCATCGACAGTTTGGAGGCCCTTGTCGAGGCAGGGCACCGCATTATCGAGAAACTGGCGTGTGAATACCTGATCATAACCAGGGGGGATCAGGGGATGACCCTATTTACAGGCAGGAAGGATTATTCACATATCGAGGCCTACAGCCGCCACGTGTACGATGTTACCGGAGCCGGCGATACCGTTATATCAACCCTTTCCCTCGCCCTTGCTTCGGGTCTTTCCATGGCAGAGGGCGCCTATCTCGCCAATGTGGCGGCGGGGGTGGTTGTGGGTGAGGTCGGGACCGTTCCCATATCGAGTGAGCAGATGCGTGTTCGATTCAGGGAGTTGTCCAGACTGTCCTCTTGAGGGAACTGGGGGAAAATGGACTGATTAAATCCGTGTACATAGGGGTGCGTGGTTAAATGGATGGAAAAAGTGCCACATGGAAAGAAAATTTCGAAAAAGCCTGGACCCGGATACTAGGCCATGGCAAGGCACGGATACTGACCAACGGTATATTTTTGTTGTTCGCTTTGTACCTTTTAAGTTTGGCCTTTTATGGAGATGCCAGCAGGTTTAATCTGCTGTTTTTCTCGGCCGGGCTTCTCACGGTGTGGCTAGAAAGGATCGATCCGCATCCGGAAGGATCAAGAAACTTCCGCAGATTGTTTTTCTACGCATTGATATTTTTCGCCCTGATCCATGTGACCTCGCTGTTTGGCGCGATTGATTTGCCGGGGATGGAGCTTTCCAGAAGAAACAACAACAATTTTTACGGAATCGTCATCGCGCTGACTTTAGGGATGGGGTTACGTGACAGAAGATCGATCCATCGCCTTCTCCGGCTGATGCTGGTTTTTTTGGGAGGATGGAGCATCTTTGAACTTTTTTCCCTTTCACCAGAAGCGTCCTTTGTTGGTGGCAGATTTATCGGGATCAGGCATGTTAACCCCAACACGATAGCCAAGGTCCTTGTGATAATGTTTTCCGTTTTTATATGTTACGCTTTTATCGCCAAAGGGAGGAAAATTGTCGGGCTGATGCTGTGCGGCCTGGCTGCGACCACATTGCTGCTTTTGTTGACGCAGTCCAGGTCGAGCCTGCTAACCGCCACTTTTGTAACTGTTCCAGTTGCCTTGATAACACAAAAACGTCTGTTGAATTTTCAAAAGCGTCTCATTCCCGCATGTCTTGTGTTCTTTTTGATTGCTCCTTTATTGGCGTTTAACTGGTATAGCCATGCCGATCCGGGAAGGAAATCATTTAAAACTGCGGTCATAAGGTTTAACACGTGGCAGACATCTCTTGATATGGCCACTCGCGAACCCTGGTACCGGTTTTACATCGGGTATGGAAGTATAAAAGATGTTAATGAAATACTCACGGAACATTTCGGGTTGGACTCTCATCGCGGTCACAGCCACAATATATTTCTTCAAACACTCCTTGAAACGGGGATGCTGGGTCTCATGACCCTCATCTTCATCTTTGGGATCACGCTCCATGGCGTCTACCGGGAATGGAAAGTCAATCAACAGGCAAGCGGGGATCATTCTCCCGTTTTTATCACGACCATCGCCACAATCCTGATTGTCGGCCAGATGGATCATGTTATGAATAGTTTATCAGGAAAGCTGGTCTGGATCATATTGGGACTGGCCCTCGCGTACGGGAAACTGGGTATTCAGGAGAGCGCTGGGAAAAACAGTGTCCAGGAACGACATACTTTGTTGGCGCCGACCGGATCAAGTTGAGATGAAGATTTTCCTGATCACTCAGACTGTTGCGATCATCGTTCAGAGAAGACTCTGAGGAGCTCTTTTGCGGGTAGCTGTCGTCATACCGGCGCGATACGCTTCGACAAGGTTCCCGGGGAAGCCTTTGGCCCTGCTGATGGGGAAGCCGCTGATCGAGCACGTTTATTCAAGAGCTCGGGAAGCGAAAACCGTTGACAGGGTGGTCGTCGCAACGGACGACAGGCGCATTCTGGAGGCCGTCCAGAAGTTCGGGGGTGATTGTGTAATGACCGATCCGGGCCACAGAAGCGGTTCCGACAGGCTGGGGGAGGTGGCAGTCAATCTGGACGCCGACGTCATCGTCAACGTCCAGGGTGATGAACCGCTCATCAGCCCTGGCGTCATCGACGCGGTCGTTCAGGTCCACGGGGGAGATCAAGCTCCCGATATTGCCACGGTAGCTGTGCCTCTGACCGCGGAACATGATTATATGGACAGGCATGTCGTCAAAGTTGTGACGGATTCAGAGGGATATGCGCTATACTTCTCCCGATCAGGCATCCCCCACGGGTGGCGAAAAGGTTCGGGTGAAGCGTTAAGACACATAGGTATTTATGCATACAGCAGGGCGGCTCTTCTGGACTTCGTGGCGTTACCGGTGGGGGAACTCGAGAAGACGGAGGACCTGGAACAGTTGAGGGCGCTTGAGAACGGGATGAGCATCCTCGTTGTAAGGGTCGATGAGTTCAACGGGATAGGAGTGGACAGGCCGGAGGATCTGGTAAAAGTGGAGGATATGATGAAGGAGATGCAAGCGAAGATGGAGGATTCCGCTCCCGGTGAAGGGGAGGGGAGGCCATGAAGACCAAATATATCTTCGTGACAGGTGGTGTAGTGTCTTCCCTGGGAAAAGGATTGGCCTCGGCCTCGATCGGCGCTCTCATGGAGTCGAGGGGGCTGACGGTGACGCTCCAGAAAATGGATCCATATATCAACGTGGACCCGGGGACCATGAGCCCCTATCAACACGGTGAGGTCTTTGTGACCGACGATGGAGCGGAGACTGATCTCGATCTCGGGCATTATGAACGGTTCACCCATGCCCCCATGTCCAAAAGAAGCAACTTCACTACCGGAAGGGTATACGATTCGGTCATCAACAAGGAGAGACAGGGCGAGTACCTCGGTGGAACGGTCCAGGTCATCCCCCATATAACAGACGAGATAAAATCGATGATATGCCAGGCCGCCGACGATGTGGACCTTCTCATCTGCGAGGTGGGCGGTACTGTAGGTGACATAGAGAGCCTTCCGTTTTTAGAAGCCATCCGGCAGTTCAAGACAGATGTCGGAAGGGACAATGTGATTTATATCCACCTTACCCTGGTACCTTTCATCAAAACGGCGGGAGAGCTCAAGACAAAGCCTACCCAGCACTCTGTGCAGAAACTGCGGGAGATCGGTATTCAGCCTGACATACTGCTGTGCCGAACCGACAGGGCCCTGGATCAGGATATCAAGAACAAGATATCTCTTTTCTGCAACGTCACGCCCGAGGCGGTGATCACCGCCAGGGATGTTGACAGTATCTACGAGGTCCCTCTTGTCTATAACGAGGAGGGTCTGGACCAGCAGATCATAGAGCACCTGCGCATGTGGACACGCACACCGGATCTGACCGTCTGGAACAGTATCGTCGAGAAAGCGCGAAACCCGAAGGATGAGGTCGTCATCGCTGTCGTGGGCAAGTACGTGAGCCTGGTCGAGTCCTACAAGAGCCTGAACGAGGCCCTGGTTCACGGTGGTATGGCCAACAATTCCAGCGTCGTTCTGAGGTTCGTTGACAGCGAAGAACTCGAGAAACGGGAACCTTCCGAGCTTCTAGGGGATGTCGATGGTATCCTTGTCCCCGGCGGGTTCGGTCACCGGGGAACGGAGGGGAAGATCAACGCCGCCCGCTATGCCCGGGAGAACAAAATTCCCTTTTTCGGGATCTGTCTTGGAATGCAGTTGGCGGTAGTTGAGTTCGCGCGGTCCGTGGCCGGACTGGAAAATGCCAACAGCTCCGAGTTCGACGAAAATACGCCACATCCTGTGATCGACCTTCTTCCGGAGCAGAGGGACATCGTCGACAAGGGGGGAACCATGCGGTTGGGGGCCTATCCGTGCATTCTTGAGGAGGGCACCCGGGCGTTTGACGAATACGGCTGCTCCCAGATATCGGAAAGGCATCGCCATCGGTATGAGTTCAACCCCGAGTATAAGGAAACGCTTGAGGTAAAGGGGCTGCTGATATCGGGCAATTCTCCCGACGGGCGCCTGGTCGAGATGATGGAGCATCCGGACCACCCCTGGTTCGTCGGGTGCCAGTTCCATCCCGAATTCAAATCAAGGCCATGGCAGCCGCATCCCCTGTTCGCGGGGTTCATAGCCGCGAGCTTGAGCTATAAGAGAAGCAGCAAATGACGGACGGCCCCGTCGCAAAGGTAATGATCGGAAAGATCGAGATAGGAGGCGGGGCGCCCCTGGTTCTCATAGCCGGTCCCTGTGTGATTGAGGACAGGGACAGTACCGTCAAAGTGGCCGAAGACATCGCCGGGATCTGCTCGAGATTGGGCGTTCCCTTTATTTTCAAGGCCTCTTTCGACAAGGCCAACCGCACCTCCCTGGATTCCTTCCGCGGACCGGGTCTGGAAGAAGGGCTTGAAGTGCTTGCGGCGGTAAGTAACGAGATCGGTGTTCCGATCACCTCTGACGTTCATGGCATCGAACAGCTGGCCGGGGCGGCCCAGGTCCTTGATCTGATCCAGATACCCGCATTCCTGTGCAGACAGACCGATCTGCTGACCGCGGCCGCGGGTACAGGTAAGCCGGTCAACATCAAGAAGGGACAGTTCCTGGCGCCCTGGGACGTAAAGGGGATCGCCGGCAAGGTGAACGGTGGTAAGAACCTGCTTATAACGGAGCGTGGCACGACATTCGGTTACAATAACCTCGTTGTCGATTTCAGGGCCTTCCCCATGATCAGGGAACTGGGTATCCCCGTTATCTTCGATGCCACCCACAGCCTCCAGCTGCCAGGGGGCCTCGGATCTTCATCGGGGGGGCTGAGGCAGTATGTGCCCCACCTGTGCCGGGCTGCCGTTGCATGCGGCGTGGATGGCTTATTCATGGAGGTGCACCCGGATCCCGACCGGGCGCCCTGCGACGGTCCGAACATGTGGCCCCTTGATCAACTGGATGGACTTTTGAAGCAGGTCATCGCCATCCATCGGACCCTGTCCGGAATGGAACTATGAGCCGGCATGTGGATCGTGAAAAGGTTCTTGAAAGCGCGAGGAAGGTGCTGCGCATCGAGGGGGACTCTATTGAGGCTCTGCGCTCGAGACTGGGTGAAGAGTTCGTTGACGCGGTGGATCTCATCAAGGCCTGCAGAGGCAGGATTGTATTCGCCGGTATGGGCAAGTCAGGGCTTGTCTGTAAGAAGATAGCCGCGACCTTCGCCAGCACTGGGACACCATCTCTTTTCCTCCATCCCGCGGAAGGGGGGCACGGCGACCTGGGTATGCTGGCAAAAGGGGATGTTCTTGTCGCTGTTTCCAACAGTGGGGAAACGCAGGAACTCATCCGGCTTCTGCCGGCTTTAAAAAGGCTTGGTATTCCCATTATCTGTATGACCGGTGGTGCATCCTCAACTCTCGCCGCGAGGGCCGATATCGTTCTGGATATTTCGGTGCTAGAGGAGGCGTGTTCTTTGAACCTTGCCCCCACAGCCAGCACTACGGTGACCATGGCCCTGGGCGACGCGCTGGCCGTGGCCCTGCTCGAGGCCAGGGGATTCACAGAGGATGACTTCGCTTTTTTCCATCCGGTGGGGGCGCTGGCCAGGCGTCTGCTGACAGTATCCGAGATCATGCATGTCGGTGATGAGATCCCCAGGGTGGACTTCGGAACGACGATGCGGGTGGCTCTCTTCGAGATCACATCGAAGCAGCTGGGTTTTACAACCGTCCAGGATGGTGACGGTAAGCTCCTCGGCATCGTCACCGACGGCGACCTCAGGCGGTCGCTGGAAATGGGGTCGGATCCCCTTTCCCTCACTGCCGGGGAAATTATGACACCCTCTCCGAAGGTCCTTAACGCCGACGCGATGGCCGCAAAGGCCCTCCAGCTGATGGAGAGCAACAAAATTACGAGCCTGGTCATCGTGGGTAGTGAAGACCGTGTAGCAGGGGTCATCCACATGCACGACATCCTTAAGGCAGGAATTGCTTAGAACTAGTGCGGAGTGCGTTGAAAAGCAGTACCCAGTACCCAGTACCCAGTACCCAGGAGAAGGTCACAACCTAATGAAAGAACATTCCCAATCCATCATTGAAGCGGCCAAAAAGATCAAGCTTATCGCCTTTGACGTTGACGGTGTGCTCACGGACGGAAGGATAAGCTACACTTCGTCCGGTGAGGAACTCAAATCGTTCAACGTCAGGGACGGCCATGCCATCAAAATGGCATTCAGAGCAGGACTTACAGTCGCTGTCATCACCGGGCGTGAGAGCACCATGGTCCAGAGGCGTTGTGATGAGCTGGGTGTTGAATTGCTGTATCAGGGGACAAGAGATAAACACCAGACCCTTGGTTACATAATGGAGCGCACAGGGTATGCGGCCTCTGAGATCGCTTTTATGGGGGATGATGTTGTGGATCTGCCGGTCATGCTGGCGGTTGCTCTTGGCTGCTCCCCCTCGGATGCGGCTGAGGAGGTGCGTCAGAGGTCCGACCTGGTGACAATAGCTCCCGGTGGCAATGGTGCGGCCCGGGAACTTGTATTTCTTATCCTTCAGGCACAGGACCTGCTTGAGGGACTCATGGACCGCTACCTGCCCTAGGGAAAACCCGTATCGGGGTATCGGGGAAAGAACTGACCTCTTTGGCCCTGAAACGGAGAAACGGCAAACCGGGGAAACGGGGAAACGGGGAAAACCTGGAATCTGACACGTGGAACTTGGAACTCCAGCCACAGGCCCGCTGGTAGGCCACACATCCCGCAGGGTTACGCAGTAATACCTTACAAAAAATACGTTACAGAATTGGGTTTTAACAGCGGTCCTTTGCGACAACGCCTGGGAGATGGCGTTCCTGCGGCCCTCTGCGTTAAGGCTTTTATCGCTTTAACAGGAACAGTTGTTTTTTCATTTGGCTCATTTAAGGCTTCCACGCATAATCTATGCAACAATCAAGCCATTTTCTTTTCATTCCACTGACACTGTGTTAGTCTGCTCCTATGTTACCCCGGTTCAAGAACCGGATGGGAAGCTGTTTCAGGGGTAACCTGACAGCAGCTATACTCTGTCTGTTCCTGTTTTTCCCGCAGACGACCGGAGCCGTTTCGGATGTGGAGATGACTGGATTTAAGATCATCCAGGAAACAGACAGCGGCCGGTGGGAGATTCAGGCTGAGAAGGCTTACTATGATGGGCGAGGTGATGTGATCCTTCAAAAAGTATTTGCCAGAATGATCACCGGCGGTATGGAGAGTGTCAGTGTGGTGAGTGACAAGGGCCGTTATGAAACTGAAGGGTTGATCCTTCATCTTGAGGGGCATGTTATTGTGACAAACGGCTGGGGTTCACGGTTCGAAGCACCGATATTGAAGTGGGATGGGCCAGGTGCGGTGATGGAGGCCGGCGGCGGAATTCTGTTCAGGCGTGGAGGTATGAAAGTTCTGGGAGAATCGGTCAGGTACACGGTGAACTCCGGAACGGCGATAGTTGACGGTGGTGTACGGACTACCTGGGATGAAAGGAGTGACCGGCAGTGAGGTCTCTGGGGTTTACGGTTGCAGTCCTGATCGTGTGTTTGTCGACGGTGGCATGGGCCGCATCGGACGACGTGACCGTTCGCTCGAACAGCCTGCAGATTCAGGAAAAAACGGGTGATATCCGTTTTGAAGGTGAGGTAGAGGCCCGAATGGCCGAGGTTGTTCTGAAATGTGATTTTCTCACCGTTCATACTGATGAGGCGGACACTTCCAGAATCCTGTCAGGGGAAGCCTCCGGTAACGTTGTCATGATAAGGGGGACCGACAGGGTCGAGGCCCAGGAGGCCGTGTTCGATCTTGACGCTGGGAATGTGGAGCTTACAGGTGCGCCTCGTCTGATCAGAGAAGAAACAACGATCGAAGCGGAAAAGATCATCTATTCCATTGAGGATGGGACAGCCCTTTTCTTCGGGCCTGTAAGGGCTTTTTTCAAGGGGCGCGGGGATTGATCCAGATGTCCTCTATGCTCACCGCCGAATCTTTAGAGAAATCATACCGCGGCAGAACCGTGGTCAAGGATGTCTCCATCAACCTGTCCCCCGGTGAAATCGTCGGATTGTTGGGACCCAACGGCGCGGGCAAGACGACTACTTTTTATATGATTTCCGGTCTTATCCGGCCCAGCGGGGGCTCCGTTCAACTTAACGGGACGGATATAACCGGATGGCCCATTCACCGCAGGGCCAGGGCCGGTATCGGCTATCTGCCTCAGGAGGCGTCCATTTTCAGGGGAATGTCGGTGGACGACAACCTCCTTGCGGTGATGGAAGCTGTGGGTATCAATAAGATCGACAGGGCGGGTCGCCTGCTGGAGCTGAAAGAGTCCATGGGTATCACCCATCTGGGAACCACGCTTGGCGGTTCCCTTTCGGGAGGCGAACGACGGAGGGCCGAGATAGCAAGGGCGCTTGTCCCCGAACCAGCCTACCTTCTGCTCGACGAACCTTTCGCCGGCATCGATCCTATCACGGTCGTGGAGCTCCAGAAGCTCATAAGGGGCCTTAAGAAGAGTGGACTCGGGATCCTGATAACGGATCACAACGTTCGGGAGACCCTGGGGATCACAGACAGGACCTATATACTGGCTTCGGGAAAAATCCTTGAGGAGGGTCCCCCCGACACGATAATCAACAGCGAAAGAGCAAGGAAGATCTATCTGGGGGAGGGGTTTTCGCTATAACGGCAGTGACTTGTGACTAGTGATTTGTGATTGGTTACAACTCGAATTACGAATTACGGAACCAACCTTGAATCTTGAATCTTGAATTTTGAATTGCTTTTTACGAGGTAACGTACTTTGGATCTGAAGATGCACCTTCAGATGAAGCAGACACAGCAGCTGGTGATGACCCCCCAGCTGCAGCAGGCGATCCGTCTGCTCCAGCTGTCGAGGTTGGAGCTGACAGAGATCGTACGCCAGGAAATCCTTGAAAACCCCGTTCTTGACGAGGATGGGCCCACGGAGAACGAGACAGAGTTCTCCATCGATCAGCCTGAGGATCCCAACGCTCCTGCTGCAAACAACAGCGACAGAGAAGATGAGATAAATACCCTTTCCATCCCGAAGGATATTGGTGAATGGGAATCCTATCTGGAATCCAGTCAGAGCCTTCCCTACCAGGCTCGTGAGGAACAGGAACGCCCGGCCTTTGAGGCGATGATCACGAGTCCCGAAACCCTGCAGGAGCACCTCAGGTGGCAGCTCCGGATGACGCGTCTCACTGAGATGGAAGTAAGGGCCGGAGAGGCCATTATCGGAAACCTCGATGACAATGGCTATCTGGAAACACCTCTTGAGGAGATTCTGCCCCCTCTTGGCCCTGTTGTTGAGGCTGCGGGCCCTAAAGCCCTTGAGTTGATCCAGGAGTTCGATCCTCCGGGAGTGGGTGCCAGGGATCTCGTCGAATGCCTGCTCATTCAGATAAAGCAGCTCGACCTTGGCGGTTCCCTCGTCGAAGAGCTCATCAGGGAACATCTGGACGCTATAGCCAAGGGGGATGTGGACGCGATCGTCCGTCATACTGCGGTATCGAGAGCTGAAGTCCTGCAGGCAATGGATCTCCTCAGGGAACTGGAGCCCAAGCCCGGCAGGCCTTTCGGTGGAACCCAATCCATTTACGTGACCCCTGATGTGTTTCTGTTCAAGATGGGTGACGAATGGACCATAATGCTGAACGATGACGGGATGCCCAAACTCAGGATAAACGGTTTTTACAGGGAACTTTTAAAACACGGTTCATCCATGAAGGCTGAGGACAAAGAGTTCCTCCTGGAAAAGATACGTTCCGCATCATGGCTGATCAAGAGCATAGATCAGCGTCAGCGTACGATCTATCGTGTTACTAAAAGCATCCTTGAAAAGCAGCGGGATTTTTTTGAACGGGGCATTCGGTACTTGAAGCCAATGGTGCTTCGCGATGTGGCCGATGACATCGGGGTCCATGAATCCACTGTGAGCCGGGTCACGACCCAGAAATATGTTCATTGCCCCCACGGTCTGTTCGAGCTCAAGTTCTTTTTCAACCCGGGCATCCAGACGCTGTCGGGAGAGATGATGGCGTCCGAGAGCGTAAGAGCCAAGATCCGGGATATAATAGGTGCTGAGGACACGGGAAAACCCCTCAGCGATCAAGCCATCTCGCAGATGCTGAGACTCGAGGGGATTGATATCGCGCGAAGAACGGTAGCCAAATACAGGGAGGCCATGAAGATCCTGCCGTCATCCAGAAGAAAGAAGATCACCTGATCCAGTATCCTGTCGGAGAACCACATTAGGATCCTGGATATGGTTATTTGGCAAGTGGTATACTGTGAGTGCGAAAAACAACACGAAAGATAATAGAAATTCAGAACTTTTAATCAAATATCTTTGCAACGAAGCGAGGTTTTTTGACTCGTTGCATAGGTTGACTTAGCGTTTTTATTGTGGTTACGTCCATAGCTTTTGAAGGGAGGTTCCATAGCCATGCAAATTGAGGTTTCATTCAAACAAATGGAACAAAGTGATCCTCTGAGAGATTACATTACCGATAAGCTTGGAAAGGTACTGAAACCCCTTGTTGAGCCCGTAAACGCTCAGGCCGTTCTACAGGTAGAAAAATACAGGCATATCGCAAAGGTTACCGTGCACGCCAACGGGATCGTCATCAAGGGCAAGGAAGAGACGAACGACATGTACTCTTCCATAGACCTGGTTCTCGATAAACTGGAACGACAGGTCAGAAAGTACAGAGAGAAGATCGTGGGCCACGGTGACAGAGAGGCTATACGCGAGTTCCGCGCAAGCCACTCTGTGTTCCCCGAGACTGCTGTCGGAACCCTGGAGTCGGATGTCATTAAGCGCAAGGAGATCATTCTCAAACCCATGTCCGTTGATGAGGCTATCATGCAGATGGAGCTCATGAACAAGAATTTTCTCCTTTTCAACAACGCCAAGACGAATCAACTCAATGTTATCTACCTTCGGGACGACGGTCATTTTGGGTTGATAGAACCCCAGGTTCAGTAGTAGTGTAGTAACAGATTATGAAGATCGTAGATTATCTAACAGAAAATGATATCATCTCGCGGCTTCATGCGTCGTCCAGGGAGGGTGTTATTGAGGAGATGGTCGCTCATCTCAAGGAATCCGGCAAGATCGACGATCCGGAGAAGCTTGTAAACATCCTTCTGGATCGTGAGATGCTGGGCAGCACTGGTATCGGTCACGGTGTTGCCATTCCCCATGGGCGACTCAGCGGGCTCAACGAGATACTCCTTGTCTTCGGTCGTTCTCCGAAGGGTGTTGATTTCGATGCCAACGATGGTGAGCCCGTCAATCTTTTCTTCCTTCTCGTGGCGCCGGAGGATTCAGCCGGGCTTCACCTCAAAACCCTGGCCAGGATCTCGCGCATAATAAAGAACCCTGAATGCCGCCAGGCCCTTCTCGGGTCCGATGACAGGGGCGCCCTATACCACACCATAGAAGAGGAGGACCAGCGGCACTGACCGACCGCCGGGACGGATGATCAGTATCCCTGTCCGCTACCTTTACGAACACTTGAGTGAGGATCTCAATCTCGAGATTCTTGCCGGTGCAAAGGGTATGGACAGGGCCATACGGATTGCGCATATCCAGAAACCCGGTCTGGCCCTTGCGGGTTATCTTGACCAGCTTCAAAGGGAAAGGGTCCAGATCCTGGGGGCCACCGAACTCTCCTACCTGAAAACTCTCGACAAGGATCTGGCCGACGAGCGTCTGGATCAACTGTGCTCCGCCGGAGTATCCTGCCTCATTATCGCTAAAAGTCTCGAAGCGCCCCCGTCGCTGCCGGGATTGTGCGATCTCCACGAAGTGTCCCTTCTCAGGAGCCCTGAAATCACTTCGTCCCTTATCCGCCGGGTTACAATCTACCTGGAGGATGTCCTGGCTCCGGAGACCTCCGTGCACGGTTGTCTTGTGGACGTTTTTGGTGTCGGGATCCTCCTCATTGGTAAGAGCGGGATAGGGAAGAGTGAATGCGCTCTCGGGCTCGTCGAACGCGGTCACAGACTCGTGGGTGATGACGTTGTCGTCATCAGACGAAAAGTACAGGACGCAATATTCGGAAACGCCGCTGATCTCATCAAATACCACATGGAAATTCGCGGACTCGGAATCCTCAACATCAAGGATCTTTTCGGTGTGTCTTCCATCCGTCAGAGCAAGAAGATCGAACTGGTGGTCGAACTGGTGGAATGGCTTGAGGAGCTTGGTGTGGAACGCCTCGGTCTGGATGAACATACTTATTCCATACTCGGTCTTGATATCCCGTACCTGAAAATCCCGGTCAGGCCCGCGCGCGATCTCACTATTATCATAGAGGTCGCCGCTCGCAATCACCTTCTGCAGCGTATGGGCTTTAATGCCGCCAGGGAGTTTGATGACACCCTTCATGAGAGGCTGTCCGGGAGGCCCCGGGATATGAGCAAGCCGGATCTGGGGTCCATGGAGTGAGCGGAAACCTGTTCATCATATCCGGCTATTCCGGTTCGGGGAAGACAACCGTGCTAAGGACTCTGGAGGACATCGGTTATTACACTGTTGATAACCTGCCTGTAGACCTTCTGCCCTCCTTTGTCCATCTCGTATACACCAGCGGTTCAGCCATTGGCCGGGCTGCCATGGTAATGGATATAAGGGGCGGCGATTCGGTATCCAGTTACCCTCAGGTCATCCGGTCTCTCAAGGATTCGGGGTATAATATCCAGGTGGTTTTTCTGGATGCCTCTCTGGATGCTTTGCAGAAGCGGTTCAGTGAGACCAGGCGCGTGCACCCTTTAGACCCTTCTCTCCCTCTCATTGAGGCGCTTTCAAAGGAAAGACAGCTTTTAGAACCGCTCAGGGAAGTGGCCGATATTCATCTGGATACTTCGGACCTGGGCTATCACGATCTTCGCAAAATCGTGGTCGACCGTTTCGGTATCTCCGGCAGCGGGGAAAAGATGCTTCTGTCCTTTGTTTCGTTCGGTTTCAAGAACGGTCTGCCCAGAGAAGCCGATATCGTACTGGACGTGAGGTTCCTGGATAACCCCTATTTTGTGGAGGAGCTGAGGGACAGAGACGGCAGGGATCCGGAGGTCAGCGCTTTTGTGGAGCGTGCCGAGGGGACCGGCGAGTTTCTTGAACACCTGACGTCCTTTCTGGAATACCTCCTCCCCAGGTACTTGAGGGAGGGAAGGGGATACCTGACTGTAGCCATCGGGTGCACTGGGGGTAGACACAGGTCCGTTGCAATTGTTGAAAAGATGGCGCAATATTTCAAAGACAGAGGGCCTTTGTGGGTTCAGGCCCGGCACCGTGACCTACCGGAGGGCTGAAAAATATGAAAAACCAGATCGGGATCGTGATCGTCACGCACGGCAACCTGGGAAAAGCCCTGCTGGATACCTGCTGCATGATTACTGGAGAAAACGAGAGGATCACATCGATATCGGTTCAGGCAGGAGATGATGTGGAGCAGACAAGAGACCGTATCGCCGGCGCTATTGACAAGGTGAAGGGTGACAAGGGTGTTATCCTGGTCGTTGACATGTTCGGCGGCACACCATCGAATATCAGCCTGTCCTTCCTGGGCGCTGACGATATCGAGGTCGTTACAGGTGTGAACCTGCCGATGCTGACAAAATTCCGCAGCCTTGGGGCACATATCACCCTTCGTGAAGCTGCTTGCATCCTCAAGGATTATGGTCGGGAGCACATCAAGGTGGCCACCGAATACCTGGCCGGGAGCTGAAGGATGCCTGTCGTCCTGGCCAGAGTAGATGACCGGTTGCTGCACGGTCAGGTCGTTGAGGGCTGGACGCCCTATGTTCAGGCCGATACGATCGTTGTCGTGAGTGACACCGTATGTCTGGAGGAGGACAGGTGCCGACTGATGCAGCTCATAGTGCCTGATCATATCGAGTTGAAGGTCATCTCGCTGGAGGGGCTCGGAGATCTGCTGAAGAGATCGGGAGAATCCAGAATGCTGCTTCTCTTCGCGGCACTAAACGATGTCATCTCGGTTCTTGAAAGTGGGGTGGAACTTGACAGAATTAACGTCGGTAACCTCCATAATATTAAAGGCGGTACTGAGGTCACCCCTTCCGTATTTCTGAACAGCAAGGATCTGGAGGCGGTCAAGCACCTTATTCATAAAGGCATCACTGTTGAGGCGAGGGAAGTTCCTGACGGAGCTTCCCTTGATCTCGTCTGTTGCCTCCAGGAACCAGACGGTTCCGAATGACGGGGGCTGCAGCAAAGATAATTCTCTCGGCGCTTGTGGCGGGTGTCCTCAGCATTGACCGAAACGCCTTCGGTCAGTTCCAGCTGTCCCGCCCCATGGTGTCCGGCTTGGTCATGGGTGTGATCCTCGGGTGTCCTGTCGAAGGCGCCATCGTGGGGTTGATCTACGAACTTCTTTTCCTCGGTTCTTTACCAGTCGGTTCCTTCATCCCCTATCACCCGCTTTTCCCCTCCCTCATAAGTGTACTCCTCATCGGTATGTATGAGGGGCCGAGACCGCCGACAGAGCTTATCGGTCTGGCTGTCCTCTTCGGTGCGCCCACGGCATTTCTGGATCGTGCCGTGAATATTCAGTGGAGGCGGAGCAATGAAAAGTCTTTTCACAGGGCCATGGTCTACCTCAGACTGGGCCGCACCGACCTCGTACAGTTCCAGCACGTTTTGTCGGGTCTGAGGGCCGGGTTATATCATGGAGGTTCATTCCTCCTGACGGGGGTAGTACTGGTTCCTGTATTCAACACTCTTTTAAAGAGTTCCGACTTCCTGCCGGAGCGGCTCGCCATCGTGGCCATGCTCCCGTTTTTCATTGGTCTCGCACGTCTGGCATCCGATCGGACGGCCCGGAAGGGATGGAAAGGTTTCGCCCTGGGGCTTACGGCGGGCGCTTTTGTCGGTATCTGGAGGGTTCTGACTTGAATTTCACGTTTCGTGATCGTCTCAATCTGTTCGTCCGCTCACTGTCTTTACAGGGATCGTGGAACTTCCCGCGGATGCAGGGTCTGGGATTCTTCTTTTCACTCCTCCCATGGCTCAGAAAAGTGTCGGGCGATGGTTTCAAGGAGGCGTGTTATCGCCATCTGGGTTATTTCAACACCAACCCCTACATGTCACCCTATGTCGTGGGTGTAGTATCCAGACTTGAAGAAGAAGGTAAAGGTGAGGAGAGCGTGAAGGCTCGAAACAGCCTGATGGGACCCCTGGGTGCGATTGGCGACGGTTACTACTGGGCGACGCTGCGGCCTTTTACGGTGCTGATGAGTATCGCGCTCTCTTTTTTCTGGATCGCCGCTGCCCCTGTTTTGTTCCTCCTGATCTACAATACCGTTCACCTGAAGAACAGGTGGTCCTACCTTAACCGTGGCTATCTGAACGCCCACTCTCCCATGGAGGGAGCCTCGGAGCTGCACGGTAAAGTGTTCCCCCGCTTTATGGAGCGAATGATCACGCTCCTTCTGGGTTTTATCCTTGGGTTGGCTGCCTTTGATACGCGGACGCCCGGTACTGCGCTGCTTATCTTCGGTGCGGCCTTTCTCATGTTCCGCAGGCAGTGGAGGACGCCTGCTATACTGGGGATGTTGGTCATCCTGGGAATCTTCCTGGGTTTTTTCGGCACGGAAATGAGGATCCCATGGTCCGGATAGAGCTGCTCATCATCAACAAACTGGGTCTTCACGCAAGGGCTGCAGGCAAGTTCGTCGAAACCGCTTCCCTGTTTACAAGCGAGATATGGCTCGTCAAGGGCAAGAGCAGGGTCAACGGCAAGAGCATCATGGGCCTCCTGACCCTGGCCGCTGCGAATGGTGAAATCATTGTCATGGAGATTGACGGTTCCGATGAGGAAAAAGCGCTCAAGACCCTCAAGGACCTCGTACGGAGCGGCTTTGGGGAGAAGGAGTAGGAGCAGGTTGCAGGGGGGAGAGCGGTATGGAGGTATGGGGGGAGAAGCAGTCCAATGTCCAAAGTCCAACGTCCAAAGGAAAAACAGTGCGGAGTGCGGAGGGCGAAGAGAAACCGCCTGACGCGGAGATGCCCTTCGACAGGCTCAGGGCAGGCGGGGACGCGGGGATACGGAGACGCGGAGACACGGAGAAAAGGCGGACACATCGACTTGGCGACGGGGCGACTGAGCGAAAGGTCAAAACCTAAAAAATACTATAACAGCGGCAAGGGCTTAATCTAA
>Ga0209976_10001085_pt1 | contig 16342 bp, 17 predicted proteins | sample SumtaG_FD_182806 | JGI IMG/M metagenome (GOLD analysis project Ga0209976, IMG submission 182806) | Deep subsurface microbial communities from Indian Ocean to uncover new lineages of life (NeLLi) - Sumatra_00157 metaG (SPAdes) (version 2) | ecosystem: Environmental > Aquatic > Marine > Oceanic >...
ATTGGCATAGCGCCTGATGTTCTATCTTTTGGCCCTTTTTTCTTGATGACGCTTTTGGGATTAAGAGGGCGTCCTCATTTTTCTGGAGGGCCGCCTGACCCGGCGCTTATCCCATCATATGTTTCTTATCTTTATAATCTTACTCACAGTTTAGTTGTTTTTGCGGCGGTCTTCCTGATTTTATGGGCAGTTTTAAAAAGACCATTCTGGCTGCTTTGGGTCTGGGGTTTTCATATTCTTCTTGATATTTTTACTCATTCTTTTGAATTTTTCCCCACGCCCTTGTTTTGGCCAATTTCTGATTTTAAATTAGATGGCTGGATGTGGGGGAGTCTCTGGATTTATCTAACCAATGTTGTTTTATTAATATCTTTATATGTTTGGTTTTTTATTGTTAAGCGCCGCCGCGCTTGATTTCCGTCCAAGGTATTGACAAAAGCATAGTTCTATGGTATGCTTATTGTAGTTATTTAGGGTTGATTATTAAGAGAAATTAACAATTGAATAGGAGGTAGTTATGACAACATTATTGATGACAGCTCTGGCATTTGGTGCTCTAATGATGATTATTAACCTATTAATGTCAGAACAAGAAAAAAAGCAATATGGAAGAATATAAACCTTCGTCCATATCGTATTATAGGGTTGGGCAAAATGTTCCAACCCTCTTTTTATTTCCATATTCGGCTATGCGATAGCCGAATTTAACTTGACAAAATTGAATGTTTTTTATATTTTAGTGATAGCCGTAAATAACTCGGCTTAGTTCTTTAATCTTTAATATTTAGAGGGAGGTTTTAAAATGTCAAGTAATCTAAAAATAGTTAGAAAGAAACATCCATTGTGTAACAGACGGATCGATTTTTCTCTTAGCTGGCAAGAGTGTAAGGAGATAATTAATAAATCTGAAAAAGGGAGTGATATTATTGAAGCGCTTCGTAATGGGTTTGATGCCAAGATTTATGAACAGAGTGAGCTCCGCGAGCGTATTTTTCTCTATCTGGAAGTGGCTTATGGCTATAACAGTATTATGTTGTTTTCTTTACCAGAAGATAGGATGCATGAGACATTCCATACTATATTTGGTAAATGCACTGCTTCGGATGCCAGAGAGAAAATTGCTCAAGAGGCCTGGGCAATGCTTTGTCAGGGAGTTTTTAAAAATACCGAAAAGAAAGAATTTACCAGTCCTTCTTGGTGGTGGATGGTAGAGCAGGATTCTCAGATTCTTGATAAAATCCTCTGGTTTTCTTCAGAAGAGGATAATATCCCTTCTGGTACTATTTATGCAAATGATCATAACAAGAGAATCGCCTTTGACTTTTTGTATACCCTTGCCCAATTGGCCTGGATTAATCATTTGGAAAATGGATGGGGGTACGGGGAGTCGCCTTTACCTCACTTTGTGGAAAACCGTCCCAAGTTCATAAAAATCTTAGGGCATTTAGGGAAGCTCGATTTTCTAATCAAAGAGTGGAGGGAGGTCACTAAACAGGATATGCGCGCTTTAGAAATATTTGCTTTTCAAGGTAATGGCAAAGAGAAACTTAAGACAATTGATGAAGCAGCCGTGGCTGGTTCACAATATGCTCGGGTACTGATTGTATTAAGGGCGCTGTTAAAAGAAGGAGCTCGTCAGGAAAAGGTAGCTGAAGCTAAAAGAAAGATAGAGGAGGCCAAAGAGAAAATAGAGGCGCTAAACGCCTAAGTTTTTTACTCAAAGCCATTAACATCTATAGGGGTGTTGATGGCTTTTTAATATTCGCCAAACAGGCGATTTTTTGGTAGAATAGAAGTAGTAAGATTTGAGGTTCCAAAATCAAGGTCAGACCTTTTTGATACAACCTTTTCGCCAAAGGCGAAAAGGTTGTATCAAAAAGGTCTGACCTTGACCTTAATTTATGAGACCGAGAGAAGTGTCGCCATATAAACTTAATTTATTTCTTCAGTGTGCCAAGCACTATTATTTTGAATATGAAGATATTGAAATTGGACCGAAAAAAAGGGAAATTAAGAAAAAAAGACCAGTGTCTGAAATGGGCAGTTTTGTTCATGATTCTTTGACATTATTTTTTAAGGAGTCAACAGAGAATAGAACTTGGCAAAAAATGACAGAGATTTTAAAGAGTGTTTGGAGAGGACCAAGAGGAGAAGCAGGAGGATTTAAAACAATTGAGGAAGAAAGGAGTTATTATCAGGAAGCGCTTGATATGCTTGAATGGTTTGTTAAGAATGAAAATTTAAACCCAGCCATTTTTGCTTTGCCGGTTTCGCCGCCGGGGAGGTCTTTTGATGATTATAAGAAGACGCCCTTTAGTGAAGGTTTGGACTTGGGCGGGAAGATTGATAGGATTGATATTACTCTAAAAGATAATTTAGAAATTATTGATTACAAGACCGGCAAGGAAAAAGAAGGAACGCTTCAACTTATGGCTTATGTTTTTCTTGCTGAGGGTTTGTTTAATAAACCGGTAAGTAAAGCAAGCTATCTATATTTAAAGTCCCGTAACTGGGAATCAATTATTCCAGATAGGCATCTTCGCGCGCAGACAAAAAAAGATATATTAGAAATTGTAGATAAAATCGGCAGAGAGAATGAATGGAATCCTAATATCTCTAAACTCTGCGCTTATTGTGATTACATTGATTTTTGTCCGGCTAAAGAAGAGGTTGATGAATTTATTAATTGATTTATGACTCAAGAGCAAGTATTGGAGATATTAAAACTTGGACATAATGTCTATTTGACTGGGCCGCCGGGGAGCGGCAAAACTTTTTTATTAAACAAGTATATTTCATATCTTAAGAAAAAAAATGCCAAAGTTGCTGTTACGGCTTCTACTGGAATTGCTGCCACTCATCTGGATGGAATCACTATCCATTCTTGGTCAGGATTGGGGATTAAAGAAAAACTAACCGAGGAGGATATTAATAAATTATTAAAAAGACATTATCTTAAAAAAAGATTCCAGACCACCAACGTCCTTATTATTGATGAGGTATCAATGCTTCATCCTTTTCAGTTTGATTTTATAAATCGTATTTGTCAGGCCTTTAAGGGTAATTTAATGCCTTTTGGAGGTATCCAGGTGGTCTGTTCGGGTGATTTTTTCCAGTTGCCGCCAGTGGAAAAAGGGAATATTGAAACAGAGTTTGTTACCGCGTCTCATTCTTGGCAAAATATGGCTCTGCGTATTTGTTATCTGCAAGAGCAACATCGGCATTCAGACCCTGAACTATCAACCATATTAAATGATATTAGAAATAACAGTTTTAACGAAAGGTCTCGTCAATTATTGAGCAGAGGATATAAAGATACTTTATTAACAATACATACGCCTACCAAGCTCTATACGCATAATATTGATGTTGATGCTATTAACAATCTTAAATTAGATGAGATAAGCGGGAAAAAATTCATCTATCAGATGCATTCGGATGGCAATCTTAAGCTGGTTGAAATTTTAAAAAAGAGCTGTCTGGCTCCAGAGAAGCTATCGCTTAAAAAAGGCGCTCTGGTTATGTTTGTGAAAAATAATTTTGATAAAGGATATATTAATGGGACAATGGGCAAGGTAATTAGCTTTGATGATGATAGTCGTCCGATTGTCAAGACATTTGTTAATAAAAATATTGTTGTTACTCCGACTAATTGGATAATTAGAGAGGATGATGTAATTAAAGCAAGTATTAGTCAAATACCGCTTCGTCTTGCCTGGGCTATTACAGTTCATAAAAGTCAGGGTATGACTCTTGATGCGGCCGAGATTGACCTTTCTAAATCATTTGTCAAAGGAATGGGCTATGTGGCGCTTTCGCGAATGCGCTCATTAGCTGGCATAAAACTTATGGGGATAAATGATTTAGCCCTGAAGGTTGACGAAAGAATTTTGGATTTGGATAAGGAACTTATGGAAGCGTCGCAAAGATTAGCAGCGGATTTGGAAAGATTAAGTCCGCGGGAAAAGAGTAAGAAACAAAGAGAGTTTTTGAAAATTGTAGCTCCTAAGGATAAACAGGGGAAGCGCGGAAAAAAATCCCGAAGATTTGGTTCGGTTGGGGAAGAAATCAAAATGCTCGTAGCCCAAAAACTTTCAATTAAAGATATGGCTGAACATCGAGGTGTGAAAGAAGATACAATTATGAGTCATTTAGAAAAATTAATTGCTCATAGAGAAGCTCTTGATTTAGAGTATTTGCGTCTGCCGAGCGACCGTTTTGAAAAAATTAGAGATGCTTTTGAAGAATGCGGCGATTGGCGATTAACCCCGGTGCGGGAAGTTCTTGGCGAGGATTTTTCATATAATGAATTAAAATTAGCCCGGTTGTTTTTGAATGAAAGGTAATAAAAAAACAAAATTTTAAAATTTAAGGTTTGTCATTGAAAATAGTGTTTTTTCAAGGTTTGACATTGAGGACGAAAGAGGTTTGACCTCCAAGGTTTGACATTGCGAGTAGTGACATTGCCGCAGGCAAGGTCACGCTCGTAGGTCGAACCTTGATTATATCCCGCTCTCGAGGTCGAACCTCTTGGATTCCGCTCAAAAGGTCGTAATTTAATATAATTTTAAGGAGATATTAAAATGGAAAACAAAAAAAGTTTTACTGCGGAAGATGCCAAAAGAATTGGCCAGGCAATAGGGATTGATTGGAGCAAGTTTGATGTGGAGCAGTTTAGGATGGGTCTGGATGTGGAATTAGAACACGGCTTGGTTGATTCTAAAACTAATGTTACTAATGATGATGAGACAATAACTGGCAAGATTGCTTTGGCTCATCTTAATGAGTTTCCTGATTATTATACGCGATTAGAAAAGATGGAAAATGAGGCAGAGGGGCATTGACAAACCTTGAAATTTTATTGTTTTGCTTTAGAATGATAGTAAAGGTCGATAGAATAAAAATTAAGTTTAATAAATAAATATGGATAAAATTGTTGAAATAAATGAAAAAATAAAAGAGATGAAGGTGAAGAAGATTGTTTCCCGGATAATTTTTGGATTATTTGCCTTGATAATTATCTTTGGCGCTTTTGGGACTGTTGGCGCAGGTGAACGAGGAGTATTGCTTCAATTTGGAGCAGTTAAGGATAAAGTTTTTGACGAAGGTCTTTATGTTAAAATACCTCTTATTCAGAAAGTGGTTATAATGGATGTCAAAATTAAGAAAGATGAAGTTCCAGCCACTGCTTCTTCCAAGGATTTACAGATAGTTACTTCAAAAATTGCTTTAAACTATCATTTGGCTCCGGAATCAGTTAACAGGATTTGGCAGGAAGTTGGAAAAAACTATAATTCTAGAATTATATCTCCGGCTATTCAGGAATCGGTTAAGGCGGAAACAGCTAAATTTACAGCCGAGGAGTTAATTACTAAAAGAGAAATAGTTAAAGAGCAGATTAAGGCAAATTTGGCTGAAAGATTGTTAGAGAATTTTATTATTGTTGACGAATTCAATATTATTGATTTTGATTTCTCAACGACATTTAATGAGGCCATTGAGTCAAAAGTTAAAGCGGAACAATTAAAGCTTAAAGCGGAAATGGATTTACAGAGAATCAAGGTTGAGGCAGACCAGAAGGTTGCTGAAGCTCAGGGTAAGGCCCAAGCGATTCAAATTGAAGCCCAGGCCTTGCGGGCTAATGCGCAAGTAGTTGAACTGCGTTGGATAGAAAAATGGGACGGCAAGGTGCCGACTTATTGGGGAGAAGCCAGCCCTTTTATTGGGATAAATAGATAGTCGAAACCCAGCGAAACCCGGTTTCGCTGTATTGAAACCGGGTTTCGCTGTATTATGAATAATTTATTAAAAAAATCAATTAAAAAATATCAAGAGAAGCAGGATTTGATATATAAAATCCAGAAACTTTCTAATGAGATTAGAGCCAGGTCAAAAAAGGCAATTGCTTTGTTGCGTAGAGACAATATTAAAGAGAGTCAAGAGACGATTAAAAAAGCAGAAAGAGATTTTGGGCTGATTAGCAAATTAGTTAAGAAAAACAGCGACTTGCTAAATTACGGTTTTTATAGAGAGGCGGTTGAGGAATATATTGAAGCGCTCACTTTTTATAATTTTCTGACCAAATCCAATAAGCAAATTCCTGATTTTGTTAAAAAGGGCTCGGAAGAAATAATTTCCGGGATATGTGATTTTACCGGCGAGCTGGTCAGAAAAGCCATCACCATAGCTAGTCCAGAAAGTTCTCAAGAAATTCTTTTATATAAAAAAGCAATTGAGGATGTTGTTGAAGAACTAACTAAAATTGCTTTTTTTGGAAAATTAAGGCAAAAGTATGATGAAGCAGAGAGGAATTTAAAGAGAATAGAAGGTATTTTATACGAAATTAAAATGAAAAAATAAAGGGACTGTCCCTTATAGTTCTTAAAAATATAAAAAGAGGTATAATTATGACTGATATTAAGGGCAAACCAATAGGTAAGCGACCAGGATGGAAGAAGACAAAAACATTAAGAGTCCGTTTGCGTGTTTGGTTGGATCGCAATAAACAGAAATAGACAATAGACATTTGAAGGGGGGTCTTGAAGAATATTTAAGACCCCTCTTTTTATTGCTTAATCTATCAGATTTGATAGAATTAGAAATATGCGCCGAGCTGATTTTGAAAAATTAGTTAAAAAAGCAGTTTTGGACTTGCCGGAACATATTAAAGAGAAAATGAATAATGTTGAGATTGTTATAGAAAACAAGGCCTCTTTAGAGCAATTACACGGGACTGGTTTAAGGTCAGCTGATTCACTTTTGGGATTATATCAAGGGGTGCCGCAGACCGCTTGGGGAAGAAGCTTTGGCAATATTTTGCCTGATAAGATTAGTATTTTTCAAAAGCCTATTGAGAGATTAGCTCTTTCGGAAAAAAAGATAATTGATTTAGTTAAAAATACGGTCTGGCACGAAATTGCTCATCATTTTGGTTTTAGTGAGAAAGGTGTGAGAAAATTAGAGGCCAGGAGAAAAAAGCAATGATTTTAAGGTTTAAGGTTTGACCTTTCGGAACTTATTTGAGATTGCTACCTAATCAAGGTTCGACCTACAAGCGTGACCTTTTGCCTCTGGCAAAATGTCACTACTCTTAATGTCAAACCTTGGACTTTTAGAATAATCTTATGAAATTAATCATTGATTTATCTAAAAAAGAGCCGAGCTTAATTCTAAAGCAAGGCGCTAAGAAAATCGCCAGCAAGCAGTGGCCTGGTCTTTATCAATTAAGCGAGACGCTTTTATTAGAAATTGATAAATTTTTGAAAAAGAATAAAGTTAAATTAGCGGAAATTAAAAATATCAAAGTTGTTCCCAGTAAAGAATCATTAGTCAGCACCAGAATTGCCAAAGCTGTGGCTTTGGGGTTGAAAATCAACAAAATCAAGGTCAGACCTTTTTGATACAACCTTTTTTGCATTTTGCAAAAAAGGTTGTATCAAAAAGGTCTGACCTTGAACCTACAACCTTCAAGGTTCGACCTATGAGCGTGACCTTTTGCCTCTGGCAAAATGTCACTACTCTTAATGTCAAATTTACCAAAAAAAAATGAAAAAAACGGCATTAATATCTGTTTATAATAAAAAAGGAATTGTTGATTTTGCCAGACAACTCAACGAGCTCGGCTGGCAGATTATTGCTTCTGGCGGGACAGCCAAGTTTCTTGTTGAAGCGGGACTTAATGTTCGCGATGTTGCCTCATTGGTTGGCAGCAAGACAATTCTTGGTCATCGGGTAGTTACTCTTTCAAGGGAAATCCATGCGGCTTTACTTGCCAGAGATATTAATGAAGACCAACAAGAATTAAAGCGGCTGAATATCCCTTGGATTGATTTGGTTTGTGTAGATATTTATCCGCTTCAAGCAGAAATTGATAATCCTGATAACACGGTTGAATCAGTTATTGAAAAAACCGATATTGGCGGGCCAACTTTATTGCGTTCAGCAGCTAAAGGTAGACGGATTGTCATTGCTGATTCAGCTGACAGACAACATGTTATTAACTGGCTTAAAAAAGGCCAGCCCAACAAAGAGCAGGGCATTGCTAAATTAGTCGCTAAAGCAGAAGCAATAGTGGCTGATTATTGTTTATGTTCAGCTCAATATCATAGCAAAGGGGACAGAAAAGGTTTAATAGGTGAAAAAGTTTTAGTTGGTAATTATGGTGAAAATCCCTGGCAAAGCCCAGCTGCTTTATTCAGTGTTAAAACAGATGATGGTTTAGCTTTAGATAGATTTGAAGTTATTGCCGGGACTACTCCCAGCTTTAATAATCTTTGTGATATTGACCGGTTAGTTCAAACAATTACTCATATTGCCGCTGGTTTTGATATTAATTGGGGGAAAGCGCCTAAAATTGCGCTGGGAGTTAAACATGGTAATGCTTGCGGCGCAGCCATAGGAAATAATCAAAAAGAAGTTTTAGAGAAAATGATTGATGGTGACAAAAGAGCTATTTTTGGCGGATTAGTAATGATTAATTTTGAATTAGATAAAAAAGCGGCTGAAACCCTGATTAATTATTCTATGCCAAAAGGAGAACGCCGCTTATTTGATGGAGTTATTGCCTCGGGTTTTACTAAAGAGACGATTGATATTCTGCAGCGCAAAACTGGCAAGTGCCGATTAATAGTTAATCAGGCGCTTAGTCAGTTAAACCGAAACAATCTTGATTCAGCGCCTCGTTTCCGTTATGTGCGAGGCGGGTTCCTGCATCAGCCAAATTATACTTTTGTTTTGGATTTAAAAGATTCTGATTTAATTAAAATTGGTCAAGCAACAAACAAAGAAGAAGATGATATTCTTTTAGCTTGGGCAATTGGCTCAACAAGTAATAGCAATACTATTACGCTTGTTCGTAATGGTTATTTAATTGCTAATGGGACTGGTCAGCAGGACAGGGTGGGCGGTTGTAAATTAGCTATTCAGCTTCGGGCAAAAGATGCTGGTCATAAAACAGCTGGAGCAGTTGCTTACAGTGATAGTTTTTTTCCATTTATTGATGGACCTGCAGTATTAGCTGAAGCAGGCATTAAGGCAATTCTTACCTCAAGCGGCTCTATTAGAGATAATGAAGTGATTGATTTCTGTAAAAAGGAGGGGATAACCTTATATTTAATACCTGATAAAAAAGCCCGTGGTTTTTTTGGACATTAGGTTAAGGTCTGACCTCATGATTATGACCTTGAAGCTTGACTAATTTATTGAATTTGATATGATTATTATAAAATAGCAGCCAAACCAGAGGGGGTTTGGCTTTATTTGTCCATTAACATTAAAATAAGGAGATAGTTATGATTCCAAGATATACCAGAAAAGAGATGGGAGAGATTTGGGAAGACAAAACAAGGTTCACTCATTTGGCAGAGGTTGAAACAGCTGTTTTAAGAGCCAAGGTTAAACTCGGGGAATTAAAAGTAAAAGTTCCAGAAGATTTAGTGGCCTCTCTTAAAATAGATGTTAAGGAAATAGAGCGGATTGAAAGAGAAACAGGACACGATGTCATTGCCTTTCTGATACATACTACTCCACAATTACCAAAAGAACTCCAACTATATTGGCATGAAGATATGACTTCATATGATCCCCAGGATACTGGTTTAAGTTTACAGTTAGTAAGTAGTATTGAGTTAATCTGGGAAAAGATGCTTTATCTAATGAAGGCAATTAAAAATAGGGCCTTTGAGCATAAATACACTCTTCAAATAGGTCGGACTCACGGTGTTCATGCTGAACCAATAACTTTTGGGGTAGAATTAGCTAATTGGTATGATGAATTCAAGAGGCACATAATTCGGTTAAAACAGTTAAAAGAGTTAGTCAGCGTTGGTAAAATCTCCGGAGCAGTTGGTATGTTCACTCTTGACCCTGCAATTGAAGAGATAGCTTGTAATTCCCTTGGTTTAAAACCGATTATTGCCAGTCAGATTATTTCTCGGGATATTATTGCGGAATATTTGGCAAAGATTGCTATTATTGGCGGGACCATTGAGAAAATAGCTGTTAATATTCGGACTTTGCAAAGGACAGAAATCTTAGAAGCCCAAGAATATTTCAGTCCAACTCAACGCGGTTCTTCAGCTATGCCTCATAAGAAAAATCCAATTGGTTCGGAGAATCTTTCGGGATTGGCAAGGGTCTTACGCGGCTATGCTTTAACAGCTATGGAAGACCAAAATACCTGGGATCAAAGAGATATTGCAAATTCAGGACCAGAGAGAATTATTCTGCCTGATGCTTCTATTTTGCTTGACTATATGCTGGCTAGGTTGACTGGGATAATTGAAAAATGGATTATTTATCCTGAAAAAATGGAAGAGAATCTGAAGATAACCAAAGGTTTAATTTTTTCTCAAGATGTTCAGTCATTAATGGCTCGGAAAAGCGGATTACCAAAAAAAGAGGCGTATAAGATAGTTCAGGATGTTGCTTTCAAGTGTTGGGATAAACGAACAGGTTTTTTAGAGGAATTACTTCAAGATGAAAAGATAATGAAGTATCTTAGCGGGGGAGAATTAAGGTCGTGTTTTAACATTAAAGCAAAAGTTAAACATACTGATTACATCTTTAAAAAAGTTTTTAGAAAGGAGGAATAGATTATGCCACAGGTAATTATTATTTTAGGAAGTAGGAGCGATAAGCAGGTAGTAGAAGAATCAAAGATGCTTGATATTTTGGATGATGTGGGGGCGTCATGGGAACTTTCAATTATTTCAGCTCATCGCAATTCTGATAAATTACAACGATACTGTGCTGCTATGAAGCTATCCGGGGCGCTTGTGTTTATTGGCGTAGCTGGAATGGCTGCTCATTTACCTGGCGCTATTGCGACAAATGTTCATGCGCGGCTGCCAGTTATTGGAGTACCCTTAGTTTCGGATATCCTTGACGGCCTGGACGCGCTTTTCTCAATGGCGCGTATGCCAAAAGGCATACCAGTAGCTGTGACGGGTATTGGCGAATCTGCTTTATACAACGCAGCTATTCTGGCTTGCCAGATTATTGCCCTAAAAGACGGCAGGATAGAGAGAGGTCTTAATGATTTTTTTCAAAACAATCAGAAAGTTCCAGAAATGAAAATACAATCATCAGAAAAAAGGAGGTAAAAATGGGAGCAATAATTCCAGCAAAGGTTGCTGAATCAAGTTTGAGTCATCGACTAATTGAGGCAGGGTTAACCAGAATCTTTCAAGGAAAGGTGCGGGATACTTATCAATTACCCGATTTTCCGCATCTCTTATTAGTGGTGGCTACAGACCGGGTGAGTATTTTTGACTTTGTTTTGCCAGCTCTGGTTAAAGATAAAGGAGAAAGACTTACTGCTATGACAGTTTTTTGGCTGACCGGTATATTCAAAGCGATTAGACATCATCTAATTGCTTATGGTTCTTATATTGATAGGTATTTACCATCTTCCCTGCGAGGTATTACTGAATTAAGGAAACGGGCTCTGGTGGTAAAAAAGGTTAAGATTCTGCCAATTGAGTGTATTGTTCGGGGGTATTTAACCGGCTCTGCTTGGTCAGCATACCAAGAAAATGGTAAGGTTTGCGGCATTTCACTACCAGAGGGATTACACGATGGCAGTCAATTACCCGAACCGATTTTTACTCCCAGTACTAAAGCGGAAGCTGGACATGATGAACATCTAAATGAAAAAGAAGTAATTAAAGAATATAGTGGTCAGATAAAATCTATTCCACTTTTTCTTTATGAGACAGCCGTGGCTTTTGCGAGTAAAAAAGGAGTGATTATTGCTGATACCAAATTTGAATTTGGAGCTGGAGTAGATATTATCTTAGCCGATGAAGTATTGACTCCGGACTCGTCTCGTTTTTGGCTGGAGGAGTATTGGGCAGAATCAGTAAAAAAAAGAAAATCACCGCCCAGCCATGATAAACAAGTGGTCAGGGAATGGGGTAAAACTGTGGACACACCCTTTGGAATGACAGGAATCAATAATCTAAATACTGAAAATACCGAGCATATTGATTTTGTTCATCAGCAAGTCCCTCCAGAAGAGATGCTTAATAAAACAACAGACCGCTATCATGAGATATTCTCCTTGCTGATTGGTTGCGAGTTGGGGGATTTCCAAACAGGGTCAGTAATGAATATAAGGTAAGAATAGGAGGGGTGATTGTGAGGCGTTAATCCGAAAAAGGATAACGCCTCTTTTTTTTTATTACCCTTAAATCAAGGTCAGACCTTTTTGATATGAGTGATTTGAGGTGATTTGAGGTCAGACCTTTTTGATACAACCTTTTTTGCACTTTGCAAAAAAGGTTGTATCAAAAAGGTCTGACCTCAGGATTATGACCTTGAATCTTGACTAATTTTTTAGATTTGATATGATTTAATAAAATAGCAGCCAAATCAAAGGAGGGTTTGGCTTTGTTTGTTCTTTAACAAAATAATAAGAAAAGAAGGAGGTGAAATAAAGTAAGATTTAAGATTAGGGGTGTTTTTTTAATGAATTTATAGATAAAGAAAGGAGCTGATTATGGGAAAAGAAACATTTACTGACAGATTGATGGATGCCATTGATGAGAAACATAGTATTCTCAATGTAGGTCTTGATCCTCAATTTAAACGGATTCCAGTTCAGATTCGAGAGAAAGCTCGGAAAGCATATGGTCCTACTTGGCAAGCAATCGGTCATGCTTATTTGAGATTCAATAAAGAGATTATTGATACGGTTGAACCATATGTTATTTCGGTCAAACCGCAGATGGCTTTTTATGAGGCCTATAGTCATTGGGGGGTATGGGCTTTTCAGAAAACAGTGCAGTATGCCAAAGATAAGGGTTTGGTAGTTATAGAGGATGCCAAACGAGGAGATGGCGGCGATACAGCCCAGGCCTATGCTGATGGACATTTAGGGCGAGTTGATTTCTGGGGAGATGACGAGGAAACTTTTACTAAGATGCCTTCTTATGATGTGGATTGTATGACCATTAAAGCCTGGATTGGCCAATCAATGCTCGATCCATTCATAGAAGTGGTGAAGGAACAAGGCAAAGGGGTTTTTGTGGTAGATAAAACATCCTTTATTCCGAATTCTGTTATCGAGCAGAAAAAAACAGAGGATGGTATAACCAATTGGGAGAACTTAGCTCACTTGGTTCGTGAATGGGGAAAAGACACTGAAGGTGAACGCGGTTACCGGAATATGGGAGTAGTCATAGGAGCTACTTATCCTGAAGAAGCGGAAACCATGAGGAAAATTCTTCCTAATGCCTGGTTTTTGATTCCTGGCTATGATACCCAAGGAGGAGGAGCTGATGACGCAGTGGTAGGATTTAATAAAGATGGCTATGGTGGAGTGGTTAATTCATCCCGAGGAATCATCTTTGCCTATATTAAAGGTCGGTTTCAGTGCGACCCGAAGGATTTTGTTGAGGCATCCAGAAAAGCAGCCGAGTTCGCCAGAGATGATTTAAACGCTGCTTTGAAGCAGGCCGGAAAACGTGCTTGGTAAGCAACGGCCGGGTCTCTTTTTAAGAGACCTGGTCAGAATTCATTAACCAGTATTGATAGGAAGGAGGTAGAAAGATGACCGAAATGAGTTTTTTGAAAAAGTGTATTGCTCGAGAATTGTTTAAAATTGGGGCAATTCAGGATAAGAGTCAATCACCAGGAGGTAAGGGATTTAAGCTTAAACTCCATGAGAAGAGTCCTGGTGCTCCGCTTTCACCGTTTTACCTGAATTTCCGGACTCCTGATAACCCGAAACCCGGTCCGCTCACTCCTGACATAATTGAGGCAGTAGGGCAAGAATTGTTTCTTCTGGCCTGTGAAAAGGAACTCAGATATGATTTTGTAGTTGGGGTACCCCGAGCAGGTGATCCTATAGCAGAAGCATTTGCTAGGACATTCTTTCTGACTCAAGGAAAACCGATACCTGTTTTAACACTTGATAAAGAAGAGACTGCCAGGGGTCGTCGAGTCGTTATATCAAATGAGAGTTCCGAGATTATTAGACAGACATTGGTTGGAGATGTCCCTTTACTTATTGATGATCTTATCACTCAGTCACATAGCAAAGAAGAAGCCACCTCTGCTTTAGAGTATCAAGGGTTGAAACCTTACGATGTTTTGGTCTTAGTAGATCGGGAACAAGGAGGAACAGAACAGTTGTATAAAAAAGGATATCGGCTTCACGCGGATTTCAAATTTTCAGGACTTCTGGACTTCTACCTTGCCGAAAGATTGATGGATAAAGCCACCTATAACGAGATAAATGCCTATCTGGCAGATAATCGTTGACCAAATTGGCTCAAGGGCGTTTGATTCTGAATTAAATCAGAATCTGCGCCCTTTTTTCTTTGGGAGAAATGGGGTATGATAGTGGATGAAGTAAAAATTCAAGGTCAGACCTTTTTGATACAACCTTTTTTGCAAAATTGCAAAAAAGGTTGTATCAAAAAGGTCTGATCTTGAGATACTTTTAATGACTCCTTTAGAAAAATCTATTTTAGCTACTTTAGTTTATTATGATGTTTTAGAACGACCATTAACTGGTTGGGAGGTTTTTGAATATTTAATTAAATGTTATAAGAATCCAAGGGCGTGCTTTTCGACCACGTCCTTGCGGAGCAAGGGCATGGAATCTCAAGGCACGCCCTTGAGTTTAAGCACTATTTTAGAAACTTTGGAAAACAGTCCGGAATTAGCTAAATTAATTAGTCAAAAAAACGGCTTTTATTTTCTCCAAGGTCAAGCAAAGATAGTTAAAGAGAGAATTGAACGACAAAAAATAGCTGACCAGAAATGGAAAAAGACCAGGCGAATGGTTAAATCGCTCCAGCTGATTCCTTTTATCCGTTCAGTTGTGGTTAGCGGCTCTTTAGCTATGAATAATCCTAAAAAAGAATCAGACATTGACCTTTTGATTGTGACTAAGGCGGGCCGCATTTGGACTTGTCGAGGTCTGACTACTTTGATTATTCATTTACTTGGTCAGCGCCGACATGGCTTATTAACTGAAAATAGATTTTGTCTTAATCATTATTTGACTGACCAGTCCTTGAAAGTTCCTTTTCCCAGTTTATACAATGCTCAAACTTATGCTCATTTAGTTCCTCTTTGGCAAGCCAAGAATGGTTTATATAATCAATTTCAAAGAACAAATCAATGGCTTAAAGATTATTTGCTTTTTTATTCTTCAGGAGAAAGTAATTTAAGAAAAATTAAGCCCAATCAATTTTTTAATCTCTTAAGGAAATCCAGGGAATTTTTTCTTGACAGATGGCTGGGTAATAGGATAGAATCTATTTTGAAGAAAATTCAGACCAAACGGATTAAAAAAGACCCATTAACTTATCAGTCGGGTGGTCGAGTAGTTTTTAATGACCAGCAATTAGAGTTTCATCCTGATTCGCCAGAAAAGGGGATTCTGGAAAAGTATAATCAGAAGATGATGGAGTTGGGTTTAATTGAACTGGCTAAAGAAAAAGATTCAGGATTGACTTGACAATTTTAATTATTTTTGTTAAACTACAAATATTAAATAAAAGGAGACAAAATTATGGAAATCAAACCATTAGCTGACAGAGTTCTGATTGAACCAATTTCAACTGAAGAAAAAACCAAATCAGGCATTATTTTGCCTGATACAGCTGACAAAGAAAAGCCCGAGCAGGGTAAGGTGGTCGAGGTTGGTCCGGGCACGCCTAAAAAGCCAATGAGCGTTAAAAGAGGCGATATTGTTTTATTCACTAAATACGGACCGAATGAGATTAAAATAGATAATAAAGAGTATTTAATTGCCAAGGAGGAAGATATTCTGGCAATTTTGGAATAAATTAGATTTATTTTTTAAGGTTCGACCTTTAGAGCGGAACCTCTTTGAGGTTCCTACTCTCAATGTCAAACCTTAAAAAACATTGAACTTATGGCTAAACAAATTAAATTTGATGAACAAGCCAGACGCCAGCTTAAAAAAGGCGTTGATAAATTAGCTGATGCGGTTAAAGTTACTTTGGGGCCTAAGGGCCGCAATGTTGTTTTAGATAAGGGCTTTGGCTCTCCGGAAATTACCAATGATGGAGTAACTATTGCCAAGGAAATTGAGTTGGAGAATAAGTTTGAGAATATTGGAGCGGAAATTGTTAAAGAAGTAGCCAGCAAGACCAATGATGTAGCTGGTGATGGAACAACCACGGCTGCTCTTTTAACCCAAGCCATTATTGGTCAGGGTTTAAAAAATGTTACAGCCGGCTCTAATCCTTTGGCAATTAAGCGAGGTCTTGAAAAAGGCGTCAAAGGGATTGTTGAGGTCTTAAAAAAGATGTCTAAGCCAGTGGCTGGCAAAGCAGAGATTTCACAAGTAGCGACTATTTCA
>Ga0209976_10001087_pt1 | contig 16335 bp, 13 predicted proteins | sample SumtaG_FD_182806 | JGI IMG/M metagenome (GOLD analysis project Ga0209976, IMG submission 182806) | Deep subsurface microbial communities from Indian Ocean to uncover new lineages of life (NeLLi) - Sumatra_00157 metaG (SPAdes) (version 2) | ecosystem: Environmental > Aquatic > Marine > Oceanic >...
GCATGCGCAGTTGAATCGGGAAGATTGTTAACATATAAAGCAGCGCATTTGTGCGATATTGGAATGGATTATGGGTTAGCTAGTTCTATGGCAAAATTAGTTGCATCTGAAGCAGCGATGAAAGCTGCTCATAGCGCCGTTCAAATTCATGGAGGATATGGCTTAATGAAAGCATATGCCGTGGAAAGGTACTTTAGAGATGCTAAAGTGGGAGAAATATATGAAGGGACTAGTGAAATTCAAAGGATGGTTATAGCAAATCGATTATTAAGAAAGGGAGCTAATATCTTATAACTTCACCTATCTAAATTGTGAATTAATTTGAAGATTTTCGTCTGCATTAAGCAAGTACCAGGAGTTTCTGAAGTAAGAATTGATCCTCAAACAAATTCTTTAGTGAGAGAGGGTATTCCATCTATAACTAACCCTTTTGATAAGAATGCGATTGAGTTAGCTCTAATAATTAAAAAAAATCACGATGCTGAAGTTATTGCAATAAGTATGGGACCACCCCAAGCTGAAGAAGTATTAAGAGAAGCTTTGGCCATGGGTGTAGATCAGGCTTTTTTATTGAGTGATAGAGCATTTGCAGGGGCTGATACTTTAGCTACTTCATATACTTTGGCTCTTGCTATAAAAAAATTATTAAAAGGTTCTAAAGATAAAACAAATTATCTTGTCATCGTTGGAGCTCAAGCAATTGATGGTGATACGGGGCAAGTCGGACCTGAGTTAGCAGAAGAGTTAAATATACCTCAAATTACCTATGTTCAGAAGTTTGAATTAAAAGAAGGCAAAATTTTAGTCGAAAGGATTTTTAGAACAGAGGAGATTGTTATCATTGAGACAAGAATGCCCGCTCTAATATCTGTCTTAAAAGAAATTAATACTCCTAGAAATCCAACTATGTCTGGAGTAGTAAATGCTTATAAGAAGGAAATAAAGGTTTTAAATGCGGAAGAATTAAAACCTGACATACGTAAAGTAGGTAGACATGGTTCTAAGACAGAAGTCTGGAAAATTTTTGTTCCAGAGAGAAAAGGTGATCAGATTATTTTCAAAGGTACGAATGAAGAAGTCGTTAAAGAGTTATGTAAAAAATTAAAGAATGATAAAATACTCTAAGAGACTATTGTAGATGGGCCTATTTATAAATGATGAGCTTTGCACTGGTTGTGGGAGTTGTACTGAAAGCTGCCCTTTTGTTGGGATTGAATTAATTGATAATAAAGCAGTCATTACTGAAAGTTGCAATTTTTGTGGTGCTTGTCTTGATGTCTGCCCTGTTGATGCTATTTTAATTGAAAGAAAGGAATTTGAGAAAGAAATAATCGACCTTTCAGAATATAGAGGAGTATGGGTTATCGCAGAACACTATAAAAACATTATTCATCCGGTAACATTTCAATTGTTAGGAAAAGGGGGAGAATTAGCAAAAGAGTTAGAAGTGAATTTATCCCTTGTTATTTTAGGAGCAAATTTTGATGAAAGGTTAGAAGAATTTAGTTTATATGGCCCAGATGAGATATTATATATCAAATCACCAATTTTAAAGCATTACTATTCGGATTTATATGTTAAAGCATTAACTGAATTAATCAATGAGAAAAAGCCGGAAGTTATTCTAATAGGAGCTACTCCAACAGGAAGAGATTTTGCTCCGAGAATTGCCAAGAGATTAAACGCGGGTTTGACAGCAGATTGTACGGGTTTAGAAATTGATCAAACTACAAGAAATCTTTTACAAACACGCCCTACTTTTGGAGGAACTCTAATGGCAACAATTAGAACACCAAATAGCCGACCACAAATGGCAACGGTTAGACCAGGTATCTTCATTTCTCCAGAAAAAAGCAAGGGAAAAACAAGAATCAGAAAAATAGACTTTAATTTCAAGGAAAAAGATTTAGTAACCAAAATAATAAGCGTAGTTGAGAGAGAGAAAAACTCTGAAAATCTTGAAGATGCTGAAATCATTGTTTCAGGGGGTAGAGGAGTAGGATCTAAAGAGAACTTCAAGATAATAGAAGCGTTAGCCGAAGTACTAGGTGCAGAATTAGGTGGTTCTCGTGTTACAGTTGAACTGGGTTGGTTAGATCAAGATAGACAAATTGGTCAAACGGGGAAAACCGTTTCTCCTAGATTATATATAGCATGTGGTATTTCTGGGGCTATTCAACATTTAGTGGGCATCCAAAATGCCGAAATTATTGTAGCAATCAATAAAGATCGAAATGCACCAATTTTTAATGTGGCTCATTATGGGATTGTGGGAGATCTTGGTGAAATTGTACCGTTATTAACAGAAGTTTTGAAAAGAGAATTAAACCAAGAATAAAATCAAAAATTTTTGAAATAATTGAGAATCTACTTTCTATAAAAAAGATTGAAATAAAAATTAAATAATTAATATTTGACTTTAGACTTTATCCAGTCGTCCACCATTTATACCTATAATTTCCCCATTCATAAACCACGCAGCATCGCTACACAAAAACAATATTACTTGAGAGACATATTTAGCTTCACCAATTCCTAAAGGAATTCTTCCAGAATAATATTTTCGCCATTTTTCTTCTTGTTTGCTCAATAAATCCTTCAGAATAGGTGTTTCAATTAAAGTTGGCATAACGGCATGTGTTCTTATATTATAGCGGATTAATTCTAAACCTGCCGTTTTAACCATTCCAAGCATCCCAGCTTTAGCCGCGGAATAGTTCAATTGCCCTATATTCCCCTCTGCTGCTTGACTACTAATCGTAACTATCCTCTTATCAGGATAATCTGAAATATTTTCTTTTGGATTCTCTTTGCAGTAATTTATCCATCGTTTAGCACATGCTTGCAAACTCAAAAAAAATCCCTTAAGATGAGTGTTTATTACGTCATCCCAGTTTTCTTCAGATAATCTATGTATCATTCCATCCTTTAGGATTCCCGCAGAATGAATTAAAAAATCGACAGTACCATATTCTTCAAATGCTTTACTCACCCCGGTTTCAACGGATTCAGCATTTCTCACATCTCCTTCAATAAATAAAGCTTTTCCACCTGCAGCTATTATATCTTTTTCAACACTCAGTCCATTCTCTTTGTCAATATCAAAAAGAACAACTTTAGCACCTTCAGAAGCGAAAGCTTGAGCTGCTTCTTTTGCTAAACCTGATGCCCCACCTGTGAGAAAAGCAACTTTATCATTAAATTTTCCCAATATCGTCATCCTCTAGTTTTAGATTTTTAATTGTTCTATTAAATAATTACATAAAATATTAGATAATAGATCTAGAAATTAAATTCGTTGTCAAATATAAATTTGAATATAAGTATATATTTAAAATTTATAGTATGGAAGGTAATTTTGGCAAAATGATGATTTAATGAAGCTAATTGTAAAAAAAAAAGTAATGGAATGAATTTTCAGTCAAATTATTGTGGAGGAATAAATTATGGCAAAAAAAAACATTCCACTACAACTCAGAAAAAAAAACTTTTTTTCTGTAATATAATCTAGTGACCTATCCTAATAAATGTTTGGTATTTATCGTCAAATTTATGAACGTTCTATTCTATTATTCAGTAAATTTCATTGGTATGATACAGTATTGAGATACAGATATCATTAATTCTTTATATCATCATTATTATAAATATAAAAGCTAAATAAAGCCATAATTTTAATGAATAAAAAATATTTTTCTTTAAAAATATGTGTATAAAAACAATTTTTTTCTGTTACCTCACCCGAATTTTTAAACAAATTTTTGCTCTAAAAGTTATGAGTATATTCTTATTTTAATTTTATTAAGAATTTAATAATGAAGAAATCACGTTAAAACTATGAAAAATCAGAACAATTATATATTCACTAAGTTTTAAAGCAACCTCGGATTTTTTTCAAATACATTTGGGGATAGTATAGATAATATTCTATAAATATCAAATTATTGGTTACAGTTTTGAGTTGATTAATATAATAGAGGATGTTAAAGTTAGAAAAGGGATGACAATTCAAGAAATTGATGAATTCGTTGAAAATGCTCTTGAAGATATGACTTTAGAAGAAAAGACATATATGATGACTGGTCATGACTTTTATAAGAATGTTGCTGTAGATATGAAGTTTGGTGCTAGAGCTTATCCCGGAGGAGGGGTTAAACGATTAAATATCCCTCCCTTTTTATTTACAGATGGTCCTCGGGGTGTGATAATAACAGGCTCCACTTGTTTTCCTGTTTCTATGGCTAGAGGTGCAAGCTGGGATATTCAATTAGAAGAGGAAGTGGGTGAAGCAATTGGTAAAGAGGTTCGTGCTCATGGAGGCAACCTTTTTGGTGGTGTATGTATTAACCTATTACGTCATCCTTCCTGGGGTAGAGCTCAGGAAACATATGGTGAAGATCCTTTCCATATTGGGCAATTTGGAGCTTCATTAGTAAAAGGAGTTCAAAAGCATAATGTGATGGCTACGGTAAAACATTTTGCAGCAAATAGCATTGAATATACAAGGATGAAAGTTAATATCCTCATGGAAGAAAGAACCTTACGTGAGGTATACCTCCCTCATTTTAAAAAATGCATCAATGAAGGATGTGCTACAGTAATGTCAGCATATAACAAATTTCGGGGAGAATATTGTAGTCATAATAAATATTTATTGCGAGATATCCTTAAAAAAGAATGGGGATTTGAAGGTTTCGTTCATTCAGATTGGTTTCAGGGTGTTCACAGAACTATAGGTGGAATTCAAGGAGGATTAGATGTTGAAATGCCCCGTCCCAAATATTATAGCAGTAGTTTAATAAAGAAAGTTGAAAATGGACTTATACCAATGGAATTAATTGATGACTCGGTAAGAAGAATAATCCGTACGGTTCTAAAGTTTACAACAAGGGGAGATCCCCATAAATACGAATCAAATTTAATAGCATGTAAGGAACACATACAGTTGGCTCGAGAAGTTGCTGAAAAAAGCATGGTCTTACTAAAAAATGAGGCTCAAATTCTACCCCTAAGTTTAGAAAGAACTGAAACTTTAGCTATTATTGGTTCTTTAGCCGACAAAAAGAACACTGGTGACCATGGAAGTAGTAATGTAGATCAACAAAATATTATTACTCCATTGCAAGGTTTTAAGAATCAAATTGGGGATAAAGTAAAAATTATATATAACAAAGGGAAGAATTTGGATTCTGCCAAAAGGATCGCTCAGAACGTTGATGCAGTTGTTATTACAGTTGGATATACATATAAAGATGAAGGAGAGTTTCTTAAGATACTATTGAGAGGTGGAGGAGATAGAATTAACCTCAGTTTAAAAAGCAAGGATATAGAGCTTATTAATTCAATTTCGAATGTAAATCAAAATTGTATAGTTGTAATGATTGGTGGAAGTGCAATTATAATGGAAGAGTGGAAAGATAAAGTTCCAGCAATCTTGATGGCGTGGTATTCAGGGATGGAAGGAGGAAATGCGCTAGCTGATATTATCTTTGGGAAAGTTAATCCAAGTGGGAAATTGCCATTTTCAATACCTAAAGATCCAGCTCATTTACCCTTCTTTGAGAAGGATATTGACGAAATAGAATATGGATATTATCATGGTTATAGTTTATTTGACAAGAAAAACATACAACCTGCGTTTCCTTTTGGTTTTGGTTTGAGCTATTCAGAATTTAAATACGAGAATCTTAATGTAATTTTTTCCGATGATTCTATTATAGCTACAATAGATGTATCAAATATCGGAGATATGAAAGGAGAAGAAATAATACAACTATATGTTGGTTTGGAAAATTCTAAAATTGATCGACCTAAGAAATTGCTTAAAGGATTTGAAAAAGTTGAGCTAGAACCAAAAGAAACTAAAAATGTGACAATAGTTGTTAATAAAAATGATTTAGCATATTATAATCCCGAATCTAAAACATGGGAAATTGAAAAAATAAAATATAATGTGCTTGTTGGTCCGTCATCAACCATACAATCTCTTTTGAAAGCAGAGATAGTTATATAATAAAATCATTTTTTTAATTTTAACAGTAATTCTTGAAAGCCACAGAAACGGAAATTTCTTTTTTCGCATTATTATGGGAAAATATTGAAAGAGTGGGATAAAAAAAAGATTAGACTAGTAGAAACGATAATCGATATTATTCTATTATTGTAAATCCATTCTCTTTCAGTGTTTTTATAGTCTCTTCAATGCAATTATCTTCCACGCGTATGATAAGCATGGAATTTTCTTTTACTAATGTGGAATAGCAGTAATCTATATTAATATTATTATCACCCAGGGTTTTGGGTATTCTGTATAAAGCATCTGGATGATCATTTAATTTTATTGCAATTACTTCGGTAGTAGATAAGAGATAACTGTTTTCTTCTAAAAGGGCAATACATTTTTCTGGTTTATCAACCAACATTAATAATAATCCATAATCGGGTGTTTTAGCAACAGTTAAAGCCTGAATAAAAATTTTATTATCCATTAAAAGTTTAATAAAAATAGAAAGCTGACCTGGTTCATCTTTCAAAAAAACAGATAGTTGCTTCATTATTAATTCAAACCTTAAAGAAAAACATATTTAATGTAAATTTTAATATTACTTTTGTTTTAAACTTAGTATAGAATTTTTTGTTTAATTGTTGGGGTCTAAAAGAGATGTTAAAAGATTTTTACGACAAACATAGAAACTTCTCTTGTAGAACATTAACAGAATATGATATATCTCCTGGAATAAAATGCAAATTTGACATTTTAAAAGCAAATTTAAACACTAAAAAACTTTTTAGTAATGCCCTTGATCTTGGTTCATCTGGAAACTCATTTCTATTCTTTTTAGAAAATTTGAAAAACAGATCTTTCTTAGATATAGCAGAGCTTCCATTAAAGCAGCATATATATAAAATTGCAGGGCACCCCGTATGTAGCGATTTAAAGAAATTACCTTATCGAAACGAATCATTTGATTTTGTCAGTGCACTTGATGTGCTTGAACATTTAAAAGATGATCGAGTTGCGGTTTCAGAAATGAGCAGGATTTTAAAGAATTCAGGGATAATCGTTATTACTGTTCCCCATAGAATGAAATATTTCACAAATCAGGATAGATTAATTGGTCATTATAGAAGATATGAAGTTAATGAACTAGTAAATCTATTTAAAAAATTTAATCTGACACATTTAAAGACTTTTGGAATATATGGACGATTAATGCGGATTTCTGATATCCAAGCAGCAAATCCCAATAATATTGAAGAAAATATTGCTAATTTGAGATACAGATATGAAAATAATCAAACTTTTCGTAGAATCTGGAATTTAATTGTTAAAATTTTATCTAAACTCATGAAGATTGATGCTAAATATCAGTCTCTAAAAAAAATAATGAATATTGCATTAATATTTAAAAAGAATTCTTGACTCTTCGACCTTGAAAATTTATGATAAATCTTCTTTTAACTTCTCGAATAACTTCTTATAGTCCTCTATATATTTCTCCTCGGTAGATTCATCAATTTTCTGCAAAAGTTCGATAGATTTTGTCAGCGCTTGAGATCTTTTCCTAATTCTCTCTAAAAATAGCTGTTTATTAAATTTGGTTTTAGAGGTATCTATTTTATCTTTAACTTCTAAGATCGAAGTTTCAATTTCTTTATGCGATTCAATTACGTTTTCAATTACACCCAATTCAAGTTGCTTCTTTCTCTCTTCTAATTTTATGCAATTACCACAAACTATTTCTTCATTATTTTCTTGCTTTCTTAATTTATCGCCCTTATTCATCATAAAGGGATTTTTACAATGATCACAAGCCACTAATTCAAGGAGTAGTTTATCAGCATTAGAATCGGGCATATTAAACACAACTAAATCCTAATTTTTAATTTTTATTTATAATATTGATCTTGTTTTTCTAATTTATTATTGTCCTATTTAGCACTTCTTTTTTTAGAAAACTAATAATGGAGTTTTAAATTTCACTTCTTATGGATGTAGTATTAATCATCATCTTACTTGTATTTGGGGTTTTATTTGGTATTATTGGTAGCGTCGCGGGAATAGGAGGCGGAGCTCTTCATATGAGTGTTATGATCTTATTATTTGCCATCCCAATAGATGAAGCGAGAGATACATCATCCTTCATAATGGTTCTCTCCTCTGGGATAGCATTCATTAGCTATTATAAACAAGGGAAAGTAGATATCAAAATTTCTTTGATTTTTGCTGGTTTTGCATTATTAGGGAGCATTACCGCGACGGTCTTCTTAATATTCTTACCAATTGATAAAACAGCTCTAAAGATTATTATAGCATCAGTAATTCTTGTTTCTGGATTAAATATGATTCGGAAAGCTTTTAAATCTTTAAAACTAGAAAGATTATATAATAATAATCAAGATATACATTTAGTATTTTCTTTTGATAGTTTTGACTATACCTCAAATCTAAACAAAAGAATCCCTTTATTTTTCTTGGCGGGATTTTTAGCCTATTTAAGTGGTATTGGTGGAGGTATGGTTTTTGTACCAATGCTCAGTATTCTTTTCGGAATGCCAATACATATCTCAACAGCAATGTCGACTACGATGATTTTTTTTATAGGAATATATAATGCTACTATTCGAATAACTATTGGAAAAATTCATTATTTAATAGGCATTTTACTTGGAAGTGGGGCAGTATTAGGTTCGTTATATGGAACCAGACTATCAAAAAAAATACGTAAGCATATTTTACAATTTTTTGTGGCAGTGGTCCTAATTGGATTAGCAATTAGAATGTATTTTATTGTCTAGTTTAATGAGCTATAGATGAAAAAATTACTTAAAACTTCTTTTTTCGTGTTTGAGTTCAAAATAGGTTTTATCTCTAAGGATTGTATCATGTATTTCTCCCAAATATTTGTTTTGTAAAATTTTTTCAAAAAATCTTAAAATTGAATCATAGATTTCTTTTAGAAAAGTATTTGTTTGAGAGAATTCATAAGAAATCTCCTGTATTAATTCAAAATCAAATTTGAGATCAACTTCTTTCATCTCAAAGATTTTCTTCTTTAATCGCTTGTCATGAATGAAAATTAAGCCATATTGATTCGGTAATAAGTCCAAGGGAAAGAGCAGCAGCTAAGCTCCCCGTAATTATATAAACAACTAACATTCCGAGAAAGATTGTAATGATTCTGTAGGTAATACTTTTTAAGAGACTCTCCTTTAAATTCTCCATCCGCTCCGGTGATATATCTTTCCATTTGATTTTTTTCATAGATAAATCGTTCCAATAAAGCGAATACTGCTTGGGTAATTATGGTAATTAATAAATCGATTTTTAAAAAAAAATCTTTAAATGATAATATGGTTAATATTAAGCCTTGTTTTTATGTGTTTTTAAATTCTGTTAAAAAAAATAAGATTAATTGAAACAATTTTTTAAAATTAGTGAATTCTAAATTAAATAAAATATATATCAATCTTAACAAGTCAATGTTTTGAAACATTTCCATAAATTAACAATTAAGAGAAGGGAATTGGAAAATGGTTAATGTAAAGGATCTTGAAAAGCTTATGGATGATTTTATGATCGAACCCGAAGAAAAGTTTACTGAACTTAAGAGGTATCTTCTTAGTGAGTTTAAATGGAGTGTAGATCCTCTTAAAAAATCCCAATTCATGATCAGAGGGATTCCAATAGAAGATGACAAGAATCTCGGAGATCTCTTAAAGACTTACCTACCAGATGAAGTAGTTGTTCTCAAAGAAATTTAGAGCTATATTACTCAAACATAAAGGTTTTATTATTACTTAATAAAACTAAATTTACAAAACTAACCTTGACTGCCTTCAAAAGAACCAGTACTTCAACTTTCATCCTTTTTTTGGTACATATCTTTTATCAGTATGTCTATGGTCATCATTTTTAATCTCTTGAATTATTTTAGGATTTTCACCCAATTGCTCCCCAACAAAGTATGAAATAGCTCTAATGATTAATTTGATGTAAAAGATTATTAATTGAAAAACATCATTATATTTTATACGAATTGGTAAAAATTGGAGAAATAAGATATAATAATTTTCTAATTTAAAATCAATAAATTATAGAGGATGGTTAAAATAGAAATAAGGGAGTTATTAAATAAGGCAGAAGCGGAAGAAAAGAATTACAATTGGGCTAATGCCGCAAAACTATATGAACAAACTGCAAAAGCAGTTCTAGACGAAAAAAGTTTCAAAATTTCTGCAAAATTATATTATAAACTTGGTGATATATATCATCGAGCTGTTTTTGCCTCAGAATCCAAAGAAGATGTTTTAAATTGGAGTAATCTTTCTATCGAAGCCTATCATAAGGCTGAGGGTCTTTTTAAGAAGGTTAATAAAGATCTTCTAATTAAAGAATGCAAGGCTAAAGCTCTCGCACCTAAAAGTTATATAGCAACTTCAGTTGAAGAAGCAAGATATTATTTAAAAGAATCAATTAATCTCTTACATGAGCTGTATAAACTGCGCTTAAAGTTAAATAACAGGAAAAAGATCATAAAAACATCAATTTTATCATTAATTTCAATTGGTTATTTAATGCTAATCTTAGAGGATCCATCTGATATTGAATATTATTGCCACCTGAGTCGTAATATATTAGATAATACCTGGGACCTAATAGAAGAAGATGATTCAATTAAATTCAGAGTCAATTTGGTGATTCAGGAAAATATTGTTGTGAATATTAATCGATGGACTGAACTTACATATCCAGATAAGAAAGAAGAAGAAATTCGTAAAAGGTTTTTAATAAGGTGCGAAGAAATCCTAGATGTGATTAAAAATTGTGATGATTATACTGTTCTTGGTAGAATATATTTCGCAGTTGGTACTCATTATTGTATGTATGGAGGATTATTTGTTGAGGATCCAGATAAACGATTAAAGTTTGCTGAAGAAGGATTTGATTTAGTAGAAAAATCATTATTATTTTTTAGGGAGTCAAGAGATTATATAAATTTAATCACTTCGATTTATATGCTAAATTATCAAGCTGGTATATTTGGTAGGTTTGAATACTATCAAAAGAGAATTTTAAATGATATTCAAGAATTTCAAAAATTGAGTAAAATTTTTGATGGTTCTTATTCATGGCAGAATTTTTTAACATTTTTTTTACCAGTTGTTTATTATAACGATTTTGCTGGAAGAAGTTTTTTAACTCCAGATACACGTAAATCCTATGCTAAAGCAGGAATCAAATATGCCAAAAAAGCTCTAGAAAGATGTTATTTTGGACCATACATTGGCTTTACATATCAGATATTAACTTATTTATACTCACAGCTAGTAATTCTCGCCAATGAGGAGGAAAATCCAGATTATTTTACTCAAAAAATGTTCTACTACGCAGAGGTAACTGAAAATATTGCAAAAGGATATAAAGGCGGTAATATAAGATCAGCAGGATTTACTTCTATTTATAGAGCTTATAAAGCTATAGCAGACTTCACTAAAGAGAAAAGAGAGAAAATAATAAATTTGGAAGTTGCAATTGAAGCTGCTAAAAATAATATGAAATATATAGTAGAATCCTACAGAATGTACTTAGCTTTCCAAACACGTTTAGGGCTTCTTTACGAGGAATTAGGAATTTTAACTATGGATGAAAGTCATTTAATGCAAGCAAGACAATTATTTCTTCGAATAATAGAAGAAAGTTCCGAAAAAGGTTATTATTACTATACCGCTGCGGTCTGTGAATATATTGCTCGATTGGAAGATCGTTTAGGAAATCACATGGCTTCTGCAGAATATTATGAAAAAGCAGAAAAAGCTCATAGCAAATCATTATTGAAAATCAGATATAAACTATTGAAAGATAGAGTTAATGAAAAGATAAAATATTCTAAGGCTTGGAATTTAATTGAAAAGGCGAAGACTTTTCACAAAGGGGAACAGCATTTAAACGCAAAAGAATATTATGGAAAAGCATCAAAAATTTTAGAAAACTTACCAAATTTCAATTATGAAGCTAATTATTATAGTGCTTGGGTGTCTTTAGAGGAAGCTGAGGATCTCAGCAAAAAGGAAAACTACATTAATGCCATAAATAGTTATGAAAAGACTAAAAGCCTTTTTTCAACCGCAATTATGATGATCAGGTTTATTAGAAAAAACGTAAAACGTTCAAAAGAATTGAAAAAGCTTGAGAAAGTAGCTAAGGTTAGAATAAACTATTGTTCAGCTAGAATAAACCTTGAAGAAGCACGAATTTTGGGAAAACAAGGAGATCACATTGCAGCCGCTGAAAAATTTGCTTTAGCTGCATCCCAATTTAAAGATACTTGTTTTTTATACAAAATTAAAAAGGAACGTAAAGAACTTGAAGCAATATTTCATCTCTGTAAGGCTTGGGAAAGGATGGAATTAGCGGAAAACTTTGAAGATCCTTTGAAATTTACTGAAGCTGCCAATATGTTTGTTAAAGCGAGTAATTTTTTTACAGAAGGTAAATTAAAGTTTTTAGCTCAAGGTAACTCAAATTTTTGCATTGCCCTGGAAATTGGATGTAAATTTGACCAATCTAATGAAATTGAAGTAAAATCACGTCTGTATCCAAAAGTAAAATCAATTCTTAGAAAGACGGCTAATTCATATGAAAAGGGAGGTTTTAAAAATGGGGCTGAATGGGCTCTTGCAACTTCAACTTATTTTGATGCGGCCTGGCATTTGATCAGAGCAGATGAAGAATTAGACATAAATCTAAAACAGGAGCTTTTAAATATTGGTTCGAATTATTTGAAATCAGCAGCAGAACTTTTTGGTAAATCAGGGTACAAAGACAAGAAAAGAGAAGTTTTAGAAAGATTAGATAGAGTAATTAAAGAAGAAGAAATACTTGTTTCCGCTTTAAATACAATAAAAAAACCTTCCATTTCAAGGAGTATGGAGGGTATAATTGCACCATCATGTCCGATTGAATCTAGTCAATCTCCAAGGATTAGTGAAATAAATCAATTTGCTGAAGAAACGGTTAGTTTTACTGAGAGAGATAAAGTTAGAAAGAAATATGAAATAGTTTATAAAGACTTGTTAGAAGAACATCCTGAGATCACTCAGAAATCAGAATTTAGAATTGGTATCGCTCAATTTGGTGTTTCCACTACAGGTGATATTTGGAGTGAATTTTTTGAACAGACACCATCTGGGTTATTAATGATTAAACAAAGCAGGATTGATGGGATAAAAAATAGAGTAAAGGAAATGGTAGAAAATGCCCAAAAGAATGGTGTTAATTTATTAATATTTCCTGAAATGATGATTGATATGAACAACAGAGAAATTTTAGAAGGATTGATTAAATTATCAAAATCGTATGAAATGTATATAATTCCTGGTTCTTATCATGATTTGAAATCAAAAAAAAATATCTGCACAGTTATCAGCCCTGATGGTATATTATGGGAACAAGAAAAACATATTCCTGCTGTAATAAATTTAGGTGGTAAACGTTTTAAAGAGGGAATTGGAACTGGTAACTTTCCTCGTAAAATAGCTATGGTTAATACAAAATTTGGTAGAATAGCAATTGCTATATGTCGCGATTTCTTGGACATGGATCTTAGAGTAGAGCTCAAAAACTTTGAACCCCCCGTGGATATTATTATTAATCCTGCCTTTACTCCCGTTACAGCTGATTTCAAAGCAATTCATTTTGATGCACGTAGATCAATTTATGCATATTGTTTTTTCTGCAATGTTGCTGAATTTGGAGAATCACTTATTTATACCCCAGAAAAAGATCGAACTGAAAGAATTTTACCAATAAAAAAAGAGGGTTTGATTTTTAAAGACGTGAATCTTTTTAAATTACGTTCTGAAAGAAAAAAATGGGAGTTGGAGAAGAAAAAAGAGACTCAATTTATACAAAGTACACGTTAGTCGAAATTTTTTATTATTGAAATTTAAGAAATCTCATTCAAATATAATGGTTTTGTTATTACTTAAAAAAACTCGATCTTCAAAAATAAGTTTCATTGCTTTCGATAGAGCTGCTATTTCTACTTCCCGCCCAGCCCTTTTCATATCTATTACAGAATATTTATGATTAATATTTATAATTTCTTGAGCTATTATTGGCCCTTCATCTAATTGTTCCGTAACATAGTGAGACGTAGCTCCAATGATCTTAACTCCACGTTTGAATGCTTGCTCATAAGGATTTGCCCCAGTAAAAGCTGGTAAGAAGGAATGATGGATATTGATAATTTTATTTTCGAATTTTGATAGGAAATTGGAAGTTAAGATCCTCATATATTTAGCGAGAATTAAATAATCAGGTTCATATTTATTGAGGATTTCGAAAATACATCCCTCGTGTTCTTCTCTAGTCTTATTTTGGTGGCTCTCATAGTAAAATGGGATTTTAAATTTTTCAACTAATGATTCTAAGACTGAATGATTGCTGATAATAGCAAGAATTTCAGCATTCATTTCATTAAATTCATTCTTTATTAATAGATCTCCAAGACAGTGATGTTCCCTACTCACAAATACAACTATTCTCTTTTTTCTAAATTTAATTAATTTGCAGTTTGAATCCTCAGGCAAAACCTCTTTTAATTGATTAAGGATACTATTTCCATTGATATCTCCGGTAAATTCTGAGCGCATAAAAAAATGGTTACTTTCTTTTTCAACAAACTCGTTATTACTTATTATGTTTAGACCTTCATCATAGAGCACACCAGTTATGCTATGTATGAGCCCTTTTTCATCCGTGCAATTCACTAAAAGAATATAGTTTTCCATGAGTATATCATTCAAATTTATGTACTAAGATAAATTATTGGATTTTTCTCTTCAATTAACAAAATAATACAATTTGTTTATCAGATGAATAGAGTTCTACTCTATAATATATAGATTTATCTCAGAAATCTTAAATCCTTTTGATTATACTATAAATTAATTTAGTAGTATGAGTAAGGTGATTATTTTAAATGAGTAAAGGTTTTAGGCTCCTTCGTGTTGAATATGTTTTTTCTGTACTAATTCCATGTTTATTATGCATTTTTATAAATCGTTTTTCCCCAAAATACGATCTGATATCTCAAATTTGGATTTTGTCAGGATTTGTTTTTTATGCTATAACAGGTAACACTCTTAATGATGTAATAGATATGAAAGATCCGAATGAGAAAGAAACTCTAGAAAGAGTGAAAGGATATTCTCGTAAGGAAATTTTGGTGATTTCAATTGGCAGCTTCGTTATAGGAACTACCTGTTTTTGGAATGAAATATTAAAAAATCCCATATTAGGAATTTATTTAATAATAATTGTTTTTATGGTTATATTTTACTGTTTTTTCAAATCTCTAGTCATCATTAACCACATAATATTAGGTGTTTCACACATAGTTTTACCATGGTTTATGATTAAGATAAATGCTGGAGATATTTTCATGGGCTTTTTACCAAATCTCACATTACCAGAATCGTTAATACTAGTTACAATCCTTTCTGTAGCTTTTACAGGACAAATGGTTCATGAAATGATAGATGGTGATTCTTTATCTAAATTAAAACCTAGAAAGTCTCAATTAGTAATTTGGATATCTTCTGTAACTTCTTTAATCATAGCAATAGTTTCATTTATTATTACACAGGATTTAGTATTTCTTCCAATTTTACTCTTCCCAATTGGTATCTTATATTTATTTAGGAAACCGAGAAATAATTTACTTGGAAGATCTTCACTAAAAGATACAGGGATTGTATTAGGAAATTTAATGCTTGTCTATATAGTTATATTGATTATAGCATCGTAAACATTTCTCGTTAACTATTATATTATAGAACAAAAATAATCTTTTTTTTACTAATTTGATATACACTTATTTTATAAATATTAATTGAGAATTACACATAATCACCAAGACATAAAAACTAAAAAGTATGATAAATGCTCCTTAGATTTTTTTTAATTTATTTTCTGTAAATTCATTTAGAAAATTCGATGAAAAAAATGAGAAGGATTAATATTTGGGGGGGAAAACGATTTTAATTTCACAAAATCATAATAATATTCGATATATCCAACAAAAGGATGAATTTGATTATTTAAAGAATTTTATTAAATCCATTGAAAAAGGAACATGTATGGGTATTCTATTACATGGACCTCCAGGTACTGTAATGGGTTTTTACCCTAAATTTAGAGAAGAAATGGAAAACAATCCAAAAAAAAAATTCTACGGGCTATGGTCGGTAGAGGATCTTATTGAATATTATACAACCAATCCTCCTACCCGCAAGATATTCGAAATATTGCTTATTCATTTAAAACTC
>Ga0209976_10001089_pt1 | contig 16315 bp, 36 predicted proteins | sample SumtaG_FD_182806 | JGI IMG/M metagenome (GOLD analysis project Ga0209976, IMG submission 182806) | Deep subsurface microbial communities from Indian Ocean to uncover new lineages of life (NeLLi) - Sumatra_00157 metaG (SPAdes) (version 2) | ecosystem: Environmental > Aquatic > Marine > Oceanic >...
CTTAAAACTGCACTTCCGAGCCCCTACTCATACCCTAACAAGACCAATCCTGAGATACTCTATGTATCGTAGTATAGGCAGAATACTTACTAAGTAAGAGATGGAGGGTTGTAAGAGGGTATGAGCAAAGAGGTACGATTATACAGAGAGTAGGTTGAGTTAAGAGTAGGGAGTGAGAGAGAATAGTTTGAGAGAGGTTGTTTGGTTAAGGGTTGGTTGAGTGAGGTGGTTGTTAAAGAGGTGTAGAGAGATTGATTTAAAGAGGTGTTCTTAGAATGAGAGGTAGAAAGTGGTAAAGGGGTTTTAAGAGTAGACCAATGTTTAAGAAAATGAATTTGGATAGTTGATTTAGTGAGGTGTTATTAGAATAAACTTTAGGTAGAATAAGGGTGTAATATATTTGGTATAGAGAGTGTGAGAATTGAAATGTAATATTGATTGTAGACATAAAAGAAGGGATTTAAAAAATTAACTCAGGAAGGAAAATGAAAAAAGAAAAGGGTTGATTAAAGAGTTAAAAGAATATAAAATAAGGAATTTCTTTTGATGTTAAGACTATTATTAAACTAAATATAGCAAGGATAAGTAAAATTAAAACAATAATTAATCCTTCTAACTTTATATTATTCATAAGAAATATTCATATTCATTGTTATTATCTACACCATTACAGATACAAGTAAAATAAGTATAAACAAAATAATAAGGAAAAATAATACTTCTAAATATAAAATGTATATTTAAACTTAAAGGAAGTAAGAAGCTAACAAATAACCATAATATAAATATTATTTTTCTTGTTATTATTTTCATATTATTCACATTCTTATAATGATATCTAATATTAATGTTGTAAATAAAGCTATAATTGATAATATTAATATAATACAATAATACTTTTCTTTCATATCATTCACTTTTTAAGTAAGAAAAGAATTTATAGAAATCAATTATTTGATTTAAAGAATAAAGAAATTTTGTTTGATTTTGAATATATATAATATATTTATCTCTTATTTTATTAATCTCTTTAATTTTTTGTTTGTTTGATAATTTATTATCATCTATTATTAAATAAGAATTAATAAGACAATCAAAACCTTTTTTATAAAGTTTATATTTTTCTATACTCATATCATTCACTCTAAATAACTTATTTCTTTTACCTTATTATCTTTTAATATTTTTACTTGGTCATAAATAAATATATCTGTAATACCTTTTAAGAAATGACTACTATTAATATATTTTCTAAATATCTTTATTGCTTTAAGAATATTTTTCGCTTTACATATTAATACTATGCTATTATAAGATTCATTACAAATATTTTTTGTATAATAAGTTTTCATATTATTCACTTTTAATATGTGTAAAACTTGAAATATAAGGATAAGTAAAATATCCTTCTTTTAATGACATATTTAACCATTCTATTAAACATTTAATACATAGATTAGATGAGTTAAATATAAATCCTTTAATGTGAACATATTCATTTATTTCTTTTTTACATTCACTACATTTTGTCATATCATTCACTTTTTAATTTGTTAATTCTCTTATATATTCTTTTATTAATTTGTATTAATAATAAGTCAATTAAGCCTAAAATAATTGTTGTTAAATGTATAGTTAATCCTTTAATTCCAGTTAAACTAATTATCCATAAAGGAATAATATAAATAAAAATTCCAAAAATTAAATGATGTATTAAAAAGCTTAAAGTTTCTAATGTTTTAAGTTTCATATTATTCACTTATATTCTATTTGATAACCACTAATTAAATCTTTTTTAATTAATTCTTTACAAAATTTATCTATTTCACTATAGATTGATGTAAAAGGTTCACATTCTTTTAATTTAACAATAAAATCAACTTTATATGACATATTATTCACTTTTTATTAATTTCTCAAGTCTAAAAAGTACTTCTATAATAGATAAATAATAATTAGTTGATACTTTGATACTTCTAATCAAATTTTCATTTAATTTATCTACTTTTGTTTCTATATCTTTTATTGTTTGTTCTATTCTATATATTTCCATATTATTCACTTTTGGATAACTACGTTTTTGTAATTATCTTACAAAAGAAAAAATTAATTATAATCTTATATCTACTCTTTCAATATCATTTAGATTAGTAATTAGATAAGTACCTAATTCAAAATAACTCATTTCTGATTCTTTATAATTAATAGTATGATAATCTTTATCATATATTCTAACAAGAAACTTTTGTTCTTTACTAATCTCTAATGCTTGACCAATAATATCCTTTAATTCCATATTATTCACTTTCTTATGATTAAATCTATTATTATTGGTGTAAGAAAAGCAATAATTCCGTATATCAACACTAATATATAAAAGTATTTATCTTTCATATCTTACACCTTTTTATTTTCTGATTTCTTTTTATCATAGTTCAATTTAGCAATTCTTTCTATATCATAATATATTATTATAGCAGACATAATTATAATTCCACACTTAATATAGAAAATTAAAGCTATTACAAAAATGCTTCTGAAATTCTTTACAAATAAACTTATAATAATAATATCTATAGCATTTATTATTATTATGCTAAATAATGTTCTATGAAAAAGATTCCACCTTTCATTATTTAATTTAATTTTTTTAAATTGTAATTTTTTCATATTATTCACTTTTGGATAATTACGATTATGTAATTATCTTACAAAAGAAAATTTTAAATAATTATTGTATGATTAACTAAATTAATAGTATATATAGAATACCTTAATCTAATCAATAATGTAATTGCTTGAATTATTTCTTTATAGAATTCATCAAAATTAAGATGATTAGAAGGTATTTCTAAAGCTTCTTTACTCATTTCACCAATTTCCTCCATTATTATTACAATCCACTTTTCAATAGTGTGAGTTTGATTAGGAAATTTTTTATCTTGAAATCTATATTCTTTCTCAATTTCTCTTAAAAATATTGATAATTTATTTTCTACAAAACTTTTCCAATTTTTATTTACCATATATTATTCACTTTTGCTTAATCAGTAATTCTGATTAAGTATCAAAAATAAAATTATTTTCTATTGTATGGTTTAGTTCTTATTATTGTATCCACTACTAACTTAAATCTTTTACTAAATTCATAATGAATTATATCAAAATCAGAGTTATTTGGATTTGGTTTTAAATATAAGGTTAGTATTCTTTTATCTGTATTTACAATTACTTTATCAATTTCTTTCATATTTAATCAGTATCAGTCATTTTTATATTATTTAATTCATTATCTAAACTTTTAATTTTAATATTTGATATTGTTGTATCAATAGAAATTTGCTTTAATGTTAATTCATTAATAGCTTGTAATAATACAAGATTATTAAAACTGTGTAATTCTCTTTTACTTAGACAATTTCTAAATTCTTGTATAAATAACTTTATAGTAGTAAAAGAAATATCTGGATAATTCATTAAAGTACTCTGAATCCAAATAAGAAATTTTTGTATTTTCATTAATTTACCTCTGATTCTAATTTAAAGATTTTTACTATATAATTTCCTTTCGGTAAATTAAGTTCTTTTATATGGTTTGGAATTCTAATTGTTAAATTTACCGGTGTATTATCTTTATATTTTTTCCAAATCCATTCAAATTTAAAGATTTCTTTCATATTATTCACTTTTGCTTAATTAGTAATTCTAATTAAGTATCAAAAATAAAATTATTTAATTAATGAAACTATGTATACTTCAGCTTTACCTTTAAAGTTTGGTGTATCAATTTTAGCCATTGTTTTAGAAATTTGAATAATATGACCAATTAATTTTTCAAGTATTCCTTTAAAATGTTTTTGAATTAATACAGCCAATTGAAATTGAAAGCTTCTACCATTGGCATTAAATTGGTAAATGACATCATTCATTTCTAATAACATAGTATCATAAGTGTTTCCATCAGCAAATAAAGTCGGTGTAGGTAAAGAATGAACTTTTACATTAAAAACATCAGAGACATTATCCCTTTCATTATAACTAACTTTTAATGTTGGTAATATATTAAGTTTTGAGACTTTATCCACTTTTTCCATTTCTAAATTATCCATGAAGTTATAAACTTCTTTTTCTGTATCTTTTTCCTTTACCAAATTTTTCACTTCCTTTCACTAATTAGTTTATCTAATTAGTTTAAAAAAGAAATTCTTAATTAGATTATTAAAATTTAAATGATTCTTGTTCATTTTTACTTTTTGAGAATTTAGCTAATGTATTAGAGTAAGCTTCTGAAATAGAATCAAACATAGCTTCGACTTGTTCTGTACTGTATTCATAATTAACTCTTTTAGAACAATTACCAAGAATCCTTAAAGCTCTCAAAACATTTATTACTCTTAAGGGTGCTATTCTAAGAAAAGTTTCTGATTTTGTTTCTTTCTTTTCATTAGGCTTCTTATCTGTTTTTTTAACAGATTCCTTTTTTTCTACTTGTTTTTTATCTGGCATAATATTATACCTATATAATAAATGGTTTAGTTCTTATTTAAATCTTATTTAGACAAGTAATTGGATTTGTTTAAACAATATATAAATAAATTTTGAAAAAGTGAAAAATGTTCATTTTAAATTAAAAAAAGTGAAAATTGTTCATAGACCAATTTTGTTAAAAGCTTTCCATCATTTTATAGCATATCAACTTTTTAAAATGAAAAATATGGTTTCTAAAGAGCAAAAAATAAAGGAAATTAAAGTAATCATAGGTAATAATCCTTCTCTTAATTCAAGTGAAACACTCAGGTTAATACAATCAGAAGGTTTAGGAATCCGTAAACAAGAATTTCAAACTTTATTTAGAGAACAGAGACAATTACCAGAACCTACAAAAGAGAAAAAAGAAAAATCTGTACCTATAAAGTTTAGAAAGGGAATAGGAATAACCCCTATTGATAAACCAGATAAACCAAAAAAGGAGGGTCAATATGGAGTTATTGAAGTAATTGATAATAAAGGAAATAGTTTTTGGATAAAGTATCAGAATAAAAAAGATTTTAATAGGCAATTAGAAAAAATTAAATCAAAATATTCTGTTAAAAAATTAAAACTTGTTTCTCATGGCTTTAGAAATTATGTAGATTTCATTGATAAAGAGTTTAGGGAAATCTTAGAAACCGAGGGTATTATTTCATAAAAAATAATTTTCATGAATTTAGAAAGAATAAGAAGTTAAAGATTCAATCTAATTTCATTTTTGTTGATACTGAAAGTTTCTCTAATAAGAATATTCCTAATAAAGAAATCTTAACCTTTAAAGTAGGTTGCTTAATTACATGGAATAAAGAAAGTAATGAAATAAATAAAAATACTTTTTATGATGTAAAAGATTATTGGAAAACTGTAGAAAAGTGTTTTTCTAAGGATAAAAGAAATCTTATTATGTTTGCTCACAATACTCAATTTGATTTTCTTATGTTAGATGGCTTTAACCAATTATTACATAATGGATGGCAATTAAAAAGCCATTATGTAAAAAGCAAAACTTTTATTCTTGTATTTAAAAAATTATGTATAGATAATAAATATTATACCTTACATATTTGGGATACTATGAATTATGTACCGGAATCATTAGATAAAATTGGCATATCTGTTGGTTATCCTAAATTATCTATAGATTTTGATAAAGTTTCAGATAAAGAACTTGAAATATATTGTATGAGAGATACAGAAATTATATATGAATTTATTAAAAAATTAATTAATTTCTTAGAAGTTAATGATTTAAGTAGACTAAAAGCTACTTCTGGAAGTTTATCTTTTAATACTTTTAGACATAAATTCTATAAACCAGAAACACATAAGATTTATATTCATGATTGGAAAAGAGCAATAAAGTTAGAACGTGAAAGTTATAAAGGTGGAATTACTGATTGTTTTAAAATAGGTACTCATAAAGATTTGTATAAACTTGATATTAATTCTATGTATCCATCAATAATGAGAAAATCTTTATTACCTATAAAATTATTATTTAGTTCGCATGAATCTAATTATTCTCAAAAAGATTTATTCAAAATATATAAATTAAGTGTGAAAAAAGGTTATGGCTGTATAATAAAAGCAACAATTAATCTTAATTATAACAATCCTTATATTCTACATAATTTTGGTACTGGTAAAGCTTTATTTAGTTATGGTACATTTAAAGTAAGTATTTGTCAACCAGAAATAGATTTTATTATGAAATATGGAAAAATATTAACTATTCATGAGATTAATGTGTATAAAATGAAAGTTATTTTTAAGGATTTTGTTGATTTCTTTTATAAAATAAAAACTGATTCTCAAAAAAATAATGATAAAATTACCACCAGATTTGCTAAACTTATGCTTAATACTCAATATGGTAAATGGGGTCAAAGACAACTTGACTACATGAGTTTAGATATTACACATAAATTTATGATTGAATTTCAAGAAGTAATTAAACTTATGATAATTAAAATGAAAGAAAAATTACCTAATTTCAATTTAAGTAAAGATATAGTTTATTTAGGGTCAATTATTAATGAGGGTGAACTTTATATAGTAAATGGTAAATTATATTTACTGAAACAAACAAACAGTAATGCTAAAGATTCTTTTGTTGCCATAGCTTCTTTTATTACATCATATTCAAGAATGTTATTAATAGACTATTTAAAAATAGCTAAAAGAAAAAATGTCTTTTATGTTGATACTGATTCTTTATTTGTAAATCAATCTGGATATAATAATCTTGAAAAAGATGATTGTATTAATGAATTTGGATTAGGAAAGTTAAAACTTGAAGAAACTGGTGTAGGAAGCTTCTACGCACCTAAATTCTATGATTTTAATGATAATCGTAAAATTAAAGGTATTAATCAAAAATCATCTATTATTCTACTTGAAAATAATAAGAAAGTAGTTTATCAAGTTCATTTATGGAAAAAATTTAAATCAAACCTTAAAGATGGATATAAACCAGAACAAGAAATCCAAACAACAACAAAAGAAAGTAAAAAATATTATGATAAGGGTAAAATAGATGATTTTAATAATGTAATACCTTTCTCTGTTAGAGAAATTGAACTTATGATTAAATAAAAGATATTTTTTAAAAAAATTTCAGTAAAAAACTTTAAAAGTGAACATATCTTATTATTAATTAACTTTACCTAAAAATTTTTCATTTAAAAAGTTGATTTTTCATGGCAAATGACATAAAAAGGGTAATTTTAATTGCTGTTGCTTTAATGGTAATTGGTGTTATTATCCCTATTGCTGTTGGTTTAGTTGCGAATGCGGGAAATGTAGTGGTTAATTCTACGAGTGGTGAGAGATTGTCTGCTATAGCAGACCCTTCTGTTGTACTAATGATTGAAGTCTTGATTCCTATAATTGCTGTAATTGCTATTGTTTTAATGTTTTTACCAAGTAAAACTGGTACTTAATAAACCAGTATTTACTATTTTTTTATTTTTTTATTAAGGTGGTTAAGATAACAGAAAATAAAAAACTAACACCACACCAAAAAGCTATTAAAGTAAATTCTGAAAAAGAAGCTAATTTAGTTAATAAAGAATTAATCTATATTATTAAAGCCATGTTATTATCTTTTCTATTTATGACATTCATAATTATATTGATTAGAGGTTTTTAATGAAAAAATTTAAAAGTTCTTTAGTTCTATTATTTGTTTTAATTGTTTTTACCTTATCAAGTATTCCTTTAAATGTAAAAGGAGTTTTACCAGATTCCATAGACTATACGTTTGCTAATAATAATTTATATGATACAACTAAACCAATTTTCAATGAATCTACTAATGTGAATGTTAGAGATGTAAGTGAATATACTCAATTTTATAATGCCACTTTTGATTTTAATAATGAAATAGTTGGTACAAATGGAACAAACATAGACTTTATAGATTTAGCCACTATTGGTGTAGATACTACAATTCAAATAATCTCATTATTGAACGGACATAGGAAAGTCTTAGAGTTAAATGATAATGATGTAGGGGCAGAAGTTATAGGACAAAATACATTTGATTCTACTCGATTATTTGGTACTATTGAGCTTTTTATTCGAAATACGGATACATCTCTAAGAACAGATATTTTAATTAGAAGTGGTATTACTAATGCTTTACAAGTTGCGATAGCAGGAAATACAGCAAATCAACTTCAATATTTTGATGGTATTTGGAATAATATTGTTTCAATTATAGATAATATTTGGTATCATATTAGAATAGATTTTGAGTGTGGTGCTGATGGTTATGAAAGTCTCGCACCAGATACATTTCATATTTATGTTAATGGAATAAAGTATTCTGATTTATCTTTTAGGAATACTGTATCAACTGTTAATAATTTAAGACTTCAAACAAATGTAGGGAATAGTGGTTATTTTACCTATTTTGATGCTATTGGTTATAGTTGGTTTAAACCAAATTATAATTTTACTAATGATGTTATTGGAAGTTTTCCAGAGTTTTGGATAAATAATGATGATTTTCCAAATATGACAACTGTTATAGCTTCTTTAGATGGTAATACTAAAGTAATGGAAATGAATGATTTTACCAGAGACGGTACAACTTCCAGTAGTCTTTCTTTTAATAGGAATCAAGATGGCTTTATTCAATTTCTTATAGCAAAAGATAATTTATCTAATGATGCCCATGGAAGGTTTAGATTTCAAGAAGGTAATAATGAAAGAATGAGATTTAGTTTTATTGGTGCTGATTTATATTACCTTCACGCAAATACAAGTACCGAATTATTTGTTAGTAATGCTTTAAGTTTAATAAATACTTTTACTGATTTTAAATTTGTTTTAGATGATACTAATAATGAAGTGGATTTATATATTGATGATATTCTTAAACAGTCTAATGTAAATTATTTTACTAACACAGTAGATACAATTAATAAAATAACTATTCAAACCGTAGAAGCTTCAGTACCAGATTCAATTTATAGAATGTTTTTTGATGATTTTGATTTTAATCATTTAACCATAAATACCTCAATTAATAATATTATACCTCACATTGAAACTAATCCTTTTTTAAAAGAAGTGGATACATTTACTTTCGATTTAGTTTCTGCTAACACCCTTTATGATATAGGTACTGATAATCCTTCTGGTTGGTCTGATGTAGAAAATGGTTTTGACCATACTAATATAGCGCAAGATAATACAGATATACCTTCAGGAAGTAGAACTAATAACAGAGTAGTTCAAATTGAAGGTGTTGGTTCTGATAATGCTATTAGTGGAATAGAAAAAGATTTTAATATTTCAAGTGGAATTTTTAATATTACAATGAAATATAATTATAGTTTAAATAATAATGATTTAGGAAGTTTTATTATTTCTATTTTTACTCAAAATTTACAATTACAAGTAAAAATTAATTGTACTTTTGTAAATGCTATATTTGGTAACCAACTTGATTATAGAAATTCAAGTTTTAAAAATGTAGAATTAATTCCATTTTTAGATTCTACTATTGCTATAAACCAAGAAGTTAGTTATAATATATACATAGATTCTTTTGTTGTATTTAGAGCAACAACAGAAGGAAGTTTAGGATTCCATTCTTATAATTTTACTTTTCCTTTAATAAATCCAGATTCTTTTGGTTTAGGTAAAATAATGATTATTTCTGACCCTACAAATGTAGGTGGTACATTTCAAACAATAGAGCTTAAAGAAGTAGGTGTTTATCATAACGGAATTTCTTTATCTGATGATTTTGGTTATTTACCTTCAGTAATTTCTGATAATGCTTCTTTCTTTTGGCAATTTTTAGCACATAATTTAATAACAATAGAAGTTTTAGGTAATATGGCAATTCATGCCACTTCTTTTAATGAGTGGATATTAGGTGGTAATATGGAAGTTATAAGTAATATGGACACTTTTAATTTAACTCAGAGAATAATTAATGTTTATTTTCAAGATTTTGTTCATTTTGGCTTTTTAGGTATCCCTACACCTATGATTGTATTTTTTATTACTTCTCAATTTAATTTAACAAGTATAAGTATTAATGGAATAAAGTTTTCTGATGATACCCCTCACGATTTTGGTTTTCTTGCTTATGAATCTGGTGGTGTAGATAATAATGTAAGTTATTTCTTTTTAGATTCAAGTAATACATTAAAATATTTTCATACTACTGATGATAATAATGTAAATGAATTTATTCAGGCTGAGTTAGTTATTGGTGGTTTAGACACTAATAATACAGCAATACAGTTTAATTCTAATAAAGATAATAATGCCTTTGGTTTTTTCAGAGTAAGTTATGTATCAACATCAACTATATTTAAAATACAATCAATTTTTAAAACTACTATATCTATATTACCTAATTCTAAATCTATTATTTCATATATAATTTTAATAACTGATAATAATGATAATACTGTTTCTGGTTTAACAACTGGTTTTGTTTCTAATATTAAATTATTATTTACTGAACAACAAATAGTTTCTGTAATTACATTTTCTTTATTATCTGTTTTAATTCCTTTAATTATTATATTAATACCAAGTTTAGCATTAAGAATGACAATTGGTAAATTTGCTTTTATTCCATCTTTTATATTAATGACAATTATTTCCATTATAAGTGGCTTAATACCAACTTGGTTATTTTTTGTAATTATGTTATCAAGTTCGTTATTTATATTTAATGAAAAAGATAATAGAGTTGATATATAATTCCAACAGAAATAGATTGGTTAATAGGTTTATCTTTAATGTTTGCTTTAGCTTTATTATTAACTTCAATGACTTATCAAAATATAGAAACATTTTTTATATTTCTAAATATATTTGCTGGTTTTATGGTTTGGTCAGGTTTAATAGAGCTATGGGTATTAGTACTTACTACAATTGTTTTGGTTTTTATTATTGGTAATAATGTATATAAAAAAAGAGGTTTTTAAAAAATGCTTATAGGATTAAGTTTATTTGTAATAATTATATTAGGTTTTCTTTCCATTATGTTGGGAAGTGAGTATTTAGCTAATACTATAAATGTTGGAATTGATAACACTTCACTTGTAAATGGTTCAATTACTACTTATGTTGTAGAAACAGAAACAGTTTTATTTGAAATAGATACTTCTGTTTTTATTGTTGCGGGAATTGCTTTATTGATAACTGTTGCCATTGTTGCGGGAATTACTGGAATTCAAGTTTTGGGTTCTGGTTTAAACAGTGAAAGTGTTAAAATAATAATTATGATAACAGCTTTTACAGGAATTTGGATTACTCTGTCAATAATAGCTATTAATTTAATTTCCAGTATAGCTATTTTTGGAAGTATTATTTATATAGGATTAACACTAATGTATGTAATTGGTGTAGTACAGAAATTAACTGGAGGTGGTGGATAAATGATTGATTTCTTACAAGCAGAACCATTTCCACCAACAGATATAGAAGCTGTAGCAATAACTAATATAGGTTTAATGTATGCTCATATATTTATTTTGATTTTTTTATTACTATTAATGTTATTTTTATATTTAAAATCATCAAAAGAATTAAAGGAAGGTTTACCAATATTAGTAATATATCTGTTTTCATTATTAATTGGAATAAAAAGTTTTGAGCATCCACATACACCATTTAGCCCTTTACTTGAATCATTTTTTCTAATATTTCAAACAGTTATATTCTTATTAACAGCTTTTAATGTATATGATAATAAAATGAAAAGTAGATAAACTATGTTTAATAAAAAGAAAAGATATTTGGCAATTTTTTTAATAAAAGAACAAAATTCTTTTACCATTGTTGGAAAAAAATTATTTAATCCTAATAATCCAGAGATTAGTTATAGTGGTAAAGCTTATATTATTAAAACAGATAAATCTACTTATTCAAAAGGATTAACTCAATTTTATTTCTTAATAAAAGATACTAAACAACAACTATTATTTAGTAAACACGAGAAATCTGATTTAATAGATACGGCTTTAGTGGATTCTATATTATCGAAAAAGATAATCAAACAATTAACTTCAGATTTAGGTAATACAGATTATCGGTCAATTATCTTTTATTTGATAATAGGATTAACTATTGGTGGTTTAATAGGTTTTATAATTGGTAAAGGTGGTTTTGGATAAATGTCAATTGAAAATGAACTTCCAGATTTACTTTCTAATCCTTTAAGTGAATTATCCAGAGATAAAAATATTACTTTACAACAAATATTAAATAATCTATTAGACGGAAGTAAAGACTTAGAGTTAAAGACACATATATTTAAACCTAAAGCTTTAAGTGGATTAAAGATAATTGCTGATGCTTTAATGAGTAAAGGGTATAAAACTTCCGCAAATCATATTCTAAATTATATTGATACTTATCTTAAATACATGGTTAGTTATCAGAGAAAAAGTAGAACCGAAATAATTAAAGCTTTTACTATGTCAAGCAGAAAAGAAGTAATGGATAACGATTTTACAAAAAGTTTGGATTAATGTTAGTAATTATACTTGGCAATTTAGGGAGCGGTAAAACTTATATTATGATGTTATTAGCTTATCAAGATAAAAGACAAATATTATCTAATTTTAATATAAAAAGAAAGAATGTAAAGGTAATTGATGTACCAGATTTACTTGATTTACCAGATGATATAGTTTTATTAATGGATGAAGCTTATAGTTGGATTGAATCCAGAAGTAGTCTTGATTCATTGAATAAATATTTATCAAGTGTTTTATTCCATATTAGAAAAACCAATACTGATATTTATATTACTACACCAATGTATTCTACAATAGATAAAAGGTTTCGAAATCAGGCTAATTATATAATTTTTTGTAAACATAGAAATAATTTTGAATCTGATGATTTTCATTTTTTATTCTATGATGTAAATAATAGAACTTATGGAATTAGTACACTAAAGTATTCTGAAGCTAAAAAATACTTTCATTTATATGATACTAATGAAAAAGTAGAATCATACAAGAAAAGAGGTTTACAATTCAATATCTTAAAAAAATATCCAGAAAGAATGAAAGAATATATAAAACAAATATCAAAATTAGCAAATAAACAATTAAATGGTAATATTACTCACGACAGAGTAAAGAAATTTCTATTTGATAATGGAATTGATTTAGGTTTTCATTCATTTCTATATATAGATTTAAAAGGTAATTAAAATGATAACAACAATAAAGATAACAAAATATATTAAATTACAACAATGTTCTAATCATGGTTTAAAGGTTTTCTTAAAATATAAGGGTAAATGGATAATGATTAAATTAACAAATTATCAAGTAGAATTATTACAATATATATTAAATATTATAAATGGTAAACATGAAAAATAAACTAAAAAGAATTTTTGCTTCGGTTAGATATTCATTAATGTTTAAAACAATGAAATATATAACACCAATAATGTATGAAAAGTTTATTATCTTAAATAATATCTGGAAAAGTAAAAATCATATTGGTGGCAAATTAGATAATGTAAATAGAATTCCAAGACCAGCAATATTATTTATAAAAAAATATTTTAAAGATAAACTAATTACTGGATTAGAATTAGGTGTTAAATTAGGTAAAAATTCTGAAAGTATTCTAAAAGAGTTAAATATTCAAACTCTTTATCTGATTGATGCTTGGGATGATTATGTTGCGAATGAAATAACTAAAGAAGGGCAAAAAAGACATTACTTACTTACATTGAAAAAATTTAAAGATGATAATAGAGTAAAAATAATAAAGGGTTTTTCCGAAAATATTGTTCATAGATTTGATAATGAGAGTTTGGATTTTGTATATATTGACGGAAATCATAGTTATGATTTTGTTTATCAAGATATAACTATATGGAGTAAAAAAGTAAAACAAAATGGAATTATATCTGGTCACGATATTTTTAATTTTAATGATGTATTATCAGCTGTTAAGAAGTGGAGTATAAAAAATCAATATAATTTCTTTATAAAACCACCAGATTGGTATATTATAAAGAAAGATATTATTACTTGTAAAGAATGTAGTTATTGTAATAAAGAATTAGATATATGTACTTATGAAAGTATTGAGAAATTATCAAATAAAAATCTTGAAATTTGTATTTGTTTTATGCCAATAATGAATTATAATATAAGAAAATGAAAACTAATAAATTAAAAATGTGTTGGATTAAAGGGAATCCATGTTTTAACCAAACCAATGATGTAAGAAAATGTATTGAATGTAGTATATGGAGTAAAGAATATAGAAATAATAATAATAATTAACTATGAAAAATAAATATAAATTCTTAATTTGTATTATAGCATTAGGAATATTAGCTTCAGTTTCTTTAATTGTACCAAGTGAATCTAAAATGGTAATACCTTCTAAAGTAATTAATTCTACTTGTATTGGAATGTGTGGAAGTAAACCTTTACAAGATATAGAGTTTTTTATATTTTTAACAGTATTATTACCTTTATTTGCTATAGTACTTTTTATTTTTCTATTTATGTTTGATAAGGATAAAAAGAAAAATAAGATTAATCGTGAATAATTGTTTACCATTAACAGTTTAATGATTAAATGTTTCATAATTATCTTTCAATTAATATTTGTTTAATCATATCATATTTTCTAACTAATACAGTTAATTCAGAATCTAAAATATCAAATCTAACTTGATTTTTAGTGTTTATAGCTTCTGTATATTGATTAAAAACTTCAAAAATTTGCCATCCTACAAATCTATACATTGAGTATAAATTTTTAAGTTTTCTATTAATTGTCATAAATAATAATTGATTCCTTAGAATAAGAATTTACTCATTATACTAAATAAGAGAAAAAAGTTCCATAATTTTAAAATAAAAGAAAAAGAAAAAATATTTAATAGTATTTAAAAGAATTAATCAAACAAATGTTCATTCTTGAAAAATCAAATTTATCTATTAATCTTTTTGAAGGTTCTTTACCTACATTACCTTTTACAACATATTGATAATTTATTAATTCATTACCTAAATAATCTTTCATGTATAAAGTTATTAATTTTATTTTATCAAACATAGTTTTCACTTTTGGTTTATTTTTATTATTATAGATTTAGGAATCCAAATATTTTGTTTAACAGAATGGTGTACAGCTATTACAGGGTGTAGTTTAAAATGAATAGCTTTATTAGTTTCTTTTATAATATTTCCATCTAAACAATTAGGATTTCTCATAAGATTATTCTTTTTTAGAAACCATTCTGGTAAATAAATACTTATCATTTTTAATCAACTCTATTTGGTTATTTAGGATTATCTAAATAACTTTCAAAAAGAAAAATTAAAATATGTAATAACCTTCTTTAAATGCTTTATCAATAGATTCTTTATTATCTTTATACACATTTTCACATTCTAAAGAACAAAAATCAGATTTAGGTAATATTTTAAAAGTACTTCCACAGGCTTTACATTCTCTATGTTCTTTACACAGTCTAATAGAAATAATACCTCTACTCTCAAGATAATTAGTAAGATTATTACATCCATAAACAGAACATAAATCATTTTTTAGAACTTTTTTAGGTGGTATAATATTATTATATGTCATAGTTTTCACTTTTGGTTATTTAGGTTTGTCTAAATAACTTTCAAAAAGAAATTATTGATTTAATTTTTCTAATTCTCTTTTAATAATTCTCATATAAGAATCAATTTTGTTTATATCATTAGAATCCATTATTTTTTGTTTATTTGCTTCATAATGTTCAAACCAATTCATTATTATGTTCATTTGATTTTTTTGTTTTTTATTTAGCATTATAATATAATAATCATTTATCTATTATTTAAATCTTTTCCTTACACCACATTTTCCCTAAAAATTATACCCTCCTTCTATTTAACTCTCATTCTATTAACCCCTCTTAAAACCAACCCTCATTTTACTCATATACTAAAAAATCGTCTACTCTTAAAACCCTTTCTCTACTTTCTACCTCTCATTCTAAGAACACCTCTTTAAATCAATCTCTCTACACCTCTTTAACAACCACCTCACTCAACCAACCCTTAACCAAACAACCTCTCTCAAACTATTCTCTCTCACTCCCTACTCTTAACTCAACCTACTCTCTGTATAATCGTACCTCTTTGCTCATACCCTCTTACAACCCTCCATCTCTTACTTAGTAAGTATTCTGCCTATACTACGATACATAGAGTATCTCAGGATTGGTCTTGTTAGGGTATGAGTAGGGGCTCGGAAGTGCAGTTTTAAG
>Ga0209976_10001090_pt1 | contig 16315 bp, 12 predicted proteins | sample SumtaG_FD_182806 | JGI IMG/M metagenome (GOLD analysis project Ga0209976, IMG submission 182806) | Deep subsurface microbial communities from Indian Ocean to uncover new lineages of life (NeLLi) - Sumatra_00157 metaG (SPAdes) (version 2) | ecosystem: Environmental > Aquatic > Marine > Oceanic >...
GCAAAAGGATCGACTCCGGGTGAGGTCACTATGGTTAGTTTTGATCCAGGAAGCGGCAGTCGGCTTTACCAAGCAGTTCGCGGTATAGATAGTAAGATCTACACACGTTACTCAACTGATGGAGGCAATTGGAGCTCATGGGCAGCAAAGGGATCGACTTCAGGTGAAGTATCTATGTCAGTCTTCAATCCTGGTGGTGGAGATAGGCTCTATCAGGCAGTACGCGGAGTTGATGGCAAGATTTATACCAGATACTCATCAAATGGTTCTAGCTGGAGCTCATGGGCAGCGAAAGGCTCAACTCCAAGCAACATTACAATGATCGTATTTGATCCTGGTAGTGGCGATCGATTATACCAGGCTGTACGTGGTGTTAATAGTAAAATTTATACCAGATATTCATCAAATGGTTCTAGCTGGACATCGTGGGCAGCAAAGGGGTCAACTCCTGGTGAGATTGAGATGGAAGTATTCAATCCCGGTGGAGGTGAAAGATTGTATCAGGCAGTACGTGGGGTAAATAATAATATCTATACCCGCAATACAAGTAATGGCAGCAGCTGGTCTTCATGGAGTGCCAATGGAAAAACATATCATAAAATAACTATGGAGGTGTTTGACCAAGGAGAAGGAGATAAACTATATCAGGCTGTACATGGTACAGATGATAAAGTCTATACAAGGTATTCTTCAAACGGCACTAGTTGGAGCGGATGGATAAAATCAAATGAAATAGGCAATATCCTTTCTATGGATACGTTTAATCCCGGATCAGGAAATAAATTGTACCAGGCTATGGCAGACGGAAGTTCTAAGATAAACACCCGGTATTTGGATCAGTTATAAAGTACTGCCTCAAGAAACTTGTCTTTTTTACATATAGATCGATAAATTTCGGTTTATATTTACTATCATAATTAATCTGTTCGAGGAATTGATTATGGTATTTAACGGTACAACAAATTACTCTTAACACTTCCTCATAATAAAAACAAACTGATAAGTATATCTCAGGGGTATCATGAGCCAAATTAATTTGTAAATAAACTTTCTCAGGAATTTAGGGAATGTCATTCTTGAATATATATTCGGTTTTTTTAGAAACCATCTTTCTTTTTCGATCTTTAAAATTTCAAATCCCTCACCAATAAACAACTCCTTCCATTTTTCTAAAGAGTGAAGCGTTTCATTTATATCAAACTGTTCAGTTCCATTCATCCGTTTCACTTTCCAATACAAAAAATCTTTGTTGGGGACGCTAACGCAATACCTTGCATTCCTTTTTCCAACTCTAATCATTTCTCTGATCCCCTTTTCCATATCAAGAAAATGCTCAAGTGTACCAAGACATACAACATAATCGAAATAATTGTTTGGGAAATCAAGCTCCTCACCTTTTCCAATAATTATCTTGGAATTAGGAGAATTCTTTTCCGCAAGTTTAACTCCTTCTTTTGATATATCAACACCATATGTCCCAAGGCACCTTTGATCAGCAGCTCTTAGTAAATGTGCCATTCCACAACCTATATCTAGTAATTTTTTCCTCCTTTTTACACCTAGCTTATCTAAATATACCGGATATGCCTCAAAAGGACGCCAAGTATTTACACCTTCAAGAATATACCGTTTATCATACCACTCTTTTATTTTCTTTTCGGTGATCATGCAACCAGAATTTTAATATAGAAGTGATAGTACTTTAATAGATATTGCTCAATAACCATATTAGTTTTTAAAATGTTTATAGAATTTATTCTATTCTTATATCTTCTTTTGTATAATATCTAAAGCTATATTAAAAAGAAAGAAGAAACTCTTGTTAAATATTCTTATGAACCAGCGAACAAAAGCTTATAATAAGAACTTGACCAATATATCATCTTTGTTAGAGAAGAATAAGAAGGCAATAATTCTCGATCTTGGATGTGATAATGGTATTTGGACTAAAAAGATTGCAGAAAAAATTCAAACCAATAATACTTTTGGAATTGACATTGTTAAAGATAAAGTTGAGAAAGCAAAGAAACTCGGGATAAAAGTAACCCTTTCTGACCTTAATAAGAAATTTCCATTTAAAGATAACTTTTTCGATGTAATTCATGCCAATCAGGTAATAGAACATCTAAACGATACCGATAGTTTTGTTTCTGAGATCTATCGAATTCTAAAGCCCGGAGGATAATGCAATAATATCTACTGAAAACCTCGCAAGTTGGCACAATATATTCGCACTTATTCTAGGGTATATGCCTTTTTCATTGACCAATACTTCTAACAAAATAGGAGCTCTTGGGAATCCTCTTGCTCCACACCATAAAGAAGAATTCTGGGAAAGTTCCTCTTGGCAGCATCAGAGAGTTTTCACAAAGAAAGGATTGGAGCATCTCTTCAAACTCCATAAATTCAAAGTACAAAAGATAGTATCAGCCGGTTATTACCCGTTGGGGAATCTCTTATCAAAGTTAGACAAAACGCATTCCGCTTTTATCACTTTTAAAATCCAGAAGGTTAAATGAAGTATCCCCACTCTAATGAGTTAATCAATTAGTTTATAGAGAATCCTTTTACATCTTTTCTTTTTATTCAGAGGGATATTCTCCTCAAATCATGTTTGTAAAAAAGGAGTGTATTTGCCATAATTCCTCACATAACATCTTAACGTATATATATTGAAAGTCGTAATAATTGGTTTAGGATATGTGGGAATTCCACTGATGTGTGCAGTTGCACGAAGCGAGAAATATAACGTTGTTGGTTTTGATCTAGACAAAAAATTAATTGAACGACTTCGTAAAAGAAAATCTCATATTGAGGAGGATATATATATAAAGTTAATAAAGAAAATAAGATTTAAAGTCTCACAATCGGAGAGAGTTCTCAAAGAAAGCGATGTTTTCATAATTTGTGTACCCACACCCATTCATAACGATTATACATTGAATTATGATCCGATAAAAAATGCTGCAAACTCTATCGCAAAATTTCTTAAAAAAGGAAATACGGTAATTCTTGAATCAACGGTAAATCCAGGAACTTGTGAAGAAATCATACTTCCGATTCTTGAGAGTACTTCAAAATTGAAGGGGGGAAGGGATTTTATCTTAGCTCATTGCCCAGAACGGATAAATCCTGGCGATAAGAAGTGGAGTGTCTTTAACATACCTCGAAACGTAGGAGCTTTAACAAGAAAAGGAACCCGCAAGGTCGCAGAATTTTATCGTAGTTTCCTTGATGCAGAAGTTAATGAAGTAAGCTGCCTGAAAGTTGCTGAAGCTACTAAAATTGTAGAGAATACGTTTAGAGATGTAAACATTGCATTTGTAAACGAATTAGCCCAGTCTTTTGATAAAATAGGAATTGATCTTATAGAAACAATCAAATGCGCTTCAAGTAAACCGTTCGCATTCATGCCACATTGGCCAGGATGTGGAGTTGGCGGTCATTGTATTGCTATCGATCCTTATTATTTGATTAAACGCGCAACGAAGAATGGGTTCAATCATCGCTTCTTAAAGGCTGCAAGAGAAGTAAACAACAGTATGCCAGACTATACTGTTTCATTGCTGACATCCTGTCTTAATAATGTAGAATTACCAGTGTCCGGTACCAAGATTGCATTATTGGGACTTAGTTACAAAGGAAATGTTGGAGACCTAAGAGAGAGTCCTGCTATAAAAATACTAGAAAAATTAAAGGGTCTTGGTGCAAAACTGAAGATATTTGATCCTTATGTTCATAAGATTTCAAACGTTAGAAGTCTCCCCGAGGCTGTAAGAAATGCGCGTGCTATAGTCGTATGTACAGATCATGAAGAATTCAAAAAAACCGATGTTAAAGAATTACTCAAGAATTCCAAGGTAAAGGTTGTTATTGACGGAAGGAATATTTGGGATAATGAAATCATCAGAAAACTTGGGATAATATATAAAGGAATTGGAAGATAATATGTTACTAACATACATATGAAACTAATAATTCTAATACCTGCAAGAAATGAAGAAAAAACAATTGGTCAAGTTATACGTTCTATTCCTAGGGTAAAGGAATTTAAAGACCAACAAGTATTAGTAGTCAATGATGGATCAGTTGATAAAACAGCTGAAGTGGCAGAAAAAGAAGGGGCTATTGTTGTTCATCATAATGAGAATAAAGGGTTGGGAGCTGGGTTTCAGACATTAATTGCAAAAGCCCTAGAGTTAGGAGCCGACATGGCAGTCATGATTGACGCTGATGGTCAATTTCCTGCTAAAGAGATACCAAAGTTAATCAAACCAATACTTGAAGGAAGGGCAGATATGGTAACCGCATGTAGATTTATGCGAAAGAGTGATATTCCCAAAAACATAAGTCCCATTAAATTATGGGGGAACAGGCAGGTAGCAAGAATCCTCAGTTTATTATTGGGGAAAAAATACAAAGACGTTGCTTGTGGATTCAGAGCATATTCAAAAGAGGCTCTACTCAATCTAAATATCTTCGGGCGATTCACTTACACTCAAGAAGTATTTATAGATTTATCAATGAAAGGACTTTCAATATTAGAGATTCCGATAAAGGTTAAGTATTTTAAAAGTAGAAAATCTCGTGTATTTAAGGGGGCTTTTGATTATGCTACCAAATCTCTCCTAATAATAATGCGAACTGTAAGAGATTATAAACCTTTAAAATTCTTTGGGGCTATAGGAGTAGTGCTATTTTTATTCGGTCTGATAGCAGATATTTTTTTACTCATACATTATATAAATAATAAACAGTTCACCCCATATATTTCGGTTGGTTTTCTTGGAGCTTTCTTAAATATCTTGGGATTAATCTTCTTCATTGTGGGATTTGTTGCTGATATGCTAGGCAAAATAAGGGCAAATCAAGAAAAACTGTTGTATTTTGAAAAGAAAAAACTTTATAGCTAGAGTATTATTCATTTAGATCTCAAACATCTATGACGCTTAGTATTAATCAAACCTATGAAAAACTTCATCGATCAAACGAAAGAGTTCAAAGAGTTTTCTAATTTAAAATAAAGAGTAGATATAAATTTTTGAAATCTCTCCTTGCGAATCAAAACGGAAAAGTTCCCATAGTCAGATACGAGTCAACGGATGATATGTCTATTTAAAATCATAAACATGATGGTGCTTGGACAAAAAGAATTGCAGAAAAGATCCAAACAAGTAACATTATTGCAATAGACATTGTTAAAGATAAAGTTAAGAAGCTAAAAATAAACGTTAATAGATTGGATCTAAATGATACCGACAATATTGTTTCTAAAATTTATCGGATTCTAAAACCTGAAGGATTTGCTATAATATAAACAGTAATTATTTATTGAATAGTAGAGCACATTGGTATATTGAATAAAACACTGTTATATCTGACACAAGGTGGAATTATAATTTTGATAACAACATTTAAATTATGCTATTAAACCAGTATTTTCAAATTTTGTATAAAGTCTATTGAATTTTCAACTTCTTCTATTTCTTAGTATCCTTCAAGAAATAGATATTCATATTAGAATTATACTTACATGAAAGCTAAACCTAATCAATGATAAACAATCAAAATATCCGAGATAGCAAAGACGTATATTATAAAAATTATGATAATCTCCCAAGATTCATTTCTTACTTTCATCAAATAGATTTAATAAAACAATTAAATCCCAAGGACATTCTAGAAGTTGGAATTGGTAATAAAACTGTGTCAAACTATTTAACACAACATGATTTTAACGTTAAAACTTGTGATATTAATAAAACTCTAGAACCGGATTATACTGGTGATATTAGAAAACTTCCTTTTAAATCTAATTTATTTGATCTTATATTAGCTTGTGAGATCTTAGAACATCTTCCATGGCAGGACTTTGAAAAGTCCTTAAATGAATTATATAGGGTTACAAGAAAATATCTGATTATTTCTATTCCATATTCATCAATAACTTTGGAATTAATCATTTCAATTCCAATAATTCGTAAAATTTTGAAGATAAACTTCCCCGTAATAGACCTTTTTATCAGAGTACCTCTCATATTTCTAAAAAAATCATTTGATGGTTATCACTATTGGGAAATGGGACGAAAGAAACATTCAATTAGAAAAATTAGAAATGTTTTAAAGAGGAAGTTTGATATTATCAAAGAAGTAAGACCAATACTAAATCCATATCATTATTTCTTTGTATTAAAAAAACGTAATAATAAAAGCAGTAAATCTCCTAGTTAACATTTCAAACGTGAATACAATTCAAGCTAAGGCACTTTATTCCCTGGTAATTTATACTTAACGGTGCCCGCCTTGCATATTACACAGATTTCACCCAAAGCGAAATCGAAGGATTGAAATTCCTGTACCAGAATATATTGATTTCTTACTTCAAGACTGGTCATATCCACTAGATCATAACAAATAGTCTACCCTTTCCTGCAAACAATTTCCCATTTGTAGTAACCAATGATTGGAATCTTCACTTTTTCCAATAACCCGATAATGAAATTATTAGTTATTTCTCTGTTATTGCTGATTTTGCTTAAAATAAGATTGTTAATAATAGAACGAGTACTTTGTGTCTTTTTATTTTCTAGTATATCAAAGTTATTTTTTTGTAATATTCTAAGTAATTGACTGTCATTAGTATATTCCCTTAAATGAGTAGGATCTAGAACCCATTTTCCATTACACCTGTAGAAATACCACCCATACCATCTTTTAAATACTGTAGAAAGATATAATAATCCACCTGATTTCAGGATCCTTCTAATTTCTTTAATCATATCCCCATCGCTTGGAACATGTTCGATTACCATGTTGGAAACAACAAAATCAATATATGAATCATTAATACTTCTTATCTCACAAGCGTCATCAATAAAGCATTTAAATTTTTTATTTATTCTTTTCACTAATCCAATTCTTTTTGAAGATAAATCAATAGCATATACATCCTTATTTTTAAAAAAGCACTCCTCATTCAATTTATATAATAGTGAACCATCACCACAACCTAAATCTAGGAATTTCCCCCATTTCTCACTTTCTAAATATTTCAATAATAGTTGAGATATCTCTCCCTTATAAAATTGTTGGTATTTCTTTGCATATTCTTCTATGTCCATTTTTTTCTAAAAAAAGTATACCATTATAATATATATCAATTTGAAAAAATAATCCTTCTCTGACATAATTTGTCTGATTCTCTTCATACGTAACTTTAATAGGATCTTTATCATGTCATAAAGTACTTAAAAAACAAGCTTAGTTTTCTGATTCGTACTTTCGTTGTAGATATGTTGGGAAGAAATAGAGTAAATTATAAGAGAGTACTATACTATGCAAAAAAGAAAAAATTATAAGATTCTATTTTTAACTCGATCTTTTCCTCCTACGATTGGGGGTATGGAAAACTTTACGTTTGGATTATATTCCCATCTGAAGAGAATTGAGAATATAAAACTCATTGCGAATAAAAGAAGCTACAGGGGATTATTACCTTTTTCTTTATATATTCTCATATATACTCTTCTCTTCAGTTATCGATATGATTTAGTCTATTGTAATGATATACTAACCTGTTTCTTTGCATTTCCTGCCAAGATTATCTATCGGAAACCCATGGTTTCAACATTGTTTGGATTAGATCTCAATTTTGTTCTCAAAGGGGATGTTACACTCACAATGAAAATTTTAAAGAAAATATATAAAGGTATAATTTCATTTCCGAAACGGTATGTCAATGAATTTATCCCAATCAGTAAAGGAACAGCACAACTTGCAAAGAAATGCGGAATCAAGACTCATAGGATTATTACACCAGGTATAGAAAAAACAGACATTCATATAAGCAAGTCAATAAAGGAAATATATAGAAACAAAATTAGGAAAAAATACAGTATCAATAAACAGAAGAAAATACTCCTCTTCCTAGGACGTATAATTAAAAGGAAAGGATTGCATTGGTTTCTAGAAAATATTTTCTTTACATTTAAAGATACTTACCAGCTTATTATTGTTGGAGGAGGAAATGATATTGAAGATGCAAAACGTATCATCACAAAGTATCATTTTGACAAACATACAAATATCCTTGGGAGAGTACCTGAAAACCTAAAACAAACGTTATTTCTTGGATCAGACATATTCATCTTACCGAATATTAAAGTCAAAGACCACTGGGAGGGATTTGGAATGGTAGCTATCGAAGCTTCCCAATATGGGACGCCAGTTGTCGCAGCATCGCTCGAGGGTATTACCTCGGCGGTCATTCCAAATAAAAATGGACTTCTTTATAGACCCGGATATGTAAAAGACTGCATTGAAAAAATAAATACAGTTTCACAATGGGAAATTAATCCAAATAAGATTTCAAAGTTTACAAATGAAAATTTTAGTAATGAAAGACTTGCCAGACTTTACTCAGAAGCATTCCTGTCAATATTGAAAAAAGAATAATTCTCATAGTTCTTACTTAAGCATTTAATACATAGAGAAGAATGAGAGTCAGACTTATTTATCGTAACTATAAACCAATACATAAAATATACAAATCAATGATAGATAATCCTCCACAAGGAGTCGAATATATTGTCTCCAAACCCAGGACCTATTTACGCTTTTTATACCACTTATTTCATAAGTACGGATCATTCGGAATTGTGAGTACATTAATCAATAAAACACAAAATGTACTCTTTAATAGTAGCATAAGTTTTGAAGATGATATTGACTTAGTACAGTATGCACAGAGAATACCTCCTATAAAAGCATCTCTACCATATGTTGTTGACTTTTCTCATGCAGCAGCACTAGCAAGTTATACAAGTTTGAATGATAAGTTAAGGAAAAAGATTATTGACTTTCTTCTTGACAAGAATTGTAAGAAGGTTATTCCAACCTCAGAAGCAGCAAAAAAAACGCTTAAGATTTTATTCAAAAAAGATTATATAAGATTCAAATCTAAAGTCGAAGTCGTATATCCTGCAGTCCCAAATTATTATAAAATATATAAAGAAAGTGTTGATTATTCAATAATACAAAATGAACCAAATACATTAAAAATATTGTTTGTTGGAAATAATGCTTATAGAAAAGGTCTGCATGAATTATTAGAAGCATTTTCGTACTTAGAAAAGAAGTTTAACATAAAATTATTTATTATTATTTCTGATTTACATAAAAAACTGAAGAATAAATATAGGTCAAAAAATATAATATATTTAAAACCGAAATATCCAAAGGAGGAGATCATTCGAAAGTTTTTTATCCCTGCAGATTTATTTGTTCTTCCGACTCATGCGGATCTTTTTGGATTAGTATTCCTTGATGCTATATCTTCAGGTACTCCAGTTATTACAACTAATCAGTATGCAACTCCAGAGATTGTTAGTGATGATTATACTGGTTTATTTGTAAAGTCAAATAGACTTCTGTTAGAAGAAAAACCTCTTCTAGATATAGGAAAATATAATGATTTTACAGTAAGAATAAAATCCATAGAAAAAACGCTTGTTCAGGACTTAATTAAACAGATATCACGTGTTTGTATTGATAAAGAACTTCTGAAAAGGATGAGTCATAATGCAATAAAGACATTTAATAAAACTAATAAGTTTTCAATCCGCACACGTAATAAAAAATTATTCAAGATATATAAGGAAGCGCTTCAATCATGAAAAAGTATCTTAGTCTGTTACTAACAATTACATTTATATCTATATTTATTATTTACTTTTCTAAAAATAGTGAAGTCTTCTCTCCTTTACTGCAGACATCTCCCAGTATATTATTAATGATATTTTTACTTCGAATACTGATGCTATTTGTTACAGGAATTTTTTTAAAAGTAGCATTAGTAGCTTTCAGTAAACATATTACTATATTTGAAAGCTTCAAAATTTCAATACTTTCATCTGTTGGTAATTATTTCATGCCCTTTAGGGGGGGAACAGGCATCCGTGCAGTTTATTTTAAAGAAAAACTTAAAATCTCTTATTCATATTCTATATCTAGTCTATCTGGTAGTTACGTACTAATATTTTTTACCAACTCTGTAATAGCCTTATTAAGTTTAACAATTATTCATATAAGAACAAATGTGTATTCTATAAGCCTTTATATATTTTTCTTGGTAATTTTTATTATAACTCTTTTACTATTTTTATATAAGTTCCCTGAGGAAATTTTCAGAAAAAAAGGTAAATCTAAAGTACTCGGTAAATTGTCAAGTATAATTAATAATGTAGTAAAAGGATGGAACTTTATCATATGCAATAAAAGAATCCTTTTAAAGCTATTACTACTTACCATACTAAATTTTTTTATTGTAAGTTTAATTACATATCTAGAATTCAAGACAATAAAAGTTTCTATACCAACTATGAATCTACTGCTTTATGTTTGCTTATCCTCATCTTCATTATTAATCAGTTTAACTCCTGGTTCCATCGGAATAAAAGAAAGTGTATTGCTAGTATTTGCAAGTATTATTGGAATAACCAACAATCATGTATTACAAATCGCATTAATAGATAGAGGGGTTTTATTCTTTGTATTATTAATTCTTTATTGTTTAACAAAAATCATTACCAAGTCTAATCAAGAAAGAAATAGTAATTAATTGTTAACTATTGTCCGATTTAATATAATTCTGTCTAGTATTCACTTTGGACAATCTGAAAGATGAAAGTATTCAAGTCAGTAAATATTAGGCAATATTTAAAGAATTATAAAGAATATTTCTTAATAATCCTCTTACTATTTGTACTGAATGTAGTATTTTTCCCTAGAATTTATATTAAACATGAAGTTTTAACCTCTGCAGATATTTTATTTGCTTATGAACCTTGGGATCAATTCGTTGACCCAGGCTTCAAGGGAAGTAATGGCTTACTAGCCGACACAATAATATCATATTATCCTACCCAAAAACATCTATTTAACCAAATCAAAGAAGGAGAATTTCCTTTATGGAATAATTCAATGGGATTGGGTTCAGCAAGAGGAGGCAATAGTCTTTCTCTTATTATTAACCCTTTCTTAATAATTCCTTTGCTCTTGACGTCCTTTAATAATTTCGGGTTTGCTATTACGTTCAATTCACTATCTCATTCTTTATTGTGTGGATTTTTTACCTATTTACTGCTGCGTAAATATAAAATCGGAAAAGCAGGATCAACACTAGGAGCTATAATTGGATCATTTAGTCTTTATAACATTGTATATCTTGTTACTAGCCTTGTTCATGTTAGCACCTTTATTCCATTAGTTCTTTGGTCAATGGAGAAACTCTTTGAAAGAACAAATAATAAGAATGCTTTGATATTTATTGGTAGTTATTCTCTATTAATACTTGGTGGATTTTATTCAACAATAGCTTATGTTACTTTCATGTTTATCTTCTATATTCTCCTGAAGTCCATTTATAGATATCTGAATAAAGAATCAATAAAAATAATTGTTAAACGAATATTCATCTTTTTAATCTCAGGGATGGCGATAGTGGGGTTATTAGCATTCACGCTATTACCAACAGCTGACTATCTACTAAACAAAGTTGATCTATCTTATAGAACGGAAACCCATTCAGAAAGATATATATCCAAGGATTTATTAATAAGATACATCATTCCAGAGTATTTTGGAAATCCAGTCGACTACAACTGGCAACGCCCCCCATTTAAACCATCACCGTCTAACAACTTTAATGAAAGTGCTGTGTATATTGGTCTTTTTCCTCTTCTACTGTCACTCTTTTCTCTTTTTCGAGTGAAAAAGGATAAAAAAATAATATTCTTCTGGTGTGTGGCTCTATTTTCCACATTAATTATATTTGATATAGGTCCATTTCTTAACATTATTAGTAAATTTCCTATATTTAGTTCAAATCCAAGTACAAGACTTACCGTATTGGTTTCTTTTTCATTAACTGTACTTTCCGCTTATGGGCTTGATTTTATATTGAAAAAAGCTTCAACCAAGACCTTAAAGAAGCTCCTTCCTTTCTTCATTTTTATAGTTCTGAATACTTTTGCCCTCATACTTCTCAGAACTATATCATTTACAAAAGGTATAGGAAATCTTGATTCGAGAATATCTAAGGAACTATCAATAGTATTTATGTACTTAATTAATGCTTTATTCTTTATATGGTTATATTTAAGTAGGAAAATTTCTATATACATATTTATATTAATCATACTGGTAGTTACTTTTCTTGATCTTTATAGAGTCGGAGCTGATTATAATCCAACTTTAAAAACGGAACTCTTTTATCCTAAAACACAAGCTATTGAGTTGTTGCAAAACTATACTAAAGATTACAGCCGTATACTTGCTTTTGATAAAATTATGTTTCTTTCAGCACCTTCTTATTACGATCTTAACTCACTTACTTTTACAGATCATTATAATAATAGATGGGTCAATTTTATGAATTATATACAGCCGGAAAGTATTCAACTACAGAGAGAAACTATTAAGTTTAAGAAGTCGAAACTTGATCTAGAAAACCAGTTACTAGATCTTGTTGGAGTTAAATATATCTTGGATTATAGTTGGGAAATACCAATTTGGAAAATCCCCTTTGTTCAAGTAAAAAACTATAACCTACCCATTACAATGAAAAAGGGAGATATGCTATCCCGAACGTTTAAAATCAATAAGAATCAAGAAATTGATGGCATCAGCCTGAGAGTTAAAAAGTATGAAAAAGCTGATAATGTTTCACTGTTGATAAGAATTAATGATCTAAATACTAATAAAATATTTGAAGAATGGCTTGTTAGTCCTGATAAAATTATATCAGGGGAAACGCTTGATATCAGCTTTGAGGAAACTATTAAGTTATATCCGAGTAAATATAGTATTACTATCCAATGGAATAAAAATAGTGATAATGTAATTACATTTTGGGGAGCTAGTCAAAATCCTAATAAAAAAAGAAAGCTAAGTAAAAATAATGTGTCTCTAAAGTCAGACCTATCATTTAGTCTCTATCAAGAGAAAACCGAGCTAAAAGATAAATTCAAGTTGGTGTATAATGACGAAGTTAAAATATATGAGAATCAAGATGTTTTTGATCGAGTTTTCCTAACCCATAAACTTGTTTCAACAAATAACAAAGAAGAAACATTCAATCAGCTGACTGAATTAGAAAAAACACAAGCATTACATTCTACTGCAGTTGTAGAAGATTCTGGAAGTAATATTTCTTTAGAACAATGTAATGACATAAGCTCAGATAAAGTAGATATAGTAGAATACAATGCAAACAAAGTTACGATGACTTCAAAAAGCCAATGTGATAGCATCCTTATTTTGTCCGATCTTTACGATAGTGACTGGGATACTTATATGGACAATGATTTAGTGGAGACTCTGAAAGTAGACTATCTATTGAGAGGAGTTTATATCCCAAAGGGAGATCATACAATAATATTCAAATACAAACCAAAATCATTCACTTTAGGATTAAGAATTTCTCTTATAACCGTATCAAGTATATTTCTATTTTTTATTACAATTCCAATATCAAAGTATGCAAATAAAAGAATTAAAACATAGATTGAAGAGTGTCTTAAACTTAGTAATAAATTATTTCCTAAAATACAGATTACAGTTTGTCTTATGTATAGTGATCTTTTTAGGTATATTTTTACGTGGAGTTCACCTTGGGACTAGAGAACTAAACCCAGATGAATCGTGGGTTGCATATTCTGTTAAACAAGCAACATATAGTGGGATGCTCGATACTATTATTGTATCCCCATTTCTTTTCAATACAATTCTCTTTTTTGTATCGAAGGTTCTTCCACACGGCGAAATAGGTTTGAGAGCGCTTCCATTTCTTTTTGGAATTGGAAGTATCTTTCTTACCTATATGCTTTCAATGAAAGTAACAAAATCAAAAGTAACTTCTCTCATTGCTATGGCATTCCTTGCTTTCAACCCCTGGCATATCTTTTATAGTAGATTCGTCAAGCAGTATACTACCGAAGTATTCTATCTACTCGCTATACTTTTGCTGAGTGAATATATCATTACTAAAAAATATCCACAGTCATGGATATATATCTTGTTTTCGATTATCGCTATAACCGGGCCTCTTATGTCGTTTCCCTTTGTGGTTGTTCTAGTAGTCCTCTATCCGCTGTTTTTGTATACTTTTCTAATGAAGAAACATATCAAGAAGCTTGTATACATTACAATTCCATATACTATTTCAGCAATTTTATTTATTCTTGTCTACATACTGGTTATCAAAGAACAAACAGAAAATGAAGCAGTAGTTGATTACTGGATAATGCACGAAGGCTTCCCTATAGTATCTTCAATGAAAAGTTTCGTTAGTTGGATTTCAGAACGTATAAATGGCATCGTTACTGAATATCCTTTTTTAGACCAAGCAAGTTTTATCTGGATACTTCTGAGTCTTGGATCGATCCCTCTTATTTTGAAGAAAAGAGTAAGAATTCTGTATTATCTCATTGGAATTCTGTTCATTCTATTTATTATGTCTTTCTTTCATAAGTATCCTTTCTATGGGTCACGACTGACACTGTTTATCACACCACTTTTATATATCATCACTGCACGCGGGATAGTGTACTTATTTCAGGTTGCAGATAAAAAACTCTATATACCGATTGCACTTCTCATATCCTATTTATTTACACCTATTGTGTACACAACGTATACTCATGTAAAAACAACACGATCAATGGGGATAAGAGAAAGTATACATTTTATCAACCAGTATGCACAAGAAAATGAAACTGTAATAAATTATAATATTAAAGATACATTATGGAGTTTCTATACACACGAACTATCGACGGAACTGGTAATACATAATGAACCAACGAAGAAAAACCTCGGTTCACTCCCAAAAACAATTAAATTGCTAGAAGACTCGAATAATAATGTATATATCGTTATGAAAAAACCATGGCCAAACCTCATGGATAGGTACTTAAAAAGAAAAGGAAATCTATTGATGTATTTGAATAGAGACACTGAAATCCTAGGATTATATGAAGAACAAGCAGTAGCTGTATACTATGTGAAGTTAAAAGAGTAAATATAGCCTTTCCCTTGCGATGTTACCATTGAATAAGTGACATTCACCAAATAAGTAGGTATAATTTTTTACTAAAAATACCCTTGGTGTTTTAACATATAGCACAGGAAGACTGTGTAAATATAACTATGAGAAGATCTTCTGAAATCATAATAAAAGGAGCCATCTTTATGCTGATTGGAATCGGAGTCAAGGCAGTTGTTGAGTTTTTGTTTGGATTAGTGGTAAGCAGGACATTTGGAGCAGAAGTCCTTGGTAGTTTCTCAATTGCAAACACGATCTTCAATATCCTTGCTCTCGTTTCACTCATTGGATTCAACCTTACATTAAATAAGTTTCTTCCTTTATTTACAAATGACACTCACGAGCAAACGGTTAAAAGATCGGTTCTTATCGGAACAGTTCTCAAATACGTTATCGTTGTAAGCGTATCATTGATGTTTCTCATATTTCTAGCCGCTCCAAAGATCTCAGATTTGTTTGACAGTGCCTATGTAAAATCTTTCCTAAGAATTCTTATCATTGGGCTTCCTGCATTTACATTCGTAAGAATTCTTGTCTCTATCACAACCTCTCTAGAGAATGCGCGCTATGAAGCACTAATCGAGAAGTCATTCATTCCTCTTTTCAGTCTGGGTGCTCTTCTCATTTTCATTATAACTGACATAGGCTCACAAGCTATTCCTCTTGCGTATTTTTTAGCCTATATAGTAGGATTTATAGTTAGTTTTTTTGCAACATATCGTTTAATTATAAGCAAAATTGATTTTCATATCCTAGCAGAGAATTTTGATAAGAAGTATATCTATTTCACTATTCCGCTATTTCTAAATAACTTATTCGTCTTTCTCATCCTTTGGTTGGATAGCCTTTTTTTAGGATACTTCATCGATGAGACAAGCGTCGGTATCTACTCAATCGCAAAGAAAGTGGGCTCACTTCCCCTCATGACTATCACGGCTTTCAATATAGTTTTTTTGCCGACTCTTTCAAAAATAGTAAGTCAAGGAAAAATCGGTTTAGTGCGAATGTACTACAAAGATTCTGTAAGGATTCTCACAACATTTACAGCCCCCATAACACTTTTTATGATTCTTTTCGCAAAAGAGATTTTGCTGATATTTGGAAAGGAATTTGAACAGGGAGCTACCACATTTGCGCTCATATGTATTGGAGTGATGATCAATATCGCATCAGGTCCAATTGGGAAATTACTTATCGCTTACAATAAACAAA
>Ga0209976_10001091_pt1 | contig 16314 bp, 18 predicted proteins | sample SumtaG_FD_182806 | JGI IMG/M metagenome (GOLD analysis project Ga0209976, IMG submission 182806) | Deep subsurface microbial communities from Indian Ocean to uncover new lineages of life (NeLLi) - Sumatra_00157 metaG (SPAdes) (version 2) | ecosystem: Environmental > Aquatic > Marine > Oceanic >...
CATCATCTATTCTACAAATTCTGTATTCACCATCTACGAGAGGACTAGAAAAGAAATACTCATCTCCAAGTTCTACTGTGGTTCCACTTGTAACAGTACCTATTCTGATATAGAAACCCAAATCCTCAATAATATGGCTATAGCCAATAGCAAATGTATCATCTGTTAATCTAACAACGTCTCTATGTCGACCATGCCCAGTATCATTATCTGGATTGAATATTACTGGATCGCCCCATGCAATGTCAAAGTCGGTAACTATACCGGCCCTGCACTTACCGTTATCGGGTCCGAGAGGTTCTACATTTATGGCCCATGCAACAACAACAAGTGTGTCGGTCAAGGAAGTCATACCCATAGGGTTTGCTGCGTCGACTACATTGAATTCGGCAGGTGCGGCTTCACTCTTAGCTCCAAGAATAATGTCACTGGATACGATGGGGGATACAGCTAGACTTATCTTGCCATCCACAAAGTTGCCCGAACCAGCCCAGACATCATTCTGTGTGAATTCTGTTTTATCATCAAATGGATGATAAAAGATTACATTACTTGCTCTGAGTATTCCAGAAGCCGACATAAGGCAACACCTTTGGTTTTACACGAGGTACGAACTTTTGTCGTTGAGAGACGGCATCCCACCATCGCGATTCTCATGAGAAACAAGCACAAAATCTCCCTCGTCACTATTGACTCCATCGGACATTCTCCAATGGAACTGTTGACGACTAGCAGTCAAGACGGGTACCCCACTTGTTGACCAACTATATCTTCCTGTCGCATTGATTTCTGTGCAACCACTGCCGACAAGAGACACGCTAGAACCATTTTCCCAAAGTTCTATGTTGACTGTTTCGCCCGTTACTAATTCACCAATAATAGCTGGTGGCGAATCTGGGAAAAAGTCAAATTCAGCTATCGATTGTCCAATTAAAGCCATTTCGAAACCTCCTACATTAGACTGTTGCACACACCAACTGCGTGAGTTGATCAAGAATATCCGGTACCATAAAGTGTTCGTTAAACTCTTCTTCCGTATAGCGTATGCGGCTAGCTACACGACGAGACCGTAAGGGAAACTTCAAAAGATGTAGTCTTTTGGTCACGGTTGATGAATCTACACCCAAAAGTCTTCCGATTTGAGAAGTGGAGAGGCCAATATTGTAAAGCCGTATAAAGACAGAATCTGGGAAAAGTTGATTCGCTTCTGAACGACTTCTCATGGTAACCCCTAAATCTATCATACGGTTGTACATAGATGTCTCGCTACAACCATCGAGTTTTGCCACCTCGGCACAGCTTTTGCCAAATGAATACTCTTTCGTCACTTCTGTGTCGTTTAGTGCCATATTGCCCCCAAGAGAAAAAGACCTTTCACTAGATTATACACCATAGAGACTGGGTATAAAAAAAGAGAGGGAAGGTTTTACCCTCCCCCCTCATAGATGCCAAAAGACGTAAGTCTTTGGTCGACAACGGTTTAGAACGAGCCGATGAGAACTCTTCGTCCATCAAGAGCCGCGAAACCGTGTTCCTGCCACCCGTAGAAGCCAGCTTTCTGACGCCTGTGCAGCATATCATCCTCGAAAATCGACAGTTCGCGCTTGACTGGCATGACAAACGAGTCACCATGCGACAGGTCAAGACCAACTACGATTTCCTCATCACTCGTACCCATGCTCACGCCGAGCGTAGCAAAGTACGTCTGGAATTCCTGGCCGACACCAAGTTCATCCAGCGGATGCAGATTGACGCCGTAGATTTTCGCCATCGGGCCACCGTCATCGCTGGCGGTGAAAATTTCCCGACGAGTGAAATCATCCACTTCGTCCTTGTCCCATTCACGAATGTCCTCAAGTGCTTCTGGACTGATGAAAAGGTCAGTCAGACGACCACGGCCAATGCTGGAAGTGTTTCCGCCAGCAAGACGAGTCATCGTAGTTTTCATCAGAGAAACAAGACGTTTCGTGAACTGGCCAGCAGTTGCAGCACTGTCGTAAACCAGTGGAGCGCCACCGCTGTAGTCAGTACGACCTGTACCAGCAGCTATGATGACACGCCATCCGTCAGTGTTCATCTTCTTCACGAAACCGGCCTCAAGAACCTCCATAGCGCGAGCTATGATGTTCCAGCGTGCGGAAGTCGCATACTTTAGCGGCCAGTCAATGGCGTTACCAACGTCGAACGTGCTAACTGTCACAGCATCACCAGTGATGGTTCTCTGTGGTAGCGCGCCTTCGCTAGGAATCATGTACGCCACATAGTCATTCTCCTGTGCTGTCTGATAGAAATCCAGCGGGTATTCAGCAGTCGCACTTGGGTCTAGGACTTCAGGTGCGAAGATGCCGCCCAGGATGTCTCCATTCAGCAACGCCGATCGTAGTGGAACTTGTAGAGCCTGAGCCAAAGAGTGCATCGCTTCCAGTGCCTCGGCCTTGTTCTGGGAACCAGTCCGACGTAGAAGTTCAACTTGCTCAGTTGTTGGTTTAATTACATTACGCTTCATTCTTCTTCACCCCCTTAGTTTATGTCAATCGAAACTCTTGCGAAACCATTAGCGTCTTTGGCAGTCTCGAACCGGCCAACACGCCTTGTCAAAGCCCCTGAAGTGGAACTTACGAATCCGCTCACAGCTAGGTAAGCAGGATCACCAGCGGCTGGTGTGACAGACGGATGAATCATGTCTGTGACTACCCAACCCTGTGTTACTAGAGTACACTTGTCGCTTGGCCGAATTTCCCCGTTCTCGAAATTCGGGAAGTCTCTCGTGGCACTCATAGCTGCCGCTACTGTCTGCAACAAAATACCCTTGGGTACCGAGTTGATATTGATAGTAGCCAAATAGCCAACTACGTTGGCCTCGTCTGCTAGGTTGATACCGATTGCGGCACCTGTACCTTGCGTTACGACACACGCCATTCCGCCCTTTTCCGCAGCAACTGTGGTCCAAAAGTTCGTAATGTCGGTTGTCTCGTTATAATCACGATCTGGTTTCAAAGCCATCCCTATTCACCCCCTTCTTCGTTTGTCTTTTGCCCACACAGCCCTGCTGCTGTAGACGCCCAACCATCTGCCTCAGTCTGAGCAGCATCTGTTGATGCATTCAATTCAGCCTCGGTCTTCTCCACAACATCATCCAAAGCAGCCGTTGATTCGTTCGTCTCTGCATCTTCGTCACCGGTCTTCTCTTCCGACTCGGTAGGCTCAGTTGCTTCGACTTTCGCTTCGCCAGCATACTTCAGGACTGTATCAAAAGTATCGTCTGTCATTTCACGAAGTTCAGCAAGAGTTGCTTCTTCGTCCTTGACTTCTTTTACCTCACACAGTTTCGTCATCCGCTCACGAGCCGTCTCGGTCTTACGAATCTCATTGAGTTCCGCAACAGCCTTGTCTGCTCGCTCTGTTTCGGCAGTTAGCTTCTCAGCTATCTCCGACTTCTCAGTTTCCATAGCGGTAACCTTTTCGGATACCTCTGTAGAACTGGCGGTTAGTTCCTCGACCTTGGTGTTGAGAGCGGCAATTTGCCCCTCAAAATCACTGGCCTTCACCTCGTCAGCAGCCTTCTGCAAATCGGTGACTTCTTGCACCTTAGTCGCCAAACTTGCAACAGTGTCTTCCAACTTATCCTGGAGTACCTTCATTTCTTTTTCGTCCACGTCTTCTACACCCCCTTCCAATAGTTCGTTCAAATTAGCAGCCACAAAATCACCCGAAGCGGCTTCTTTCGCTGCCGCTACTTTAATCACAGATTCTGGATTAGCAGGCTTGTTGACAAAAGCCTGAGCACCAAAAATCATGTCTTTCAAAACTCGACCGACTTTGAATCCCTGATATTCGCCACAACCACCAAAAATTCTCAAATGCTTGGTCAAAAATGCAGTGGCTTCAGTACGGTCGATCAGCTTGGTAACACCTGTTGCTTCGTTAGTCAGGCCATATCCGAAATCTGGGAACCAAGCTTCCATAGAAACAAACATTTCACCAGCATTGGATTTTGCGATAATCTGCTCGACACGATCTCTCAATTCGTCGAATTGCTTGTAAAGTACGCCTGCAACTTCCAGATCGAATTCAGCCGGTGGAGTATCATTTCCGTCAATCTCATTACCTTCTTTGTCAAGCGCCCGCGTTTGGACAATGTGTCCAAGAATCTTGGTCGCATCGTGATTGTCGTTCATCGGCTTATGAAGTGGAGATAATCTTGCGGCCCAAACTTCGTCAGGAGTAAAGATGTCATCATTCCGATTCCACCCGGTACTAACGAGGATAGATACAACCAAAGCCAAATCTGGTTGTTTCTGCCCTAGAAGTTCTTCGACAGTTTGTACAGTATCAGTTGCTTTTACAAGATCGGCAACAGACATGCCGTCGAATTGTGCTGCAATATCGCCGATTTTGACCTGTGCAGTAACAAATGCAGAAGAAGCATGGTCGTTGAAATTGATTCCAGCCTGTTTTTCTGCTTCATATACTCGCACAAGCACCTCCAGTCACAAGGTTTATACACAACCTTGTATGTAAACGACACGAAATCGGATATAAAAAAGACCTTTCACGATATCCTACTAGGAGCGATCGCGATTTTTCTTCAGAAAATCGACAGTATCGGCCTTGGCTTTGTCATCGTTGTGAAGAACCTTGGAAGCGAATCCTCTCTCATCGAGCGATGCAACCGCAGCAACATCCGACGAAGGATCAGGAAGAAAGAATTGTCGTCTTTCTTTCAATCCATTCAGATCGTTCTCGATTGTGTAGGAAAATCGAACAAAACTTTCACCATCGAAAACATAGCTCTCGATCATATAGTCGGTAGACGGCACTAGGATACCGTTGATAGTGAGCACTGTCTGCCTAGTTGCTGTGTCCAGCGAAACATTTACAATTGCCATAACCATTCCCCCTCAGAATACAAACCTTGTCCACAAAAATCAAGACCCATCGTACTATTCGACAGGTACCACAGCAGCCCAAGCCATAGCGGCTAGTGATCTGCGCTCTTTCGTATTTGGTGTCTTCTTGGTTGTTGACGTAAAGTTCTCAACAAGATCACCGAAAGCACTTTCCATTCTACGAGAACTGTTCCGAGTAGCAACACTCATCTCAAGCCTTTCGGCTATGAGTTTCTTGGTTACTGCATCTCCGGGACGCAAGACGGACAAGATACCACGCTTGACTCGTTCCAACTCGTCTTTTTTGGCCTTTGTCAGAGATCGTCTGCCCTTTATCTTCCGTTGTTCCATGTATGGACCATCTACCAAGTCCCCGATTTCATCAAGGAATTGATCTGCAATGGTCATTAAGATAGACTGTGTCTTTGGAGTTCGCTCGTCTCTAGGTTTGGTATCTTTCGTTGAAGGCGGTCTCCCTGACGGATTCTTTCCGTCGTCTCTGGGTTGGTCTCCGCTGGGATTGTCCCCACCACCATTGGGTCCACCGCCAGCATTTTTACCAGCCTGCTTGACCTTCTCAAGTTCTATGGCTAGTTGATTCTGTTTTTCCAACATAGTGAATGGGCGGTTGTACGGATCGGATCGCTCCAGAACACCAGGATTTTTTTCTCTGAATTCTTGTTCTACCTTCATTCTTTCGAGTTCTATCATGAAGTTTGTCCCGAATGCTTCAGAAACCTTCTCTGAAGAGATTATACCGCGATCCAGCAATTGGATCATCAGTTGCTTCTCTGCTGCTTCGTCTCGCAATGACATGATACCAAAGCTTATTGCAGGGATGTGTTTGAATCCCATGGCGTCTGCCACCAAACGAAGTTCTGATTCCATCCACCTGATAGCACGGCTTCTGACATATTCAAGCCGCTCTACTAGTGTCTTTAGCTGCACAAAAGCAGACTGAGCATTCCTTGTTCCAAGGTCGGCACCTCCGACAAGAGAGTCTGGAATACCAATTCCACGGACTATGTCGCCGTTGACACTAACGTATTTTTCTGGACCGAGAATCTTATCCGTAGGAGGATACTCTACGTGCAGGTCGATCATGTCGTCCCAGACAAGGTCCATGACCCCGCCACCAACGTTGTGCTGAAGAATATCGATAAGTTTATCGACTGCTGCTGGTGTAGGAAGAATTTGCTGATCCGACTTGCCCAATTTCCATAGTCTAATGACGTTGATCACTCCGTCAAGCGCTGCCATGTCTGCAAGACGCATTTTTTCTTTGAACATCACATCTTCAAGAACGCCAAACAAGAATGGAGTGCCCCACGCTTCCCAGTCGTCCTTCTTGTAGTAATCTATATGAATCTTGTCCATATCCAGCTTGACTAGACCACCGGACTTCCTTGCTGCACGAACAACTTCTGGTGGGAGTTGCTTAACGAAATCTCTTTCGGTATTAGTTTTTGGAGCCTTTATCGAGTTCATCAGCGATACTGGTATTCGCATACCTATCGCATCAGAACCAAAAAACCGACCAAGCTCTCCAGCGATCTTTTCTATGATAACGGGAGATAGGAAAGTGTACTTCCAAGGAATCTCTCTGCGATTGGCTTTCTTTTTGAGTTTGTTTATTTTTTCTGGTTTCTCTTGAACAAGCGTTTCGTCTATCAAGCCGATCGGATTAAGAGAAGCGTCTGCCCTCGACATCTCCTTGATAACCGGTCTTGCTATGAGTGCATTTTGTCTACGAACGATGACATTGGCGTCCCTCATCAAAAGCTTCATATAGTCATGAGACCTATTCGTGAGATCGACTCTCCTTGCCCATTCTCTGAAAAATCGCTCTTGCGTTTTGATTGGATGTTGCAACCGAAGACCTTCTGCGGCAAAATCCGTCATCAAGTCTATGATGTTGCGAATCATGCCTATCTTGCGATAGACAGCTTGACATGCAAGAATGATTTCATCGTGCTTAACCGGCAACTTGTCGTTTGGACGTTGTGTGTCGTAATTGCCCCTGTTGTGTCCTGCGCGTTTGTTGACATCTGCCGCTATTGCTCTTTGTGGGATACCTTTGCTCAAATGGCATGTATCTGGAAGGACGTAATCCCTTATACTGCCTACACCCTTGGTGTAGAGATGCTTGTTGTCAGGAGTTTTTGTCTTTCTGACAGAACTTTGCTTAGCCATCTGTTCCCCCTTGCGAAATCAATGCCATTACATTCCAATAACGATCCAATTGATTATACACCATCGCTCTAGATACGCTTACCCCGCTTTACTGCTTTGAAAAGACCGCCATCGCGAGTCGCCTGGGAGTTTTGCATCCGACCGACGCCAGGACCACGATACATGGGTTCGTTCTTCCCTACGTTCTTGGATCGCTTTTCTATGTTTCCAGCCACATCGTTGTAATCTATCTCTTCACCTTCGCAGACACTTTCGTCGTAGATGTATTTGTGAGCCAGCAGAAGTGCAGTGTACCTGTCTTTTTTCAATCTACCCTTACGTGAACGACCTTCAACAGCACCGGGCTGAATCACCTGTGGGGTATCAAATCTTTCCTTGCCTGTAGCAGTTTCAGTCATCTGGATAGTGCAAAGTTCGTTTTTCAGTTCTTCTATGTTGAACACACAATCTTCGTATGTGTCAAACACAATACCCATTGATTTTTCCGCTTCAATGGCTGCATACATTTTTACGCTGTCAAAAGCTGGGAATAGGAGAGAGCGAGTTTCAAAACTTTTGTGAAGCGCTATGTTGGCATTCTGGTTGAACTCAGTACTCTGTTGTACCAGATGCAAGATATGCCGTCCATCAGTTTCTCCATCTGTCGACTTAGGTTCATCAAAATCTATGACTTCATAGATTGGGAAATCTCCACCTTTGATGTCCAACAGCTTCTTGTTCCGCAACATCTCCGCAACAGCGTATCCACCGCCCTGACTGTCCATCTCGATACGAACTGGATTGAACAGTCGTGTTATGTCTCGAATACGAGAACAACAATATGCGTAATAGTCATCATCCGTAACGAGCCCGCGCTTCTTCCTTTTCATGAATTCTTTTTTGTTGACAACCCAACAATGTATCACTCGGGAATGATTAGCACGCACTTCTATTACGACTATGGCCAAGTTGTCTCGTTCGGCAGCAGGATCAATACCAACTACGTATGTACGCTTTGGTTCTGCTCTCATGTACGGAGTAAAGGTCACGTCACCATCTGGAGTCTTGATTGGTTTGTTCGGACCAACAGTACATCCTTCCACCAAACTTCTGGGATAGAATCCATCGGAGTCCTTAACGAAAACAGCACCGTACTCCATCAAGTAAATGTTCCTGGGAAGTGTAGCTTTGGCGTGAGCTAATTGTCTGTCATCCAATAAGCCTATGGGTAGATGGGTGTGGGGTATTCTAATAATGGCATAGTCTTTATAGTTGAAACCATCGGGTACCATATTCTCCCCACCGAAAATCTGCGACACCAAATCTGGATCACCCTTGCTCTTTATGATCTCCTGCCACATTTCGTACTTCTTGCAGAAGTGATTGAAGGCATAGTATGCAGTACCTGAATAAACAATTTGGTTACCATGCATCTTCCCGTCATCTGTTACCAGCTTCTTCTTGATATCTGGTGGTAAATCAAGCTGGGCCAGCTTCGCATCAAAAGCCCTCTTCCTTGCCTCTTCTACTGGTGTCTTGGCGGTAGCTGCAAAACCACGAACAACAATGTCGAATACATCTTCGGGTATGGATGCGAATTCATCAGCGATGACAACGTTAGCACGAAAACCTCTGATCTTCGTACCATCGCCCATAGGCAAAGCGTAAATGATAGATTCCCCAATACGAAAATAGCAAAGGTCTACATTCTGCCTTGGTCCAGCTTTCTTCCCGCCGCCGATGATTGCTCTCAGCATTGGAGATCGATTCCAAATGCCTTCTATCTCGTTGAACACCAATCGAGCCTGTCTGAGACCAGCACCAACAATCACTATCTTAGTACCAGGGTCGAGCACTGCTCGCAATAGTGCATACACAGCCAGCATGAATGTCTTACTACCACCTCGACAAGCTATCAACATGGGGAATGGAGTATTCCACATAATCTGAAGAGTCGCGATCTGGATAGGGAATAGATCGAGGTTCAACATCACCTTTGCTGTCCAGCCAATATTATCGATGTTCAACATCTTGTCGATAACAAATTCGTCCAATGGCACCTTTGACTTCTTCATATCTGTGAAAATGTGATCAGCAATATCTGGCACACGATCGCGAAGGGGGAACATGTGTCCAAACTTGCCCTGATCACCATGAAGTAGATCATTCAAAGTTACCTTTGTTTTGGCGACTGGATTTGATTTTTTACAGACCAAGACAATCCTCCTGTGTCTTCTTTTTGGGTTCCTGCATAACCCAACGATCCTTGGTTGTTCGAACAACTTCTTCGCAAATCATTTGTGCGATCTTTCTACCACAAGCACCCGCTGGGATAATGTTCACGTTATACTTAACAGATATGTACATCAGCCATCTGACGAAAGACTTCCCAGGAACACCCTTCGTGAACTGCGGTGGAGATAGTTCCATGATATCTGGAGTATACAGCGATTCAACAATAATGAACCTGTGTTTGATATGGGATATGCGTTCCATCTCTGCCTCAAAAGCTGGCCTCTTCTGTTTGCTGTAATTCTGCCACAGTTCAGCAAAGTCAGCCTTTCTCTCGATGGAAAGTATATCGGTGTACCCCACCATACTATAGTCTCCGGTGTCCAGCTTCTCTATGATGGTACCATCACAATTGGGCGGTCTCCTGTTCGGATGATGCGCAGGGAATGTCCATCCATGATCCTTCTGCTCACGGGTGTCTCGGATGACAGTGTATTTGGGTAAAACTAGGCGCGGCATTCTATCACCGATCCGTAATCGCTCTGAACCATTCGGTCTATCATTTCTCCGAAACCGATTGTTGGTTCCCATCCCAATACTTCCTTGGCTCTGGTCGCGTCCGCATGTAGGAGATTAACATCGACGGGGCGATAGAATTTAGGATCAATAATTACGTAATCCTTGTAGTCAAGACCTACAGTCCTGAAAGCAATTTCCAAAAATTCTCTCACGGTGTGAGCCGTTCCCGAACCAAGAACATAATCGCTTGGCTCATCAGTCTGCATCATAAGCCACATGCCTCTAACCATATCTAAAGCATGGGACCAATCTCGCTTGGCTTCTATATTCCCGAGGGCTAACGGAAGAACATCCACATCCTTAACAGGGAATCCTGAGTTGTTGTCCATCCAGCTTTGTAGACTCGCGACATACTTGGTAATCTTGCGAGTAACGAAAGCCTCTCCACGGCGCTCTGACTCATGATTGAATAGGATACCGGCACATGCGAAAATACCATAGGCACGACGATAAAGGCCAACGAGTTGATGCGCGTATAGCTTGGCTACTGCATACGGAGAATTTGGCGTCATCGTGGTTAACTCTGTCTGTGGTGCTTCCGTGGTATCTCCGAATAGCTCAGATGTGCTGGCTTGATAGAATCTACTGTGGGGAGACGATTGGCGAATTGCCTCAAGAATGTTCAGTGGGCCTACCGCGTCTATCTGGCAAGTGGTGATCGGCTGGTCAAAAGAAACACCAACGTGGCTCATAGCTGCCAGATTGTAAACCTCATCTGGCTGAATTCCAGAAATCAACCTGTTCATGCAAGATGCGTCGGTTATGTCTCCCTCAACCAACTCGAACTTTGGATGATGCATGAAATCGCGAATGCGTTCTGTCGTGTCAACAGACGATCTGCGAATCAGCCCGTAAACCTTGTACCCCTTATCCAACAGAAACTCTGACAGATAACTACCGTCCTGTCCTGTCACACCAGTGATAAAAGCAGTCTTATCCGTTTTTTCCTGTGTTGCCTTCATAGCGACTTTCGCCTCCGTTTTCCTTGCTTGTCCCACCATCTGCTTCAGCAGCGATGGCTTCCTGATGCAGCTTGACCAATTTCTGTACATCCTCAGACAGTTCTACGACATTTGCATTGCCGTCTTGCACCGTCAAGGCATCTGTGGTTTTCTGGCAACAACTTTTGTACTTCTCGCCGCTACCACACATACATGGCCAATTTCTTCCCCATTTTGTTCTCTTTCTCTCGATGGGCATAGTCACACCAAAAATGCGCTTACCCAGATTACGTTCAGCCGACGATCGTTTCTTCTTCATACGTAACGCCCCTTTCCTCTGCACTTAACCTTGCGTCCATTCCCCAGCAGTGACGAGTCGCGGCACTTTTCCCTTCGGCCTGCGCTTCATCGGCAAATTCTCCCAAGCCTAGCTCCAAGAACAATTCCACCAAACGATTGAAGTAAGTATGATTGTGTGCCACATGCTCTACCGCCGATCTCACCCTGCCGTATCTTGGCGTTTCGTCTTCAATGGCGTCAATAACCATGTTCATATAATCGGTAGTGCTGCTAGCTATTTCACAATGTGGCCCAAGACAATCAGCAGCCATGGGATTATCCAATATTTGCCTGCCGCCACACAGTGGAATCATGAATACTCTTTCGTTCAAACATATCTGAGATTTGACTTGTTCTATTGTGTGTACATTCGGACACACCTTGGCAGTAGCGTAAACATGTGCCATTTTTTTCCCATCATCAACAAGCTGTCCGTTATGAGTAATCCCAGAGAGTTTCCAGGCTTCGTCGCCGAATACCTGATAAGAATATCCCAACAAATCGAGGCGATCGAAAAGTGGAGAGATAAGGTGTTTGAGGACATCTTGTCTATGGCCAAAATTGGCAATCATCGCGACATCTGTGAGGATAGAGCAAGTTGGAGGTAGAGCCCTGAGAACGTTGCCAGCAACTGGCAAGGACAACAGATCAATACCGTTGGATTTCCAACCATCCATATACACTGGCCACAAATGCGAATCAATTCTGGTATGAACAACTACGCTTTCGATCTCTTGTAGAATATGTGATTCGTCCTTGTGCGCAAATTCGTATGACCCATTCAGCGACATGTCGTCGTCGTTGAGAGGCAGTGCGTCTACGATGACAGACACGTTGTGTTTATTTATCGAATGAATCGGCAATTGTCTGACACCAAATCTTGAGTGAGTCATAATTAGTCTGACACCGTATTCTTCAATGAATTTTTGACAACCCAATTTTGTTTTGGGATCACAGCAATATACTTTCCACCCCAAGTGTTTCAGGGTGTCGATATATCCTTGCTGAATAGCTGAAGATGTATCTCCAGGTCTCGGAATGCAAAGAGCACATTTATTCATCTGTCTCTACTCCATCGCTTGAGAATTTTGTTTGGGAATCCATGATGATCGGTTCAATAGTACCATCGGGAAATTCATTGGGTTTCCGAAAATCATCTGAAACATCTTTTGCTGCCAATCTAGTCAACTCCGCAAAGCGTCCATGTCGGTCTCTTTCTTCCTGTGAGTGCTGCAACTTGCTGACCAAATCTAGAAACGTTTCTTCTCCACCCCTGAGTTCGTCTAGACGGTCTTTTCGTGTCGCGTTCAATGCACTATAAATTCTCGCCCTTTCTTTAACCAGCGTATCGTATCTGTCATTCACGACCTTCAGTTGCTTGTAGAAGTCATCCATCTGTCTTTGTTGCATGAGACGATATTTGATAGTCTCTTTACCCTCATCCTCTTTCTTGGGATTTTCTATAAACCAAACACCAAGAATATCTATCTGTCTCTGCAAAGCACGACCCAGGACCAACTGTCTGTCGACAAGAATTCTGTGTTTAAGGAAATCGTCAATCTGCATAAATTCACTGACGACTATATCCGCGAACTGGCAACACAGAAGACCAAAATCGTTAATGTATACGATTATTTCGTCTTGTTCGAGTTGTCTCTTGATAGTCGGATACAGATGAGAACTTTTGAATTGCTCTCTGAACCAAACCGCTGTCTCTGATTCGTTGAGACCGTATGGAGGGACAGTTAGCATCGGTGCATCGACACCATCAGGAACCACTTCTATTTTGTCCTTCTTTGGAGTAGTCATGGCCCTGCGTCTGCGACCAATTGTATCTGTGGTCCATTGGTATCCGCATTTTTTTACAAGTAGAACCTGGATGTCTTTGTCTGAAAGTTTGTCATTGATACCTTTCGCAATAATCTCAAGGGCCTCGGGATTAGACGATAGTCTTTTACTTTTCGTTTCCGACATCTTCCTCCCTTTCTTTCAGAATCTCAGCTACGTGTTTTCTCACAAGATCGGTAACCTGACTACGGACTTTGTTATTGCCTATCAATGCTTCGAATGGAAGAAGTAAATCTTCCGGCAATCTCTCTTTGATATACACGAGGGTTTCTTCACACAATACGTAGTTCACTGGATCAACACTGATCGGCGTTCCGCACAACAGAATACCCTGGTCGGCAATGTCACCACCGCCAAGAGGAAGTGCATTAACGAGATTCATTCTGGTTCGTGCAAATCCAGAACTAGGAACATCTGACCCAGGACGGAAATATTTGTCTCTTTTCAGATTCTTGAGACGATTCGCAACATGTCTAGACAAGTAGTTTTCGATAGGACCAACCTCTGGGTTATACCTACCCATCGCTTCCAAGCACATACACCATACTTCTTGCCTTATGTCGTCGTTGCAGTAATACGCGAATGCGCCATTACTACTGCGAGACTTGGCTATCTTTTCGATGATGGGATATGCTTCACTTAGAATTCTTTGATCCTTCGTCATCCTTTGATTCCTCTTCCGTCAATTCGCCAAGAATCTGTTTCCCGACCGCTGGATCAGGATCAGGAATAGACAAATCTTTGACAACCTTCGCATTAGCCTTGCTTGTCCCCGTGGCCTTCAGTTGACAATCTATCTTGCGTTTTTCATCACTCATTTTCATCACCCCTTGAAATTATACACAACGTCCGATAAAAACTGCCCTCCATATATATAGACAGCAGATTTTGGGAAAAGCGCTCGGTTTTTTTTATCTTTTTTTTGGGACACAGGCCCTAGTTGGGCGTATAATGGTATGTAGGGGATATTTCTCTGGAGATCACAGTATGCTCAAGTTGATTCACGGCAAGTTCGAAAAAGCAAACATACGCAAAATCGGCAAAATAGACCTGATTATAGCCGATCCACCGGACAATATCGGTCTCAAGTACGATGGTTTCAGAGACAAGCAACCACCAGACGTTTACGAGCAGAACATCCGTGACTGGCTCGATCTGATGGCTGGTTTGACTAATGGACCCATTTTTTTCACCTTTAACGAGAAGTGGACCGAATTGGTGGAACACGCCATCGAAGGCAGTTGTATCCCAATAATTCAAAGATTGCAGTGGTACTATACTTTTGGTCAGGATCAAACAAAAAGGGGAAGATACGCTCTTTGTTACAGACCGGTGTACTGGCTGAATTCTGACTACGTTAGACCAGAAGAGATCAAGGTGCCTAGCGCAAGACAGACAAAGTACAATGACAAGAGAGCCGCCCCTGGTGGTAAAATGCCACCCAATGTGTGGGAATTCTCTCGTATCTGTGGTACGTTCGACGAGAAGAGAAAGTGGTCTCCGACTCAGTTGCCGGAAGCTATGGTCGAGCGCATCGTGAAGGGACACTGCTGCCCAGGTGGTCGCGTGCTGGACCCGTTCTTGGGAAGTGGGACAACAGCGATCGTCTGTCAGAAACTCGATGTGAACTGCGTAGGGGTAGAAATTAGTGAAAACGTTATCCAACAAACGGCGGAACACTTAGGAGTGAAATATGCCAAAGCGTGATCCTTCAACACACGGTGTGCATCTGACCAAGCAATACCACAGAGACGACTTCAAACCAAACGACTTTCAGTGGAGCGTCACGGAGATTGCAGACGACTTCACTCTCTATGATGTGTTCAAACTCATCGCGTTGGCAGAGAGAGTAACCCCAGGAATTGCCAAAACATTTGGCATGGAAGAGTTCGATACGTTCTGGACTCAAATCAACAAAGACAGAGACCCCGATTACGAAATCAAATCGGACCATCTCGAACTCTACTGGAAAGCAGAATGCGACATTGGGGATGATCTGGCTTCAGAAGACCCGACGAAGAGTGAGCTATCTGGTCTGATGAGTTTCCACGGAGTCGGACCCGGCTGTATCTGCAAGGATCACGACGGCGATCATCAAGACTGCAAGTGTCCAGAAACCAGGGGGTTTGGAATAGAGTTCACTCCCGTGAACAATCTCGCACACCTTCCTATTCGCGTCTCGCCCAACGTTCATTTTTGTCCACCATTCATAAAAAACGAGAAGAGTTTTCGCAGAACAGGATTCCAACTCACGATCGCGCCAACACTTTGGTGTCTGATTACCAGCATATTTTGGGAATTGACTTTTGTCGACTCAAGTCCAGATAAGATCGCCAAAAACTCCGAACAAATTTTTGGTGTGATAAAGGGCATCCAAAAGAAGCTGGAAGAGACAGACAGGAATATTGACTTTTTGGGGGATTTGCCGTGAACGAAGTAGTAGTCAAAGAACTTCTCGCAGAATGGGCCGAGTTGATTGAAAAAAGCAAAAAGGCGTGCAGGAAGAAAGCTGGTAAGACTCCCGATGGTTTGAAGAGGCGAATCAAAAGAACATCTGGTAAGCCTGTCGTTTTTGACTTCAAGACATACGAACAACAACAACAAATCCAGAATGCGTTGTGTGTAGAATTACCCAAGTGGGCGGATTTGATCCGCAGTGAACCGGAGATTATGAATGGTTATTCGTGGACTAGCGCAGACTTCATTGACCTTTATCACTCGCATTTTGCTGTCGTTGTGGAGAAACTCAGTAGGGTTATTCTTCAGGAAGATAATGTGTGACACTTGCGGTCGCAATGAGTCAATGAGAAAAGTTCGAAAAATTATGGGCGGGATATGCATCTGTGAATCGTGCCTGTACAAGATCATATTCATACACATAACCACTCATCACATAAGAACATTGTGTCCTGGTTGTTTCGGGAAAAAGAAACTGTCAAAACCATGCGACTGTTGTAATTTAGATGTACTAATTAACGTACTCAGTGGGTGCGACGTGAGAGGATAGCTTATGGGAGAATTGTTAACTCGAATATTGGCTATGATAGAAAACTTGTTGATAGCTCCAATCGTTTGGATATTTCCAATCAAGTGGGCAATAGTTATTCCTGGGTGGTCGGCTATTCGATTTACCTTCGGGAAACCAAGCGGCGATTTACCATCAGGGATTCACTTTGGTACACTCGGCCAGACAATTGAAAAACGACATGTCCAAACCAATTTGGGAATCGCCGAATCAATGTACGTCTTGACAGAAGATGGTCTTTCTGTCCGCATCAGAGGTGTTGTGATTTATAGAATCACCAACCTCATGA
>Ga0209976_10001092_pt1 | contig 16312 bp, 30 predicted proteins | sample SumtaG_FD_182806 | JGI IMG/M metagenome (GOLD analysis project Ga0209976, IMG submission 182806) | Deep subsurface microbial communities from Indian Ocean to uncover new lineages of life (NeLLi) - Sumatra_00157 metaG (SPAdes) (version 2) | ecosystem: Environmental > Aquatic > Marine > Oceanic >...
TAGCGCGGTGCCGACTGAAGCTGTCGTACTAACCGCGACTGCCATTGTTTCAGACTGGTGTTGTATATAGGTGCGAGCGAATGATAACGCCCACTAATCCTGCCGGTCTGCGTACCTTGTAAGTTCATGCCTCCATCTCCTTGAATGCAATCCACACGTGGAACTCATTTGTGATGCGCGCACGATCCGGCGCGTCATCTCCAATACCCCTGTTCATCAGGAACATGTGTGCCTCAAGGTTCCATACCTGTTGCATATCAGCGCCCTCAGCCCAATAGCGTATCGGGGGTGGGGGTCCGCATACCAACAACAACTCTGTGAACACCTGTTCGGCTTCCGGGTTGGGGGGCTCGCATATGATCTCATCGTGTACGTTTACAACCGTTGTAACTGTCATCGTCCACCTCCCTTGTAATGCTCGTTCTTTTGCCACTCATATATCAAGTTCAACTGTTCAAGGTCCTCTGCCTGATATGAATCGCCACGCGCACTCGGATACTCGGGCTGATGGAATAGCTCGGGGTACCTTCCATACAGGTATTCCCAAACGGCTTCCCAATAGTTTCCCGCCCGGTTGTCGCGGTTGAACACTGTCCCATGAATTAGCAGCACTTCTACAATGATCTCGTCGGTGATAACGGTCATGCCTTCTCCTCCTCTAATCGCCTACACCAGCTACAGAAACCTCCACGCGAAACGCCTACGCATATTGGCAATAGTTCCACTACCTGCGCGCTTGCCGCAGCATTCCATGCCCTCCACGCGTCGGCCTGTGCGAGCCTAGCTCGAAAGCTCGGACGATAAAGCCTCGATGGCGGCATTCCACACACGAGTAGCATACGTAGGTATGCGGCCTCAACAGTCATGCCTCTGCCCTCCTGTTCCGTAACCATGTTACGTAGTCGTTGATGATCGTGCGCCGCTGCCCCGGCGTCGCAATCCCCTGATCACACAGCCAGTGGTCTGCGTCCGCGAACCATTCATTGCTCCAATAGCGAGCTTCCCCGCCACCGGACATACGTACCCACGTTGGTTCTCCCAGCGCCAGCAGCATAGCTACCCGCTGGGTTTCCGCCCTCACACCCTCGTGCCATAGAGACGGACCCAGCAGTAGTCGGCATTGCTATTCTCACCGCGCCGCAGTCCTTTCGCGAGCATCTTCCATTCATCCATTGTCAGGATCACGTACCAAGGCGTGTGCTCTCGCACGAATCCGCCCGAGCCATAGAACCAGTGCAGCAGGTCATGCCCCTCCTGCCAGTGCTCGTTGGCAAGGAGCCATTCAGCCGCCTCCTCACACATACGTTGTAAGCGTGTGTACTTCTCATGGGCGCGGGCGCTTCCCCAGAAGGAGATGCGCATATAACGGCCTGTATCAGACATATGTTCCAGACCATGAGTAGCTCTGATCTCACTGAGTGTGGACATTATGCTATTGCTCCCTGTCTGAGTGTCGGGTTGCGGGGTATCGCACGCTGCGCATGATAACGCTGCTCACGTTTGAGATGCGTGTTGACAATGTTCCCATTGATGTCGTGACATGGGCTGTCGGGTATCGCACCACAATGCGGACAGTGCGTGTAGTCATATATGGTACGTGGTATTAGCCGCGTGGTCATTACAGGCTCCTTGCTCTGGACAGGTGTACGGTATCGTCCGGGTAGCGTTGCTGGGTTTGGGGGTCGACGCATGTAACCATGGCGACTGCGCCGCATTCGGGACAGGCGACACCATCATCGAATCCTGCGTCGGTGGGCTTCAGCAGATGTCGCAACTCAGGTATGATATGTATGCCTGATATTGCTGCGTGTCGGGTACCTGACGGGCGTTTGTGTAGTCTGATCTTGCTCATGGATATTCTCCTGTCTGGAACTTACAACGGTTGTAAGCTCTATAATTGTGTTGTGTAGTCATTGGTGCTGCATTGGCGTGGGGTTTTCGTGATAACGCCCATGCTACCATTAATATAATCAAAGGTAAACTATTGACTGGCTTCACTACCACATTATCTGAGGCAGAGGGTACTATAGAGTGAGGGGATGTGGGGCAGATGAAAATCATGCGCGGGCTCTCTCCCAAATTCTCTTATATCCCTGTATCTATATATGTATGGTAATGAATCCAATCATACATATATATACATTTTTATTAGGTTCTGATTGTCCGATCCATTGGTTTGATTGGCGTTTGCGCCCAAGGGTACGCGCCAATGATAACGGTCCTGCCCCAAAGCCCCGCAACTAGAGATATGCGCGTATTCAAACCACCGATCCCCTGATCATGTTGGGTATTGGGGAGTTCCATACGCGCATCTGTATAAAAGAGCATATCAGGGCAAATGAAACGGGGACCGAAGTCCCCATTCCATACGTGTTGCTAGTACGTGATTCCATACTCGCCGCACAGAGCAGCAAGCTCACGCCTGAATGCATTCAGCTTGGTCTTGCTGAGTCCTTTGCATACCTGCGTATTCTTGATGATCCCAAGCCCCATACCTACGGAGGCAATGCGCCCGGCACCCTTGGATGCTTTCGACTTCAACGATTTTACAACCGTTGTAACTGCGTCTTTCCAAGACTCGTGCTTGCGTACTTGACGGGCAAGCATAAGCACGTGTGACCGTCGAAGCTCGCCGAATTGCTTGCGGAACAGGTCACAAGCTTCCCCGAAGTAGTACGGGTAAGCGAGCAGGCAAGCCTTGATTTCGCTACGCCTTGCACCCTCAGCGCTGGAACCCTTCCAGCTTGCATCCTTGGTGACTGCATCCTGTACCGCTTTGATTTCGACGTCGGTCATATCATCGCCGCCATACGTTGTAGTGCAAGCGTTGACCAAACCCATAACCATTTCGGACATGGTGATTGCAACCTGACTATCCAGCTTGCGAATGGAACTAACAACTGTCTTGATACTCATGTCGTATACCTCATAGTTTACAACCGTTGTAACCTAGTGCGAGCCAACCCCGCACCCTTACTATACGTGCACGTGGAAGGGTGAAGGGTCGTCGGGGGGTGGGGTACCAGACCAGAGGGGGTGCCGGGCCGTCAGGTGTATTAGGTAGTTCACATACAAGATCACTGAAATTACCAGTGGGCCTATGCGCCCCACACCCCAACAGGTTCACTACATGCGTCCCAAGCTCCCCACATCCTTTCTTAACGTGTGTCACTAAACAAGGAAATCCGCCAACACGATTACCTAAAAACCCCACAACACGATAGCCGAAAAAATTCGCTTGACATGAAATCCCCAGTGGGCTATAAAGTCCCACAACAAGGAGAAACGAAATGCCCAAGCCAACACCGAACCACGCACCCGCCATGCTCGCAGTAGCCGCCGAGCTTGATTACCAACACGAGATGTGGGGCGAACGCAAACCCGACTCATATTCAGGCGGCGTGGCATTCGATCGCAGCCTTGATGAATACACCCTTTATATTCGCCGGTACGCCGAGCGCATGGCCGCAGGGAATTGCGTGACGGCAGAGGACTTCAAAGAGAAGGTTCACCTAGCCCGCAAAATCGCCGCGCTTTCGGTAGCCTGTCTCGCCGAGCACGGTTGCTTGACACGTGCGGATGAAATAGCGGAGGCGGTGGCATGAATGTGGTCAACGCAGCAGCGAATACCCTCACCTTTATAGGCGCAGATGTTGTTGCCCGACGAGCCGAAGGGGGCCATAGGATCGAGCACGCGAAGTGGATGCTGCAAGGGATATCGAGGGGTTACATCCAGCACGAGAAAGCGCATCGCTGGCTTGGGTACGCACAGGGGCTTTTGGTGATGATGAGCGTCGCATCGTTGCACGATATGAAAGAAGCGAATAAACACGCATGAGCACCCACGAGAATCACAACAACCCAAACTTCGATCCGCACACGCACGGGCGCAGCAAACCTGCCAATAAATCGTTCGCACGCGTATGTGCAGCAGTCGCGCTCACTGCCCCGGACCCTCTATACGTGCGCCCCAAACCCCCGGAGGAAGTCGCGCCGAGACTAAACGGGTCGCACAGTTGGCGAGCACGTTGGAAGGTGATGGTCAGTGGTGGGCAACCATGAGAAAGCGAATCGTGAAACCGGCACCCCGGAAACCCAACAGCTTCACCGCGTATAAACTGCGACAGGCTGTAAGGAAGGCAATCGCCAAGGTGCGTGAAAAGAAACGCGTCGAACCTGCGGTGCGCGAGATGTCGGACTTCGAACATAAACTGGTTTCCCTGCTTGATCGCATCGAGGTCGAACAGGACCCAACTCTTGCTTCGCTACGCTTCGCGCTGGCAGAGGAGCAGGGGTACACTGTTGTCGTTACTAGTGAACGTACGTCGGGAGAGATGAATTGAAAGCCGTATATCTTGAGTGGTACGACTCCTCCAGTTTTAGAGCCGGGGACAGCGGTGGAGTATGGAAAAGCCGCGCCGACGTATCGCAAGCAGGTGAGCCATGCCGCTGTACGACGATCGGGTTCATCCTTGCCGAAGACGAGCAATCGATCACTATCGGGGGGAGCTACACGGGCGGCTGCGTGTCGGGGGATATGAACATACCCAAGAGCGCGATCACAAAGCGCCGTGTCGTACGGTGGAAGAAATGAACGCCGTCAATTACATGGTCCGCTACTACCCACTCGTGGATGTCATGGGGTACCCGTGGGTTTACTATGACCGGTACGAAACCTTCCTACCAAAGAAGTGTCCCCGCGATGAGATGGGCCATCAGCGCACCGGCCCGATGGACTGCACGCGGTTCGACCGACTGCTCGAAGACATTCGCGAGCACGGGAAAGAGAATCCGTTCATCATTGAGTACTACTGCAAGGACCTTCCAAACGCGAAGGGGTTAAGGGACGCGCCTGTCCTTGCAATTCGCACTGGCAATAACTGCGCCGAGGCGATGAAGCAACTCGGGCTGACGAATGCGAAGGCATTATTCGTCGTCCCCAAATCCCAGATTACCAATCTCCCCACGAGCCCGCATTTTGACATTCCGATCGATGGAAACCTCGAACGCGAAATTAACGCGCTGTGGAGAGAGTTACCTCGCGGTAACGAAGACCCTATCGGTGAGAAAGCCGCGTGGCGAGATTCCGAATTACTAACCGACCTGATCAGGTCAACCAAGGAGAAGTGAAGTGACTATTGTATTGAAGATCGAAAACACGAACGGGCCGGGCGGTGACAAAGCTGCTGTGGTTCGCTCATATGATCGTAACGAGTACCACAACATCGTTATTCTCGAAGCAGGCGAATCCTGCGAGGTCGACGTGTTTGAAAACCGTATGATCCAGATCGATGAAGTGGACTCCGAGATCGTTCCCGAGCCGGTTGTTGAACCTGACAATTCAGGTGACGGTTCTGAGGATGACGGCGCACCGAAAACCGCGACGGCAGGTGGGGATGACTCGAACATCGCAAACCCGGATTCCGAAGACCCCGGCGTTAAAGATGACGGTTCCGGTGACGGTTCTGAGGATGATGGCGGTGCAGGACCCGATCCGATTGACCATTCGGTTGACAATCCTGACGCACTGGAGGGTGATGATGTCACCGACGAAACGAAGTCTGGTCTTGCGAAGCTGTTCTCGTGAGTAAGATTTCCATAGGTGAAGTACGCCAACGCGGGTTGTTTGTGGAGCGAGTTATCCACGACCTGACCCGCGTTGGTCACCCTAAAACTGCCAGCATCTTTGCCATGAGCAACGGTTCACTCGTTGTGCCTGAGAATGATGTATACCCGGTAGTGCTTCGTGACAACCTCAACTCGGCGATGAGCTTCGTCGAACAGATCATTCCAGACGAATGAGTGCACGGGACTTAACTGCGTGGCCTGCGCCGCACGACCCGGAACACCTGTTCACGAAGGCGTTGCTGATATACGGGCCGCTACCAGAAAAAGGGTGGAGGATGACGCGAGATTGTGAGGGGAAAGTGTTTTCTGTGTACCCCCGTACTAGAATCACCCGTGTGTTCGCAAATGAGGTTACAGGGATGTTCGTGGAGGAAGTGAAGAAGCGATACGCACTCCGTAAATGGACCCCGTACCACAAGCAGCGTGTCGGACAGAGTTGGAAGAATCTATTTTTGAAATGGGTTTGGGAGAAGATCGATGAAGCATGACAAGTTTATAATCGCGGCGAACGTCCTCCTTCTGGTGGTGGTTGCTGTACTTCTATTAAGCTGCCAACCCTACATGACTTATCACGAATTGGAAGAAGCTGCACAGACTGATCCGAAAGCAGCAAAGCGGCTTGAAAGATTCACAAAGCACGCAGAAGATGCTGACGAGTTTATCTCTATGGTGAGCTACTGTGCTGATGGAAGCCGGTGCCAAATGAGGTGTGAATGGTATGGAGCTTCCCCTTCCAGCAAGAACAGTTCCATGCATCCTGAGCGAACAGAGTTTGAGAACCTCGACGAAAAGGTGCGTTGGTATCGACGCGTGCGGCACAGTTGCAGGTTCATTTCAGTGGATCACTGGTGAGTGATAATATATCAATCACTGGCTACCCGGATACGAAGCCCGAGATGATCCAGCAGTACTGTGCATGTATCGTGTTTATGGCGTGCTGGTTCGAGCAACAAAACGGTGCGAATGGGAAAGACACCGAGCAACAGTTCGACGAATTTAAGGGTCACGTTTGTGACAAAATGAAAAGCGAGTGCGAAGGCACCGCATAAGGAGACGGAAGATGGCACAGCAAGGTATAGATGTAGAAGATTACGTAGAAGGGCAAGAGCCTGATCTACAGGACCCGACCGTAGCGACCGAAGAAGTCGACCGGGATTTCATGGACAAGTTGGCGAAGACCATCACGATGTTCGAGGAAGTATTGAATGCAGGTCAAGCCGAATTGAGTCTCGGCGACTTACACCAATTCATAGACGCCCGTGGTAGCGCACTCGATGCGTTGGATGATGTCCAACTGAATGAGTGGCTGGATCATATGCGCCAGTCTTCTCGTTGCCCTTACCGGAGGTTCCCTGTCAGTGGCTAAGAAGTCTGTCACCCAATTGTTGCGTGCGTTGACCTATCGAGATATGGTTGACTTCTCCGAGATCGTTGCACAAGAGCTAAACAACGCCGGGCATCCCGAGATCGAGGCGAGTACGATTGCCGATGTGTTCGTCGCGCTCCCTGCACATAACGAGCAGACCGACGAGACGAATCAGATATTGCAGTCCATGTTCAGACGTAAGCGAGTTTTTTCAATACAGCCTTTGAAAGAGGGCGTGTTCAAAATCTCATGCGCGAGCTTCGAGGGTGCGGTTGTATTTGAGAAGGACATCCGTGAGGGAGTATCACAACTACTAGACACACTAACTGTGCTGAAGGCACTGGAGTAAACATGAGCACCAAAGCGCGAAACAAACGCATCCACGTCATACTGGTCCCGAGACAGTATACGAAGATGCAAAAGCTGTCTGAGAAGACCGGCTACTCGATCTCGGAGCTAATGCGCCGAGCGGTGGACCTGTACCTCAATACAACGGAAAAGAAAGATGGCTAAGTATCGCGCTGTTCTTCTTGTGCCGTCTATCGTTGAGTTCGAGTGCAACGGCACTCAGGACGATGCGTCTAAGCAAGCGAAAGAAATTGCAGACGGCATGGGAAAAGCCAAGTCCTTGCACCCCAAGCAGATTGATACCGTTAATGCTATTTACGGGCCAAAGGTATTGGAGGTCATTGTGACTGAAGGTGCACCCGCACCCCCGGTGAAGTTAGTGGCATAAAAAAGCCCCGGCGAACCGGGGCAGGAGAGGACAGACGACGACCATGAAAAGCAAGGACTCAAAGATAAACCCTATGACGGGCGTTGTAAAGCCTGAAGTGCTGTCAGAGTCACTACGATCGTTGCGAGACGGAGAACACGACGCGAGGTCCTACGTGACAGGTGCACTGAAGTATTTAACTGCGCACCCCCCAAATCCCTACATTGTTCCGCTACTTAGACACGCATTGGAGAAATTCGCATGAAGTTATGGTGCTTCAACGACAAGCAATCGAAATGGGGTAGGATGCTGTTTCTCGCTGCCCGCCAACGCGGAATTGACGCCGAGCTTTTCGGCCACCCGCGCCAAGTCACTGGGCCGGGGTACATGTTCTACCGGATGGAGCAGGGTAACGATGGTACCCAGCGACGCCATGCACTTACGGTCCTCGACAAGCCCGGCATCATCGGCGTACAGAGCCGGTCGGATATTCGGGAGTACGAAGACAAGGTGCGGCAAATTGATACGTACCGTAGGTGGATGCCAGAGACTCGGCTCGTGTTCCAACAGAAGGATTCTGCATTGGCGGCGGATGCACTCGGCTTCCCATTCATATCGAAATCACGCAGCGGTTCCGCCAGCGGTTCCGTGCGCGTGATACCAGACATGAAGTCTGCATTGGTAGAGGCGGATGCAGTTTTCGGAGATGGCTTGGTAACTAGCCGCGAGGTCCAGAAGGACTACCTCCTTTGGCAGAAGTTTTTTCGTAACGAGCATGTGTATCGCGTCGTGCGCATTGGCAACTGGTACTGGATGTTGCGCGTCTTCAATCGCCCCAATTCACCCCTTGCATCTGGTTCCGGTAGATTCGAGCCGGTGATACCTGATACGTATGTGAAAAGGGAGGTACTGAGTACGGCGGTGAAGTTTTTCGATGCTGCTCGTACGAAGTGGTGTGGCATTGATTTGCTGTACGACGGCAGTGAATGGAAAGTACTTGAGACGACGCTCGCTTGGGACTTGCATTCACGTGGAGCGAATGTAGACTGTCCGGTGTTCGATCGCAACGGCGTGTTACCGACAGCAGGTTGGACTGGCGCTCACCAATTTGAGATACTACTAAGAGAAATCGAACGAGGAGTTTTCGATGGGACGTAGAATGCTTGAGTCGGCAGATGACCGGCTAGAAATTATCCGTGACATCACACAGGTCACGCCCTATTACAACAACCCGCACATGTTGCGGCTGCATCTTGAGAACTGGGCCGAATATCCTTTAGAAGTGTGGGAACATTTCAAGGTTATTATCGTTGACGACGGCTCCAAGTCGTACACCGCCCAAAGCATACTCACCGATGCCCACCCACGACTGAAAGCGCGTATACGTTTGTTCCGTGTGTTGGAAGACATCCCATGGAACCAGCACGGCGCTCGCAACCTCGGTGCGAAGATGGCTGACGACGGTTGGCTTTGGGTAGCCGACATGGATCGCATCGTTCTGTACCCACACATGCGTATGGCAATGGCTGCAAGACTGCTCCCCAAGCCGTACGTTTCGCGTGGCATGGACCGCCGCAAGTATTTATCAAAGGTTGATCCACCGAAGATGACCAACCAATTTTTTATACCTAAACAGGTATATTGGGAAGCTGGTGGATACGACGAATGGTATAGTGGTACGTACGGTGGAGACTTCGAGTTTCTTGAAGCGATGGAAGCCGTCTCCGGGCCGATGACGTACATGCCCGGCGTGTACCATTTTCGGTACAGCCGTCACGTAGTTGAGGATGCAACAACTGACCTCGACCGCGATGCATACTGGAAGCCTCACGTGCAAAAAGCGCGAGAGAAAAAAGCTGCCGGTGGGCAGATGATGGTTAAGCCAATTAACTTCCAATGGGAGGAAGTACAGTTATGAAACATTTTTACCGGGACATTCAGGGGTGGTCTTCGTTCGTTTTCTTGTATGGCGAGGAAGTTGCTAAGGCCGACGATGGTGCAATTTTTGTCGAGGTAGGTGCATGGAAAGGTAAGTCAACCGCGTTCATGGCCGTTGAAATTATCAACAGTGGTAAGGACATCGAGTTCCATACCTTTGACACTTTCAAAGGCTCTGATGAGAAGTTGCATCACGCCGATGTAGCGATTCAGCAGGGTACTCTGGAGGAAGATTTTCGTCGCAACATTCGTGACGTTGCAAGATACGTGAACGTGCACGTCGGTGACTCATCGAAATGTGCAGCCCAGTTTAAGAACAACTCCATCGATTTCATCTTCCTCGACGGTGATCACACCGAGGAAGGGGTGACGGCTGATTTAGAGGCATGGTGGCCGAAGTTGAAGCCCGGTTGTCGCATGGGTGGTGATGACATTCGATGGAAATCTGTCCTCCGCGCAGTTGAGAAGTTCTTTGCCTGCACGCCGCACATGACGGCAAACGGGAAACACTGGTGGATGGTAAAGACGTAATGCTGCGAGTAATCTGCTGGAAGTGGAAACCCCAAAACCCTGAATTTAGGAGTACCTTCAATGCACAGGCTGTTAACACGCTTCGCAATATGGTGGAGCGACACTATCACCGCGATTTCGAGTTGGTTTGTTTTACCGACGATCCTGCTGGCATTGATCCTCGGATTCGTACTATCCCCGTTTGGGATACTTATGCGAATCTTACTTCTCCCCTTGGTGATAGCTACCCTTCTTGTTACCGCCGTTTGCTTGCTTTCCGCAGTGATATGCAAGAAATTGTGGGAGGGCGCTTTGTCTCTATGGACTTGGATTGTGTCATTACGGGCGACATAACCCCGCTCTGGGATCGAACCGAGGACTTCATCATCTGGCACGCCGAAACGCGGAACACTCCGTACAACGGATCGATGTGGATGATGGACCCCGGCGCACGCGAGATCGTGTACGACTTGTTCGATCCGCTGACCTCTCCGCTCCTGACTCGTGAGTTGGATTTATGCGGTTCGGACCAAGCATGGATCGCACATATCCTCGGTCCCGATGAAGCGACGTGGGATAAGGACGATGGCATATATGTTTGGCGTACACATTTGAGGAATCGATTGTGGCAGCTTCCGATGGATGCGCGTATTGTGTTCTTCCAAGGCAAGGAAGACCCATGGGATCAGTCGGCCATTGACAAGGCTCCATGGATTCTGGAGCACCATAAATGAGTGAGATCAACGAACACACATTGGACTTTGTAACTCCACCGACGATTGGCAAGTTCATGCTTGACGATTCGTTCGTACGTCTCATTATGGGACCAGTCGGAAGTGGCAAGTCTGCTGGATGCTTCATGGAGTTATTACGGAGAGCGCGTCTACAAGAGCCGGATAGGAAAGGTGTGCGCCGCACGCGCATGGCGATCGTCCGAAACACTTTGCAACAGCTACGCCAAACCTGTATGGCCGACATTGATATGTGGCTGAACCCCATCGCTCATTACCGAACTACCGACGCAACTATACAAGTGCGGTTTCCCCTCGGAGATGGTACGCGTGTTGAGAGTGACTGGATGCTCATCCCCCTTGATACCAAGGCCGACCAACAGCGACTCCTGTCGCTCAACTTGACCGGCGCATGGGTGTCTGAGTTTCGTGAGATTGACCTTAGTCTTATCTCTGCCCTCTCTGGACGTCTTGGGCGCTTCCCCTCGAAGGCGGTTGCACATCCGACATGGTTCGGTATCGTCGCCGAGACAAACCCACCTGATGAAGACTCAGAGTGGTACACGGCACTTGAAATCGATAGGCCACCCAACTGGGCGTTTTACAAGCAGCCCGGTGGTATGTCAAAGGAAGCGGAGAATGTCGAGAATCTGCCGGATGATTACTACCCGAATTTGCTCGCGAATAACAACTCTGATTGGTCGGATATTCATGTACATGCGCAGTACGGAAAGTCCCTTGGTGGTCAGGCTGTTTTCCGTGCGTCGTTTATACCGGATTTCCATATTGTCGATCACGAGGAGCTTCTACTCGTCGATGACCTACCGATAATGATCGGGCAGGACTTTGGTCGAACCCCGGCATCGTTGATCGGACAGATCGATAACAGGGGGCGACTCGTTGTGCATGACGAACTAACGTCCGAAGACATGGGTATTGAGCAGTTTATTACAAAGCTGCTTCGCCCGTTGTTAGCGTCAGAAAAGTATTTAGGTCGTCGTATCTTTATGGTGGGCGATCCGAAAGGCCGGGACAAGTCACAGGTGAATGAGGATTCCCCATTCGATGTTTTAACGCGATTAGGGTTCGATGTGCACGCCGCCCCAACGAACTACATTGACCCGCGTTTGCGTGCAGTCGAGCAACTTCTCCTGCACCAAGTTGACGGTGGCCCGATGCTCATCATAAGCGACGAATGCACTGTAACGAACACTGCGATGAAGTATTGGTATCGATACCGGAGAAAGCAGACCGGTGTGTTGGAAGACAAGCCAGAGAAAACGCACCCATGGTCAGACGTCGCTGACTGTTTGCAGTACATGGCGTTGTCGACCAACGCGAACTATCTGGGTGTGATCATGGCCCTTATGAACCCCAGACCGAAACGGCAAGTGCCGAACAAAGTAGGCTGGACTTAGGGCTTGTGTTCGATCACTTCACCCTCGATCCGAACGCCCTCACCCGTGTTGATATGGATAGCGACGTTGAACCCACCACCTTGGTTTCCACCACCTTCCTGTTGCCGCTGAGTGCGACCGGCTAATACGGTAAGTTGCTTCACAGTATCTAAGATAGATTGGGTGCTCGCATCTGTACGGGACATTATCTTATGGAGGATTGGGAGGCTTTCTTCAAGGAGAATCTCAGCCTTCTTTGTGATTCGCTTCCCTGCGTTGGCATCCCCTGAAAACGCAAGCGTTGCTTCCTGCATCATGGACACAAATGTGGGGTTGACTTTTAGGCGTTCCCATTGAGGAGCCGTGATGTCATACCGTTCACAGGCCGATTTCGCATCACACAGCCCTGCTGCTATTTCCATACATATGAGGGGGGAAAGGTGTTTGAGGTCCAGAATGGTATCCTCTGGGACTATATCTGTCGTCATTTTTTTGATACTCTTGGTTGACACAGACGCAGGATAGCAGCAAAATCCCTATCATGGCTACAGGTAATCAATTTGGCATTCCCGAGCAACCCCAGTCTCCCGGCATAAACATGCAGGGGAAAGGCTTGCTACGCGTTATCACCAACTCTGAATTGCAGGCCCAAGAAGACGCAGATGTCGAAGCCGAGCGTCAAATTGCGGAACTGGAACAGCAGGGAGTCGAACATGCGTTGGCTTCCTATGTCCGTAGTTGTATGTCAGACATGCGTAATTTCCGTAACTCGCAGGGTATTTCCGAGCGCCTGCTCGCCGCCCTCCGCACTTATAAAGGGGAGTACGACCAGACTACATTGAAGGCCATCCAAGAGTTTGGAGGCAGTGAGGTCTATGCCAGAGTGACATCCACAAAATGTCGCGCCGCCACTGCGCTCCTTCGTGACGTTTATCTCGGTGCCGATCGTCCATGGGACATCGAACCGACCCCACACCCCACCATCCCCAAAGAAGTTGATCAGGATATTCAGTCGCTTGTCAATGTTGAAGTCGGTACGATGATGCAGGCGAATGTTCCCGTCGACCCACAGGCTATTGCGGATCGTGTTTCGGTGCTTCGCAAGCAGGCCGAACGCGCTTCCAAGAAGGTGGCTGTCGAGGAAGCGGATCGAGCGGGGGAGCGTCTTGATGACATGCTCACAGAAGGTGGTTTTTACGAAGCCTTTGCTGAGTTCCTGATTGATCTTCCAATTTTTCCGTACGCTGTAATTAAAGGGCCAGTTGTGCGCCGCAAGGAGCAGACTAAGTGGGTGGACGGCCAACCGCAGCGTGTGAGCGAGCCCAAGATGTTTTGGAATCGTGTTTCCCCATTCGACCTGTATTGGTCGCCCGGTGCCTCTCACGTGAAACAAGCCGATTTTGTCGAGCGAATTCAATTATCCAGAGCGGAGCTTTCTCAGTGCAAAGGATTACCGGGCTATAACAACGACGCACTCGATGCAGTGCTTGATGCTTCGTACTCAGAGGGTTTCCATGAGTGGTGGGACACCATTGACACTGAACGCAAGCAGATGGAGGACCGGGAACGGTGGACCAGAAGCTCAAGCAATCTGATCGACACGGCAGAGTTTACCGGATATGTATCGGGTAAAATCCTACGTGAATGGGGTAAGACAGAGCAGGAAGTTCCCGACGCACTGCAAGAGTATTTCGTCACAGCGTGGTTGGTCGATCGCTGGGTCATCAAGGTTCAGTTGAACCCGACCACGAACAATCGACCGCCCTACTATATTTCCAGCTTTGAGAAAATTCCCGGCGCGATGATCGGTGATGGATTGCCAGATTTACTCGAAGACGTCCAAGCAATATGTAATGCTTCTGTCCGTGCGTTGGTGAATAACGCCAGCATTGCATCGGGTCCACAAGTTGTTATTAACGACAAGGTACTCGATCCCACTGAGAACGATAACCTGTATCCATGGAAGCGGTGGCATGTGAATTATGATCCGTCGCTCGCTGCCTCTGGTAACAAACCAATTGAGTTTTTCCAGCCGAAGATGAACGCCCCAGAGTTGCTTGGTATCTACGAGAAGTGGAATACGATGGGCGACGAGATTTCTGCGATTCCCCGCTACATGACTGGCAACGAGAAGGTCGGTGGTGCGGGACGAACTGCGTCTGGTTTGGCTATGCTTATGGGCAACGCCAGCAAGACACTCCAGAACGTCGCTGCCTCTGTTGACCGTGATGTCATCGAGCCGCTTTTGTATGAGCTTTTTGATATGGTGATGCACACCCAACCGGGTGTTTTCAAGGGCGATGAACTCATCGTCGTGAAGGGCGTCAACCATGCTGTCAAGCGCGAACAGGATCGGATGCGACAACTTGAATTCCTGCAACTCACAGCGAACCCGATTGATCAAGCGATCATGGGACCAGTTGGCCGAGCGAACATCCTGCGCAGTGTCGCCGATAACCTCGGCTTGGAGCACGAGCGCACTATCCCGGATGATGAGGAGCTTCGTGCGCAGATTGAGCAGCAACAGCAGGCTGCGCAAATGCAAGCTGCTGCCGCGAATCGCGGTGGCGGTGGCAATGATCCACAAAATACACCCGGCCCCAAGAATGAGCGGGCTGGGCCTGAAGCAGCCAGAGAGGAAGTGGAGGGAGACTTCACAGGCCCTACTGGTAGGCCCGGAATGAGGGCGGGAGGCTAGCATGGTTTGCAAAGTCCATAAGTACGCCGATGGTGGCAAAGTTGTGAAGCGCGAGACGAATCTCAAGCCGCACGTTCCGCCAAGGCGTAAGTCGCCGATTCTTGAGAAAGCTGGTGATCCCGGTGGCCCCCATACCCCCGGTGCCAAAGCGAAACGAAAGAAGGCGAAGGGGAAGAAGATGGCTGACGGTGGTAAGGTCGGTAGGAAGTCCTCGAAGAAGAAGCCTAAGCCGAGTATGCTCGGAACTGGCATGGCTGCTAAGGCTGGGGAGGCACTTCGGGACACACGTGCTAAACAAATGAAAGACCTTGGCATTTGATATTCATGCTGATACTATCAGCACCGTACGCAACGCATCTATGGAGATGAGGAAATGAAAAATTCAACGCACAGCGGTAAAGGCAAGGGGTGGGGCAGTCTCACCAAGCAGCCGAAAGCCGAAACTTTGGTTGGTCCTAGCTCTGGCGAAGGCCATAGCGGTTCGCCGTCGAGCAAGTTTATCGGCGCAACGAAAGGCAACACTGATCTCCCCTGCAATCGCACCAGTGGTGTGAAACAGGGCGGCTACGCAGGTTCCTAACGTGAAGGCACCAAAGCCAAAACAAAAGAGCCTGACTAGACGTCGGCTGGCGAAGATTGACGGAGTAAAGGACGTGAAAATCGGACGTGCCTCTGTCGAAGCTCGCGAGCAGGGCAACGCGCACGTCACGGGTCAAGGGGTTGACCGTGACGATTCTGGAATGAGTGATGTGGAGGAACGTCAGAAACGCCATGGCTTCCTATATTGAAACCCACTCCTGAAGTAGTCCAATCCCTCGTGAACCTCAGAGTCTCCCCGGACTTTGAGGTTATTGTGCAGTTCCTCCGTGCCGAGCGTGAAGAAGCTCGCGACAACTGCGAAACCATCCCCGATGGCGTAAAGCTCTGGCGCGAGCAAGGCCGTGCAGGATTCCTAAAAGATTTCCTCGAACTGGACGAGAAATCAGCAGCAACCCTCCAGAAATTCAAATCCAACTTATAACAAGGTGAATACACATGGCTAACGAACATCACGAAAATGTGCTCCCGCCCGCGATACAAGCGCAAGTGGACGCAGCAGACAAAATCATTGCCGACATGAATCTGGACCCGAACGCTCCACCGGCTCCTGATCCCGCACCGGCACCAGCCCCAGCCCCAGCCCCAGCCCCGGCACCTGCACCTGCACCTGCACCGGCACCGGCACCGGCACCGGCACCGGCACCTGCCCCGGCACCAGCACCAGCACCGGCACCTGCACCGGACCCAAATGACCGGAAAGACTGGAAGCAGATGTACAGTGTCCTGAAG
>Ga0209976_10001093_pt1 | contig 16298 bp, 3 predicted proteins | sample SumtaG_FD_182806 | JGI IMG/M metagenome (GOLD analysis project Ga0209976, IMG submission 182806) | Deep subsurface microbial communities from Indian Ocean to uncover new lineages of life (NeLLi) - Sumatra_00157 metaG (SPAdes) (version 2) | ecosystem: Environmental > Aquatic > Marine > Oceanic >...
TCGGGCCATTTCAGACAAAGGAACATGAACTGCCATCTGGTCTCCATCAAAGTCAGCATTAAAGGCCTTACAAACCATTGGATGAATTCTAATTGCTTCCCCTTCAATTAGTGTTGGATAAAATGCCTGAATTCCTAATCTGTGAAGAGTTGGTGCTCGGTTTAAAAGAATTGGTTTATCTTTTACTTCTTCTTCCAAACAAGACCAAACTTCATCAGTTTCTTCATCAATTAAGCGAGAGGCTCCTCTAACATTATAAGCAAGTTCTTTTTGCAGTAATTTTTTAATAACAAAAGGCTTAAAAAGCTCTAAAGCCATTTTCTTTGGCAATCCAACTTGATGAATCTTCAAATCAGGTCCTACAACTATTACTGACCTGCCTGAATAATCAACTCTTTTTCCCAGCAGGTTCTGTCTGAATCTTCCCTGTTTTCCTTTTAAAATATCAGCTAAGGATTTTAATAGTCTTCTTCCGCCAGTTGTTGCTTTTGTGGTTGTTCCACGTCGCATTCCATTATCAATCAAGGAATCAACTGCTTCTTGCAGCATTCTTTTTTCATTTCTAACAATTACTTCTGGAGCACCAATTTCCAGCAAGTATTTTAATCTATTGTTTCTATTGATTACACGCCTGTATAAATCATTCAAATCAGAAGAAGCATATCTTCCTCCGTCAAGCTGTACCATTGGACGAAGGTCTGGAGGTAAAACTGGCAGAACTGTTAAAAACATCCATTCAGGTCGAATCTTCATTTTTTTCATTGCCTGAAAGGTTTTTAATTTTCTTAAAAACTTTTTTTTCTTTTGGGCGCTTACTTGTTCAAGCTCTTCTTTTAATTTTCTAACTTCTTTTGCCAAATCAATTCTTTGGCAAATCTTCTGAAGCGTTTCAGCTCCTGTTCCCGCATCAAAGACTTCTCCATATTTAAATGAAAAATCACGGTATTCTGCTTCAGATAAAACCCTTGATAGATTAATTGATGAAACCTCTTCTTTAGCCTTATTTCTGGCAGTTTTTAACTCCTGAAGCTTGGAGCTTATTGTCTTTTTTGAAATCTTTTTTGTTTTTTTCTTGGCTGTTGCTTTTGATTTTAATTTTTTCTTTTTTGAAGAATCAAGGTTTTCGCGAAGTGAGGTTTTTATTTTTTTAATTTTCGTCTTATACTCTTTCTCAATGTTTCCTAAAACCTCTTTTTTTGCACTTTCATTTACATCAGTAACAATATATGAAGCAAAATAAACCACTTTTTCCAAATCCTGCATTGGAAGACTAAGAATCATTCCTATTCTTGAAGGAATACCTTTTAAAAACCATATATGGGAAACAGGGGATGCTAATTTAATGTGGCCCATTCTTTCCCTTCTTACAGAGGATTTTGTTACTTCTACTCCGCACCTATCACAAACTATTCCTTTATAGCGAATTCTTTTGTATTTTCCGCAATAACACCGGTAATCTTTTTCCGGACCAAAAATCTTCTGACAGAACAATCCGTCTTTTTCAGCTCTTTGGGTTCGATAGTTTATTGTCTCGGGCTTAGTAACTTCACCATGGCTCCATGACAAAATCTCTTCTTCAGATGCTATTTTTATTCTAATTGCTTCTAAATTTTCAACTTTCATGATTTATTGATTTCTTTTTTTAGATTTTTCTTTTATTTCAACATTCAAACTTATTGCTCGTAGTTCATTAACTAATAAATTAAATGAAGCTGGGAGATTAGGTTCTTTTATTTTCTCTCCTTTTAATATGGATTCATAAGTAGCTGCTCTTCCTGCAACATCATCTGATTTTATAGTTAGCATTTCCTGTAAAGAATAAGCTGCACCATACCCCTCTAAAGCCCAGACTTCCATTTCTCCAAAACGCTGACCTCCAAACTGAGCTTTTCCTCCTAAGGGTTGTTGAGTAATTAAAGAATAAGGGCCAATAGATCTCATATGAATTTTGTCTTCAACCATATGAATTAATTTCATCATATAAAGATAACCAACGGTAATTCTTTTAGGAAATGCTCGTCCAGTTCTCCCGTCAAATAAAACAACTTTTCCATCTTCAGGAAGTCCTGCCTCTTTAAGCTCTTTTTTAATATCTTCTTCGTTAGCTCCAGAAAGCGCTGGAGTAACGGCGTGATAATCAAGATTCTTTGCTGCCCAACCAAGATGAGTTTCTAGCACCTGACCCAAGTTCATACGCGAAATAACTGTTAAAGGATTTATAATCATATCAATAGGCGTCCCGTCCTCCATAAACGGCATTTCTTCTACTGGCAAAACCTTAGAAATAACTCCTTTGTTCCCGTGACGACCAGCTAATTTGTCACCAGCCTGGACTTTCCTTATTTGAGCTATCTCAACCTCAATCCTTTTAATAACTCCTGGGGCAAGCTTATGCCCAAGCTCTCTTGAAAAGATTTTTACTCCTATTACTCTGCCCCTTTTCCCGTGCTCCATCCTTAAGGAGCTGTCTTTAACCTCTTTTGCTTTTTCTCCAAAAATTGCTCGAAGTAATCTTTCTTCTGAAGTCAATTCTGCTTCTCCTTTGGGAGAGATTTTTCCAACTAAAATATCGTTTGGCCCTACTTCAGCACCAATTCTAACAATTCCTTCCTCATCTAAATCTTTTAATTTTTCCTCTGAAACATTGGGGATGTCACCAGTTGTAACTTCTGGCCCCAGCTTGGTTTCCCTGACGTCAGAGATAAAACTGTCAATATAAATAGAAGTATAAACATCATCTTTTACCAATCTTTCTGAAATAAGTATTGCATCTTCAAAGTTTCCTCCACGCCAAGGCAAAAAAGCAATTAAAACATTCTGGCCCAAAGATAAATGCCCCTTTGAAATACTTCCACCATCAGTTAAAATCTGGTCTTTTTTAACTTTTTCTCCTTTTTTAACAATTGGCTTTTGATGAAAACATGTGTACTGATTTGTTCTAATAAAGGTTTTTAATTGATAATTCTTGCTGCCTATTTTAATATGCTGGGCATCAACCTCCTTAACTATACCATCTGTTTCGCTGAGAATAACTTGTCCAGAGTCCTTAGCCACCCTTTCCTCTACTCCAGTCATAACCAATGGAGGTTTCGGAGAAATCAAAGGAACTGATTGTCTTTGCATGTTTGAACCCATTAAAGACCGGTTGGCATCATCGTTCTGCAAAAATGGAATTAAGGAAGTGGCAATAGAAATTGATTGCTGAGGAGAAACGTCAATAAAATCAACTTTATTTTTATCAATTATATCTGGAGATCCTTTTACCCTTGCTTCAACTTTCTGAGGTATAATGTTTCCTTTTTCGTCTACGGCTATGGCTCCTGAGGCAATATTGTATTTTTCTTCTTCATATGCAGAAAGATACTGGGCTTTTGAGGTTACTCTTCCTTTTTTTACTTTAAGATATGGTGTTTCCAAAAAACCATAGGAATTAATTCTGGCATAAGAGGCAAGATGACCAACCAAACCAATATTTGGTCCTTCCGGAGTTTGAATGGGACAAATTCTTCCATAATGTGATGGCTGAACATCTCTTACTTCAAATCCAGCTCTTTCTCTTGTTAATCCTCCTGGCCCTGTTGCTGTTAATCTTCTCTTATGTTCCAGTTCAGCTAAGGGATTCTCATTATCCATAAACTGACACATCTGACTGGAAGTAAAGAATTCTTTTACAATAGCCATAACAGGCCTGGGATTAATAAGCTGAACCGGAGCTAAAGTAGCAGTATCTAAAGTAGACATTCTATCTTTTACAGTTCTTTCCATTCTCATCAGTCCCAATCTCAATCTGTTAATAAGCAATTCTGCAAAAGGTCTAACTCTTCTGTTTCCTAAATGATCAATTTGATCAGGATTTGCTTCTGGATCGTTGTTTAAACGAATAATCTCTCTTAAAACTATTAAAACATCTTCTGGTTTTAAAACTCTATCTTCAATCTCTATTTTTTCATCTAAGCTTTTTTTCTTTGTTTTTGTAACTGATTTCTGTTTTAATTCAGATAATCTTTGCCACATACGCCATCTTCCAACCTTTGACAAGTCATACCTTTCAAAATTGAAAAACATGTTCTCTATTAATTCTTTAGCAGTATCAGGAGTACCCAAATCACCAGGCCTTAGTCTTTGATAAACTTCAACCAAAGCCTCTGTCTGATTGTGAGAAGCATCTTTTTTAAAAGTTTCTTCTATATAATCCTTTTCTCCTTTATTAACATCCTGAAACTTTTGTTTGATATCTTTATCATCAGTAAAACCAAAAGCTCTAAGCAGCGTTGTTGCAGCTACTTTTCTACGCCTGTCAATCTTTACCCCTATTGAGCCTGATAATTCTGTTTCAAATTCCAGCCAGGCGCCCCTATTAGGAATAATTTTTGCTCCAAAATAGTTTTTACCGCCTATTCTTCTGGCAGTAAAAAAAGCTCCTGGTGAACGGATTAATTGAGAAATAGCCACTCTTTCTACTCCATTTACAACAAAAGTTCCTCTTTCTGTTGGAAGAGGTATATCACATAAGTAAATTTCCTGTTCTTTAGTTTCTTTGGTCTTTAAATTAACCAACCTTGTCCTTACCCTTAAAGAAGCTTCATAAGAATCATTGTTCTTTTTTGCTTCAATATATGACTTGTATTTTGGCTCATCTAACTTATAATCCAAAAACCAGAGCTCCAGCTCTTTTTTTGTATGATCCTTAATGGGAGAAATTTCCTCAAACAAAGATTTTAGGTCTTTTTCCCAGAAAAACTTCCAGCTTTCCTTTGTTAGACCTAATAAATAAGGTAAAGGTAAAAATGTTTTTGATTTGGCAAAGTTTTTTGTTTTCAGGCCTGCCATATTAAATGTAAAATGCTCCAAACAGCCAAAAAAAACCCTGTTTCGTTATAGGATAAACGTTTTTATCTAAATTTTCCAGCCGAAGGGAAGCAAATTGAAATTATATATAAAAGATTAATAACAATATACAAAATATAGTCCAAGGACTGTGAGTGTAATTTTAGCCAATTTCTAAAAAAATGTCAACCTTCACACCACAGAAAACGTGGCTTGTACAATCTTTAAACTATTCTCTCTTTAATTCTTCTAACTTCTGAACGATATCTTGATTAGTAGGATTTAATTCCAAAACTCTTTCAAAGGTAGAAATTGCTTTTTCTTTTTCTCCTTTAGCTGCGTAAGCTACTCCAAGAGAATAAAGACTATTGGAGTGATTTGGCACTATGCTAATTACTCCTTCAAATTGAATAATTGCTTTATCTGATTCGCCGTTGTTAAAATAGAGTCTGCCTAAATGAAACTGTACGTCAACATTAAATGGATAAGCTCTAGCTAGGTCCTCCATTCGTTTAATAGCTGTGTCTAAGCTTCCATCTCTTTCGTATAATAAAACTTCCTGAATCAAAGCATCTACATAATCTGGTTTTAACTCTCTAGCCCTAGTAAAACTTTGTTCTGCTTTTTCAGTATCATCCAAAGCTAAATACAATTTACCAACCTCTGTGTGAAGAATTGGATTTTTTTCTTCTAATTCAATTGCTTTTTCAAAAGAATCAACCGCCCAGTCAGTAGCACCATCAACAAATCTCTGTATGTCTCTGTAAATCATTCCTAAAGATTCCCAAACAGCAACAGTATTAGGAGAAAGCTCACTTGCTTTTTTCCCATAATCAATAGCTTTTACCATAAAGTTTTGGATTTTTATAGTGTCTTGCTGCTCTACGGGCTGATTTAATGACCCTAAAAAGGAAGCTAAATAAATCCTGGCTAAAATTGTCTGGTAAGTGGCTGATTTAGGATTTAAGCCAACAGCTTTTTCTATTAATTCTATCCTATCTTCTGCGTTAGAGATTCTTTGAGCTCTAACATAGGTAGCATCAGCCAAATAAAACCTTACAGCAGAATAATAGCCAATTGAAACAGCTAATAAGATTAGAACTAAAATTGTAGAAAAAACCAAACTTAATTCAGGAAAATTCTTAAAAGACATAATCTTAAAAGACTTAGTTGTTTGCTGCCAGGATACAATACTCAATGCTAAAATAAACCAAAACGTAAAAGCTAAAATAGTGTTTTGGTAATAAACGAACTGGGATACTGCTAAAGCAGTAAATGCCATTATGAAAGGAAAAAGTTCTTTTTTCTCACGCAAAACCCAGAAAACCAAAAAGAACATCACAATTATTAATAGATAAGAACCGAGTCCTAAAATTCCTGATGTAGCAAGAAGTTCTGAAATATAGCTCCCTGCCCTGTCAAACCTAATCTGCCACAAAGGACTGTTATTGAATTCAATGGGTTTGAATTTCGAAAAGACATAATGCCAAGTTCCAATACCTGAACCAAGGAAAGTGTTTTTAAGACTGTCTGTAACTGATGTAAAAGCAGTTTTCCAGTTAATGGCTGTATCTAAAACCTGTTCTTGCGGCAATGAAATTCCTGTCCACTGATCGAAATTGTTTACAAACAAAAATGTGATTGAAATTAAAATCAAAATCATTGGTAGCAAAAGACGGTTAATATCTTCTCTAAAAGTTCGTGTTATAAGGGCAAAAGCTAAGAATAAAGCTAAACTGATAAGTAAAACAAGCCAAGAAGCATTGAAATCAACAATTACCATTAAGGCTATAATTGCAATCAATAGTGCAAATAATGATTTCTTGCTTTTACCTTTCCGTCCTGTTAGTAATTTACCTGTTAAAAGAACCGTTATAACTGAAAGAAATATTGACAAACCCTCTAAAGACCCTGACGCTGGATTAAATGTTTTCTGTGACATGAAAAAAGGCAGTGGAATTGAAGTAGAGATTTTCTGCCAAAGTCCAAAGATTGAAAAATAAGTTATTAAAACAACAAAGAAAACTGACCATAAAAACAGATTGACAAGGGTATTGGGATTAATTAACGAATAAGAAACGACACTCGTTTGTTCCTGGTTTTCTGTTTCCTGTTCTTTGCTTCCTACATTATTAATGATCAAAAAATAAAACAATCCAAGACAAACCAAGGCAATTAATCCATTAGAAAAACGACCGTAAAAACCAAAAGCAGAAGCATTCTTGTCTACAGAGAAAAAGGCTGAGATTATTGATATCAATAAAAATACAAAAATCACAATATTTAAGATTGTTTTGCGAAAACGAATTTCTTTATCAATAAAAATCATCTTAGCCAACCAGGCAACAAAACCAATTGAAACTAAGAAGAAAATTAAATATTGTTTTGAGAATTCATAAACCTCAAAAGAAAACGGCAGTAAAAACAAAGGCACTAAAAATACCAATGAATATATGCTGAATCTTATAATTTTTTCTAAAATTTTGCTCATATTATTTTTTTATTAATTATTACTTATTTTACTTATTTTAACGAAACAAATCAACCTTTTTATTATATCATATTTGTCTTAAAAAGAAGATAGAAATTAACGTTTCTTCTTAGGACGGGCTTAGCCTGTCCTGGACTAATCTGGTCCAAATCTAATTGCTGCGCCCTGGTTCATTACGTTCTTAATTTGTTCTTCGGTCAAAGCGTAGTTGTAAATACGAACATCATCAATTTGACCATCTTGATATCTCCCTGTTCCATTTAAACTTCCAATATATACTGATTCGCTTGCGTCACGTGGACCATCAAAGTTACTGTTAGTTCCCGAACATTTTTCCACTCCATTTACATATCCTTTGATTGTCCATCCACTAGTATAAGGTCGAATCACTGCCGTTAAAAGTATCCAATTATTAGTCCAACTACTATCCCAGGAAAGAGTACAACTAGTAGAATCAGTACCATCGTGTCCATAGAATTCTACTCCTGAACTATAGTAAGCATTAATCATATACGCATATCCTCTAGAAACAACTGTTTTGGACCCGCTAGCCTCATTTGATTTAAGCCAAGCTGATAAAGTAACTTCATCTGTTATATTAAGTTCAGAAGGATTACCAATTGAAACAAAGTCATCTGTTCCGTCAAAACTTAAAGAATAATTATATTTACCGTTCCTGCCGTTGTACCAAGCCTTTGTACTATCAACATCTGCGCAAGTACCAACTCCATCTTGCGAGCCAGTTCCGCCAATTGTTATTATTCCATTATTTCCATTTCCACTTGAATCATATGTAGTTGTTGCTTGACACTCATCAAGCTTCCACCACCCAACAGGATTGCCTCGATTATAACTCCAGGCAACTTGAGCTTGAGTGCGGGCGTAGTTGTAAATCCTCATCCCATCGATAAGACCGTCAAAAAAAGAGTTGGTTTCGTTATAACCATGAGAGGTCACACAATCATAACGCACACTTCCCACACATACTTTTGCACCTGTAGATAAATCCCTATTTTCATCGGCAGAATTTTCTTCAATGGCATTCACGAATAATTTAACTTTATTTTTATCATAGCTTCCGACCACGTGATACCATTGACCTGGTGTATCTATTATATTAGAACTAACTTTTGTTTCCCAAGCACCTCCCTCGGGAGTGCCATCAGTACCTTTGTTTCCTACTTCAAAATATATTTGATTTGATTCATACCACAAAGCGTAATTGTAGTGACCCCAATTAGAGTATTTCCCCACAATACCTCCATCTCCTAAATCATTCAATTTTACCCATGTTTCAATTGTAAGCGCATCAGTAAAACTCAAACTAGTACCGCAATCAACATAATCATTGATGCCATCAAAATTCAAACAAGCCCCCTGTTTACACTCTCCGGCGGATTTCCAGATGGGACTACCGACTAGCGTCCCAGTATTCTCATTCCCACTGGTATCATTGGTGGTTGTTCCTGTTTTTTCATCAAATTTCCATTCGGCAACTGGGGAACAGGAGGCGGTGGTATCGCCGGGGGGACAATGGGAACGTTCGGAGGAATTGGAGGGGTTACCAGAGGAATCGGTGGAGAGTGCTCCAAGCACAACACTGGCTCCCCTATTATAATCAAGTTTTACTTCATCTTCGGTTAAAGCAAATGGATAAATTTTGATTTCGTCAATGAAACCGTCGAAATAATAAGAGGTCCCGGCATGCGAACCAATAATGAAACCTTGTGGACTTTGAACGTCTCCAGGATCACTTAAAGTATTGCTTTTATTCTTCTCCCCATTTATATACAACTTAAGTTGATTTGTCTGATGGTCAAAAGTCATTACCAAGTGATACCATTTGTCTGTGGTAATACTATCGCTAGTCACATACTGCCTGCCACCAGTGCTACCATATATTTCGTATCTAACTTCTCCAGATGAATTCAGCATCATGCCGTATCCATGATTTCCGCCTGTTGCACTACCATAGAACAACTCTGTATAACCAGAGAAGGAATTTGCTTTTACCCATAAAGAAAGTGTTATACTACCCGTGCCCATCTCTAAATGATCGGCACTTCCTAGACTGACATAATCCCCGCCGTCAAAGCTCAATGCTTTGTTAAATTTTCCCTCATTACTCCACGCAGGACATGTAGCTGCACCGGGGCAGGCACCTGCCAAGTTGCCGCCGTTGTTATAAATTGATGAATCATACGCCGTATCTCCATACCCTTCATCAAATTTCCAATAACCGACATACGAACCCGCAGGACTCCCCACTGCCGGATGACCAGCATTCATATCTTCAACAATTTGTTTTGCTGTCCGGGCGTAGTTGTAGATTCTAATATGATCAATTTCGCCAGTATAATAACTTCCACCAGCTCCCGTTTGACCAATAAATAAGTTAGATCCTGCATTAAGCGAGTCAACCGGATCAACATCACAATATAGAGATCCTTGATCAACAGCACCATCTATATAAATAATAATAGTGTCTGTAGAACCTTCCCACGTAAAAGCGAAGTGACGCCATTCTCCGTCATTAAGGCTGCTAATACTATCTCGGTAGCAATCATCACCTCCTGAATCTCTTATAAAGACACGACCCTCGCCCATGGGTTGCATTCGATAGTAAATATCTGTTGATCCATTGAAGCTTATAAGGTAATCGTCGTCAGTGGTCTTAGTGGTTTTAACCCAGGCCCCATATGTAAAATCTCCTGTTCCAAAATCAAATGAAGAACTGTCTGCAATTTCTATATAATCACTATTATTATCATCAAAACTCAATGCAGAACCATATTTACCTCTGGTCCAATCTGGCGTACTAAAGGTTATACTTTTATTCCCATTTCCACTAGTATCATTAGCGATTGTTCCTGTTTTTTCATCAAACTTCCATTCTGCCACTGGTCCCGGCGCCCAGTTGTAAAGATCACGGACTTCTTTGAAAGATAAAGCACGGTTATAAAATCGTACTTCATCAATAACACCATCGAAATCATCCGTAGTTCTCCCTGTAATCCCATTACCTATTCTAAAATCACCTGCTAAAGTCGTGTTTATACTTGTTGACTGGGTACTATCTTTAATACCATTGTAATAAAAAGTTAAATTTCCATTTTCTAAAACTGCAGTAATATAATACCAAACGCTTGTAGAAAAATCGCTTTTAGTTGTTACATAATTATTTGTATGCCCTACAACCATAAATTCATCTCCTGATCTAGCTATAAGGTCAAAAGCATTATCTTGTGTCCAAACACCATAGCTAAATATTCTTCCATTATCAAAACTATTTACTTTCACCCAAGCTGTAATTGTTCTGTCTGCTGTTCCGTTAGGGATATTGCTATCGTCAGACATTTCTACATAATCACTATCTCCATCAAAATAGCCTCCGTTGCCGAATTTGGAGGTGGAGGTAGTGTTGGCGTTAGTAGAAGTGCCGTTATTGCTACTTCCAGAGGAATCAATAACTTCTCCAGGGGTACCATCCCATAAACTCTCATCCATTTTCCAGTAGCCAATTAAACCATCAGAAAGCCATTTTTGCGGTTTTGCACCTAAAACAACACTTGAACCAGAGCCACCAATACCAGCAGAACCAGATAAATAATCCGCTTTAATCTCTGCTGCTGAACGGGCATAAGGATAAATTTTGACTTCGTCAAGAAATCCAGTATGAGGTCCGTAACCACCGTCTGACCAAGCGGTACCAGCGTTAATAGTTCTTGATTCACCAGTGGGTATATTACTGTTAATGGCTTTTGGTGAACCGATTTCCACACCATCTATATAAAGATGCAGGTTTGTAGTATCCCAAGTAACAACATAATAGTGCCACTTACCATCATAAAGATTTTGAGAACCCCAATCCCAGTATGTGTTTGTACTGTCTTTTCTAGCTATTAAACCAGAGCGTGTATCGTTTATTCCTTGTGGCCCTAAAAGACTTACTTGATAAAAACCGAATGGATAAATATTTTCTGCTACTTGATTAGCTGCTGTTGCTCTTATCCATACTGCAAGAGTGGCTTCATTTGGAACAACAACAGAACTGGATGTTTTGACATATTCATCGTCCGCTCCATCAAAATAGATGCACTTTCCTGTCATACATAAATCTTCACTTTTCCAGGTTGGACCATTAGTTAAAATCCCATTATTAGCATTTTGAGTAGAATCATAAGCAGTTGTTTCATACCCTTCATCAAACTTCCAGTAGGCCACGGGTCCTGGGGATTGCTCTTCATTAGTGGGAGAACCAACTGAAGGTTCTGTTGCCGCGACTTTCAACGGCCCCTGCCATTCATTAGCACCGTCTTCCGATCTACTAGTTTGATAAATATATTTGTCTTTCCAAGTAAGGCCAGCGACTTCTGTGAGCGTATGACCGCTTGCATCCCAATAGGTAACTATTTTTGGATCACTCCAATCGTCAATATCAATCATATATATTCTGTTATCGTTATCGCCATATACGGTAGTACCAGCGAAGAGATATCCAAAAGTATAAGTTAATCCCTGTCCGCCCCAATCAAACCCAGACAATGTATCCATATCAATACATTCTTTATTATTGTCTGAAATTCTATTTCGGCAAATTAGTCCAGTCCTATGATTAGTATAGACATAAGTGGAGTCAGTGGCACAATCTATTGGCTGATCGCCTAAGGCCTGGTCCAAGGGTGATGTTTCAACAAAACTTGTTGTGAAGGCAGACCACTGCTTGTTTGTCCAATCGATGCCGTAAAAGCGATCTAATTTATCGTCGTAACAAAGCCCTGTGTAGATATCCAAAGCACTATATTGTTGTTGATATGCCCAGCTGGTGTTAAAACGGTTGACATAAGTGGACTGAGAAATGTAAAAGTTGTTTTCTCTATCCGAGGATGCTCCGTGATTGGAGGCAATATTTGCATCCGAAAATATTTGCGAGAATGTACCAAGATATGAAAGATCAAAAGTCTCGTTCCTTTTTGAACCAGCAGGAACGTTTGGGTTTCCATAATATATATAAATGGTAACAGACGGGGTAGGAATGCTATTTACTTTAACCCAATATCTAGTTTTAGTAGCATTACAGGCAGTATTTTGAAAATAAGGAAGAAGCTTGCCGTTGATATTAGTAAACCTTACGTCGTCACAATCGCTCTGCATCTTACCAGCAGAAATAAGAGTGGCCGTATCTAAGGTAATTTGAATTTGAAAATCTGTCTGAGCTGAACCAGAGTTAGTAACAGCTACCTGCTGGCGATACATCCAGCTTTCATTAAACCACGCAGCTTTTACTTCTTCTCCTTGAAATGCAAAATATATAGCAACTAAACCAAGAATCGCTACAAATATCGTAACAACTTTTTTTAATTTTAATTTCTTTTTGAAAATAGATTTTGAAGAAAAATTAAAATTTTTCATTTTGCTTTTTAATACAGGCGTTATCATATAGTTGGCACTGTACTACTTGTGGTAGTAGAGGTAGTTGTAATAATCTGTTCTGTTGATGTAGAACTTATAATTGGTGTTGTTGTAGTAGAAACAGTTGCAACAATCTGTTCTGTTGATGTAGAACTTATAATTGGTGGTGTAGTAGTAGAGATAGTTGTAATAATCGGTTCTGTTGATGTAGAACTTATAGTTGGTAGTGTTGTAGTAGCTGGAGTAGTAGTTGTTGTATTGGTTACTGCTGTATCAATTGTAGTTGTTGCGGTTTGGTCAGTAGAAGTGGCATCTGTTGAAGTGCTAATTAGTTGGGTTGTAGTTGTGGTAGTAGTGGTTTGATCAGTAGAGGTAACTGTCTCATCAATTGTAGTTGTATCAGCTATAATGTTCTCTTCAATAATAATCCAAGAGAAAGTGGCTGGAGTGGCATCATAATTTCCCTGAAGATTGGTAGCAAAAACCTGGAAAGTATAATCTCCCGGAACTAATCCTGAATACGTTTTAGGAGAAACACAATTCTGCCAATCCTCTAAATTAATCTTGCACTGGAAAATGGCATCTTGGTCAGAGGAATGAAAAGTGAAAGTGGTTTCAAAAGAAGTGGTAGCTGGTAAAGGATGGCTGTCAATGGTTGTATCTAGTGACGTATCTTCTGTAATAGTAGTAGTTGCATCGCCATAAGTTGTTCCAGCAAGGACTACAGTTGTGGTTGCTGATTGACATTCTCCAGATGAAGATTGTAAAGCGCCTCCAGAAACATAAATACAATAAGGTGCGCCAATTTCTCTATCGTAAATGGTGATCCCTGTTTTCTGAATATCTGAATTTTGGATTTTTAACCCTTCTGTTTCAACCAGTTTTGTTTTTATTTTTTCAACCTCTAAAGTTCCGTATTCATTGATTATCAGGCCAAGCGAAGCAAGACTTAATTTTAATACTTCAAGGTCAATTTGGACAATTTGACCTTCTGCATTCTCTTGAACAAATAAATCATTTCCTAACCAATGAGGATTAATAAACACCATAATCTTTCCAATTCCTTCACTATTATATGATTCTAAAGCCATACCTATTGCTCTCCCAGCTTTGGTCGCTTTCATTGTTGCTCCAGATTGAGAAGAAGAAGTTAAATAATCACCTATCTCAATTATTCCATTTTCAATTGAGACTTTCACTGGTACTCGTCCATTCAAAGCCATTCTTATTGCATCTTCTCCGAATGCTTCCATTCCCATTGTTAGATAGGGCGCAGTAGATACTATTCCAATCATGTTTTTATCATATGATGTTTGACAAAGTTCTATTGTTTCCTTGGCAACCGAGCTTGCACAAATTACTTCTCCTGGTTGAGGTTTAGTTGTTAAAGTATTGTATTTTATCCATTCTGCCACATCAGTACTAGAAGTACTTATTTGCTTTTGTAAATCATTTATTTTTTCGCTTGATTCTTTAACTATTACGTTTTCTTCTATCAAAGATTGTAATAACCACTGAACTGCATTCCCAAGCTCCATAGAATCTGCTCCTCTATAAACGTCTACTGGGTATTGCGACCTATCATTTACATCCGTGATAGTTTCAATTGCAGCTAGATTTGTAACATTTATATCAATCGTTGAAGTTTCATCAATAAATCCACCGGCGCGTACATTTCGCCATGAACCCCCCGTCGAGTTCAGAACTGCAAGACCATCATCTGATTTAACAGTTACATTACCGGTATTCTGTCCAATCCAAATGTCAGCAAATTGGGTAACAAGTATGGAACCCACTTCGGATTCGTCAGAATCATACATATATAATGCATGACCGGAATATAAGCTTATATTCCCTTCCATAACCCAATTTCCACTCCCATCAATATAGGTTCGATTTGTTGCACCTCCTGCAGGTCTAAACTGTAAACTATCTGCTAAATCACTATTTTGAACCCCAATATCCCACAGAGTTCCAGCACTATCTAATCTAACATAAGACCAATTACTTGCATCACTATCAAGATTTAATCTATTCCCTGCTGCTTGATTTACTGTAATCTCACCGCCACCGACTATCAGAGCGCCATCGACTGTTAATGAGTCTCCTGTTCGTATAAGATCTTCGGAACCCTGATAGAAATATTCGTCATCTCCAACATAAAGCCCTCCATCTGCCCTAAAATATTGTGGAGTATATATATTTTTACCAGTATCTTGATTAATTCTAAGCCAAGTAGTATCTTCAGCGCCAATATCACCTACCCGTGTTTCAGTCGCACCATCAGTATAAAAGATTTTAAAGCTTTCATCAGTGTCGGCATAGATATGCAGGGCTGTGGGTTCAGTTGATGTTCCTATCTCTACGCTACCTGTTGTTTTCCCAGGGACAAGTCGTATGTCTTCATTGCTCCCAAAAAGGAATTGAGTCCGACCGCTTGTACCTTGTACTGAAAGCTTAGCGCTCATATCATCTGTTCCAATACCAAGGTTATTGAATATCCAAATATTGCCGTCATTTTGTAATTTCATAATTTCATTATGGGCCTCTGAGTCAGGGTCATCCCATCTAAAAGTGGTATGGCCTGCTTCGCTTGCAACTCTACTAGTAAACCAGAAGCCGAAGTTGTCATGTGAATCCCACCACCAGTCTGCATATTCACCACCCAGCCCAATTCCAGTTGATCCTCTATCCTCGCTAAATTCAATTGGACCTCGAGGATCTGTAGTTCCAACACCAATCCATCCCTTGTCGTTAATTACCATTAAATCTCCTGTTGAAGTACTGCTTAATGCAAACATAAAATCTCCTGAGTCGTCGGCATCTTTGATTTCAAGCAAAGCCTCCGGAGTTGTGGTGCCGATACCGACGTTGTTCCCGTCAGCCCAGATGTTCCCTGTGGCTGAATCAAGAATAATATCACCGCTGTTATAAGTTCTTAAAGTTAGGTCATTTGATTCAAAACTTTCTCCTGCTTCAATATAAAAAGGAGCATTGGATTTAATATAAGAAGCTGTTTGATTGGTAAACTGCAAATCATAGGCAATAGAAACATCACCAGCTGAAGTAAAGCTGTGAGGAACAACACTTTCAATTTGGGTTTCAGAAACCTTGAAGATATCACCAGTAGAGCTTGCTACACGTAAAAGGTTGCCAACTCCATAAACATCAAGTTTATATGTTGGTGCTGTAGTGCCAATGCCAACCTTATCAGTATAACCATCAACATTAACTACTAAAGTAGAAGTATCTACTACCAATTCTGACATTGTTAATCTGAAAGAAGTTGAATCATCTGCATTATTAAATAAATAAATATCTGCTATTTCCGTTTCATCTAAAACATCACCAATACAATCTTCGCTTATAAGATTGTCATCTCCTACATCACAGGATATGGCGTCTGGGTCAACTGTTCCAGCATTACCAATGGTTAAAGTGTCAGAAACGTCACTGTCTCCCACACAATCAGTACATATTAAATTTCCAGAAGTATCAATAGAAAAGGCATTTGCCGAAGCTGAATTAATCACCAAAGGATAAGCAGGAGTTGTAGTACCGATGCCGA
>Ga0209976_10001094_pt1 | contig 16293 bp, 12 predicted proteins | sample SumtaG_FD_182806 | JGI IMG/M metagenome (GOLD analysis project Ga0209976, IMG submission 182806) | Deep subsurface microbial communities from Indian Ocean to uncover new lineages of life (NeLLi) - Sumatra_00157 metaG (SPAdes) (version 2) | ecosystem: Environmental > Aquatic > Marine > Oceanic >...
TTTTCTTTTGTGATTCTTTCTTTTAAAAGCTCTTCTTTTCCTAAAACCCCAGGAATTAATCTTGAAACAGTTTCAACAACTACCATTGCTGGCAGCTCTCCTCCCATTAAATCATAATCCCCGATTGACAATTCCATATCAGCAATATGTTTGGCCACTCTCTCATCAACTCCTTCATAACGACCGCAAATCATAATAATTTCATCAAGCTTTGATAAATTATAAGCTGTTTTTTGGTTAAACTTTTCCCCGCGAGGCGTAAAAAGAATAATCTTTTTTTTCTTAGCTTTTGATTTTTTTAAAATCTCCTTTACAGCTTTAAAAACTGGCTCAACTTTAAAAACCATACCCAGTCCTCCGCCATAGGGCTTATCATCAACTGTCTGATGTTTGTCAGTGGTCCACTTTCTTAAATTATGAACCTTAACTTTAATGAGCTTCTTCTTCAAAGCCCTGTCAATCAAACTATCCTCTAAATAAGAGTTAAATATGTCAGGGAAAATTGTAATAATATTAAATTTAATCATATTTTTAAAACAAAAACAGCACTATCACAATAATAGCACTGCTTTTGTTAGTAGTAAATCTTGAGATTTACAATTTTAAATCACTTAGTTCTTCTCCAGCTGCTGGAGCTTTCTTTTCTGGAGCGCGAGAACCTTCTGGTTCTTCAATCTTTAAGTTCACTCTGGCGTGATTCTTAAGACCAACAATCCGAACCAAATTTCTGATAGCTCTAGCAGTAGATCCGGCCTTACCAATGATCTGCCCCATGTCTTCAGGGTTTACTTTTAAAGAAAGTAAAACTCCCATTTCATCAACCTTGCGGTCAACTTTAACATCATCTGGGTTATCAACTAAGGCTTTCACAATGAACTCAAGGAAATCTTGATCACTTGATTTTGCCATATTATCAATCAGTAAAAATTTTTCTCTCAGTAGCTCGACCTTTCAGCCTGCCTCTCCACCAATCAATCGGAGAATCGGCCAAACAGATAAATTTGCTACCTGTTTAAAATTTTAATGATTTTAAAGCCCTTGTCAATGGCTATTAAGAACATAAAAACTCGTTTAAAACGAGTTTAATGTGCAAGATAGTTGTAAAAATTATTCTTTTTTTACTTTAGTTTCTTTAGGTTTTGATTCTTTTTCAAGCTCCTCTTTTTTCTCCTCTTTTTTCTCTTTCTTAACTTCCTCCTCCTTTACCTCTTCTTTTTGTTCTGAAGCTTCCTCTTTTGGTTTTTCTATTTCAGCTTCAGATTCTTTCTTTTCCTCTGGAACCTTTTCTTCTTTTGGTTCTTCTTCAGTTTTTTCTTCTTTCTTCTCTTCTGGTTTTTCTTCAGTCTTTACTTCTTCTGCCTTAACTTCAATCGCAGGCTTTTCCTCAGGCTTTGGAGCTTCTACAACAGGTTCCTTGGCTTCCTTTGCCTCCTCCTTGCTTTCGGTCTTAATCTCCCCCACTCCTTCCTTTTTTTCTTCTTTCACCTCACCTTCTTTTTTCTTCTTTGGTTTTTTATGTTTCATAATCTTCTCGCCCTCAATAATCTTTTCTGAAATCAATAAATTATGAATGGTTTCTGAAGGCTGTGCTCCAACTGACAACCAATACTTAATCCTGTCTTCTTTTAAAAGCTTCTGCTTGTTTAATGGATTCCAAAAACCAACCTCTTCTATAAAGCGGCCGCGTTTTGGCGGATTTTTTTTCTCAGTTACAACAATTTTAAAAAATGGTTGATTTTTTTTACCTACTCTGAATAATCTTATTTTTAACATATTATTTGTTTTTTTCTTCAATTTCTAAAGCATTTTGAGCTGCTTCTTCTTCTGCTTCCTGTTTGGAAGAACCTTGACCCTGAGCTATTAATTCTTTTTTCAAGAACACTCCTACAGTAAATCGCTTAGCATGGTCAGGCCCCCACTCTTTTAACACCTTATAAGAAGGTGTGATGCTTGTCTTTTCCTGAGCTCCTTCTTGAAAACGAGACTTGGCGTCTTTATATAATCCCTTTTCAATAATGTTTGGCAATTCCTTCATTAAGTGCTTCTTGATAAAATCCTGGCAGACCTTATAACCCGCGTCAAGATAAAGAGCTCCAATCACTGCTTCAAAAACATTAGCTAAAATATATTTTCTGGCCTTGCCAAGTTCTTTTTCTTGACCCTTTGATAAAAGTAAAAAATCATCAAAATCTAATTCCCGGGCAATCCTTGAAAGTATTTTTGAATTAACAAGAGCTGCCCTCCAGTTAGTAAGCTCCCCCTCTGATTTATCAGGATATTGTCTATATAGCTCATCAGTAACAACTAATTCTAGCACAGCATCGCCTAAAAATTCCATACGTTCGTTGTGATGCAAGTAAAAGTCTGAATTCTCATTCAAATAAGATCTATGGACAAAAGCCTGAGTTAAAAGGTCTTTGTTTTTAATTTTAAGATTTAATCTTTTCTCAAAAATTGAAATATCCTTCACTGGTTTAAAGCTGGTAGTTAGTAACTAGCAGTTAGGATGAAAACCCTAAACTACCAAATACAAAATACCAACCATTTAATATTATTCTTTCTTTTTTATTTTATCTTTTAAAGCTTTGACTGAAGATTCTTTTGCTTCATTCTTCTTATCCTCTTCGTAAACTGGAAGATTCTTATACACAGTTCCCAATACCCCATTAACAAACTTACCTGAATTTTCTCCGCTAAAAGACTTTGCCAGTTCAATTGCCTCATTAATAGCTACTTTTGAGGGAACAGCTTTTTTATCTTGGTAAAGCAATTCATAAATCCCGAGTCTTAAAATATTCCTGTCAACAATAGAAATCTGGTTAATCGGCCATTGAGGCGCAGCGGTTTCAATAATGCTATCAAGCTCTTGAATGTGTTGAATTACTCCTGTTACCAATTCCCACACAAAACTTTTATCTTCCAATCCAGGACCAAACTCTTTAAGGTTTTTCTCAATGACACTATTTAAATCTACTTCTTTACCAGAAAAATCCCACTCATAAAGGGATTGCATTGCAATTGAGCGCGAAAGATGACGGCTGGCCATAATAATTGTAAAATGTAAACTTTGTTATTTTTTAGATAAATCCTTCCAGTTTAAAGATTTCTTTTTTGGTTCTGTTTCTTCTTTTGCCTGCATTTCTTTTTCTTTCTTTTTTCTTTCTTTTTTATCCAATTTTGCCAAAACATCAATCACTTCTCTTCCCTTATAATAACCACAAGAATGACAAACTGTATGAGATAAACGTAAAACCCCGCATTTTGGACATTTGGTCAAACTGGGTTCTTTTAAGGCATGATGAAGTCTTCTCTTATCTCTTTTTGATTTTGTTCCTCTTTTCTTTGGTACTGCCATATTCTCTGGATTCACTCGATTAAATACAAAATCCAAAACGAATGTAATCTTAAAATAACAAATAAAAGGGTTTTATGCAAGGGTTAGTTGTTGAAGCATTTAAGCTCTTTAAGAACATCTTATCACCGGCTTAAAGCTTTTTCTGTGAATCTTGCAAGGACCAAACCCTGTTAATGCTGTCATGTGTTTTTTAGTGCCATAGCCCTTATGGCTAATAAAACCATATTGAGGGTATTTTTTATCATGTTTTTTCATTAACCTGTCTCTTCTTACTTTGGCAATAATAGATGCTGCAGCACAGGAAAAAACCTTGTTATCACCTTTAATAATTGATTTTTGACTGATATCTAAATCAAGTTTTATTCTTCCGTCTAAAATTAAGAAATCAGCTTTTTTGCCAAGTTTTTTCTCTAAATTTTTTACTGCTCTTTTCATGGCTAATTTTGTTGCTTCTAAAATATTAATTCTATCAACAACTTTTTCTGAAGCCCTGCCTACTGCCCATTCTATCTTAGAATGGCTTATTAGAATTTTATACAACTCCTCTCTTTTTTTAGGTGTAAGTTTTTTAGAATCGCGAACACCTAAATGGCCTAATGCTTTAATGGTTAAATGGTTGCTAAAATTAACAACTACTGCGCCAGCAAAGACTGGTCCAGCTAAAGGCCCTCTTCCTGCTTCATCAATTCCAATCACTACCCTATATCCCCTCTTCCATAATCTTTTTTCTTCTGAAAAATTCGGGTATTTCATTTCTTTATTATATTCTAAATTGAAAAATAAAAAAAAGAGGGACAAATGTCCCCCACAAGCGCCTCACAGCTACTCTTCTTGAAATCTCTGTATCAGCCTAAGTGAATACCACACGCTGACACCTATTGCGCCCTGCAGGACAAGAATAAAAATTCTTGCTGCTACTTTCATTTGTGGTACCGTCAACCAAATACACGCTGATACACCAAAGATTATTACAACCAGAAGCAGTACTAAGACACAGTGTTTATTGAATCTTCTTATGTAGGCCACGATAATCAGAAACACCACGAAGATAATCAAATAAACAACAGGGGGCCACCATTCTTGGATTAAACTTAGAAAACCTACACAGCTTCCCATTGTCATTGAGGCTATAACTAACCCCAGGCTTTTTTTATTTGTTAACGAACTCATAATAAAATTAAAGCATCATGGCTCAGAACAGTCAAGGTTCTATGTAAATTTGACGCCATAGAATATAAAAAGTAAAATGATTTAATTATGTCAAAATTCACTCACCTACATGTCCATTCTCACTACTCTCTTCTTGATGGTTTGCCTAAAATTGATGACCTTTTGGATTATACAAAAAAACTGGGTATGGATTCTATTGCACTAACTGACCACGGCGTTCTTTATGGTGCAGTTGAGTTTTTTAAAAAAGCAAAGAAAAAAGGAATTAAAGCAATTATTGGATGTGAAGCATATGTTGCTTTTGAAGGCATGCACCAAAAAAGAGCGCATATTGATAACAGAATCTATCATTTAATTCTTTTAGCTAAAAATAAAGTTGGTTATAAGAATTTAGTAAAACTTTTAACAAAAGCCCATTTAGAGGGTTTTTATTATAAGCCAAGGATTGATCATGAATTACTGGCTAAACACTCAGAAGGATTGATTGGCTTATCAGCATGTTTAAAAGGAAAGGTTTCTCAATTAATTTTAGGAAAGAAAATTGAAGAAGCAAAAGAAGCTGCTCTAGAATACAAGAAAATATTTGGTAATGGTAATTTTTATTTAGAACTTCAACATCATCCGAATATAAAAGAACAAGAAAAAGTGAATGAAGTTCTTATTTCTTTTTCCAAAGAATTAAAAATTCCATTAGTTGCAACCAATGATGCGCATTATTTAAAACCAGAAGATGCTGATGCTCAAGACACTCTCATGCTTATTAATACTGGAGCTGACATCAATGATCCTGAAAGACTAACTATCAAAGCTGATGATTTCTCAATTAAAAAACCTGAGCAAATGATAAAAGATTTTAAGCATGTTCCAGAAGCTATTGAAAATACCTTAAAAATAGCAGAGCAATGTAATTTTGAATTCAAGTTCGGTCAAATCAGGCTTCCGGAATTTAAAACGCCTGACAATCAAACAATTGAAAAATATCTGGAAAAGCTTTGCAATCAAGGTTTAAAGAAAAAATACGGCGCTTTTCCTAAAAAAGAAATTGTAGATAGGCTTCATTATGAATTGAAGATGATTAAAAAAATGGGTTTTTCTTCATATTTTTTAATTGTCCAGGACTTTGTCAATTGGGCTAAAGAAAAAAGAATCGTGGTAGGTCCTGGCCGGGGAAGCGTGGCAGGATCTCTGGTCTCTTATATTTTAAACATTACCAGTATAGATCCATTAAAATACAATCTTATCTTTGAACGTTTTTTAAATATCGGAAGAAACGAACTACCTGATATTGACTTAGATTTTACTGATAGAAGAAGAGGTGAAGTGATTGAATATGTTACTGAAAAATATGGGAAGGACAGAGTTGCCCAGATTATTACTTTTGGAACAATGGCAGCGCGCGCTGTAATAAGAGACGTTGGCAGAGCCCTTGGTTATGCCTATAGTTATTGTGACCAAATGGCAAAAATGATTCCTTTTGGCCATAACTTAGAAGAAACTTTAGCAAAAATTCCTGAATTCCGCCAACTTTATGAAACCGATCCAAAAGCAGAAAGATTAATTAATTTAGCAAAAAAACTAGAAGGCGTTGCCCGTCATGCCTCAACTCATGCTTGTGGGATAGTAATTTCAGCCAAACCATTAGACGATATTGTCCCCTTGCAGCATCCAACTCAAAACCATAATGAAATTATTACGCAATACGAAATGTATTCAATTGAAGATTTGGGACTTTTAAAGATGGATTTCTTGGGATTGAAAAACCTAACAACCATTGAAGACACGCTAACAAGAATTTACGCAATACACAAGAAAAAAATTGACATTGAAAATCTTCCTTTAAATGACAGACAAACCTATAAGTTAATACAAAAAGGAAAAACAATTGGTATTTTTCAAATGGAATCAGCTGGTTTCCAGCGCTATTTAAAACAATTAAAGCCTGATAAATTTGAAGATATTATTGCCATGCTTGCACTTTACAGACCTGGCCCTATTTCTTTAATTCCTGAATACATTGCCAGAAAACAAGGAAAAAGCAAGATTGAATACTTGCATCCAAAACTAAAAGAGATTTTAAAGGAAACCTATGGCTTATTAGTTTTTCAAGAAAGCCTCATGTTAATCGCTCAAAACTTAGCTGGTTTCAGCTTAGCAGAAGCAGATGTTTTAAGAAAAGCTGTTGGTAAAAAAATTAAAAAACTGCTTCTTGAGCAAAAACAAAAACTCATCCAAGGAATGAAAAAAAACGGAATAGAAGAAAGCATTGCCAGAAAAATCTGGGAATGGATCCTGCCTTTTGCCCGTTATGGATTTAATAAAAGTCATAGTTGCGCATATGCTATGATTGCTTATCAAACAGCATATTTAAAAACCCACTATCCAGTTGAATTTATGTCTGCGCTTTTGACTTCAGAAAAATCCGACGTAGAAAGAATCGGATTTGTGATTGAAGAGTGCAATAAAATGGGAATTGAGGTATTAGCTCCTGATATTAATGAAAGCTGGAGGAATTTTAGTGTGATCCCCCACAAGAAGCAAATTCGTTTTGGTCTTTTCGCAATTAAAAATGTTGGAGAAGGCATTGTTGGAACTATTGTCAGTGAAAGAAAAGCTAATGGTCATTTTAAATCAATTGATGATTTCATCTCAAGAATAAGTTCAAAAGATTTAAACAAAAAATCCCTGGAAAGCCTTATTAAAGCAGGGGTTTTTGATAAATTCTCAGAAAGAAACCAGCTCCTGCATAATTTGGAAAGACTGCTGGAGTGGAGCAGAGAAAACCAAAAAATGAGGTCAAATGGACAAATTGGTCTTTTTGACACAACACAAATGCCAACAAAGATTAGATTTGAAACAACAGAAGCAGCTACAAAAAGTGAAAAACTTTCTTGGGAAAAAGAACTTTTAGGCTTGTTTGTCAGTGCTCATCCCTTAGAAGACTTTCATGCTGTTTTAGAAAAAAAAGCAGTGAAAATATCAAATATAGTTAATTTACCAGCTCGTCAAAACATTAGAATTGGAGGGATAATCTCAAAGATAAAAAAGATAATTACAAAAACCGGAAAACCAATGCTTTTTATGAGCATAGAAGATTTATCTGATAAAATTGAGGTTGTAGTTTTTCCATCAATAATGGAGAAAAAACCAACTCTTTTCAAAGAAAATAAAATAGTCTTTGTTTCTGGAAAAATCAGCAACAGAGACGCTACACCTAAAATAATCTGCGAAGACATTGAAGAAATTATTGAAGCCTAAAATTATTGACAAAGTTTTTTAAAAATCCTAAATTAGAAATATGTTGAGAATTGTAAAACAACTTAACACTACAACTACAACCTCTTTTCTAGGAGGCTAGGCCTTAAATTTTTTAATTGATTCAAGAACTAGCCTCTCAACAAAGAGGTTTTTGTTTTATTAATAGAAAAAATATATAATTAACTAATTAAATAAAATAAACATATGGTTAAAAAAGTGAATAAATTAGAAAAAGAGCTTGAAGCAATACGTCATAGCACTGAGCATGTTCTCACTCAGGCAATGTTAAAACTCTATCCAGGACTTAAAATGGCAATGGGCCCTGCTATTGAGGATGGTTTTTATTTTGACTTTGATTATGACAAACAAATAAATGAAAAAGATTTTCCAAAAATTAAAAAAGAAATGCAAAAAATTATTAACAAAGATCTGCCTTTTAAAAAACAGGTTATAGAAGTTTCTGAAGCCAGAAAACTCTTTCCCAATAATCCTTACAAACAAGAATGGCTGGATGAAATAGAGGAAAGAAAAGAAAAGGCAGTGATTTATAAAACTGGAAATGAGTTTGTTGATTTATGCGGTGGGCCCCACGTTAAGTCAACTGGCCAGATTAAAGCTTTTAAACTCCTGTATGTTGCTGGAGCTTACTGGAGAGGAGATGAAAAAAATAAAATGCTAACCAGAATCTATGGCACTGCTTTTAAAACAAAAAAAGAACTGGATGAATATCTCAAAGCTCAAGAAGAGGCAAGAAAAAGAGATCATAGGAAATTAGGAAAAGATTTAGGTCTTTTTGTTTTTGCAGAAGAAGTAGGGCCTGGATTGCCGCTTCTTACTGAAAAAGGAGCTACTATCAGACGCGAGCTTGAAAGATTCGTAATTGATGAAGAAATTAAAAGAGGATACCAGCATGTTTACACTCCTGATTTAGCTAAGGTTAAGCTTTACGAGATATCTGGCCACTACCCATATTATAAAGACACAATGTATCCTGTTATGCAGGTTGATGATGATGAGTTGATTTTAAGACCAATGGCCTGCCCTCATCACTTTATGCTTTTTAAAAGCAAACCAAGAAGCTATAAAGAACTTCCTCTTAAAATGGCTGAGGTGGCTAAATTATATCGCTATGAAAAATCAGGAGAACTAACTGGTTTAATGAGAGTAAGAAGCTTTTGCTTGGCTGATTCTCACATCTTCTGTAGAAAAGAACAGGCAGCTTCTACAATAAAAGAAGTTATCAAGCTAATAGATTTTATGGCAGGCAAACTCAAACTAAAGAAAGGTAAAGATTACTGGTTCCGATTATCATTAGGCGATCCCAAGAACAAAGAAAAATATTATGATGATCCTAAAAACTGGGCACAGGGAGAAAAAATTCTCAAACATGTGCTTGATAGCATGAAGGCTCCTTATGTTGTTGCTAAAGATGAAGCTGTTTTTTACGGTCCTAAAATTGATGTTCAAATGAAAAATGTCGCAGGAAAAGAAGATACTGCTTTTACTGTTCAATACGATTTCTATATGCCAGTCCGTTTTAAACTGGAATATACCAATGAAAAAGGTGAAAAAGAACAGCCAATAGTAATACACAGGTCTTCTATTGGATCACTGGAGCGCACTATGGCATTTTTAATTGAGCACTATGCAGGAAACTTCCCACTCTGGCTGGCGCCTGAACAAATGTGGGTCATTCCAGTTGGCAAACAGCACATTAAATATGCAAAAGATGTTGCAAAAAACCTTGCTGAAAATAATTTCAGATATAAGCTTAAAGATGAAAATGAAAGTGTTTCTAAAAAAATAAGGAATGGTGAAGTTCAAAAAATCCCCTACTTATTAGTTGTTGGAGATGAAGAAAAAAAAGAAAAATCAGTAAGAGTTAGAGAAAAAGGGAAAGACTTGGGGAAGATTAAATTGACAAAATTTATTGAAAAAGCGAAAATTAAAATTGAAAAGAAAAATTAATTAATTAAAGCGGGTTTAATCATTAAACTGAAACCTGTTTAGTTTATTTATGTTCTATCCGCTTGCAACTCTAAACATATGACTAAGTTAGCAAAATCTTTAATAATTAGCTTAGCAATTTTGTCATTGGCTTTTCCAGTCAGCTTTACTCTAGCCGAAGACGAAGAAGAAATAATAATTTCTGTTGAGGCCCAGCAGGAAGTGGATTTAGATGAAAACATTCAGCCAGCTGATCTAGGGGTTAGTCAGCCCACAATACTTCCTGACAGTCCATTTTATTTCTTCAAAAACCTGGGAAGAGCCATAAGAACCCTTTTCACCTTTGACCCAGTTGAAAAAGCAGAATTAAAAGAACAATTCACGAGCGAAAAGTTAATGGAGCTTAAAAGAATGGTTGAAGAGAATAAAAATGCAAATGCAATCAGAAATGCTGCTCAAAACTATCAGGAGGAACTACAAGAACTAAAAACCTTCACAGAAAGAATAAGAACTAATGCTCAAGAGAATGAAGAAGTGGGAAAATTCTTAGACAAATACATTCAACACAATGCTCTTCATGACAGGGTGCTTCAGAAATTAGAAATTCAAGTGCCTGAAGAGGTCTTTGAAAAAATACAACAAGTCAGAAATGATCACTTGGATAAATTCAACGATGTAATGATTAAACTTGAAGACAAGGACAAAATCCCTGAAAGATTAGAGAAAAACTTAAATGCTATAAAAGGAGGTAATTTTAAAGACTTTAAAAACTTAGAAATTCTTGATGACTTAAAAGAAAGGCTCCCTGAAGATATTAGAGATAGAATTGAAGAAAGCAAAGATGCTATTTTAAACAACTTACGAGAAAAACTGGAAAACCTTCCTGAAGAACGCCGTGATATCTTAAAAGAATATATTGAAAAAATCAGTGGAGATAAAATTAAACAACTTGATATTTTAAGCGCTTTAGAAGGAACAGAACTCTCGGATGGATTAAAAGCTGTAATTCAAAGAGTAAGAGAAGTCAGTATCCAAAGCATAGAAAACCAATACCAGAATATAATAACAAAAGAAAAAGTAGAACTTACAATCACACAAGCTACAGATTTATTGGCAAAAGTGAAAAGCTTAATTGTAGATAAAGTTATCACAACAGAAGAAATACCAGAGATATTTAGATTAATTGAAGACGCTGAAGAAAAGTTAGAAGCAGCTAAGATAGAGTTTGATCCAGCAAAGTTTGGTGAAGCAGAGTTCGGCGAAGCAAAATTTGGTTCAGCGAATTACACCAAAGCTTATGGTCTGGCAATCACCTCTTCATCCCTTTCAAGAAACGCTATAAGGATCATGGAAATAAGGGCTGGATTTAAAGAAGATGAAACTAATCAAGGATTACTGATCTGCGCCGACATTACTTCCCCTGTCTGTGCTCAGGATGGAAAAACTTATAAGAATATCTGTGAGGCAAAAAAAGCTGAAGCAGTAGTTGTTTATAGGGGAGAATGTAAAACCAATTTAGTCTGCGCTCAAGAAGGTGAACAAATAAACAGAAACCCTCTTCTTGGTCCAGCTGAAAGAAGATGTTGCGAAGGATTAGAAGAAATCAGGGTCAGCAGAACTTATAGTATTTGTAAGCAACCTGGCGCCTCTTTTGAATGTAACGTTGATAGTGATTGTCCTCTTCCTCGCTGTCTAACAACAACAGCCACAGCATCAAAATGTGTTGAAGGTAAATGCATCATTCCTATTTGTGATGAACCCAAAGCATGTATTCAGGTTATTACTCCAGCTAAAAACTCTAAAACAGGTGAATGCAGAAACTTCTCCACTCCATGCGATGTTCCAGCAGGATGGAAAAAGACTGCGGCTTGTAATATCCCGCAACTACTAGAAATCCAAGAATAAGTTTAATTAAAAATTGATCAGTAAAATATAGATTGACAAGTTTTACAATAGAGAAACAGCTTAAATCAAGCTGTTTTTCTGTTGCATCAACTCTTGCCTGATGTATCGCTACGAGTTATAAAGATTACATATGAAATATTTTATTCTTACTTATGGCTGCCAGATGAATATTTCTGATTCTGAAAGAATTGCTTCTTTGCTAGAGAATTTTGGCTATAAACAAGCTTTAAATGAAAACAAAGCTGATTTAATAGTGGTTAATATGTGTTCAGTAAGACAATCTCCTGTAGACAGAATTTATGGGGCTGGTGTAAAACTCCAGAAACTAAAAAAGAAAAACAAGAATCTAAAAACAATTTTAACAGGCTGTATTTCTAAAAAAGACCATAAAAAGCTTATTAAAATATTTGATTTGGTTTTAAATATTAAAAGTTTAGCCCAGTGGCCTAAATATCTTGAAGCTGGGTTTTCATCAGAACTATGGCCTCCTTTGCTTCGTCAAACCAGCCAATATCTAGATATAGAGCCCAAGCACACAAATAAGTTTTCAGTCTTAATCCCAATATCTATTGGCTGCAACAATTCTTGTGCTTATTGTATTGTTCCTTTTGCTCGTGGACCTTTAGTCTGCAGAAATCATAAAGAAATAATAAAAGAAGTCAAAAAAGCAGTTGAAAAAGGGGTAAAAGAAATATGGCTTTTAGGACAAAACGTTAATGATTATAAATCCCCCATTGACTCTAATGTAAGTTTCGCAAAGCTTTTGAAAATGGTTGACAATATTGATGGTGATTTTTGGATAAGATTTACATCTCCAAACCCAAAAGATTTTTCAGACAAATTAATTAATACAATAAGCAAATTAGAAAAAGTCACAGAATATCTAAACCTACCCGTTCAATCAGGAAACAATGAAATTTTAAAAAAAATGAATCGAACCTATACAGCTAAAAGCTACAAAAATTTAGTTAGGAAGATAAAGAAAGGAGTTCCAGGCATTGGTTTATCAACTGATATCATTGTTGGCTTTCCAACTGAAACTAAAAAGCAGTTCCAAAACACAGTCAAATTATTTAAAGAAATGAAGTTTGATATGGCATATATTGCTAAGTATTCTCCCCGCCCCCACACAAAATCCAGCAAGTTAAAAAATGATGTTTCTAAGAAAGAAAAGAAAAGCAGATGGATTGCTTTAACAAAAATTCTTGAAAAAACCGCACTAGAGAACAATAAAAAATATATTGGAAAAGAGGTTGAAGTGTTGATAGATGAATATAAGAAAGAATTCTTGCTTGGAAAAACTAGAACCTATAAAACAGTGAAAATTCCAGCAGTTAATAAAAATTTAGTTGGGAAAATTATTAATGTAAAAATCACTGATGCTTTAAGCTGGGGCCTGAAAGGAATTTTAATCAAACCAAAATTAATTGTGATTTTAGGGCCTACTGCAACCGGTAAAACAGGTTTAGCTATTAGATTAGCAAAACAATTCAATGGTGAAATTATCTCAGCTGATTCAAGGCAAATCTACAAAGAAATGGCTATTGGCACTGCCAAGCCAACAAAAAAAGAAATGAAAACTGTCCCCCACCATTTAATTGATCTCATAAAACCTGATAAAGATTTCAATGTAGCTTTATATAAAGAAAGAGCTTTAAAAGCTATTCAAAATATAAATAAAAAAGGAAGGATTCCGTTCTTAGTGGGAGGAACAGGATTATATATCAAAGCAATAATTGATAACATTGATTTTCCAAAAGTAAAACCCAATAAAAAATTAAGAAAACAATTAGAAAAAAAGGGTGCTGAAGAATTATTTAAAATTTATCAGAAATTAGACCCCAAAGGAGCTAAACTAATTGATAAAAACAATAAAAGAAGATTGGTACGCGCAATTGAGGTTTCAAAACTAACAAAGAAACCGTTCTGGGTTCAAAGAAAAAAACAAATCCCTCTTTTTGAAGTTTTACAAATTGGAATAAAATTACCAAAAAAAGAATTAGAAAAAAGAATCTCAAAAAGAACTGATAAAATGCTTGAGATTGGGCTTGAAAAAGAAGTTAAAGGATTAAAGAAAAAATATATGAAATCACCATTGCTTTCTACTATTGGCTATGCTGAATGGTTTCAGAGCAAGAATAAAAAGAAAATAAAAGAAGCTATTAAGCTTCATACTCTTCAATTTGCCAAACGCCAGATGACCTGGTTTAAAAAAGACAAAAGAATCAATTGGATTAAAAATTATTCTCAGGCTAAAAAATTAATCAAAAACTTTTTAGAAAGATAACAATTAAAAATACCCCTTTGTGTTAATTTGATCATGACCGAATGAACGAATTTTAAAAAAAAATAAGGTGGGAGACCATTCAAGGGAAAGGTCTCATTATCTCTACCATGACAAACAAAGCCGCAGCTTCTACTGCTATTGTTCCTCCTGTGATTATCATAATAGCAATTATTACCATCTCTAAAGAAGGTGATAAAGCCAGAACCATCTCTATATAATTGAAACAAATTGAAACCATAGCAATTGTCACTGAAATAAGCACAACAATAGAGCTTGCAATCTTTTTCTTTCTCAGGGGCAACATCACCGTTCTCAGTAGAAAAAACACCATCACCATCATAGCTCCCACCATAAGAATACCTGACACAAATAAGGTATTCAAGAAAATAGCAAACGGAAACGTAATTCCAACTGCAGAAAAAGCTATCTTCTTTATTCGTACGTTATCTTCATTTTTCAAAGTTCTACCTCCTTGCTAATATTAACAAAATAATTTTCGAGGTCAAGTAAAAATTTAATGCAAGTAAAAAGGTCTCTTTAAAGAGACCTTTGTTTTTTATTTGGAGCTACGCTCCTTTATTTCATTCATGACCGACTGACATTCCTAATACCTCCACATTATTTTAAATATCTATCTTTATTTTAACAAAAGAGGAAAACTCGTCAACTCTTAATTAATTTTTTTAAGATTTTTTCTGCGGTTTTTGGATCTATTCTACCTTTAGTCCGAGCCATAACCTGACCAATTAAAAACTGAATCGCATTTTCTTTTCCTTTTTTAAAATCTGCTACTGCTTTTTGGTTCACTGAAATTATTTTTTTGACAATATCAACAATTTCATCTTCATCAGTCATTTGAGTTAATCCTTTCTCTTCAATAATATTTGAAGGATCAGCACCTTTTTGAAACATTTCAACAAGAACTGTTTTTGCCACCTTGCTTAATATTGTCTTATTTTCAATCAAAGCAATAAACTCAGAAAAATTCTCTGGGGTAATAAAAAAATCCTCACCTTCAATGCCTTTTTCTTTTAACAAACCCTGTAAATCAGTAATCATATAATTAGCTAATAAGGTTATTAAGCGGGAAAGTTTTTCTTTAGGAAGATTAGGTTCAAATTCGCTTACAACTTTTTCAAAATATTCTCCTAAGTCTTTGTTCTGAACAAAAAACTCAACACTGTCTTTGTCTATTTTGTACTCGCTAGAAAATCTTATTCTTTTATTACCAGGCAACTCAGGAATCTCAGCTCTGATTTCATTAATCTCATCTTGGGTGAAAGAAAGTACTGGCAAATCAGGTTCTGGAAAATAACGATAGTCATGAGCTTCTTCTTTTATTCTTTGTGAAACTGTTGCTGATTTATTCTCATCCCAACCTCTTGTTTCCTGAATAACTTTTTTACCTGATTTTAATAATTCTGTCTGCCTTTTAATTTCATAATCAATAGCTTTCTCTACAACCCTAAAAGAATTAAGGTTTTTAATTTCAACTTTTGTGCCCAGTTTTTTTGAATCTCTGGGTTTTACTGATACATTTGCTTCTATTCTCAACTCTCCCTTTTCCATATTAGCTTCAGAAACATTTAAATAGCGCAAGAGCAAATGCAGCTCCTGGCTGAATTTCCTGGCTTCTAGAGCTGAATTCATATCAGGTTCAGTAACCAACTCCATCAAAGGAATTCCAGCCCTGTTAAAATTAACCAAGCTGTAATCAGCTCCCTTGCTGTGAACCGAGCTACCAGTGTCCTCTTCTAAATGAACACGGGTAATTCTTATAACTTTTAGTTCTTTTCCTTTTATCTTTAATCTTAACTCCCCTTTTTGAGCAATAGGCATGTCATATTGAGAAATTTGATAACCTTTTGGCAGGTCAGGATAAAAATAATTCTTTCTGTCAAATTTTGAAATCATTGAAATCTCTGATTTTAAAGCCAAACCAGTTTTAATAACGCGCCTAACTGCTTCTTTGTTAATAACAGGCAAGGTTCCTGGGTGTCCCATGCAAACCGGACAGATATTAACATTAGCATGTCTTTCATCAGCATCATTCTTGCACGAACAAAACATCTTAGAATTAGTGCTTAATTCCGCATGTATTTCCAGACCTATTACTGGTTGAAACTTAGATTCCATAAATTATTTATTAAGTTCTCTCATTATCTTAACACCAGAGCTAGTTCCAATAATATTAGCTCCTGCTTTGACTGCTTCTTTTAAGTCCTTTAAGCTCCTTATTTTCCCAGACGCCTTAACCAGCAAACCAGGAGCTGATTTTTTCATTAATCTAAGATGATAAAACTTTTCTTTTAACTCTCTGTGTTCTAATGGATCTTTACTCGTAGCAGTTTTAACACAAATTGCTCCTGCTTTT
>Ga0209976_10001095_pt1 | contig 16278 bp, 16 predicted proteins | sample SumtaG_FD_182806 | JGI IMG/M metagenome (GOLD analysis project Ga0209976, IMG submission 182806) | Deep subsurface microbial communities from Indian Ocean to uncover new lineages of life (NeLLi) - Sumatra_00157 metaG (SPAdes) (version 2) | ecosystem: Environmental > Aquatic > Marine > Oceanic >...
CATTAGGAACTGTACTACAACAATTCCTAATTCAGGTGATTCTGAGAACAGATGATGGTGTGGTTGATCAAATCAATTTGCTACTAACAGTCACGTAGTCATTGGTGATTCCGATACCACTCTGCGGTCTCTCTGAGACCTCTCTCTAGTGGTATCTTCAGAGAAAAGTCCAGTAGCTTCTGGGCTTTCTCTATACTCCCAATGCTTTCTGCTATGTCTCCTATTCGTGGTTCTATATGAATAATCTCTGATTTGTAATCATCAATAGATTTCTTCATCATCTCGGCAAGCTGAAGAATAGAAATCATATTGGGTCCAGAAATATTGATTGTTTCATCAATAGCTGCATCGAGCTCACTGGCATTCAGGGTTGCTCTTGCTACATCAGCAACATGCAAGAAACTCCTAGTCTGCATTCCATCCCCTTCTATTTTAATCGGATTTCCTGCCAGTACTTCATTGATGAATATTGAAATAACCCCACTGTATTCTGAGAACTCCTGTCGTGGTCCGTAGACATTGAAATAGCGAAGAATTGTTGCATCCATGCCATACGATTTACTGAAAGACCGAATGTACATTTCTCCTGAAATCTTTGATGCCGCATAGGGGCTTAGTGGATTAAGAGGGAAGTCTTCACGAACCGGAATCTCCTCAGGATCCCCGTAGACTGCCGCACTCGAGCTAAATACTATTCGTTTTGCATTTCGTTTTCGAGCCATTTCAAGAACATTGACTGTTCCATTTACATTGACATCATTTACCAAGATGGGATTCTCTACAGATTCTTTTACAGAAGAAATGGCAGCAAGATGAAAGATAGTATCGATATCATCCTCGATTATACTGCGAAGTTCCGTATCGCGAATATCCGCTATCAGCAATCGAAACCTATTATTCTGCATAGCCTCTGAGAGGTTTTCCTTCCTACCTGTTCTCATGTTGTCGATACCAATCACTTTGTGTCCTTTCATTAGGAGTTGGTCAACTAGATGGCTTCCAATGAACCCACTTGCTCCAGTTACGATGATGGTATCTGTCATATCAATCAAGCCAAAGATTCGGTACCTTGTAATCCTTTCCATGAATACATAGGATTTTGCATGGTAACTTTATCTTAGCTATTCTGAGTGTACTTGCTCCGTAGGTTGGTGTGTGCTAGCCCGATATTTTCTGACAACGATAACTATTGCTAGGAAGAATAGAATTGGTCCTATGACTATCATGCATAGGTAGAGTAGACTTCCCAGAAATAGAGGGATAACTGGAATCAAAGCCCACGTTATAGCTAGCATAAAAATCATAATCAATCCCCAGGTGATTTGTCCAAAATCCAGAATTCCCGAAGGAAGCTCAATGGTTTTTCGAGTATCTTTGGGGCTGACGAAAATGAGAGTAATCACAACAATGTAGAATGCTATTGTTAGGAGTATTGTTCCTAAAGTTGGAATTCTCTCAGGCATAAAGGTGAGAAATGAGAACGCGTAAATTGCAATCAGGTAGATGATTATAATGGATAGACCTCTCTCTCCGAGCCGGAGCGAATCTAGATCAAGTGGCTTTTTACTCCATGATGTAACAATCCAGTTCAGGACAAAGATATACGCAAAATTAACTCCCGCAGCAACCAAGATGGCTAAACTATTTGCGCCTAGACCCATAGTGACGAAGAACGAGCTTGTGACAACGAAGATACCAAGTAGGATTTTGTTAGGTGTACTTCTTGATATTACTCTCAAGTGTGATGTGTGAATAGCTCCCGCATCACCTTTGTTTGTTCCTTGAACGATTATTTGAAACACGAGTATTGGGACAATGAAGGAGTAAAAGGCATGCCAGAATAATGCAACTACCAAGAATTCTCCTACAGCAAATCCAAGAAATGTTCCAAATGCTGGAACCTCTCCCACATATCCTGCCCAAATCACTTTTGTAATCCAGCCCTCAAAAAGTCCGAAAATTATACCCCATAGGTACAATTGTGTAAGAGAAGTTCGTTCATACCTCAATGCTAGATTAAGAAGAAGCAAAGCATGTGCCCAGTAGAGTGGAAGGGCTACAAACCAGTCAGAAGCTCCTAGGAACCATAATGGTGAGGTTCCTGTAAATACCTGTGAAAAGATCATTGAAAGAAATCCAAAGAGAACTATCGCCAACACACTGAACCCTTTCGTTGGTCCTTCTTCTGACATATTATCTACATGTAACAAACGCCTTTATCAAAGCATGGGGATAACTCCGATGCTGTCATGTACTTTGTATATATCGTCGAAACTGAAGATGGAACATACTATACAGGGATGACTAACGACCTCGCAAGACGAATGAGCGAACACCTATCCAACACATCTCGCTCTGCAACATACCTCCGCGCTCACAAACCAAAGTTCGTTGTATATACTTGTGAATGCAAGACCCGTAGGGATGCAATGCGATTGGAAAACCGCTTGAAGAAGGATTCCAAGTTCAAGAAAGAATGCATTGGGCCTCGCAGAGATATTCGCGAAGTTATTGACTCAGAACTAAGTTACAAATAGTATTTCTCGAAGCCTTCTTATCGAGGATATCATATTCACATATTGTGGCATCCATGGCCGAAGTAGTCTTGTCAATTGATTCTGGAACAACCGGTGTTCGTTCTATGTTCTTTGATAAATCTGGTAATGTAATTGCTAGTGCTTACTCTGAATTTGAGTCACTCTATCCTCATCCATCGTGGGTTGAGCAACGGGCTGAGAGTTGGTGGGAAAAAGCATGTGAAACCATTCAGCGTTGCCTTAAGGATGGCAAGATTAGCCCCGAACAGGTTGTAGCAATCAGTGTTACAAACCAACGGGAAACAGTCGTACCAATAGACGAGAATGGAGTACCGCTACGAAATGCGATTGTTTGGCAAGACCGCAGAACTGTAAAACAGTGTGATTGGATTGAGGAAACGATTGCCCAGGTTCAGGTCTACACTATTAGTGGGCTTACAGTTGATCCATATTTTACTGCACCAAAAATTCTCTGGATACGTGAGAACGAGCGACAGATCTATGACAGAACACACAAGTTCTTGCTCGTTCATGATTACTTGATTTACCGTCTCTCTGATGAAATAATCACAGACTACTCAAATGCTAGCAGAACTCTTCTCTTTGATGTTCGAACAGCAAAATGGTCAGACAAGCTGCTAGATACTTTTGAAGTTGAAAAGGAAAAATTACCTCAGCTTGTTGAATCTGGTACCCTTGTAGGCGAATTGACTAGTACAGCTGCCAAGGAAATTGGGCTCAAAGAAGGAACTCCAATTGTCGCAGGTGGAGGTGACCAACAATGTGCAGCTCTCGGTGTTGGTGTTGTCCGCGAGGGTATGATCAAATCCACGACTGGAACTGGCACATTCCTACTCGCTCACTCTAACACTGTGAAATTGGACCCCTCCATGAGAGTACTCTGTAGTCGTCATGTTGTTCCAAATACATTCGTTGTTGAAGCAAGTATGTTCACAACGGGGTCTGCTCTGAAATGGTATAGGGACAACTTAGGAAGCGAAGAGATTGGTATTGCTGATGAACGTGGTGTTGACCCATATGACATAATCACTGAGGCTGCTGAGAAGAGTCCTCCTGGTGCTGAGGGTGTAATCCACATTCCGCACTTTGCTGGAGCAGGAGCTCCCAATTGGAATCCCCATGCACGAGGTATCTTTGCTGGACTTGCTCTTGGTCATTCCCGTCACCATTTGATTCGTGCAATACTCGAAGGTGTTTCATATGAGATTCGCACAAATCTTGAGGTGATGCGTGAACTCGGTCTCCCCTCTCAGCAGGTTAGGGTAGATGGAGGTGCATCAAGAAGTGAAACCTGGATGCAGATTCAAGCAGATATTCTTAGAACTCCCGTGATTCGAACTCAAATGGAGGAGGCAACAGCAGTAGGAGCAGCTATTCTAGCCTTCAAAGGTGTGAATGCTTACAAATCAGTTGCACAAGCATCTGAAGAGATGGTTAAACCTCTCACTCCACTTGAACCTAGACCAGAAACACTGGATGTGTACAAAAAAGGCTATGACACATTCAAAGCACTCTATAATGCAATATCAGAGATTCACTGGCAAGATAATTAGTTCGCATATACTGCAATTTTGTTGCCCTTGTCAAGCACCAGTATCTTGACATCTGGATCGTCTGCAATCCATTCGTCAATGATTGTCTGAGGATTCTCAATCTTCTTCATATGAACAGATTCGACTGTCTGTCTGTCAAGGTCTGTGTACATCTTGATGCTATCCACTTTCATGAGAAGTTCTGCGAATTTGAAAGCCTTATGCTCATAGAGATGATATTTTCCACTAATCGATGCGATAACTTCAGTCAAAGGTAGTGTCAATTTATTGTAGAAATTCTGAATAGCTGATTCGGGAGCTACGCCATCCTTACATTGTGCCAGGAACAGAATCTCTCCATAGTCAAGTACAGCATTCTTTGTGAGTTCGATTGCCCTTTGTGCATGATATAGCGATTTGTCCTGTGGATAGCCCCCTGGTGAAACAATGATTCGTGATTGTGGGGTTACAACAAAGCTCGCTGATTCATCAAGAATCTCCATGGCTCCAGCTGTTACAGGTTCAACCTTTCCAGCGTCTGCCCAGATTAATTTTCCACCATCTGTGACAACAGCTAACAAGAACACAGTTCCCTTTCCAACAATTATTTCCATCCCTTCTCTCATATCATCGGCAAGAGGGTTTTCTCGACGAGTCTTGTCCGAATGATAGGGATGGATTCCGAATGTCGAGTGTGGATTGAGTGCCATTGCATGATTTGCCTCTATGGTATCAAACCCGCAGACACCAGGAAGGAAGTTTTTGACTACATTTGAATATCCAGCAAAATAGTGGGCTTTCATATCAGAGATGCTTACGTACACGTCGTGATTGACAGCCGCACTGTTAACCAAGACCGGGGAACCCCGACTTGTTTTTCCAAGATTAACTAAATCTTCTGCCTTGCAATCATGGATAGTGACTTCAAAATTAGGAAGTCGCGAGTCCTTTGCAGCCCTTCGAATTAGATCCACAATCTCAATGTTATCAGGATGATTTACTTCATGTGAACCTGTAGTAATAATGAATTGGACCCTGTTTGCGTGTACTAAACGTGGAATAATTGAAGACACAAGTTCCCAGTGTGGTTCATCTCGAGTATGATCTTCAACAAGTACACAAACGCTCTTGCTTTTTGCCAATTCAGCGAGTGTTGGTCCATGAGGGTTGTCAAGTACCCTATCCAGTTCACCAAGCAGGTCTTGCTTTGGTTTCAGCGCTTTTGGCTTGATGATTCCAGCAAGGTTGCTCTCAGGAATATTGAGCTTTACTTTGCCTTCACCGTAGCTAACTGATACTTCCATTGACTTACCTCATCTTATTTGGTTGTAAATCCTTACAAAAACGTTCACCATACTGCATATGTTGAAACCACAAGGAATATTCGGAAGTAAATCTGTACTAGTCTTATGTCTGAGAAGGATAGAGGGTTCTCTGGAATGGGACCTTGGCTTGCAGTTGGCTCTGAACTTCCGTGCTCCGTGATTGCACTTCTTCTTGCTGGTCAAGTTGTAGGTGGTTCAATTGGAGGTCCAAGTGGTGCTACCTGGGGTGCAATAATCGGGGCGATTGCTGGATTCTTCTTGGGCGTATATGGTGTTTACAAAACCGTTGGCTATCTTGAACTGATTGAACAAAAATCTAAGGAACGCCCCAAGTATATGCCTGCAATGGAAGAGATACTGGAGGATGTCGTCTTCGATTTGGAAGACGATTCCTCTGAGTGAATTAATCTAAGAACTCTGAGTCATCACCATCAAGCACTTCTATGATGATCTTTGTTGCGCTTCTTCCAACTGCTGCAATTATCACCTGGATCATTAAAGCGATGATGAACGCCCCAAGTGCAAGACCTGCGACCCTGAGTGAAATGGAATTATTGGTTGTTGCAAGTGGAGCCAGAATGTTAGAATCCACTAGATACCATGTGTAAATTCCCGTGATAGCCATCATTAGAACAAGCAGCGCGTAGAGTACAACTACTCCCTTTACTCGTGGTGTACTCATTCGTACTTCCTCAACTCCGGGCCCTACAACGGCATCACCGATTCTTCTGGAGAATCTAACAAATGCGCTGATTGCTGCTAGGAATATCACTAGTACCACAATGCTGGCCAGAAGGAGTGCAAGTATCTGCATATCTCCCGCTAGGACAAAGTACACATCTCCAATGAAATAGGCAGCAAATGCGCCAATCATTGCAATTACTGATACTATCTGAACAACGAACATGATCGTTGCAGAATTTCTGAAAAGGCTTCCAAGGTTTATGTAGTCGTCAGACCGATGAACTGGTGCCCCACTCTCTTCTGTCATAGTGACCACTGAACGTGATGGCAGTTCGTTATTTGAATTCTTCTACAAGCGGTAATCTAGGCTAGTCATTACTTTTATATCGGCACTAATGTTTCTCCACGGTAGTCCTCACCACATTGAGAACGGACAGGAACATCATAATGGGTCTACGAGCTGCTAACGAGTATGGCTTTGTCAATGCCAGGATTCGAGGAATGAAGTCACGCTTCATTTCGATTGGCATGTACGAGAGTCTGCTTCAGGTAAGTAGCTATCAAGACTTCATTAAGATGCTCTCCGGAACCTATTACGGTTCGGTCATTTCAAAACATTCACCGAGTGCTGTACCAAGTCCGGATGAACTTGCCCTCATTCTCTCTAAAGATTTTGCAGATGTGAGTACGAACCTATCCCGTTCATTAACTGGAAAAGTTCGCCATTTTACTAACACTTTCCTAGAGATGTTCTATGCAGAGAGTGTAAAGTCAATTATTAGAGGACTTCATGTTGAGCTTGAAGAAGATGAGATTCTGAGATTCTCAGTGCCCTCATCTCCTGCTGAAGCTACCCTATTCCAGACACTTATCGGAGCCTCTTCTGTGAACAAGATGATTGACCTTCTTCCCCAATGGGATCTGAAGGTGTCCTTGCTCACGAGACTTCCCACGTACCAAGAATACAACTCAACCGTGCCACTTGAGGTGGCAGTTGAAGAATGGTATCTGAGGAATGTTGTGGATGCATTGAAGGAATTCTCAAAGGTTGAGAGTGATCGAGTCAATAGTATCCTTGAACCAAGAGTCGTACTTCGAAATGTCCTGACTGGAATTAGAGCCATACTTCTCGGTTTAGACTCTAGAGCTTTGGAATTATCCTTAGTTCGGTTTCCACGGGTCCAGGCACTAACTGATGCTATTGCCTCTGCTAATACGTGGAGGGAAGTCATCACAAAACTGGATTCAACAAAGTATTCTGATTTTGGCGGAAGAATGGCTAGATTGTATGAAGAGACCGATGATTTAGGAAATGTAGAACTAGCAATAGAGGACTTTATTGCTCAGAGGATAAAACTTCAAATGACCGCATTTCCATTCCATTTGGGAACAATCATTGGATTCTTTAGTCTCAAACAATATGAAGTTCGTAACCTACGCTCCATAGCAGTCGGTATTGAGCGAGGAGAATCTGCAGAAACAATTCGTAGAATGATAACAATTTGGTGAGAGTTGGAGGAAATACAAATGAGATTTGATAAAGAAATCACAAGTCTGATCCTGCTTAGTCTGAGCGTAGTAGTTACAGTGTTAGCTGCTATCACATTCGGATTGATGGATAGTTCGACAATCATGAATGCATTGGGAACACCCCCAATTCATGGATTTGAGATGCTGCAAGCAGCAGAAGGTGCAGGTATGGCTATACTTGGTCTGGCACTTGGTGCTGGTCTATCACTTGGCCTTGCTGGTGTTGGTGCTAGCTTAGGAATGGGTACTGCTTCTGCGGCTGCACTTGGTGCAATCACAGAGAAACCAGAAACCTTTGGTAAAAGTATTCTATACGTAGTATTTATTGAGGCTGTAGCTATCTACGGATTTGTTATCGCCTTTCTCTTAGTAGGATATATTCCTCAATTGATTGTCTTGATGTAATACTAGCAATTGATGTGGAATAGTAGGAGTGGTTTCCTCCACTCTCTACTTTTTATCCTCATCATCAAATAGGATACTCGCAATAGTGTCTCGAGCTTTGCTTTCTAATCTTTCAAATCGAGCCTCAAAGGTATCATCGACCCATCTTGCACCATCCATTGTTCTGATTATTACTCCACCCTTGGAACGAATGGTTTCTTTTGAAATGGTGAGTTTTGTCTTCTTACCTCTCTCTTTTGCAACAATTTTCTCGATTTCAGCAGTATCTACGTGTGATGCATGACCTTTCGGGAGAATGAGTTCAACTTGGTCTACTGCTAGTGCCTTGCAAGCATCTGTGATTAACCGAGTGAGAATTTTTTTGTACTCTGCTTTTCCAACAACACCTTCGACTTTTTCCTGTGTTGATGATAGAATCTCAGTGATCTGTGCATCTTTGGCTTCAAGCATTTTGTATTTTCCTTTGAGTTTGGCACTTGCTTCATATTTGACTAACTCAGAGTTTGCTTGAAGTTCAGCTTTCTTGGTTATTGCTGATGCTGCGTCTTCGGCTTTTCGCTGAGCTTCTTCAAGTTTCATCTTCTTATGCTTCTCTGCTTCGCTGATGATTTCCTTCTCTTTCTCAGTAGTTTTACTATTAATTATCTCGATGATATTAGTGATGCCGCTCATGATTTCAGACCTCCCCCACGAGGTTTTTGTAGACAGCTTTTCCTGCCTCATCTTTCCTCTTCTCTGCTAATTTCTGTCTATTCTTTATTGTCTGCTCTGTTTCAGCAAGCACTCCTGCTTCAATCTCTCCTTTCTTCCCCTCAATCTCAGACAACATCTTAGAAGCGGTCTTCTTAGCATCATGTTCTGCTTTGGCCATTAGTGCCTTAGCTTCCTTGTCGGCTTCTTCCCGAATTGCTCGAGCACGCTTTTCAGCGTCTTCGACTCTCACACGGGCTGCCACTTCACTCTCGTGAATTTGATCAATTTCTTCATGTGCTGCACACATTAGGCCCAAACCTCATTTTTCTGACATCCATTACTACTGCACGCACCTAAAAAACATTGACCTGCCTCCCGTCGCAAAGGTTAATTACCAGAACTTAAGTCAAGCACTAACGAACTAGTGTTTCAGTATCCACTATTCGACAAAAAACGGTGATATTGCCATGGGTCTGATGAGTCCAGAAAAAATGATTGTCGCCAAAATTGTTTCCCATCGAGATTTTGAACGTCAGGTCTTGCTCGGAATTGAAGAATTCGGGGCTTTTGAGTTCCTGGATGTTCGAAGACAAGCTGGCTTGGTCGAAGTCAAGAGAAGCAGAGAAGAAGAAACCGTCTTCTCCGCATTAGATCGGTTGGAAAAGATCGTTCATTCACTAGAACTAGACCCAAATCGCTCAACTGGACAAGTATTGGAAATTGATGATTCAGCACTCAATAAGTCACTTGAGCTTGTTTCTGAAGTTATAACTTCAATCGAAACTGAAGTGCTTGAGATTGATACTGAACTTATGATGGCCAAAACCGAGTTGGACCGCCAAAAGGGTATCAGTGATGTAGCAAATTCACTGAAGCCATTGGGTATCGATCCTAGTCTGATAACAACCACTGACTACACATTCACAACGGCAGGATTAGTCCCATCTGGACGAATTAGTGAGTTGGAGTGGAGCCTTCAGGAAGTCACTGAAGGAGCCTTTACTATCAGTTCATTACCTCTCAAGGGTGGTGCTCATGCCAGTGTTATCACTGTTCCAATTGAGATGATGGATGCAGTAGAACGAATACTGTCCGCCCTCGAATTTGAGGTCTTTCAAATCCCTGAAGGTGAATCTGGAAGTCCTGAGCAAATCGTGGTCAAAGCACAAGCTCAGATGGTGGCTCAAGAAGAACAGATTGTTCAACTAGAGCAGAGAAAAACAACCATCGGAAATGAATGGAGCTTTAGAATATTAGCCGCTTGGGAAACCCTGCACGTAGAGAAACAACGTGTTGACATCAAAAATCAGATTGTCTATACTGAACAATCAATCAAAATGTGGGGTTGGGTTCCAGAAAGTAGAGAAGCCGAGCTTGAGCCGATACTTCGTGAGCGGGTCGGATCTGCATTAGAAGTGTCATTTGACAAGCCCGATTTTGCTGACCATGAGGCACCTTCAAGTATTTCCAATCCAGCTGTCATGAAGCCTACTGAAGATGTTGTGAAGGCTTTCGGAATTCCATCTCGTCATGACATTGACCCTACAAAGATCATGTTCCTATCCTTCCCCTTGATTTTTGGTTTGGTGTTTGCTGATATCGGTCAAGGGATTCTTATTTTTATCATCGGCCTTGCAGCTTGGAGAGCAAACAAGAAGGGAGATGACTGGGGAGCAATAATGGGTTATGTACAGAATGGTGCGTATGGGCTCATGATGATGGGGATATTCGCGGTTTTTGGTGGGTTCCTCTTTGGGAGCTTTTTCGGTGCTGAGACCGTATTCGAACCTCTCTGGCCAACATTCGCTCATTTCATTGACGATGGACATGGACACATGGTTCTCAACCCGTATAGAGCCACACACATGCTCAAACTCTCAATCGAGATTGGTGCCATTCATATCATGATTGGAATCATTCTGAACATTTACAATCAATTCAAACACAAAAACAAATCTGCCTTCATTGTTGGTATTTCTTACCTCTGGCTCTACTATGGATTCATCAACCTACTCTTCGGAGTGAGCTACAGTAGTGTCGGCGACTGGTTCAATCCAGAAGGACAGATTAACCTCTGGGTCCCCATTGCTGGCATAGGATTTGGAATAGGGAATAATGGTGTTTATCCCGCAATCCCTATAGCTCCGTTGATATTCTCGTTGACTTGTTTCATAGTCCCAATGGTCATCATGGCGCTTGCATCATTCAAGGGTGGTATGGATGGCATTGTGCTATTCCTCGAGTATGCAATTGGGATGATCAGCCACACTGTTAGTTATGCTCGTATCTTCGCATTGAACACTGTACACATAATTCTGAGTGGAGTTTTCTTCTCGCTTATACCCGCAATAATCTACATCCCATTTCCTGCGTTGTCAATAGCTGGTGTAGAGCTAATACCTCAAGAAGTGCACTCTGCCGATCCCTTAGCACCAACTACTCCACACTTGCCATTGTTGGGTGCAATCATCGGTACTTTCATCGTGGGTATCCTAGAAGGACTCCTCGGATTCATGCACACGCTACGGTTACACTTTGTTGAATGGTTCAGCAAATTCTATCACGCAGGTGGTGTCGATTTCACACCATTCTATGCAAAACGAATCCATACAACCCAAATTAAAACCGATGTAGCTCAAGAGAGCTATGCTGTGCAATGACGACGTTCTCTATCTATTGTCCACCGGCACCAAGATAGAGTGCTGCTAACTCTGTTTCACCTTTAACAGTGGGATCTTGGTCTCTGTCTATACGGTGTCTGTTATCCCAGATGCTTCGTGCAAGTAAGTCTGTTGTCTTTGCTTTAGTATCAACATTCTGAGCTGATTGGCCATCTCCAACCTGTTGGAACACCTGTGCAGCTGTAGTGTAGTTACCAACTGCTTCTCTCAAATGGTCGTTAGCATCCGAGTAGTGTATTTTTGCCTTGGACTTCTCTCCCTTCATGAACATGTATTCAGCCATGAAGTCATTCTTTGCACCTTCCAGTCGAGAGAGGTCTCCCTTGAACTTCATCACAACACCTTGGAGTTGTTTCACCTGGGCATCAACATTATTCTTAGTCCTGATGGTTTCACCTTTCACACTATCAAGCTCATTTGCAGCCGCCTCGAATGATGCCACTGTCTGCTTTAATTTGGTTATGGTTCCATCATGAATTTCCAGAGCGTCCTCCATTGGATCATCCTCTTCTAGAATTGCCAACTCGTCCGCCAGTTTTTGGAATGTGTTCAAACGTTCAATCTGAGCGCGAAAAGCTAATTGTTCGGACTGTCTTGAATATGCTTGAGCCTCAGCTGCAAATGCTGTGGCTAGTGCAAGTTTTCCAAGGTCCACAAGTTCTAGAGCTGATTCATTATCCCCAACAATCTTGTAGTATGATGCAGCCTCTTCAGCATGAAGATTCTCAAGAATTCTGGATAGTATGAATTTTACGCCCTGTTCTAGGTTTGAGCTCTGCTGGAATTGAATCATGTACTTTACGTTGTTCAGTAGTGCAAGGGTCCTATTACGTAGGTCTCCAACTTCTGCATCTTCTATCTCTAAACTGAGAAGAATACCAAGAGTGTTGAGACCTTCTCTAATGGAATCCAACGAGTCTGATGGATTCTCAGTCATCTCAATTTTGGTTTCGTCCATTGCCTTGCTGATGTCTTGAATCAATGCGGTCTTTCTCAAGTCCTTTGCAAACGCTATCTGAGCTATGATACCGCTGATATCATCATCGCCCCTTTTCTTGAGGAGGTCTTGAACAAAAGAATACGTCTTCAGGTCTCCCTGAATGGCACCAGTCAATTCTCTGGTCTTTGCTAATTTCTCTGCCTTTCTAAGATTCTTGAAGATCTCTTTCAGGACCTTCTTTGCTTCGGTTTTGTTATTCACTTCTAGTAACTCTGTGAGAACCCGTACACTTGACTCTGCACTACAAAACAAACTTTGAGCTTTCTTCTGCTCTTTGTCAAGCCTGCTTTGTTCAGCATTTGGTTGTAGGGCAATGACTTCCCTGAAACATTTCTCTGCTCTACCAAAGGCATCAGAAGCTATCATATACAACTTGGAAGCATCTTCCAGATTTCCAGCTCTCATCTGCGCATCAGCAATATCTGTGTACGTCATTGCGAGGTATACTTCACTAAGTCCTGAGGTATTACTTTTCCATGACTTGATGGTTGAAAGCTTCTCTTTGTTTTCTCGTGTCTTCTTGAACAATGGAATTGCTTCATTGTATAGGTCAGTTGCTTGTTCAAAGATAAATGAACTAAGAATATCACGCCAAATCAGTTCATCAAATGGATTGAACGCTTGTCTGAATGTGCTCTCTTGACCTACTAGCTCGTTGAGAAACTCGTCATAGAATTCAGCTTCTGCACTCTTGTTCTTACCTAGAATTGATGTGAGTTCTGCATCATCTTCACCTAAGGATTCTTTCATTAGACTGTGGGCTTGTAGACCTAAGGCAACTCTGCGAAGCTTTTGGGTCCCATCTACCTTCTTAGCAACTGCTGAGAATGGACGTTCAAGCATTGTGTAAACCTTAGCAAGATACTTTGATGCATTCCGTTGAATATCCTCATGTTCGTTTTCAACAAAGGGTCCACTTGCTGCGGCTGCTGTATGTAACCATGCCATGACTCTTGCCATCCAGACATCTGCGAGATCTCTCTCGGTCTGATCTTCAAGTTCTTCAAGAGCTGCTTCGAGTTGCTCCTTTGTTTCACCCTCACTCTGCGCTACTCTATTGCGCAGATATGACAAATCAAAATCTCCAACCATGATTTGTTGACTGAAAGAAGCTACTGTGTCATAGAGTTCAGTGAAAGCTCTATGCATCGCAATCCGTTTCAGCTCAATCCCTTCTTTGTCATCTATATCATGAAGGGAAAAATCTCTCACAGCATCTTGCGCCCTAAGATTGAGCTCGAATAGTAAACTGGTATAGATTGGAGTTTCATCACCACTACTTCCGGTTTTACGCGGTTTTTTTGAGCCCGGTCGCACGTTTGACATCCTTTCAATCTCCTGAAATTAAGGCCAAAGGCTATGTCGTGTAACAATTACTTAAGCGTACTTACGCCCTCGAAAATGCGCGATTTTCCTAGATGGTGCTCACAACTTGCGAATTGGCTTAGCAAAAACATGCCATTCTGCAATATGCATCTTTGGGAATAGGAGAAATCGTACTACTCTTCCGCGCTTCTGAATCTGATCATTCTTCCGTCTCGATATTTGATAATCTGTCCATTCTCAGCAAGTTTGTTGAGTACTTCGCTTGTTCGAGAGCGGGACTTTCCCCATTTTTCAGCAAGTTCTGCTGCAGTAAGACCACTATCTTCTTTGTGCAACATATTGACAAGTCTATCCCAGCTAGCATCTCCATCAAGGCAATTGGAGCGGTTTGGAAATATACTATACTGTCCACCATCAAATGGTGATTCTGAACTCCCTGTTTCGATCTGATTTGTTAGTTCAATGATAGTATCTTTTAGACTATAGACAGACTTTCTCAGTTCTGTGACTTCTTTCCTGAGAGCTTCGATATCCTGATTTTCTTCCACTTTTTTCCCTACCTATGTTTGTTCGTAATCTTTTCTGAATTCTATATAATTGCGTTTGCCTTTCTTTTTCTCAATACCCTCTTTCAGTTCCGCAACTTCAATGTCGATCTCCTGTTCTGGTTTATAGGATTCCAGATCCTCAAGACTTACACATTCACCATCAACCATTGCTTCATCATCCGAGCAACATTCCATCATCTCTTCCGTTTCACTGGGGAGAATATTGGCTTCGGTACTTTCGCTACGAATGATCTGAATTGTCTTTCCAGAAGTAACAATTTCTGAGGGATCAGCTAAATCATAATCTGATGCTTTCGATTGAAGGATATTTTCAACTATTTCTTTAGTTTCCTTCATACACTGGTCTTTCTTATGGTGATAGGTCACAGTTTCCAACAACCGTCGACAACAATCGACAATCAACAACTAGACTTTAAGTGTATTTAAGGATTTGTTATTGGTTAAGAATCCATTCTATTCCTCTACAGACATGGTTCTGGCAAAGGTCATGTAGCCAGTATGTGCTACCATCCATGTTGTTGGTCGAGTCTTATTCTCTCTGACCATTATCTCCCGTTGGAATATCTCAAGGGTCTTGATCATGCCCCACTTGCCTTCTTCTGACATCGCCTTACAGGTCTTCATTGTCTGTTCGATAGTGGGACTATAGCTGGCAAGATAACAACTAGATTTCAGGGCTCGATGTGCTTCATCCACGAGTAACCAGGGAGTAGCAAGATCCAAGACAATGGCATCGATGTTGTCTTCCTTGATTCCTTCCAAGATGTCCTGATGATGCTGTGTGACATTATCGGTGAGACCAAACTTTGTGAGGTTTTTCTGTGCTCCAATATACATGTCTTCTCTGATTTCGTAGGTGAAAATTTTCCCAGTAGGACCCACTGCCCGTGCTAGGATTCCGGTGAGTGCACCCGAACCTGTTCCTGATTCAACAACCCGGGAACCTGCACTGATGGATGCTTGAACAAGAATAGTCCCTGCATCTTTTGGATAGATGATCTGTGTGTTTCGACCCATAGCAATCTGAATGTCAGTATTGCTTGGTCTATGGATTTGGAATATGGTGCCCGAATGACTCTCCATCTTGTGTCCAAAGGGTTTGCCTATCATATCATCAAAAGGTAGGATTCCCTTATTGGAGTGGAAACTCTCTCCTGCTTTCACTCGTCGGATCCAGTTTCTCTTGCCATCCATGAAGATATAGACAAGGTCTCCATCTTGAATCGGGTCTTGCATAGAGTGTTTTCTGTTCTGGTTGTGTTTTGAGTGTTGCTAAGGTGACGTGGAAACGCCTTTCGACCACCCGATGACGAAGCGATAGGAAACTAGAATTTATCATATTTTTACAAAAACGCGCCTTGGAATACTAGCAAGCTAAGCTTTCTGACATGTTTCTTCAATTTTGGTGTATCATTCACCAATAGAAGATACTTCTATGTTCCACCCGTCTCCTGCCGGTGTCACCACTCCCATCAGTCCAACAGACTAACGAGTTAGCAGTAGCTTTGTCAACGTTCACTGGGATGGGATCCCTCGTGAAGACCTGGCTTCCTTCTCCTGTCGTAGTTCTGGTACATCACTTCCAGCAACAGAGAGTATTTCCACAGTTCTTGCCACGGTGAAGTCATTATCGCACTTCTTAGATTTGTCACCAAAGCTAAGAAGACTCGTTTGAGCATAGTGAATAACCGCGGACTCTCCAGAACATGATGTTCGTTCTTCTTCAGAGAGTGAGGACTTCCATCTAGAAGAATTATTCCTCCTCAGGCTTTCAGTCGAATGCTTCTCACCATAGTAATAGCATACTTACCTAGTCCAATCAATAATTCACTCTATTCGATGTATATGAACTCATACAATCGTGGTATTAACTAGGCGATACCAAGCTTTATCCGACTTCAAAGTGGAATCGACTGGAGGTGCACAGATGGACGACAATCCCGACACGCCAAATGAAGAACATCTAGAAGATGCA
>Ga0209976_10001098_pt1 | contig 16228 bp, 28 predicted proteins | sample SumtaG_FD_182806 | JGI IMG/M metagenome (GOLD analysis project Ga0209976, IMG submission 182806) | Deep subsurface microbial communities from Indian Ocean to uncover new lineages of life (NeLLi) - Sumatra_00157 metaG (SPAdes) (version 2) | ecosystem: Environmental > Aquatic > Marine > Oceanic >...
GGTTATGGTGAGTATGCGGATAAATTGCCGGACGAGGAGTATTTCAAACTCCTCGATCGGTGGCTGTCTCTTTTTGTGAGATCTGCCGCCACGACTTGGTTCAGCTTCAATGCGAAGTGGACCACGAAAGTTGGGGTCTTCGCCGAAAGGTTGAAAGACGAGCATCTCGATCTGGATGTCAAAGTGGGTGTGCAAACTTTCACATTCGGACAGCACAACAAGCGAGACTTCGGAAACAACCACAGACCTCTCTGGCGATTTCGACGCCATGACGCACCCGTCTATACTGAACAGATCAAGGTGCCGTCTTGGCGCCAATTGCATGGTGATAGTCGGGCGGCCCCGGGCGGCCGGGTCCCTGGTGATGTCCACAATTTCCCGCTAGAATTGATGGACGGGTGGATGGAGAGGTTGATGAAGGATCTGGGGTTAGAGGAATCCGATGTCTTCGATTACCCGAGAGTCACCGGTAACTCCCGGCAGAGAAGGAAGTGGCACCCAACGCAATTGCACGAGGATCTTGTGGAACGTTGTATCAAATCTTCCACCCTTGAGGGTGATATCATTTGTGACCCTTTTGCCGGTACTGGTACCACGCTGAGGGTATGCCAACAGATCAATCGACCGTGTATCACCATGGATGTTGATTACGACTATTGCGAACGGATCTCTAAAGAGACTGGAATCGAGATTTTCTAAGATTGTGCGGGAGCAATCTTCAACTTGCCTGTATAATAAGATAGAGGCACAACCTTAAATTGGAGTTGATCAATGTCGGACCCCTCTGAAACTGTCCCCACCAAAGCTATCGATTTCCTCGGACGGAAAATAGTAGCCGGTGATCTTGTTGTCTACCCTGTCCGTCGTGGTTCCGCCATGTGGATGAACAAGCTCCGTGTCTCGGCCGTGCGTGACACGCAACGTGGCAAATCCATCTCGGGTCATAATGACGCTGGGAATCGCGTCATTCTGTACAATCTGACCAACTGCACGGTGATCGTGGGAGCGAAGTAATGCCTATCTATGAGTACGGTTGCACAGAGTGTGATCACAACTTCGAGGAAGTTCGAGGGGCACGCGATCCTCAGCCCCGAAAATGCCCTGAGTGTGGGAAGCTGAAGTTGAAGAGAATTCTGTTCAGCAAACCTGCAATTCTGCACATTCGTTATTCGCCGATGCACCCTCGCCACATGCGTGGCCAGAGGACTCGGTAAACCCCAAGGAGTTTCCCATGAAACGTTACCTGTTGATTCTTGCCTTGTGTTTGTTCGCCGGTTGTGCCTCGTGGCGTAACGATATCGCCGCCGATGGTGGTCTGTTGGGCACATACGCGGGAAACTACGTCGTCATCAGTGAGTCTGGTGGTGTCATCATGGATGTCTGGGTTCTGAAGGATGTGTTCGTCGAGAGCGAAGACGACTCGGATGGTTGGCGTTTTGTCGACGACGGAGGCAATGTTGTCTTCATCGGAGGTGATGTGAAAGTTCTTCGAATCAATGACGAATCCTCCTTGTTGAACTACCACGAGTACCACCGAGAACTGGAAAATCTTGACTATCGGACATTCTTCAAAGGTGGTCCAGATATTTGGGTCCTACCACCTGCTGATCAATCGACACGTCCGAATACCAGTCCGGGTTTCCGTACCAAGAGTCTCACCGACGAACTCACCGGTCGGTACCATCTCCGTGGCCGTACGAAGGGCTTCTTCGGCCGCAGTCGGAGGACCTGTTGATGGACGCCCATAAAATCATCAGTTTGTATGGTACCCTCAAAGTAATTTCCACACAGACTGGCCTGGAACCTCTGTCAGATCAAGCTCTGGCGACTCTCACGCTAGGGTTAATACTCTCCTGGCAATTGGGCGAAATTGATCGAGACATCAGGGAGGTGTCAGCCCATGGGGGAGTGTATTGATCTTCACACAGAAGAAACGGATCAAAGGAAAGACTGCCAAGACGTACAAGGAATGGTATGACGAAACCGGTCAGTACCGGATCTCTTGGCGGAAAGAAGTCCATGGCGTCTCCGTGCCACCCGGCTTCTTCGCGTGTGTGCGATGTGTACGATCGCCTTGGGATCGGGAAGAGTACTGGGGCTTCGCCAACCGGCGTGGCCTCTACCGTACACTGAAGGCTGCTCAGGATGCCTGTGAGTTGAGTCTGAGGTTGTGGAATGCGTTCCTCTCGATTGAGGGCCGGGCCAAGGTTCGCCAAGTGCGAGACTTGATTGCCCGGTCGATGATCGGGAAGAAAGAATCAGCATATTCGGGACTGTCCGACCTACCTGTGTGGATTTGTGAGAAAGCGACCCCTCGTTTACTTGACATTCTTCAACCACGTGGTAAGATTGTAGAAGAGGAGGAATGCGAAAGCCAAGACGCCCCTACAAGAATCTGGAGGAATTCCGACGCTACTGGATCGATCCTTGGTGGCAAACAGTCTTCGGCGAGCCAAAGTCAGGATGGCCCTGCATGCGATGTCGTGGAGACGGAGCCTTCATTGGCACCGAACGACTCGAAGACCCCTGCACCGCCTGTAAAGGCGCCTGTAAAGGCACCTGTAAAGGAACGAAGAAAGCGGTCGTCGAAGCGTACCACAAAGAAATCCAAGCGTGGAAAGAAGAAGTCGCCGTCTGGGAGGAAGAAAAAGAGATCCTCCAAAAAGCGTTCGGCAAGTTGAGTAGGCGTGAGTATCTTATCCTGGTGCGTTACCTGGATGGCAAAATCGAATTCTAAGGGAGAATCACATGCAACCGCGTATTTTGAAGAGACTGCTACTCGCCATTGGTCTGTCCTTGTTTCTGATCGTTGGTAGTTGTTCCATGGTGCAAACCGTGCCCGCCGGGCATGGAGCCGTCGCCACAGTGTTCGGAAACGTCATTGAACGTACCTACGACGACGGACTTCACTTCCCAGTCAACCCGCTGGCGTCCTGGACCTATTATGACTGCCGAGACAAGAGCCTCGATTGTTCCGATGTCCAGGTGCCGACCAGGGACCAGCAGACTTCGACGATCGATTTCTCTGTCCAGTACCGGATCAATAAAGCACAGATCCCGACCGCCAAGAGTGAAGTTGGTACCTCCGAGGATATCGTCAACGTCAAGATCAATCCGAATCTGCGTTCGCTGACTCGCTCTGAGGGCAAAGCTGTTGCCCGTTGCGAAGAACTGTTTGACGAAGGTGTTCAGGCTACGATGCAAGCCAACCTGCAATCACGACTCCAAAAGAAGGTCGGTGACTATGCCATCATTACGGCTGTGCTGGTTCGCAAGGTTGATCTGCCGCCGCATATCAAGGATGCGATCAAGAACAAGAAGGTTCGCGAGCAACAAGGCGAGGAGCAAAAGGCCGAACTGAAACGTTATGAAACGGAGCAACAGCAGTTGATCGCTGCGGCAACGGCCAGTCGAAAGGCTTCTGAGGAGAAGGCGGCCGAGGTTAGAGTGCTCGCCGATGCCGAAGCCTATGAGATCGGCAAGATCAACGCCGCGCTGGCCGACAGCCCGGCGTTCATCCGTCTTCGAGCCTTGGAGACGTTGGTCAAGGTGTCAGAGAACCCGGCGTCCCAGATCTACTTCCTCAACGGCGACTCGCCGGACCCACTCCCGCTGATGCACATTGGTGCGGCCGGTTCGGTGACTCCAAAGTAACAACAGAGCGGGTCTTCGCAAGGGCCCCAACGCAAGGGCCTGCCCTCCCCGGGCAGGCCCTCTTTTAGGAGATACCATGCAGACAGAACTTGATAACCTTCAACTGGCGTTTGCTGAGCGGTCCTTGAAAGCTATTGAAACCAGTCAACAGACAATTCTAGAATTGCAGGAGACCGAAGCCTCTTGGAAGATGCTGACCGCCAAACACGAATGCGAAAGAGCCCAGGATGAAAAGCTTGCCAGTGCGCGAACACACGAACGACTGGAACAGCAAGCTTCGACCATTTTGAGACCGACGAATACGATGCGGCCAGAACTCACATATGAGGGTGAGACATGGACCGCAACCTTCGGTGACCTGGTCGCCCGAGGTCCAACCCCTGAAACTGCTTGTCAACAATTCGACGCCCTTTGGCTCGGGAAAGAGGAGTTCTAATGATCTGCACGTCCACCGAATCCTACGAAAAGTGCAAGGCGGATGGCCTCATCAGTGAGCGTCAACTCCGAGTCCTGGGGTTCATCTTGAACTTTCAATCGGACTATCCCGAGGGGATCTCTCGGGGAGATGTGGCCCGATACTTCACCGACACCCGAACTGGGTACTCACGACGAGTCCAGGAGTTGGAGGTGGCTGGTATCTTGGAGTGCATTGGTACCAAGATCGACCCAGCCACAAATCGCCCAGTGAAGGCGTACGTGCCGACTGGTCTGATTCCAACTGAGCGGGTTACGTCAAATGTGCTTCCGACCGTTCAAGTACGGATCTGGTGGTGGCAGAACACAACGACGAAGTTTGGACCATTCTTCAGTAAGTTCGCCACCAAAGCGCCTCCCGGGAATGACAGACCTGGAGAGATTGTGTCTGAGATCATCACAGCGGAGAAAGCATGAGCGGCTCGATGACACTTGAAGACTGGCGGAAGTCAATCATCGAGAACATTCCGTACATCGACAGGCGAGAGCATTCGGCCAAGTTGATCGGTATTGCCTTGCAAGCTATCCACAAACAGTTCGGGGTGGACGAAGCCAACAAGGCGGTTCGAGACTTCAATTTGGAATCGAAAGGGTGGGAACAACATGTAGAATCGTGAATGGTGTGTTATGTGAGTCCCGATACTTTTACACAGAGGCAGCAGCATGAAACCCTACGTAAGCATCGATATTGAAACCACCGGACTTGATCCCGAGACGTGTCAGATCCTCTCGATCGGGGCTGTGATTGACGATTGGAAAACGTCCGTAACCGAGTTGAAAACGTTCCACGGGTACATTGACCATCAACAGTTTACTGGGACAGCCTGCGCCCTCGCTATGCATGGTGCGATTTTCCAAGCAATCCATGATGATGGGGATGAGGATGTGATTGTGTACCACCCGGATGATTTAGCCAGCGAGTTTGAGAATTGGCTTTCCTACCACCAAGTCGCGCCCTACGTGGAGAAGCTGACGATAGCCGGTAAGAACTATGGCGGTTTCGATCATCAGTTCCTGAAGCGGCTGCCTAACTGGACATCTATTGTCCGAACACATCATCGTTGTATCGACCCGGGCAACTTGTTTTTCGATCCGGAAATCGACGACGTACCGCCCAGCATGGAAGTCTGTATGCGACGGGCGGGGCTGGAGGGTGTGGTGGCGCACACCGCACTGGAAGACGCCCAGATGGTGGTCAGGCTGGTTCGGTATTGGGCGGCCAAGCTCAAGCTTCAAGGCAAGATTCTAGCACGGGCGAGTCATGACCTGTCCGCATGTGGAGTTCCGAACGGATCATAGCATGGCACGCGCACATAACATCTTCATTCTTCGCTTCCGTGATGGCAAAGTCGGACCTGGAACCATTGTCCCCTGGGAGGAGATTGCATGAGCCTGATTCGAAACGCAGCCCGCCTGGCACATCACTGCCACAAGGGTCAGACACGGCGTGGCGGCACACCCTACATCGAGCATCCGCATCGCGTGGCTGACATGGTCATGTTGCTGGATATCGAGACCCCGATCATCACCGATGCCATGATCGCTGCAGCTTGGCTTCACGATGTCTATGAGGATTGCGACATCGCACCGGCGACACTCATCAATGTCACACATCCAGCCGTCAACAAATACGTCAGAGAACTGACCAACGTGTTTGTCAAGAAAGCTTACCCGTATTTGAACCGGGCGGCACGCAAGACGGCCGAAGCCCACCGCTTGTCTGAAGTATCTCCACAAGCACAGATTATTAAGCTGTGTGATCGGATTGACAATCTGAAAACGATAGCCAAAAAGGGAAAGAAGTTCTCCCTGTTCTACTGTGATGAAAGTGAAGTCCTGGCTGCGAACTTAACCACAGGGTCAGAGCTTCGCGCGGAAGTGTTCAGGCTAACCAAACTCATACAAAGGAGCTATCGATGACCGCCTACATGCTCCGTGACAATGATACCGGCCTGTACTACCGCCGTACCCAGGGCCAGTACAGTCCTCACATCTGGGTTGACCAAGGACAGGCCAGTATTTGGTCAGTGAAGATCGGCCCTGCCCAAGCGATGAGTGTCAGGAAAAAGAGAGCACGTGGAAAACCAATCAATCTCGAAATCGTTTCCTTCAAACTCACGGAGATCAAATGAAGATCGTACCCTACGAAACTTTGCTTTCTGATGTAGTCGGCATCCAGCCGCACATTGCCTGGCTTTTGGCCAACGTGCCCGACGTAATACCAAACAGGAACTATGTGACACGCAGCAAGGTCACGGCATTCTTGGAGGATCTTCAACTCAAGTACGCCCAACTCCAAGAGAAGATACTCAACCTCGAAGCTGACGCAATCGAGATGGAAGATGGCGCAGTGTTCGTCGCCCTTCCTGCGGAGACGGATGACGATCTCTCCTTTGCTGAAGATGCCCTTCGTACCGCACTGGCCGAAGTGATCGTTCGTCGTGGTGAAGAGGAGTTGAAGGCCGAAGCTCGACGTGACAAGAACCTACGGTTTTGTGATCTCTATGGTGGTTCAGGGAGTCTACACATCCAAGAGGCGCTCGACAGGGCGAGGGTGGCACTCGCAGAGGCCGGTGCGTTCGAAGCGGTCAAGGCCGCCACCGTTGAGAAGATCAAGCTTGTCGACGACAACGGGACAAATTGTGTTGACTGCTCAGATTACCTTGACTGTGAACCATGGGACGAGGTGCCGGACATCGATCTTGACGGACAACCACTTAACTAATCTTGGAGCCCCGGGACTTCGGTCCCGGGGCTCATTTTCGAGGAGTATTTGATGAAAAGACCAGTTGTTGGAATTGCCGTTGTAATATGCCGTGGTAAGTCTGTGTTGATGGGTAAGCGCAAGGGCGATGTTGGGAAGAACACTTGGGCTTTCTGTGGCGGGCACCTAGAAGGTGGCGAAACCTTTGAGGACTGTGCCAGACGCGAGGCTGAAGAGGAAACCGGCATCCTGTTGGAGTCGGTCGAATTCTGGATGGTTGAGAACGTACTCTACCCAGACAATCACTGCGTGACCGTGTTCATGGTTGCCCAACTACCCCAGGGCCAGGAAGCAAAGAACATGGAACCGGAGTTTTGTGGAGGGTGGGAGTGGTTCCCATGGTACGATCTTCCAGCACCACTCATGTTGGGTATCCAGCAAGTTGTCGACCAGGATCTGTCACCGTTTCGGAGGGGCGCATAACATGTCGCATCTTGACGGATTGATTGATCGTTTCCTGGAAGACCACCGTGAGAGTGATGGCGGGTATGCCAAGGTCACAACTGAGGATATCCATCTTCTTTATGAGATCGTACGTGAACTCATTGCATTCAAATGTGAGGAAGATCCAGATGGGGATTTGCCAATCGAATTCGAAATCGTCAATCGTCGGACACACGAACCGATGCACTACGGTCAAGTACCTTACCGCGATGGTGTCGATGGCTGCCGGGAGCCTATTCCATTCATGGAGATGATGCGCATTCTTCAGATGAATCTGAGTATCGCTGCAAGCCGTTTGGATAATGAATTTCAAGTAGAGTATGGCCGTCAATGCTCCCGGCAAAAGAAAGCAGAGGAAAACCAATGAACGTACTCACAGGCGTCGATCGTCTTCCAATCAAAGTGTGGCTGGAAGACATAGAGTCGGGTTGCTGGGAGCAAGCCCACAACTTGGCCAATCTGCCATTCGCTTTCAAGCACGTGGCCATCATGCCTGACGCCCACCAGGGCTACGGCATGCCGATCGGTGGCGTGCTGGCCACCCGGAGGGTCGTTATCCCGAATGCCGTGGGTGTCGACATTGGATGCGGGATGTATGCTGCCAAAACAAATCTGAAAGATGTTGATCCTCGCATGCTCACGGGAGTTCTCGCTTTGATTCGAGAACGTGTACCGGTTGGATTCGCCAAGCAAGGTATGGAACAGGATGAAAATCGGATGCCCTCGTCCACGTCTGTTGACATGCCAGTAGTCGATCGGGAGTATTCTAATGCTCTAAGATCGCTGGGGACCTTGGGAGGTGGCAATCACTTCATCGAACTGCAACAAGACGAAGAAGGCTGTATGTGATCATGATCCATTCGGGCAGCCGGAATCTCGGCAAGCAAGTGGCCGATCACTACAACAAGATCGCCAAAAAGCTTAACGCTCAGTGGTATTCAAGTGTTCCAAAGGAGCATGACCTAGCCTTCCTGCCACTTGGTAGTGATGAGGCGGAACTCTACCGGCGCGAGATGTATTATTGCATCAGTTTCGCCTTAGCGAATCGCACACTCATGATGAATCGTGTTCATGAATGTCTGGTGGATGTGTTTGGACCATCCGTTACCACCTACAACCAAATCAACATTGCACACAACTACGCGAGGATGGAGCATCACTTCGGACAGGATGTTATGGTCCACCGGAAGGGCGCTACCTCGGCCAAGTTGAACGAGCCCGGAATCATACCCGGCAGTCAGGGGTCAGCCTCGTTCATTGTCCGTGGCCTCGGCAACCCACAGAGTTTCATGTCCTGCTCCCACGGGGCCGGACGGAGAATGGGCCGTAAAGCGGCTCGCCGTGAATTGAGTCTGACCACAGAGCAATTGAATCTTGATGCCCAAGGGATCATCCATTCGGTGCGTGGCACACAAGATCTGGATGAAGCGCCAGGGGCCTACAAGGATATCTATGAGGTAATGGACAACCAACAGGATCTTGTTGAGATCGTTACCAAACTCCGTCCCTTAGCAGTCGTGAAAGGTTAAGCATGGAAATCATAGATCTACATGGTGTGCGAGTATTTAGCACAGCAACGGGTGCGGTGTGGGAGGGCATCTTCCTTGTGTACCCAGACGAAAGAGACGTGCAAGAGGCTATACACGAGGAGTTTGCAACACTTCCGTCAAATGACGGTGACCGCTTGAGCGAGCTTATGGCTCTCAAACAAGTCGTTAGACATGCAGAGGTGATGGAATGTGAAGTAGTTATCGCCGACTGTAACATCGGTTCAATCACTATCACCCGGCTGCCCACCTTTGTCAATCTTGAAGACGGTCAGAAATTCCCTTGACTTTCGTAGTTTGTGTGGTACAATTTTAGTAGTGAGCAAACATTCACACGAAAGGAGTGCTTTGATGAGCTTTGAGACGATGGACGACGGTCAACTTCTACAACACTTCGCACAGACACGAGACGAGGCGGCTTTCACCGTATTTTACTCGCGGCGCAACTTCGAGTTACGTGGTTTTCTAACCACCATTTGTCATGTTGGCTTCGAAGACATCGATGATGTCGTCCAAAGTGTGTGGGAGCGTATCATCCAAAAAGCACATCTCTACGATCCAGGTCAGTCATTGAAAAACTGGATCAACAATGTGGCCAGGAGTGTGAATACAAACCTGTGGAGACAATCGAACGCTAACCACCGGGGCGGGCCGGACTTTTTTCAGCGCCCCCTTGATGGTGAGAATCATTTTGAAACCACGTTGATCAATGACAGACGGATTGATCGATCAACTCCAGACCCTTCCGCCAGGATGGTCCACACCGAAGAGCGTCACGAGCAACTTCAACAAATACGCGCGGCCATGGAGCACTTGACCGAGGCTCAACGTGAGGCAATCGACCTGGTATATCTTGAAGGCATTTCGACTGATAGAGTTGCCAAACGTCTCGAAATCTCGCGTCCCATGCTATTCAAGAGGCTCAGTCGCGGTCGAAACTCGTTGAGAAGAATACTTGCGGGTACACACTAGGAGGCGGTATGCGACACTTTGAACAACTTGAGCCAAGGCATCTTCTGACCACACTCTTTGGCACGCCCGGAGACGATGTGTTCAGCGCTGGTCCAGGGTGGGCCACCTTGAATGGTGTCGAATACCAGGATGTCGATGTGTTCGATGGACTTGGTGGCTATGATGTCGCCCATCTTGATGATTCCCCAGGAGATGATCTCTTTATAGCTCGACCTGGATACGCCGAGATGGGCGACCTCAAAGTCACCAGTGAAGAGATCCATGGATACTCCCGTGGCGGCAACGATGTGGCCCGACTCTATGATTCCCCTGGCGACGACACGTTGATCACGAAGGTAGATTGGGCCAAGCTGTTTGGTGACAACTTTTTCTTACGTGCCAAGTTCTTCAAGACTGTGGAAGCCTTTGCTTCTGATGGGCTGGACATTGCCAGTCTGAATGATTCGCCCGGTAATGACGTGGTCGTTATGGAGCCAGGTGACGTAACGTTGTTTGAGGAAGGCTCCAAGCGGGCGCTCGCTTTCGATTACGTTCATGCTTACGGCCGGTACGGCGGTGACGACGTGGCGCATCTGGAAGGGGATCGGGCCACGATCCGTGAGGACTACACCAGGATGTTTGGAGATGGCTTCGTCAATCGGGCCAAGCTATTCGAGACGGTGACCGTGAGGACAGAGCGTGTAAACGACCCCGTTGTGGGCGAGACGATCACCCTGGTCGGTACCCACACCCTGCGGCGATCGATCGAGATCGGCTCCGGGACCACTTTGACTGGCGATGCCACCTTGACCCGCCCATTTCGAGTACAGAAGGAGATCGTCCAGAAGGCCCGTGAAGGGGTCACCAGGCTCTTCGTGACCGATACCAATGGATATCGGGTGGGTGACGAGCTTGGAGTGTACGCATATGGCACGACCGCGTCCTGGGTGATCGTGGCCGATTTGGGTCTGGACTGGATCGAGATCGAGAAACCACTGGCTCAGGACTACAATATAGCCGATGGGGCGGCTGTTGTCAACTACTTCCCGCTGATCCGGGCGAGGGGATCGGACATCACGATCGAAGGGCTTATGCTGGACGGTAATTATGACCTGTCAACTCGACAATGGCAGGTCGCGGGCGGCGGACTGATCCACATGGAAGCGTCCTATTCTGTGATCCGTGATGTGCTGGTTATGCATGCCTTTTCGACTGGAATCGTTCTGCAGGACGGGCATGACAATCTGATCGAGAACACACTCGTGCTGAAGTCGCGAGGCCATGGAATCTTTCTCAACAGAGAAATTGGGACCACGGTGCGATTCTGCACTGTCAACGACAGTGGTTATCAGGTGGGTCGAGTTCTGGGCGACGGTATCCTGATGAATGGGGGCGTGGACAACCTGATCGAAAACAACCTGACGAATTGGAACGCTAGGTATGGCCTTCATCCGGCCGGTGAACTGACCATTGGTGGGACCTGGCGTGGCAACGTGGCCAACTACAACGGCTCAAATGGATTCCACTTCTGTTGGAACAATGTCAACATCCTGGTTGATGGGAATACCATGAACTTCAACAAGTCCGGTGTCGGTGGGCTTGGGCTAGGAGGGGAGTTCGACGACCGGTTCAATGTGATCAACGGTAACATCATGACGGGTAATCGTCGATACGGTGTCGAGACCAACGGTGGTGGCGACAACGTTATCACCAACAATGATCTTCGCGGTAACGTTTTGGGTGGTATCCTAGAAGTAGGTGACCACGTAGTCCTCAACAATCTGGAGTAAGTTATGAGCATTGAAATCATTCGACGAGACTTGAAAGACGCCCGTGAGAGTCTTGAAGTGGTTCGCCGCCATATAGAGTATGTCGACACCGAACTGGACAACATTGCCGATGGACTCGATACCCTTGAAGAGGAGAGTTGATATGGGTTGGTCTGGTGGACCGAGACTGGCGGGCGAGGTTTGGCGAATTGTTCGAAAGCATCTCCATGAGGACGATCGGCGTGTGGTAGCATGCGAGATCATCAGAGCCTTTCGTGGAGAAGATGCCGACGATTGGTGTGAAGAAGAAGCAATCCTCACAGCGGCGGGTCTGAGGGAAGACAACGAGGACGAGTTCTGGAACAAGATCGACGGGATCGACCCTTTCGACGATGACTACGAGGAGGACGGCTGGGATGGCGACTTCGATGACGACTACGACGATGACTACTACGACGATGACGATGACGATGACGATGACGATGACGACTACGACTACGATGATGACTACGATGATGACTACGATGATGAGGATGCATTCTGATGACTAACGGGATTCCAGTTCTAACAGCGGTCGGCAATAGCATTGCTGAAGCATGGGAGAATTCCTTGCTCAAACTGCACAGTGATGGTTGTCTGATCAAAACCGAATACGACAAACCAGATGATCCGTCGAGCCGTGACGCCACGATGCTCATCACCATAGATCGGCCAGTCACTGAACCGATGATACACATGGATTTACCCGGAGGACTTGAAGATCTACAAGAGTACGTGATGGAGGTCTGTGACGGGATCAAGGACCACCTGGTCCGTGACCCGGATGACCCAGATGACACTCGTTGGGAGTACACGTACCACCAGCGGCTCTTCGGCTACACAGTGCCAACCCTGGAGCCGATCGACCAGATCGAAGACATGGCTCAGCAATTGGCCAAGACACCATATACTCGGCGGGCTCAAGCGGTCACCTGGAAGGTATGGGAAGACAACACTTGTTATGACCCCGCTTGTTTGCAAAGCATCTGGTGCCGGATAACGTTTGATGGCACCCAGCCGATCTTGAACATGAATGTTCGCTTCCGATCGAACGATGCCTATAAGGCGGCCTTCATGAACATCTTCGCGTTGGTCATGCTTCAGAGTCGAATCGCCCAGAGAATCACTGATCTGATTGGGCGGACGGTCTACGTTGGGCGCTACTGCCATATGGCCGACAGTTATCACATCTATGGCTCCAACATGGAAGAGTTCGAGCAACGATTCCTGGGAGCGATAGATAAGAGAACATTTGCCGAGCGAACGTTTCGCTACGTGGATGTGAAGGACATGATGGAAGCAGTCAAACCCAATATCCTGCGTAAGGCTAGCGAAATGGGTAGAAACTAGAAGACATCGGCTTCCACCTTGTCACCGCGCTTAGCGCTTAGGAGACACCATGGCGAAGACTATTTACCACCCGACCCCACCGCTTCGTATGGAAACTGGAAACATACTTGAGGTACTGAAAACAAGGTGGACCTGCATTGTGCCTTGTACCGTTGTTGGGCATACCACAGAGGAATTGATACCTGTTGTGAAAACTCCCCGAGGTGAGCGTCCTAATGGTATAGAACTGGTCCTTACAAGCAGCTTAGCAGCCACACCCAAGGCTGGACAGGTTCCACATGAGGTGAATATCCTTAGTGAGTACGTGCAGATTGGTCCGAATGACTACGAAGAGATCGTGGGTAAAAAAATCACCCACTGGAATTTCTGTCAACGGGGTGGATTCATCATCGTGTTTGATGACAACGCTTATCTGAAGATGGATCTTACCGACAGCGAGAGTATCCCGGAGTTGGAGATGGCCGATCTGGACATGGGTGACTTAGTTCTACTGGGCATCCTAGGTCAAGATGACTGGGATCGGTTCATTGCGGAAAAGAACCAAGTCAGATCGGCCGAGCAGCGTGGGGCGGGCGAGCGCCAATTGTCCCACGCAATCGACACCCTGGGAATCGACCGAGTCAAGGAACTTATTTCCGGGACCACGCCGGGAAACTAACCCTGTTAGGAGCGTCAGATGGCATTCGACTACACCCCAATCCAGAACCGCACATACAACACCGGTGATCTGGTTTATGTTTCCAAGGCGACTTGGTCATGTGTCATACCGTGTGTCGTGGTAGGATTTCAAACGTATACGACGATACCAGTACTCAAAGGCCCGGACGGTCCCATTCTCAACACCAATGAACTGGTGATGCGAAGCACACTAAAAACGGCCGGACGCCCTGGGCAAACTCCGATTGAAGTTGTTACCTTGGGTAGGTTCGAGAGTGTCGCCCCGTGTGACATGCGCGGTAAGACAGTTCACGTCGCGGACACAATCTGTGGGGCTGGATTGCTTGTAATGTTTGAAGACGGCTGTTACTATAAGGGAATACCAATTGAATCTTGGGACAATTCCGAACTGGTTAGAGATGCTCTCACCATGCTCGATCTGGATCGCATGGGACTTCTTGCCCCAGAGGTATGTGAAGAACATGAGAGGCAACGGGACGCAAAACGGGAGTCTGTAAGTCAACGGAATGGAGAGCACGATCTAAGGTCTGCGATCGATGCATTGGGCATTTACCATGTCAAAGAATTTGTGGATCGGGAGATTTCCAAATGAGCCAAGCAGAAATCGACTCGCTACAGTTGGAAATTGACCAGCTAGAATTGGACAACGAAGAACTGCAAGAGGCAAACGATAAGCTACGGGTAGACAACGACGAGCTACAGGAAGCTTCCAAGACACTGACAGCCTTAGAGGCGGCCGGTGTCGACAACTGGGAAGGGTACGAAAGAGCCATGGAGAACGTTCGATGAGCAAGTGTATCACCTGTGACCGAGACACAGTTTATTACAAACAGTGTGCCAATTGTCAAATTATGGAAGAAGGGCTTCCCCACTTCATTCAAAGCCACGGGGGTGTGGATTTCGTCCGTAAGTTGCTGCCCAAGGTTGATAACTGGCCTGATTGGGACTACGAGGCAGTTTTGGAGAAGCATAAGGCCACCGTTGAGAAGGGTGACCACTACTGGTGGTATCTCGGTTGGCGTCACGGCAGCCTGGGTCTCAATGTGGATGACGAAGTCATTGCCCGTAAGAGTGCCGCCGTATTCATCGAGTTGTTCCAACGGGGCTTCGTGTGTTCATTCGCCGACAACCTGGCGCATGGATTCGCAATGTGGTTGGAACTGCAAGCCGGGCGACGATCGATCGAGATGACTCCAGAATTATGCGAGGCCATCGTCGATATGGATGACCTTGGCTACACTGAGGGTCGAGGACCCGTCACCAAGGAGAGGATTCTTGCCTGGGATAACCTAGTCAAGTCAGCCGAACGTATCACTGGGCGCAAGGCTTTGGATAAGAGGACCTCATGAAACGACGACAACTACTGGCACGACTAGTCCTGGCACCTTTCGCTGCGTGGATGATTATCATATCGGGGTTTTGGTTCGTTGTGTTTGTAACTCCGCTGACCCTCTTCGTCATTCTTGAATGGTTAATCCAAATGGCCAAAGGTTCGAATCGGACGTTCCATGATGCGTGGCTACTGGGCTGGAAAGATTCACTTGCTCAATTTTCGTGGAACCTGCTTAGGCGTCCTTTGAGGTGAGGAATTATTTCCATTTTCCACTTGACTTCTCCTGTTTTGTAGTGTATACTTGAATATACACACAAGACAGCGCCCAGGCGGTGGTGGCGCCAGTAACACCGTCTAAAGGAGAGTCATGAGTCATTTCTATGTTAGCATTCCGGCCGCCTGCCACAAGATCTTCAAGTACGCCGGGTATGTCCACCCGTTGAATGAAGATGCCCACCGGAAGACATTCGAAAAGATCGGCATCAATGGGTCCGCCGATGAGGTTCGGCACGGCTGCCAAGTGTTGTCCTTCGACGAGTATCTAGGTGACCGGATCACTGGCGACGGGGAGCCCTATGGTAAACAACCTTACACACCGAAGCAGATTATCCTCACCAAGCGAGAGGGTGACAAGATTCTCCGTTTGATGTGGTCTTGTAAGTCGTCCCCTGGGGATGAAGAACACGGACGGATATACGCCAAGAACGAAGGGTGTATGATGCACTGTAGGCCAGTCAACGACGAGACGGCTTGGGACCGGGTGATTCAGATGCACAGGGAAATTGAACAACACAAAGGAACAATGAAAGATCAAGTCGCCGCCTGGCTCGAAAGCCTCGACACAATCACCGACGTTGAACCCGCTAGCCTCACCATCGGGGCTGAAACTTGGGAGGGCGCCGTTTACACACAGAATGGAACACGACGCTACTATATGGTAGGCCCGCTACCAGCCAGTTTTACACATGATCGAAGGGTATGCTATCTATTTGATGGCGACGATCGCGTTTGGTACATCGCGGGCTTTATGGATGATTTCACCCGTTTGAAAGACTTTCAAAAGGAGTGTCATCCGTTTGGAGTCCATTGGATTCTCAAAGCCTGGGAGGCCCCAGAGCGAATCGACGCCGGTCGAAAACCTTACCGACGACTGGAGATATCATGATGTTAACAGACTGGTCCGCTGTTGGCGACGAGCAACTGTACACCCCGCCTGAACTCCAAC
>Ga0209976_10001099_pt1 | contig 16208 bp, 14 predicted proteins | sample SumtaG_FD_182806 | JGI IMG/M metagenome (GOLD analysis project Ga0209976, IMG submission 182806) | Deep subsurface microbial communities from Indian Ocean to uncover new lineages of life (NeLLi) - Sumatra_00157 metaG (SPAdes) (version 2) | ecosystem: Environmental > Aquatic > Marine > Oceanic >...
GGTATACATGCCTAATTGTTGCGCAGAAACTAAAAAGCTGGAGTGATCATCTAGAAAAACACATTTTCGCGAAGGAAGATTATATCTATCTAATATTATTTTATAGATTTCCATGTCGGGTTTTATAACTTTTTCTTTCCATGATATTACCTGTCCATCAAATAAAGAAAAGAAGTCAAATTTTTTTATAACAAACTCGTATGCTTCTTTAATAAAATTGGATAATGCGAAAACCTTGTACCCATTCTGTTTCAAATTTTTCATAATGTTAATATTTTTTTGAATTGGTTCAAAAATGTCAAGCCAATTTTCGAAAAATAACGTTAATAATTCTTTTTCTTCAGAATATTTGGTATAAAATAGATTTTTAGCATGTTCTACTGAAATTGAACCACTGTCCAATTTAAGCCAAATTACACTGCCAGTGACATTTGAAACGAAATTGTCAATGCGTGTTATATCTTTTGAGAATCGTAACAAGAATTCTTTTGGTTCAAAAGTCAATAATACATTTCCAATATCAAATATAATATTGTTTATCAAAGATTTTAGCCTTTCTAATTTACTGAAAATTAAAAGTAAACCTTAGAGATTATAAATTGGATAAAACTTATTTTCCAAATATCTTATAAAGTAATCTGGATTTAAGTCCTCTCCAGTTATTTTTTTCAAAAGATCAGTAGGTCTATAAATTCTACCATGTTTATGGACATTTTCTCTGAGATAATTAAGCAAATTGAGGTAATTTCCCTTTTTTATTTCTTCGGGTAAATCGGGGTGCTTTTTTATAATATCTTCATATATCTGTGATGCATAAAGATTTCCTAGCGTATAAGTTGGAAAATAACCGAATGCTCCACTAGACCAATGCACATCCTGTAAGACACCCTTAGCATCATCTGGAGGTGTAATGCCTAATAATTCTTCCATTCTTAAGTTCCAAATATTAGGTAATTCAGATATGCTTAAACTATCACTATTGTTAATAAGTTCTTTTTCCAATTCAAATCTTAATATAATGTGTAGACCGTAGGTTACCTCATCAGCTTCTACTCTGATAAAGGATGGTTGCACCACATTCATAGATCGATAAAACTCATATTCAGGATAATCTTTTAGATTTTCTGGAAAATATTTTTGGGCAATAGGATACCAATAGCTCCAAAATTCTTTGCTGTGTCCTACTATATTCTCCCATAATCTAGATTGCGATTCATGAAAACCTAAACTACTTCCATCTGCGAGAAATGTATCATGAAGTTCTTCCTTAAATCCCATTTCATATAATGCATGACCACATTCATGAATCGTTCCAAACAAGCATGCGGGAAGAAAACTTTCCCAAATCCGAGTTGTTATCCTTGTATCCATTGAAGATACTGACGCTGTGAAAGGATGGACTGATTTATCTTGGCGGCCTTTATTAAAATCAAAATTAAGCTTCTTAATTATTTCCACGCTTAAATTCAATTGTTTATCTGGATCATAATGTTTTCTTAAGATTTCTTGATTAGGTTTATCTGAGTCAGAAGATTCTATTTTATTTAAGATTTTCATCAATTTAGGTTTCAAGTCTTTAAATAATTTTGAAATCCAATCAGATTTAGCGTCTGGTTCGTAAATATCTATCAATGAATCATATAAAGTAGGGCCAATATCAATTCTTTCGGCATAGTCTCGCTCTAATCTTATCATCTTTTCGAGATAGGGTTTAAACATAGAAAAATCACTTTTAGCCCTAGCTTTTTCCCAAACTTGTTGTCCAAGTGAAGCAGTTTTCGCTATTTCGGTTACTAAGTCGGTAGGAATTTTTATTGCTTTATTATACTTTCTTTTCGCCTCTCTCAATAGTGCTGAATCAATTATATTAAGATTTTTTTCATTTTCAGCTTTCTTAATCAATTCACCTGTTTTGTTTGAAATTAATTTCTTATGACTTATAGCTGCAATTAACGCAATTTGTTCGGACCTCCCTTTTGCAGCACCCTCTGATTTCGGCATATATACTTGAAGATCCCAGCCTAATAACGTGGATATATAATTAAGCCTCATCAATTCGGTAAATCGATCCGTAAGTTCCTTTATTGCGCTCATAATCTGGCCTTATAAAAAATTTTAATTAATTAAGAATAAAAAAAAATATTAAGTTTTCAATGTTCCCATATTGCGCTTTCTTTTTTAAAGAAGTGATCAGCTGCAAGTTTAATTTCTTCGATAGTTAATGGTTCTCCTAATGCTTCAGTCATTTCATTTATAAAAAATTCACATAGATCAATACTCAAATCACTACCCTTATTTTTTATCAATATTCGTAGCTGATTCTTAAGATCTAATTCTTTTTCTGAAATAATATCTGTTTTCTGCTGTTGAATTTCACTGGGAATTATTGTTGGTTTAGGAGGCTCTTTAGAACGGATTTTTTGAATAAATTTTTTCGGTTGAATCTTCTGAATTATTTCTTTTGGTTTTTGGACTATATCTGACTGTTGAACTTTCTTAATCACTTTTTTAGACTCAAACGACGCAATCTGTTGAATTTTATCGATTTTAGATTTTAAACTAATTTTTATATCTCCTGGTTTTAAGGTTAGCTTTCTTAGTTTCGAAGGTTGACTCGGGATTTGAGCTTTAAGGGATGGACTAACTTTTTCTATTGGTTTTGAAGTGGGCTTTTGGGGGGTAATTTTAGGTGTTGGTTTAATACCTGAGTTTGTTTTAGGAAGTAATTTAACAGCAACTTTTTGCGTAAATTTAATTTGTTCTGGAGGAAGAAAGGTTTTCCTGTTTGCTGCTATTTTTTGTTGTCCAATTTTTTTTTCTTTTTTTAGTGTTATTTCATCTATTTTCTTTTGAAAAAGTTCTAGGTTTGTAAAATTTTGAAATTCATTACAAATATTTATTAATTCTTGGTATTTTGCAATTGCTGCTGAAAAATTGCTTTCTGCACTTAATTGTTCTGCTTCTTTTATTAAAATCTGAAAATTTGAGGGTAAATCTCTCTTCAATTTCAAAGCTTCTCTAATTAATAAATTAATTTTCTCTAATGCATTCTTAGGATCAATTAAAGAGAGTTCTTTTATATCAGAAATATTTATTATACTCCTAATTTCTTCAAATTGCTCACCACTTACTAAATCTGATTTATTTGCAATTATTACTAAATTGGAGTATTTTGCGTGATTTTCTTTTAGGGTTATGAAATATTGAATTAATTTCGGACCATAATCTTTAGAATCAAAAACCAGAATAATTAAATCAGATCCTCCTAAAAATTTAGGCCATAACAGAGAAAAGTTATCCTTTTGGAGAAAATCCCAAATGTCAAAATTTAAGTTATCAATCTCATAATTCGCAGCATAAGCGAAATCCATAATTTTTCTTTCTTGACCACTTTTCAATAAATTGTATAAAGTAGTTTTACCTGAATTAGTGGGACCTATTATCGCGATTTTAGAATGTAAATTTTTTTGAGCTTGATAAATAGATTTAATAAATTCGCTTTTCTCTGAGCTTGGCTCTTTTAGATCCTCCGGATTTGGAAAAAGATCTTTAAATTTATTTACAATTTCTAATAAAATATCATTAACGTAATCAAATGAGTCAGATAAATCTACTATAATTAAAAAATAAGTATTTCCATACGAGCGGTGAAAAATTTGAAATTTGGAGATCGGACGGTGAAGTGTTTGACCCGGGGTTGGGAGAATCATATTAGGTTCTACTATTTCCATTACTTTTTTCAGTTCTTCACGTCCTAAAGCTAAAGCAAGCGTATGACTAAATATTTCTTGTTGGTTGTAGAAAATGAAGATTTGCCTAAACATTTTTTCTCAAAATAATCTATTATTCTATCTTATCTTTGAAAAACATAAGATAGTTCTCCTTAATAACTTTTTATAAATAAAAAATAGATATTAAGATGATTAAAAATAATAAAAAATATTAGATCTCGCTTTTTTATTATCTTAGAAATAATCATAATTAATATCTAAATTCTGAATATTTTGAAAAATGCCGTTAGAACCTAGACATATCATAGATTTTCTTGGAGATGCAACGAATGATAAGTTTAATTCAGAGCTCCTTGACCTACTAATAAAAAAAGTTAATAAACTATGTTTTGAATACGCAATTTTAGCTATATTTTACCTTTCAAGGGGGAATGTTGGACACGCGATTCTAATTTTAACAGATATTTTGGAGAAATATGACACGCTTAAACCTGAAAAAATTACTGCAAGCTTCGTATTTGAATTTGTGTATCCTAAAGTGTTATAGAAAGAACAATTACAAGTTTTATATAATGAAAAAAGCAGAAATCACGAGAAATATAAATATAGTTTTCTTTTTCAGTCAAAACCAGAGGTTTTTCTTTTTATTAATTTGGAAGTATTAATAATTGATAGAGCAATAAGAAATTAAATCTAAGATAAAAAAAAAAGGAATTATTTAAGAAATTTTTTTTTAATAAAGTATGTTGATATCACACTAATAATGCCAACCACTATGAATAAATCATATCCTGGTATGGCTTCTCCACTATCACTACTACTGACGCTTCCACCTCCACCACCACTAACAGTACTGCTCCAAGTAGAACTGATGGTTGTAATAAAAAAGTAATTAGGAGACTGAGTTGTCATGCTTCCGTCATCTGCAGAGGCATACCACGAATTGGTTGTAGTAGCGGAAAGACCTGACCATAAAATTGATGCCCTTCCTCCGCTTGGAACTCCACTATCAACACCTATTAAACTATCATCGGTAGAATTGTAAAAATACACATTCATTACATCACCATCAGGATCAGACACATCAACACTTAATGTTGGATTCAGACTCACTCCTGTAGCTCCACTTGAAGGATTTGGATTGGTAGGCGCGTTTGGAGCACTACCACTACTACTACCACTCTCGTAATTGATTGAATAATCCGCTGTATCAACAAAAGCTATATCTGCCTCAACAAGTAATACATATGTTCCGGAACTAGAAGGAGTATAACTCATTGATTTGGGATAACTTGAACCCGATGATTGAGCTAAATTATCATTAGTCAAGTCTTGATATGTCACCACTCGCATGTTAATATCACCACTTCCAGACGTACGCTCAAGTTCAAAATCATATTCATTTCCTGCAGTTAAGGTCATGAAATACGCATCTACATTATCATTACTTGTTATACTGCCAGTTTCTGCGGTATCAATATTCAAATCTATAATCCACTCATAAACAAGTTCCACAAGATGTTCAACCAAATTATCAAGAGTCCAACCAAACCCAGAATCATAATAACTATGCCCATAACTAGGTGAATCGCCATAAAACATGATTGCATCACCTACAGGCTCATTTCCCATAAAATGAATTTCAGGATCATCATCTAATAGATAAATTGGACCTCCCAACAGAAACGATCTTGATGTAGTATCCCCAGCTACAGGAATTCCTGAATCGATAATAGAATTAAAATCAATATCTCCCACAAATCGGATTTCCACACTGGAAGAGACGCTACCTATGGAGCTATACAAATAATTAACACCCCTAATAATGCAGATTCCTTCACCCATATCATAAGTAACTGCTATATGATTATAATTAAATTCGTCGTTCTTATAAACTCCATAAGAACCCTCATGTGTAACGTCGTCGAAATTCGATTTATACCTAGCAGTTGTTGCAGAAACACTCCGAATAGAAGTTGAAAAAATGAAGCAATAACTAACAACTAAGATAATTATTACTATTTTTATTTTTAATCTATTTTTTTTCACTGGAAATCTCTCTCTTCTTTGAAATTGATTTACAAAATTCTTTTAATTTTTATTAATAGATATTTTTTAAATTACATTTCATTTTTCGTAGATAATTTATAAGGAGATTATTATCTTCAGAGTATTTAAAAGAAGATGATCCTAATTTTAAATTAAAATATTAAAATAAAAAAAAATATTAAAATAAAAAAAATATTATAGCTTCTAATTTTTATAGAATTTGCGAAATAGCTGAAATGATTGGAGGAATAAATGTTATCATAAATTAAGATTAAAAATGTAAAGGAAAGGTGATTTGCGATATTTTTATTCTTATAAAAAGTGATCCATTTTTAAATAAAATTTAATTATTAACAATTACTAAAAAATTCCCACCATATTTTCTGTCATTATCCATAAGAATTAAAATCTAATTATGAGGAAGGAAACTTTTGAGTCATTATAATGAAAAGCGTAAAGGAAGAATTATCAGCAATATTCCATTAAAATTTAAAAAGGAAATTGAAAAGTATTTAGAAGAAATGCATCAAAAATTTCCCGATAAAGATGAATTTAAAAGCGCATCTTCTTTCTGTTATTATACTCTAAAAAACGCTATGGAAATTTATAAACATGGAAGGAAGTTAGAGGATTTTGTAAAAAAGCCCGATAAAAATATCCTAGATTTATTCAAAGATTATAGATTTATGGGATTTATCCCTTTATATGAAAAAAATATAGAATGGGACAAATATAAAGAAACAAAATATGAAGATTTTCCAGAACTTTGGAGAGCTATATACAGATGGTGGTATAAGGATATTGATAAAGATAATATTTTTACATTAAAAAATAAAGCTGATTTATTAAATAATTTTTTAAAATCGAATAATCTCACTAAGGAATTTTCGATTGATATCACTACTGAAAAATTTAAAAATAATAGAGATGCCATTATTGAATATGTTGGAAAATATGAAAATTTTCATTTTATAAACATCAAAACTTTATTAGCAATTATAGGGATAATAGGTGGGGAAGTTATTGATCTTGATTTTATTGGAGTATATGCTAGAATCGAAGTGCGTTTAACCGATTTATATAAAGATAGAAAATATGCTAAAAAAAGAAGAATTGAATTAATGAAAAAAAATCAAAAAATGCTTTTGAATTTTTATAGAATTATAAATGAAAAATCAAACACACATTTATGGATAAAAATCTCAGAAAATCCTGATATTTTCCCTTCCTTCGAGAACGAGGAAAAATTTAACGCTTGGATTGATGCGCTTGTGAAAGATATCGAAAAATATGGAGATAAGGAAAATAAATTAAACTCAATATTAAAAATATTTGAAAAATGTCATTATATTATTATTGATGACGAATCTGATTTAAAATTCAAGATTAAAAATTTTGATAAAAATAATGATTTTATAATAAATTATCTAATGAAAATTGGTAATATAAAAAGAAATGGAAATGGTTTTTATTCTATTGAAAAAAGAAATGGATAAATTATTAAAAAGAGGGGTGAGTTCCTTTAAAATAACAAAAAGGGCTTTTTTCAAGGTTAAAAAGAGCATAAAACCATCTTTTTAACATAATATATAATTTTTCAATATTTTTCTATTACATAATCTATAGATGGTATTTTTGAGCTTGATAATTAAAAAATAGATATTAAGATGATTAAAAATAATAACAAATATTAGATCTCGCTTTTTTATTATCTTAGAAATAATCATAATTAATATCTAAATTCTGAATATTTTGAAAAATGCCGTTAGAACCTAGACATATCATAGAATTTCTTGGAGATGCAACGAATGATAAGTTTAATTCAGAGCTCCTTGGCTATTTAATAAAAAGGGTTAATAAGCTATGCTTCGATGAATGCCAAATTGATAGGATACAATGTACCTTAACACCACTTTGCACAAGACGTTTTCTCTTAAAACTCCGAATAAAAAATGGATTAAATTTGGATGATTTACCGAAATTTTGTTATAGCGTTCATAAAAATATTGTTTTGCGAGATTTCAGAGGTAAAACTATAGTTTATAGACCATTTGATGCGTATTTATATTTGGTTGACTTTTTAGATATTTTTTTTCATGGAGATTATAGAAAACTTAATAAATTCATCTCATTTAAAAACTGGGATGATGCTCTGAAAATTTTTGATGATAGAATATATAATCGTGATGAGAATTTTCATTATTATCTTAAAAATAATTATTTTATTATCAGATATGATGATCGGCTTCACATCATATTCATAGAAGAAAACTATGTGTTATGTAATGCGAGAGGAGAGAGTATAGTTAATCTTGACATATTAAGTGGAATTTGTGAATTATATGCTAACCTCTATTTTCCTGACGTAAAAGTGAAGTTAATCCGATCTGAATTTGTTCAGATAACGATAACATTGCCAAGTGACATAATTAATAACATCTCTAATGACCCAGAAGCACAAGAAAATTTCTCAAAATCAGATCATTACTTTTGGAATGTGTTTTATGAAGATCTTGAAACTATGACTCAATTTTGCCAAACTATTCATTTAGAGATAGATTATATAGGAAATCTATTGATAAAATTAGATATTAATTTAGTAACCAATAACTACGATGAAAAACAAAAACCATTACCCTTAAGGTACAGAGACTTGAGATTTTTATTAAATTTTGTCCAAAGATTATACACTGATTTCTATGTATATTGGTTGCCTACTTAATTTAAAAAATAATAGTAATAATAAAGTGATTAAAATGAATGAGGTTGAAGATGACACGAGATTAATGGAAAAAATTAAAGAAATGATAACCGAAGGAAAAATAGATGCAGTTGTGGATAAAATTGCTATATATCTTAATCTTTCAACTGAAGAAAATTATATTGAAAGATTAGAAAATATTTTCGAGACTGTTTCTTTAGCCCAAGGTGGTAGAACCGTAATTAGATTTCTAATTGAGCACTTGGTTATTGATGTACCCTCATTATTAGAAAATCTTTCTAAAAAAGACAGTCTATTACGATATTCCTTTCTACTTCTATTACGTGAAATAGCAGAAAACGAACAAGATTTACTGATCCCACATAGCAATGATTTATTAAATTCTGAGGATCCTAATGTCCGTGAAGCTTTCTTACAACTAATAGTTTTTATAGCAGGAGGAGATAAAGGAATTGAAGATGAATCAATATTAGAGATTATCACATCGAGATTAAGTGATGAGAAAGATTTTGTAGTAGAAAAAGCAATTCAAGCTTTAAAAACAATTGGAAACAAGTCTCCTTCAATTGTAACTCGAGTATTAAAAGAATTTTCGAAGAAATGTTCAGAAAATGATGAATTAATCAAAAATATTGATATTGTATTAAAATCAATTGTTACCGTAGAAAAAATTGAGGAAATTGTTGAAATTGTTGAGAAAGAAGAATCTAAAATAGAAAAACCTGTTGAAGAATTAGTTGAAAAAGAAAAAGAATTAGAAAGTAAAGAAATTGAATTAAAAGTAAAAGAGAAGGAATTAGATGATAAAGAAGCAGAGCTGGAAAAAAAAGAAATCTTATCTGATTTTGATTTGAAAAAAATAGAAAAGGAAAAGCAACTGACAGAAAAGGAGATAGAACTCACAGAAAAGGAAATCGAACTAAAGGAAAAGGAAAAGGAAATAAAACTAGAAATAGAAGGAAAAAAGGATATAAAGAAATTACCCAAAAAGTTAGTAAAAGAAGAAGTAAAAATATTAGATAAGGAAATCGAATTAAAAAAGAAAGATCTTGAAATTAAAAAGAAAAAATTGGAAATAGAAGAAAAAGAAAAAGAGTTAGAAGAAATTAAAGTAATTGAAAAAGAAAGATCTTGAAATTAAAAAGAAAAAATTAGAAATAGAAGAGAAAGAAAAAGAGTTAGAAGAAATTAAAGTAATTGAAAAGGAAAAAACATTAAAAATTAAAGAAGAGCTTATACAAAAAGAAAAGGAGTTAGATCAGGTCGAAATAGAATTAAAAAAGAAAACCATAGAAGAAAAGGAACGCAAAATAAAAGAGGACGAAGCTAAAAGAATTAAAGAAAGACTAAATGATGATAAATAAGAGGAAAATTAAATTAAATCTTTTTGTTCTGTAATGGGAGCGGTATGTAATCTTCTTACCAGCTTTCTGACTTCTTCGATTTTCATACTTTCGGGGGGAAGAGTTAATTGGAGCTTTTTAGCCATATTATATGCCATTTCAATATAATTCAAATCCTCCAGCATTTCGATAATTTGGAGTTTATAGTCAATGTCATCAATCGCACTTTCGCCATATTCTAAAAGTTTTTCTTTAAGTAGAACGTCTATTTTTTGCGATCTTTCAACGTGTTTTACTTTTTTAACCAATTGTTTGAAACTGTTCATTATATTATATCGTTCGCTCGCCGGATACTCGTCTATGTTCTTTAAGACATAAAAAATATAAACCTCAGCTTTCTCATACCTTTTTATTCTAAGGCTAATTTCCACCAATTCCAAGAGTGCTAATTCATATAAAAATTTACTTTCGATATTCGGAATAATTTTCTCAAAAATCCAATCGAGAATATTCGGCTGGTCAAATTTTTCGATTATGTCAATTAAAAATTTCACTATAGAAAAATATAATTTAGAATTTTCAGTTTTTATTGAGCTTAAAAACGAGACTAACGCGTATTTAACACGCCCCATAGCATCTTCTAAATTCATTGGTGTTTCAGTGAATTTATAGAAAGCAGACTCCAAAATTGGTTTTATTTTTTCTTTCGATTCAAAATCGTAAACAAAATATTCACCCCAATTAGGACTTAAAGCTGTTTTTTCAGTTTTTTTACTAACCTTTCTCTCTTGTACATCCTTTTCTGGTCTAGATTTTTTAGTTTTTAATTTTTCAGAAAAATCCTTTGCTTCTTCTTCAGAGAGAATTTCGAGGATTATTTTATTCTTCTCCATTGGAACGATCATTCTAAAAAAGACATCTTTATCATCTTCGAATAATTCTTCTCTTAAAATTTTAGGAAAAGTAATTCCTGTTTTGGTTTTTTTAATTATTTCTTCAAAAAATATCTCGTCTTTTGAATTCTTTTCTTCCTCCATAATAATATTGAAGAATATAATTTTTATAACTATTTCTTAATAATTTTAAATAAACTCTTTATATGGAATTTAAAATATTTTTGCCCTTTTCAGATAATTTATATCGTATTTTCACTTTGCAATTATCATCCTCGGAAGCAATATAATTATCAATGCACCCTTGTTCTGTGAGAGCTTTTAAAGTCATATATAGATTAGTTTCATCAAAGTTAGGATTCTTTTCCTTTAATGTACTTAAAAGCTGAGAGCCAACAATACCCTTAAACTGGATTGTGGTTAATATTTCCCTAACTATGTTTTTATTTAACTTTTCCATTCAACATACTCTGACTAGGAATTAATATGTACCAGCTCGACTCCACGAACTACAAAATCCTGGTCAATATAAGTTACTATCGCGTGTCCTTTATGAATATAAACAAGAGGCACAGGAAAAGAGGTTTCATTTTCCATAATGCTTTTCTTAATGTACATTTGTAGAGTAGCTTTACATACTCTGCAAAGGACGTCAACTTTTTTTACTAAGTGCAAATTATGGAAATTTTCTATGATCTGCTCTATTTCTTGTTTAAAAGCCTTGAAGATAGCAGCGTTTGTGTTGCTGAAAGAAAGGATTACATCAAGATCATACATTTCATTAAATTGTTTATCGATCTCTTCAAGTAGGGCTTCTAAAATCTGGTATTGTACTTCCTTTGATGCTCCGACTGAATATATTAAATTGTGCTTCCGGATATGGACAATTTTTAGATTACCTTTATTGATATGAAAGAATATATCACTAACCTTATTTTCTTTGATGATATTCATATCCAATATAAAGCTTTTGAATGATCCTGGTGGTTTCCATTCAAATAAAACGAGACCTTCACCAGTGATGTTAACAAATTGAATCTGGTCTTTGATATCCATCGACATTATTATTAGGATAGATTTGATAAATTTAACTTTAACTTTTTTATTATGTGCCGTTATAGAATCTTAAAAAGATAAAAATGGTTATGATCAAATTTGAATAAAAAAAAAAAATTCAGAGAACTCGAAAATTTTAAAGAAACTCAATTAAATGAGAAATATGAAAATCTATCAATTACTGTTATTTTAGTCCGGCCTGAGCATTCGGGAAACGTAGGATCCATCGCAAGAGTTATGAAAAACTTCAATTTTGAAAATTTATCGATATTTAATCCAATTGAAAATATTGATAAAATCTTAAGTTATGAAACGTGCGGTTACGCTATGCATGGCAAGGACATTCTTCTTAATGCAAATATCGTAACCATTGAGAAACAAAAAGATCACTTATTAGAACTTAAAAACTATTTAAGAAAATATGATTTAATCATAGCCACTACAGCCAAAGGAAAAAAACATTCAAATATCAAGCGATTAGCAATTTTTCCTCAAGATTTCTCAATTCCTATTTCGGAGAAACCGCTAAAAATTGCGATTTTATTCGGTAAGGAATCACGTGGTTTAACAAATGAGGAAATTAGACTAGCTGATGTATTATTGAGGATACCCGCAAGTGAGGAATACCCTTCTTTAAATCTTTCTCACGGATGTGGAATTATATTATACGAAATTTTTAAGAAAATAAATATTTTGAGCATTGGAAGGGGAAAAAAGCCCGTGTTGTTAGCTGTTAAAGAAGATCGAGTAATATTGTATAATTTTATAAATGATATAATTGAGCAACTTAAAATAAGAACCTATCGAGAAGATAATGTATATCAAGCATTTAAAAATGTATTTGAGCGTGCTTTTATTTCAAAAAAGGAATTAAGTCTCATTCTTGGGCTTTTTTCAAAGGTAGATTCAATTTTAAAAGAAGCTAGACCTTATGAAATCTAAATAGGAGATCTTTAACCTTTATCATAAATTTGGATATTTTTAATTAGGTTTAATAAAGTAATTGACGTAACTTAGAATAATCACATTAACTATTAAAAAATGTTTAGGAAAATTCAAAATGACAGAAGAAGTATATCATGATTTGCAAAAACATCTTGATCAATTTCCAATCGGATATCCTGCCACTAAATCTGGCGTTGAAATCCGGGTATTGAAACATTTATTTACTCCCAAGGAGGCTGAAATTGCCACAAAATTGAAATGGTCCTATGAAACTGTAGATGACATCCATAAGAATGTTGAACCAAATATTTCAACTGGTGAATTAGAAAAAACCTTAGATACCATGGTTAGCAAGGGTTTAATTAATTTTAAAAGAGAGGGGGATAAGAAACATTATGCAATCATCCCATTAGTGGTTGGGATATATGAATACCAAGTAAACAAGCTTACAAAAGAATTTATTGAGGATTTTGACCAGTACAAAGATAATGAATTTGCATTGGAAATTATAAGTACAAAAAATCTACAGGTACGTATTATCCCGTTAGAACAAAGTTTAACACCTGAGAATCAAGTAGCAAGCTATGATGAAATAAGAAAAATTATAGAAAACACAGAAGAAGATTCAATTGGTTTGGCAAATTGCATTTGTCGACAATTAAAGGATTTACAAGGACAGCCTTGTAGCAGAACATCTCAGCGTGAGCTTTGTCTTTATTTTAGAAATACAGGGCGGTTATTTCTAGACCAGGGCTGGGCACGACCTATAACTAAGGATGAGGCCTTAGAACTCTTACGAAATGCTGAAAAAGAAGGCTTGGTTCTTCAATCAGGAAATACTAAGGACCCAGAATTTATCTGTTGTTGTTGTAATTGTTGTTGCATATCTTTATCAAAAGCTAAAGATATCCCGCGCCCCGCCCAATTTTTAGCAAGTAACTATTATGCGGTGGTAGATAAAGAATTATGTACAGGGTGTGGTACTTGTTTAGAGCGATGTCAAATGAAAGCTTTAAAATTAGTGAATGATATTTCTAAAGTAAATCTAAAACGATGTATTGGGTGCGGACTTTGTGTCTCAACTTGTCCGGAAGAAGCCATTCAACTCCACAAAAAAGACGAAGAAATTGAGCCGCCTTCCACTGTAGAAGATCTCTATGCTGAAATTGGTAATATAAAGGAAGACCTAAGAAGAAAGTTAAATAAATAACTAGTTTTTAGGATTTTTAAAATTTTATTTTCAATTTCTTAATTTTTTTTTGATTTCTCTTGAATTCAAATTGAAAGAAAAAGTAATATTTATATTTAAGTTAGCTATTTTCCTACGGTTTTTGTAGCCCTTAATATGGCTCTCATAGTCTCTGGAGACATATCTCTTGGAATTTCACAACCAAATGCTAACCAATATCCTCCACCCTTGCCAGCAATTTTTATATGTTCAGCACAATCTTCGTACACAGCTTTGGGAGTTGCAGTCATTAATTTATTATAATTGAGATTTCCCATAATAGTTACTTCATCCTTTAAAAGGTCTTTAGCCCATGCTAGATCTACCTGATAATCGAATTGAATTGCTCCACCAGGATTAGTTTGTTTTACAAAATGAATGCATTGAGGGACATACCCACAGCAATGAATAAGGACAGGTAATCCAAGTTTATTTATCCCCGAACAAGCTTTTTTCTCTGGTTCAAGGCAATACTTCTCAAAAAACCTTGGCGACATAAAATAGGCAGCTGTTTCACCCATTCCAATGATATTAGCACCTGCCTCGTACATAGCTCGGGCGATCTCCACTACCCACTCCGTATACCAATCTAACATCTCTTTAAATTCATCCGGGTGATCGAATACATAAAAAAGTAAAAAGGGATCTCCTCCGGCTAATAAGCTTACACCCTGTAAAGGACCCTCTAGCCATCCAATTAAGGGTACATCATCTCCTACCTCCTTTTTAGCAATTTCAATAGCTTTCAATGATTCCGTTAAACGACCTGACTTCATAGGGTCTGGCATTTTAAGATTTTTAAAGTCATTATACATATTTCCTTGTGTAAGAACTGGCTTTGCAATACGGGGAATGTCATCATATGGAAAGTCAATTTTTGCTCCACAGGCTCCAGCATACATTCCAACGTCAGAAGAGAAGCAAAGCGCGTCCCATCCAAAAGCATTATAAGCTTTTAACTGGCCTTCTGCCATTTTTTCCGCTTTACTCACGTATTCAGAAAAAGGTATTCCGGCAAATTTCGCCGTAAAAGTTTGGGCAAAAGGCATAAATGGAACTCTATCGGGTTCTTTATGATTGAGTGAGGTCATTACACGATCATATGAGGTCATTTCAACTTTAAGATCTTCCGAAAACTCCTTTACTTTCAATATTAATTCGTTCACATCTTTTACATAAGCATCGACGTTATATTTTTCTGCCATCACCCTAGATGCTGCTGGACCGCTTATGATTGTCCTAATTTTGTGGCGAACACCACGCTTCCATAATTCCTGTTCTAATTTAGCTACTTCAACTTGAGATTGCATAAGATATATTGCTGATGCCACAATTCTCGCATTTGAATCAGCAGCAGCTTGAGCTATTTTTTCTGGGGGGATATCTGAACCGGCATCAATAACTTCAAATCCTTGGGCTTTCAAATTAGCAGAAACAATTGCACTACCTATAGTCCAAGGACCTCCCATAACACCTATTACAACTTTCTCCTCAGGACTTTTCTCCTCATCTGAAACAGGAAGCGATCGAGCCCCCACCTCAAAAGCCGCAGCCGACACGACTATGTCATCTAAATACATCCCTTCTTTCTGATATTTCTTACTTACGGAAGTTATCCCGGCTGAGAGCGCTTGGATGATTTCATGCGGTGTATGACCTTTTCTCTTAGCTTTTCTTACTAATTTCCCTATTTCCTTATATTTACCTTTTAAGGTCAGTTCTGTTATCTCTTCAAGAAGATTACTTGAGTTATTTGAGATCTATAAATCAACTCTTTTTTTCTTATTTTAAAAAGATTAAACTTGTGTTATTAAGTTAAATTCAATGATAATTGAATAATTATCTATAAAAATATTTAGGTATATATATTTTTTCTGAAAACATCATTTAACAGTAGTGTAAGAGTGAATATTTATATAGATAAAAAACAATAGTTTCTTCAATAATTTAATTTTAAAAACATATCCAAAAATAATGATTCAACATGAGCAATCAACCTAAAGAAATAGAAGGTAAATTATCAACAAAACGTTTTTTTGCATTTGGTACTGGTCAATTTTCTGATGCAATTGCGCTCCAAATGTTTACAATTTATATTTTTACTTTTTACTTCGCTATTGTGGGATTAAATATAAATCTTATTACTATTGGATTTATCATTTGGTCGCTTTGGAATGCTGTAAACGATCCATTGTTAGGCGCTTTATCCGATAGAACTAAAACTCGTTGGGGAAGAAGGAC
>Ga0209976_10001100_pt1 | contig 16201 bp, 25 predicted proteins | sample SumtaG_FD_182806 | JGI IMG/M metagenome (GOLD analysis project Ga0209976, IMG submission 182806) | Deep subsurface microbial communities from Indian Ocean to uncover new lineages of life (NeLLi) - Sumatra_00157 metaG (SPAdes) (version 2) | ecosystem: Environmental > Aquatic > Marine > Oceanic >...
TTTATCTCTTTTAGTAGAGACTGCTGGTCCCAATTCATAAATAGCACTTCTTGCCAATTTTGATTGTTCTTCTTTAGCCATTAAGCAGAATTATACAATAAATCCTATAACTACGTTCCAACCCCTAATGGTGTAGGTTAAAGGAGTAGTCTTCTTGAGGGAATAACTGGTCTTTCAGCTTCTTTAGATCTACTATTAGGTGGTTCCAACGCCAAACCCTTTGGGCACAAATTAGGTTGATGTAAAAGTCCTTTTGTTATTTTTTATGAAGAGATAGTTTTTCCCGTTTAAGAAGGAATTTTGACGGTGTTGTAATAGAGATTGTCTAAGACTTCATTAGCTTTTTCAGGAGATATACCAGGATAGAGCCAATTACCCGTTTCTTTCATGGATATTACTGGTGAGTATCTGGGGTATATAGCTCCCTCCACTCCTTTTATGTCGAAGCCGGCTTCTAAGAAATTGTAGGCTACTATGCCAAGGCATCCCAAATGATCTTCCTCCCATGCAAATTCACCAGCAAGCCTAATTTCTTTAACCTCATTTGTGTGCAAGAAAGAATAGATAACATCAAGATTTTGTCTTCTTGGCCCATCAGGAGTATGAATAAGAGTTTCGACATCACCCTCTCTATTCTCGGTAACCATGGTTAAAGCAGAATCAAAAGGAGATTGGCCTTGAATTGGTTTGACTTCACCACTATATACACGCTCCTCTAGAGCAAAAATAGATAATTCTTTGGCTTCATCAGCGTAAGCAACTAGAGCTTCAGTGTTGCGGGAGTATTCAAGATATGACTCAGATTGGAGCGATGAAATTTGTTTTTGATAACCTAAGTGGACCATTACATAACTGTGATCCGATTGGACAAATTCAAGCTCAGCTGGAAAAGGGTTAAAATCGGGGAAAAGCAAGCCAAATAGTAAATCCTCCCCCATTTTCTTTAAAGGACCATCCTTAGCTAAATTGCCCACTATGGTTCCTGCAATTACTCCTACACTACCATAAAGCCCTAACTTTAAGACTTCCCTTCGTGGCAAGAATTGCCTTTCTTTGGTCATTGTCTACAGATTATATTATAAACTATAGGTTTAGGACATACTAACTTCTATTTGTAAATAGTTATTTCCACCCGTGAAATAGGTTCTAGCGTCGTTCACTAACTCACCCAGAAGAGGGGAGTAGATGATTAAACCAGGCCTAGCCACAAATATCTCTCTCAATTTTTCAATAAACCTCAAGAAAGTGTTCGATTGGAGTCCCTTTGGACTCACTTTTTTTGCAATAATCTTCCTAACTCTGACGGTTTGATGTATAATTTATTAAATTAAAGGAGGGCTATGGCTGAAGAATCAAGCAAGAAGGTTGAACAACTTAATGCCGCTGCCGAATTAGGTGGAGCAGAAGTTGTTAAAAAGGCAACTGCAGCCACAATTAAAGCAAGGGGAATGGAAGCTGTTGCGAATTTGGCTGATGAAGACGGGTTTATATCTAGTCTATCAAAATCCGCTGGAAAAGGAATTACGGACGCTGTTACCAAACACGAAAATCGACCAGAACCTACAGCTGACAAAGAAAGTCTCAAGAAAACTCCAGATGCCTCTGACAAAAGCATGAGCGAACCTGATATAGACCCCCTGATGCCTACTGACATAGCTTGAAAAACTGGGATTTAAACACTACTCTCAACTTCTTCACCAACCTCAGTTAAACTCCAAATACAACCTCTTGAAAAACGCCATTGAGGGGTTAGATAATCGTCCCCTTGGGGTCACAATTACAGATTAGGTTGATATAGAAGGCTAGTCCTTTAATCTATCAAAGATGAGACGGTAAAGCGGAATGCTGATTATTAGAAGAGCAATATAAGCAATTATAGTTCCAATTATTATTCCAAATATTGGGTAGAAAAAGTAGCTAAAAATGGCGAAAAGGCTAATTGTGCTAGTGGTGCTGATAAGAATATTTTTAGCAATCAGTCTAGTAAATTCGACTCCACCAGATTTAATGGTAAGTAAAATGGTAGAAATTGTTAGGGCTGGAAAGGTAGCAAATATTCCTCCCCAAACTGGCCCAGCGAGTTTACTAATAAAAACTACAGAACTAATAACTAATCCAGTTAAAGTGGCCTTTATCCATAATGGGCTACTTTTAATATTCTTAGGAATAAGTTGATTGTCAATTTGAATATTTTTTTCAGCCCACCAAATAGTGGCCGAGATTAAAATAAACCCAATTAAGGAAGAAGTTAATAGATTCGTGAAAGAAAGTTTAGAAGCTATAAAAGCAAAGGCAAACCAGACAATTAAGGATTTAATAAAGCCTTGCAAAAAGCCTTTTTTAGTTTGGATTAGGTAGGTTAAAAAGAAAAAACAATAAAGTCCACTGCTTAATGGAACCATTTTAGCAGCTGTTAGAGCTGGATTTAACCCTAGAGTTAGACCAATGAACATCAAGCTAACAACAGCTGTAGTTGGTAATCCAGCAATCAAACCACCTAGTTTTCCACTAACCTTTTCTGCAATTAAAGTGGATATGGTAACCCAAAGACTACCGATGATAAGAGAAAAAAACCATTTAATAGCGAATGGACTCATGAGATGATTATAACAAATCTAATCTATGCTCTTCCATAACGCCAAACAACCATAAGACTTAAAAGGGCTCCATTTATCAACGATTTTGTTAATCTGTTTTTCATTTGGTTTACCCTTGAAGCCATATAGTTTTTGTAGAGCCTTTCTTAATCCTAAGTCCCCATGAGAAAAAACATCCTCTCGACCTAGAGTAAAAATCAGAAACATTTCTGCTGTCCAGTTGCCAATACCTTTTACTTTGACTAGTTCTTCAACTACCAGTTCGTCATCTAAATTGTGTAAATTATTTAACCTAACTTCTTTGTCTTTTACTTTTTGAGCTAAGTCTCTTGCATATCTAGCTTTTGCCCAAGACATACCCACATTTCTTAATTCTTGTTCTGAAAAAGCTAATACCTTATCTGGAGTAACCTGCTTTCTTTCAAATAAGTCATAGAAACGACCAATTATTGCATGAGCAGCTTTACTAGCAAGTTGTTGAGCAATAATTTCTCTACAGAGCTTCCTAAAATAAGCAGTTGATCTCCTGGGTTGCTGTAGGAGATCAAGCTCCATCTCTACGATGACTTTATGGATAACAGGGTCGACTTTCTTAAAATGTGACTTAATCTTCTTAGTCTTCATATCAAAATAATACCAAACATTCCCGAAACTTACTATCTATGTTCCAACCCCTACTGGTAGGTGGTTAAAAGCGAGTTTAGGAGTAAATATCTCTTGCAGGCGAACTATAATATCTAAAATATCAAAGATAGTGTTTGATTCATCGACCTCTGGGGTCACCAAAAATGGTTTTGTATTCAATGGTTAAGCTTGGGGCGGGGAATCATAAGGTATGTAGAATTGTAACCTTTTCTTAATGCCACTCAACATTTCAACAATTCCACCTTCTGCTTCTTGTTTCCAGTTAGGATTGCTAAAGTTTGTTTCATACCCTAATATTTTGTGTAAGCTTGTACCGCTGTATCTTCTTATGTACTCGTATTCATCCCATTCTTCTTCGGGTTCCCATTCACATACCGAGTAATCTCCTGAGTATTTAGTTTTTGTCAGTTCTGCTTGGCTAAATATTTGAATACTTGAGTCAGCCCTAGTCTTCATCACTATATGTTTACCTGTTGCTGTATACCCATTATCTTCTCTATCCCAAACAAGAGATATTGAAACCCACGGCATTGCCCTAACCCCCATCTGAATACTTTTATGTCCACTTAAACTAGGTTTTATAAGTATAATTTCACCCTTGTTGTTAAGCAAAACAGCATTTACTTCATCTAGAATGGGTTTAAGTTCACCTGACGCTAAACCTTCTAATTCATTTAACTTTTGCCTTACTGTGTCTTCTTCCTTAAGTTTTTTCTCCAAATCTCTCGAACGCTTACCAGGTGTAGAACGATGTTTCTCGATTCTTAACCTTCTTTGCTGCTGTTCTTCCGCTAAAGCTTCTAATCGCTCTTTAAAACCGCTCATACACAAATTATAGCACATACAAACCTATAACTATGTTCCAACCTCCACTGGTAGTAGGTTAAAAGCATAGTCCTCTTGAGGAAACAACTGGTCTTTTAACTTCTTTAGATCAACTATTAGGTGGTTCCAACGCCAAACCCTTTGGGTCACACTTGAGGTAGATTATGGCACTATTGTGCCGTAAAACCGAACCAAAAGAAAATTAGTAAATTGACACCTTCTGTTTAATTCTTTGGATCAGCAATAAATAAATAGCAATTAGCACAAATCACAATTAAAGTTCCGTCGCCGTCCCGAATCCATCCATCAGTATAGCCTCCTTCACATACAAAATCTTCATCGGGCACATACTTTCCTGGCTTTATTCCAACATCTTTTACCCAAGGGCTAACTATCTCTCTTCTTCTTCCATCAACAAAAATCGTCTCTGATCCTGATTTAACAAGCTTGCCAGGGTTTACAACAATCTTTTCATGAGTAACTTGCCAGGCTATTATGTTTCCATCAATTTCACCAGGGATAGTTTTCACTAATGAAGGTACCCTGCGTTCTTTTGCCATGATTTGATTATAACACCCAGTTTGGTTACCCATAGGAATACATTAACCCAAGTGATTTCATATCTGGTAAGAAGGTGTTGAATAAGCTTACCAGGTCATTGATAACCTGGTTCGGTTGCGTGATCGTTAGGGTCACACTACACACTAAACTATTAGCCGCCCATTGCTTCTATTATTTCATCAAATGGGTTTACATCAGAATCTGATTTTCTGGTGTCATCGTTACTATATTGAACCTGAACACCTCCACCAAAATTAACACCATCAACAACAAGAAGTGGTTTTTTACCATCTTTTCGATCCTGATCCCATTGCTCAGCAAGCTCAATCATCTTGGCCTTTGGTAATGGACCAACTTGTTCATTCATGAAACATATTTTATCACAAGCTAGACTCTAACGTCGTTCACTAACTCATCCAGAAGAGGGGAATAGGTGATTAAACGCAGGTTTAGAGACAAATACAGCTTCCAAATCTTCAACATACCTCAAGAAGGTGTTCGGTTGGAGTCCCTTTGGGCTCACAGATTAGGTTGATGTGGCAGTTAAAAAGCTTGTTATTATGGGTTTTTTAATTTATAATCTCTTGCAATATGGCAAAAGAAAAACCCGTTCGAGCAGATTTAGAAAACTTAGATCATCATCATCAAGATAGTGGTCTATTTTCACAATTACCGTTCGCTGGCAATTCTTCAATAGTAAGAGAGTATCCAGTTTTAGCATATTTAGGACCTAACGGCTATCCTGTAGAGTTAACTGGAGCCAAATTTGCAAAAGCTGAAAACCAGGGTATAGTTTTTGCTGATGTAGAAGGATTACCTGCTGGGACTGGGGCACGAATAGAAGCCGTTGTAACAGAAGGATCACACCAAGGTAGTTTGGTAGTACGTTTATCAGATTTTGGCGATGCAGTTCTCTTAGTTCCTGGTGATAAATGCCAAACAGAAACAGAACTTCAGTTAGGCAATCCTCAAGATAGCTTCATGCTCGGAATGCAATCAGGAACTCAGGCTTAAATAATTCCCTCAATTCCTCCACATACCTCAAGAAGGTGTTCGATTGGAGTCCCTTTGGGCTCACAAATACAGATTAGGTTGATATAGTGGGCTAACTATCTTTATTTAATCTCCGAGAACTATATTCTTCCAAGTCTCTGCGTTTTCTGGGCCAAGCGGAGCCGTAATATCTTCCATTATTTGATTAACTATTTCTTGATCTCCACTTGCGTCTGCTGCTCTCAATTGACGAACTCTCGTTACGCCAAATCCTTCTGGGTCTTCCCTCATTAAGCCCCTACTTGCTAATGTCTGTTTTTCTATTTGATCAAGGATTACTTTAGCTCGAGTTAAAACATCTGGTTTAGGCATATTTCAAATATTATATAAAAATTCCTTTCCTTATTCAATTAAATAAAGATTTTAGCTATGTTCCAACCCCTACTGGTAGTAAATTAAACGTAGGTTTAGTTACAAATATCTCTTGTAGTCTAACTATAACGCCTAAAATATCAAAGATTGTGTTTGATTGATCGACCTCTAGGGTCACACATATAGATTAGGTTGATATAGAAGGCTAATTACATATTAGTCAAGCAACCTCCTTAGATATTTGAATTTTAATGATATAATTATTTATTATGTCTAAAGACTTTGAAGGTAAACTAAGAGGTGCGCTTGAAAAAAAAGAGCAAGCCAATCTAGTTGAAAAAGCTGAAATACTCGAACTTGAACAGTTAATAAAAGAAAAAGAAAACCGTTTGACAGAGAGATTTGATGCATTGGAAAAAGTATTTGAAGAGACTCTTAAGCCTTTATTGCAGGTAGTAAATAACGTTGTCGTTGGTGGTGAAGGAAAAATTGAGATTGAAAACCCAAGCGATTCTTATTATGACCGCTTAAGCCGAGAGCGAGAGGAGGATAAGACAGCTAGGTTAATGAGAACTGATGTCGTTTTTAAAAAAGATCATGAAGTATCAATAGTTTTAAAATGGCAAGAACATTTTCATATTAAAGACCAACCCCCTTTTGCTGGTCAAGCGTTGATAGTAAGTTTATCAGAGAGTAGAAAAGTAAAAATTAGAGGAGCAAATAGAGATATTTCTCCTGAAATAGATATTAGTTTAAGTGAAGAAGATTGGCAGGAACAATTTGCAGTTGGGGTCTCAGAAATTATAGGGACTAAGAATGCAACTCACTGGCTTGTGCCTTCTGGGCCAGAGCCAACAGATTAGATAAAACTTAAGCTAGCTGCTAGTGTTTTGGTAAAATATGTTAAACTAATAGTAAGCTAAAGGCATAGTCTTCTTGAGGAAATAACTGATCTTTAAGCCTCTTCAAATCTACTATTAGGTGGTTCCAACGCCAAACCCTTTGGGTCACAGATTAGGTTGATGTAGAAAGCTAAACGGGGCATGGTATAATAAGCCGATAACTGATTTTTTATTCTTAGAAAAGTAAAATATTAAAGATATGTCTGGAGAGAAACAATCATTTAAGTCAAAAGGGAACGGCGATAGATTATCTCCACAGGAGTTAGGTAGCCAAATAGAGCCCTTAGATTTACTTGTTTATAAAATGTCACCTGATTCGATACCTAGCGAGGAGGTGATTGAAAATGTCCGAAGACTTTTACCTAGCGTTACTCGGATTCAAGTTCCGCATAAACAGGGAATGGCAGTGGTTGTGGCAACGAATCCAAATTCATCCAAAATGGAAGGGTTAATATTTTATGGATATGCTTCAAGCTCCATGAAAATGAATAGGAAAACGAACACTCCAGATATACCAGAACATTTAAGGTTTAAAATAATGCACTCCCAAGCAGTTAAAACCTTTAGGGAGTTTTCAAGGGGTGGGCATAATATTGGAATATTAGAAAGTTCTAGTGAGCTTGAAAAAAATAATCTATCTGTTCTTCTCATTACAGACGACATGAAACAAAGTGTCGAAGGGGTATATAGAGCGAACAGCGATGAACCTTCTAGCTCAAAAACTCTCGTTAGAACAAATCGAAAGGGACAACGTATAGTTGCAAGTGTTGGATTCAAAGATCAGGGAGTAAGGAATCAATTTAAAGAACTAATAGAAGATTACCCCTTAGTTGGAATGAATGCGTTATTTTCGTTGCTAACTCCAGAGCTAGTGGACTATTATCAGTTTTCTAACCATAGATATTATCCAGGCTATTTTAACTTGCAGGAAAGATTAACTCCAAAGGCTTTAATAAATACACTTAGACATTTACTAGGCACCAGGCAGATGGATGATTATAGAAATGTGGGAGATATTCAGATTGAATAAGAAGAGCTAAGTTTTAAGTTAGGTAAGTTATTTTACTATATTCCAGCCCCTGCTGGCAGTAAGGTTAAAAACAGGTTTAGAGACAAATACAGCTTCCAACTCTTCTACATACCTCAGGAAAGTGTTCGATTGGAGTCCCTTTGGGCTCCAAAGATTAGCTATTCAATGAATCTAAAGGATTTTATTACTGTTTGAAAAAATTTCTTTCCTCTAATTTTGTCTTGGAGATAGTTGGTTTGATTAAACTTTCCGTTATAGTAAATTTTTGTGATAAACGTGTATGAAAAGTTATCTTTTGTAAAACACGCCCAATAGAATAATCCGTTATCGTCTTTTCCAGAGTAGTAAATAGAATTTTCTCCAGCAATTTTAATTTTTGATAATTTTTTTTCTTGTACCCAACTGGCGTAAGGGTATGGAGCAGTGTAAGAACTTTTATTCGGATTATGCTCTTGACATGAACCATTTTTTTCAATGTTTAAACCAAATAATTCTTCATGTAATACTCCAACTGAAAAATTACCATCTTCTGGTCGATAGAGAGGTGATTTCATTTCTTCATATTGTTGAAGTTTAGAATATTCAAATGAGAAATTGTATTGGTTGTTTAAATATTTTAAATTGGTATTTTGAAGATTTACCTTTAATAAAATAATTAATAAAGTAGATAAAATAATTATAAAGATGTATTTCTTTAACGAATGTTTTTTCATTTCATATTAATGATAACATAAAACTACTTCTTAATTAATTCTGTGTGTATTAGGTTCGAACGTCGTTCACTAGGTCACCCAGAAGAGGGGAATAGGTGATTAAACGCAGGCTCGCCCACAAACATCTCCAACAACTCACTAATTACCTCTGTTAAGGTGTTTAAATTGACACGCCCTAGGCTCACAGATTAGGTTGATGTGATAAGATTATTACAATTATCCACAAAACTTACTTTATTGACGATAATCTATAATCTTCATATAATATAGGCCGATGAAAGAAAGATTTAAGAACCCTGAAAATTGGCAAAAAAACATAGATCCTGAGGGAAAAAAAATTAATTTAAAAAAACTTCGTCTAGATGTGTCAGATTTATTGGGACAAGAGTTAACCCCTCAAGAAACAAGGTGCTACCTTTTTATTTGTAATAGTGGCGTAGAGCCAATTAATCAAGAAAATCTTTATTTTAAATTAACAGGTGTCCAGGTAAAAAATCGCAGTCTAGCTATAGACTTTAACGGAGTTATTGTGAGTAGAATAAGAGAGAAGCTGGGTGATGATGCTGTACTGACCATTGAAAATGAAGGCTATATAAGTAGAAGATCATGGATAGAAAATATGGATTTTAACAACCCCCCTAAACAAAAGTTGTCTGAAAAAGTAAGGAAAATACAAAAAACCAAATGGGGGCAAAGAAGAAAGGTGCAAGGATCTATAGGAGCTGAAGGAACACTTTTAAGCCCTCGTGAAAAAGATGTATTAGAAGTTATGAAGACTGGGCAAACATCTAGCAAGGAAATTGCAATTGTGTTATCCATAAACTATCAAACAGTAAAAAATCACTTAAACAGTATTTATAAGAATTTAGGAATCACTGGTAAAAAAGGAAGTCTTAAAAGAAACAGGGCTTTGGTAAAAGCAATTTTACTTGGGGAAATTGAGCCATTTAAGCCTTCTATAGATCAAAAAAATACTCCAATTTTTAAATTAGGAGCCTTCCATCAGAAGAAAACTCCAGATACAACCTCTTAAACCACTCTATAGAGGGGTTAGATAATCGTCCCCTTGGGCTCACAGATTAGGTTGATATAGTGGGCTAATATTAATGTAAACTTCTCCTTAATTCTATTTTATAGGGTATAATACTCAACCATATGGCTCGCTCAGAAGCAGATGGGGGCTTACCCCCTACTAATTTAAAAGAACAAAGACCAGAAATAATTAGTCTGAATCAATCTATTCAAGTTGTATCTGATTTAATTACTAGCCCAAATACACCCCAAGTAAATGTTGGCTTAAAATATTTACCTAATATTCTTCAAAGATTAGAACCTTTCTCAAAGACATCAGGGCTTCATCAAACCTATTCTTTATTTAAACCAATAATTCTAGCTGCACCAAACCTTAATCCTGATCAAAAAAGCCTTTACGTTGAAGCTGTTAGCAGCAACGACCTTGCCTTTTATTCTGCTTTTTCTGAACAAATCTCCACTGATCCTTATTTTAAAACCGAAGAATTGCTTCAATGCCACTCCTTTAAACTTTTAGGTTTAAATCCTGAAGAAACTAAAGAAATTATTCTTGGTAACTGGGTAAATGTAGCCGACTACTTAAAAGACTTAAAACAGAGTGATTCTGAACTAACCTTAGACATACTGAGAGAAGTGAGTGGACGATCATCAGCAATCATCCTGCCTTCTTTTGCTCAAGGTTTTAGGCACGACCCTATTCCTTCTAGCCTTAACCACTTGACCCCATCTTTAAGAGAAATACACTATAGAAATAAAATTTTATCTGCTCGTGGAGCGTCAGCTGATAAGCTTGAAAATATGATGCAGAATCTTGTTAATAGGGCAAACTACCTAATAAAAAATGAAACTAATAAACCACGATTTGAAGACAGTATTGCTTTATTGGCTGCAGATTATGCTTTTATTCATCCTTACCCAGATGGAAATGGCACTAAAACTATATTTTTTATTGAAACTTGTATGGCATTAAGAGGAGATTATCAGTTGCTTTCCAATTATGAGATAGATATTGGCAAGCGAGCTCATCAAGTCTTGAGAAATAATTCAAAAGCCACAAGAATTCTTAAAGGCAAAATCACACTTAATATGCTTAAAGCAAAGTTTTCCAACCTCAAGAAAACTCCAGATACAACCTCTTAAACCACCCTATAGAGGGGTTAGATATTCGTCCCCTTGGGGTCACAGGCATAGATTAGGTTGATATAAAAGGCTAATTAATTGTTTTTAAAATTAAGTGGCGTAGTTGAGTATGTTGAGTTATAATTATAGTTATGAGTGAAGCATTTAGAAGTTCTGTTGAAGCATATGTACTAAACAGTGAAGAACCTGTTCAAGATTTTAGATTATTTTGGCCACTAGTTCTTGACGCTGAAGATGCAATGATTATTTCTCTTCCAATTATAGATACAATGGGTCAAAGCGGAATACACCCTTTGAATCAAATTTTGGAGAATGGAGAGTTAATGACGTTAAGGCAGATGAGGAAGGATAGAGAAAGAGTTCATGTTCCTCTTTTAGCGGATGCTTCATATAGTGCGATGGCAGAAAATTGGAATATTCTTGGTGAGACACCTAGAGATAGAAATTTACGAGCTGAAATTATGGGTGATTTAGTGTCAATAGAAAACGCTTCTCGAGGACAAGATTCTGCTCTTGTGAGAATTACCGTAGGTTAGCGAAATAGGCTCTAACGTCGTTCACTAGCTCACCTCAAGAAAATTCCAGATACAACCTCTTAAACCACCCCATAGAGGGGTTAGATAATCGTCCCCTTGGGGTCACAAATTAAGATTAGGTTGATGTAGAAGGCTAAATTATTTATTCTAAAACTTCGCCTGGAAACAATAATCCAGTAATATCGCTAAATGCTTTTTCTTTCATAATAACTTCCATAATTGTTTCTCGATCTTTTCCTGCAAATATTTTACTAAACCACCCTATGCCTATGTGTCTTCCTTCAATCAAAAGCATTGTGCTAGCAGCATACATAGCAAATCCTTCAGGGGATTCAACATCATAATATGACCAAAGCTCTAATTGAGCATTAATCTCTTGAGTCTCAAAGGCCTTGTCTAATTTCTCACAAATATTTCTAATTTCTTTATTTTCTAAATTAAGGAAAAGTTTATTTCTCATTGGATGATTTGAGAGAATATCAGAAATCTCCTCTACTGCATTATTACCTTCACTCATATATTTACCGTAAAAGTAGATTGGAGCTAAAAGAACAATCTCTTTATCACGAGGAGGAATTTGTTCTAAAAAACCTAAAGGCTCACCTACATCTTGAGTCATATTGATATTATACCTATAATCTTAGAATAATCCTATAACTATGTTCCAACCCCTATTGGTAGTAGGTTAAAGGAGTAGTCTTCTTGAGGAAATAACTGGTCTTTTAGCTTCTTTAGGTCTCTAATAAGGTGGTTCCAAGACCAAACCCTTTGGGTCACAGATGAGGTTGATATAAAAGACTAAATTGTGTATTATCTTTAAATAATTACTAAGATTAGATATAATTGATTCTATGGCCCCAGAAGGAGACTTTATTCTTTATTGTCCGAATTGCGAAAAGAATCTTCCTTTTACTGTCATTACAGAAACAGGCAGCCCTACAATAGGAGATGCACAGGCAGCCCTAGGAATACCTGGAAGAACTGACCCTAAAGATGGATCTGTATTAAGTCAAACGAGTCGGCAAGCCGCTAATATATGTGAAGAGAATTTTCCTCATACTCACAAAATAGAAACAGGGAACATAAGCCCAGCCTAAATATTACACTTCGTAGCAAGTTTAACCACAAAAATCTCCCTTAATTCCTCCACAAACCTCAAGAAAGTGTTCGATTGGAGTCCCTTTGGGCTCACAGATTAGGTTGATATAAAAGGCTAAACTACTATCGCTTAGAAATATTTATGCTTCTGGCGTAACGTGCTTAACTTCTCCTATTGATTCTGCTTCAAAACCTTCTCCTAGTTCTTTTGCACGTTCTTCGGCTCCCGCTTCTGTATATGCAGCATAATCCTTGTTGCCTCCACGATCTCCAATACGTGCATTTCCATCACTTACTATATATCCCTCAGGTGTTGGCATAGCTTCTCCTTTATAAAGCTATTTGTCGTTATTATAGCATGTCGCCCTATAACTATGTTCCAACCCCTACTGGCAGTAGGTTAAAGAGGGGATTCTCTTGAGGGAATAACTGGTCTTTGAGCTTTTTCAGATCAACAATAAGATAGTTCCAAGACCAAACCCTTTGGGTCACACAGTCCTATAATATTGCATTTCTCCTAATTTCCTTCTAAAATATCTTTATGTCTTCAGAAATTACACCTACACCAGCACCAGAGAGCGAATCGTTGTTTTTTGCAGACATGATAAGCCATAATCAGAATGAGTGGCGGAGCCGAAAAAAAGGGCCCCTTACATTAACTTCCCCTATTGAAATACGACCAAGTCGTTGGCTATTAGGCGAAGACACCATTAGTAGAATTTTTTCAAAATTTGGTGACGTTATCCACCCTGAGTATCATAAATCTCCTTTATTAATAGGTGTTTCTGCATTCGCTGACACTACCTATCTAACTAGAAAAATGAATTTTTATTACTCCCTTGACAAAATTAGTGGTGTAGAAATTTTCTCTTTTACAGAAGCTAATACAAGGTGGCTCACCAGTGTTGCTATGGGAAAGAATCCCGTTAAAGAATTAGCTAAAGCTGATAGTATTATATTCAAATTATCAGAACCTTCTAAAAGCTTATTAGCCTCTGCTCTAGAAGGTAACGTAGAGCAAGTAACCAAGGCGATTGCTTCTTTTCATTTTTTAGGTTTAACAGACAAGATTAACACTTTGTTATCTGATAATAAACAAATTCCTATTCCATCCATAGAAGATTGGCTTAAGCAAAATGATAATCGAGATGAGCATCTTTCTAAGATCGGCATATCCCTTGATTTTGGAAAATTAAATGACTGGCCCGAATGGAGAGTTCAACTATTCCTTAGTATAACGGCAGCTAAACTTCATTTTCTTTCATTTATAGGAATAGCCGGTTTTTCTAGCTTACCAGGAATTATTAGTCTTTTTCCTTTTCCTCCTTTTCCTAAAATACCATTATTCCTTTCTGAAGTAGCAACTCATGAAGCTATTCATTCATACGGTCACAATCCCACACATAATCAAGGTATTCCTACAAGATATGGAAAACTTAGTTTATAGCGTTTTTTTACTACGTTCCAACCCCTACTGGTAGTAGGTTAAAGGCGGGTTTGATAACAAATACAGCTTTCAATTCCTCCACAAACCTCAAGAAGGTGTTCGATTGGAGTCCCCTTGGGCTCACAGATTAGGTTGATGTAACAATACTTTTAAGTTATACAGGATTTGTATTAGTTTCTAAAATAACATCTCCAAAAAGTGGTCCCAGTATGCTTCTACCTGGTCTTCTTCCAGTAAGAATTTGAATTATTCCAGATATGCCCAATTGTGCTCTTGAAATATCATTTATAGTTAGAGTTTTATCAGCTGAAACGGCAGAAGTATCAAGTCCGTTAATATGGTTAACAACTGTATTGTAAGCGATTCCCAGTCTTTTTGCGATTTTCCGATGATTTCTTTCTCCTTCAAGTATTATTTGAATTACTTCCGCTTGCCTATTAGTAAAGGGGTGTATTGGTATTAACTTGAACTCTCTTTCCATAACTTGAAGGATTATATCATTTTATGTTCCAGCCCTTACTGATAGTAGACTAAAAGCAGTCTTAACCACAAATATCTTCTTCAATTCCTCCACAAACCTCAAGAAGGTGTTCGATTGGAGTCCCTTTGGGCTCACAAAATTGGGTTGATGTGACAATTAAACTTGACATTATTTTAATGAAATTTATAATATAGATTTATATGGTAGTAAACGCAGGTGAGCAAAAACCAAAAGGAGACATTTTTTTTCGGACAATCGTAAGACCATTGATAGATCAATATTCACAAGCTGCTAATGCAGCCATTCAAGCAGGAGACAGAAATCCAAGATTAAACTGTCAAAATCACTTAAAAGACGAAACGTCTTGCACTAAAGAATTTTTACAAGAATGTGAACAAAGTGGCTTACTTCCAGCTCTTAGAGGTCATTTGAGTCTTTGTTCAAAGGGACCAGCAGTAGCATTGGGGGCACTAATTACAGGTACAGGAATTGCTTTAGGCGTAGTAAAAGATCCAATAAGACCTTGTGATTAATCTTAATAACTTATAGGACTAAACTCCTTATATAACCTCTTGAACCACCCTATAGAGGGGTTAGATAATCGTCCCCGTGGGGTCACCAGATTAGGTTGATGTAGAAGGCTAATTTAAAGATAATTGTTTTCTACTTGAAATATAAATAAATATATATAATAATAAGATTTATGGGTTTAGATAAAGAGTCTATTGACCGTAAGCCTTCCAAAACTCCCGCTCTTGATTTATTTTTTGCGAAGCTTTGTGTTAGATTATCACCTGACACTCGCTTTACTAGGAAAACAGAAGAAAAAATTGATCAAGAGATTAGTGAATTTAATGAAGAACCAGCAACTCCTCCTGTATCGGAATAATTTTAAATTTCTATGTTCCAACCCCTACTGGTAGTAGGTTAAAGGCGTAATCCTCTTGAGGAAATAACTGATCTTTTAACTTCTTTAGATCTACTATTAGGTGGTTCCAACCAAACCCTTTAAAGAGCCACCTTTGATTTTATTATTTTTTTGTGTTAAAAAGACCTTATGGCAAGAGAAATATGTGAAATGACTGCAAAACGTATTCGTGCAATAGTGAAAGAATCTCTTGAAACATCTCCTGATGGGAAAATTAGTCAGAAAGCTGAAGCAAGTGCCAGGTTTAGTGCACAAGCTTGTCATGAAATGCATAAGGATGGAACACCCTTTTCCCCATATGGTGGGAAAGCTGGTGGCACTTAAACTCCAGGTACAACCTCTTAAACCACCCTATAGAGGGGTTAGATAATCGTCCCCTTGGGGTCACAGATTAGGTTGATATAGAGGGCTTATTTGAGTTGATAATTTCTTCTATTCTTTAAGAGTAGTCGCTTTTATTAAGGTTCTTCTTTTCCAATCTTCTGCGTAGACTAACGCCGCTCGTCTTTCCTTTTCAGTAGAATTTGGATCATCTAGAATGTTTACGGCAACACTTTTTAAGCCGTCGCCTTTATTGAATTTGCTTAGTAACTCCTTTGCCAAACCAAGCTGCTCTGAACTCATACCTTCGAATATTGTACCATTTAAACTGTAACTATGTTCCAACCCCTACTGGTAGTAGGTTAAAGAGGAGACTCTCTTCTTAAAAATTGATACAATAACTAATATGGAAGCAAAAAACTTAAATTTAGCATTGATACGCCTTCATCAAGAAACAAACACATCTACTTTATCTGATATACCCGAAGCTACCCTCCATACTAGTGGGCTAAGGGATAAATATGGCGATGTAAGTGCAGAGGTACACCAACATAACCAAGAAAGAAGAGTAATCGATATT
>Ga0209976_10001102_pt1 | contig 16177 bp, 36 predicted proteins | sample SumtaG_FD_182806 | JGI IMG/M metagenome (GOLD analysis project Ga0209976, IMG submission 182806) | Deep subsurface microbial communities from Indian Ocean to uncover new lineages of life (NeLLi) - Sumatra_00157 metaG (SPAdes) (version 2) | ecosystem: Environmental > Aquatic > Marine > Oceanic >...
ATGATCCTCGTCGACGAGGATCATCTCGCGACGTGATGCGGCGTCGTAAAACCGGAGGCCGTTCGGCACGTATACCGCTGCCGCCTCAGCCATGCCAGATCATCTCGCCGCTGCTGCGGATCTCGATCCGAGTCGTCGGCCCGGCTATTGAGTGCAGGTCATGCTCGAGTCGCGTGACGAATCCGCGGAGCTCGACAGGCATGCCGACCGGCCGGCAGTCGATATCGACCTCCGTGCCGTCGACGAGCACCGCGAGCACGTCCTGCGCCGGATACGGCGGATCGAACTCGAGGCAGAGGTTGCAGTACACCAGGCCCGGCACGGCGATCTCGTAGCCGTCCTGCTCGTAGGTGTCGATGATGTCGCGACGGAGCTCCGGCCAGGCGATCTCGCGGCAGCCTTCGAGGCTGAGCCGGACGCGCTTCGTCGCGTCGGCCAGTGCCGGCAGCGCCTCGGCGGCCTCGTCGACCGCGGCCGTGATGCGCTCGAGCTGCTCGAGGTCGATCGCCTCGAGGTCCTCGCCGTCGACGAGCGGCAGCCGCGCGGCCAGCAGCCCGGCGAACGCGGCCAGGCCGCCCTGCAGGAATTGACGCCGGTCAGCCATCGACTGCGCCCTCCTCGACCATCGCCTCGACCAGCTTGTCGATGTACTCCTGCGCCTGGTCGCCGCGGATCTCGATCTCGAGACTGCCGACGCGCCGGCGGACATACGCCTGCATGCAGAACTTCCGCCGCGCCTCGATCGCCTGCGCGATCAGGACGAACACGAACAGCGCGATCGCGAAATATACGTAGGTCATGACTTGCCTCGAGAGTGCAGCGCGGCGTCCGGACAGGTCGCGAAGTGCGAGCGCCGCATGCTGACGATCTCGCCCTCGTCCGTGAGCAGGCCGCCGATCGGGTCCGCGTCGAGCGGCATCCGTTTTCCGGCCTTCGTCTTGCCCCAAACGATCGAGGCCCCGCAGGTGCTGCAGGTATCGCTCATCCTGGTAACTCCTGCTGCTGCTGTTTGGCGGCGTCGTGCGCCGCGACGATCTCCGTGATAATAGCGCACGTGTCGCGAGGGAATCCCTGCTCGAGCATCCAGCGCAGATAGCCGACCTGACTCCGGAGCGGCTTGCCGAAGTGCTTGCCGAATCCGAACAGCAGCTCGAGCTCCTCGCCGATCGTGATCCTGCCCGTGCGATCCGCCCACGTGTCGCGGCGGCCGGCAGCGTCGAGCTGCTCGGCGCTGTGGAGCTCGTAGGCGTCGGCCTGGCCGAACACGACGCGCATCGCTGCCTCGACATCGGCCTCCGATCGGTGCGCGCCGGCGAGCTCCTCGCCGAACATCCGCTCGAACACGCTCGCCAGGTCGCGCGGCTCCTGCTGGCAGAGGATCGCGTAGCCGTCGACGCAGCTCGCGGCCTGCCAGTCGAACTCGAGGCCGCAGCGTGCGAACTCCGCCTCGAGCAGCGGCAGGTCATAGCCGACGATGTTGAAGCCGCCATAGTCGACGCCGGTGAGATGCTCGTGCAGCGATCGCCCGATCGAGGAGAACGTCGGCGCCTCGGCGACATCCGTGTCCGTGATGCCGTGCACGGCGGTCGACTCTGCAGGGATCGGCACCGTCGGATTGATCAGCCGGCTCCGGATCTCCGGCGCAGCTCCGTCGAGCTCGAGGCGCGCGATCGTCAGCTCGAGGATGCGGTCCTCCTCCGTGTTGACGCCGGTGCCTTCGCAGTCGAGGAACACGAGCGGACGCTCGAGGACGATCATGACAATACCTCCGCGCTGACGGTGCCAGGCGCCGGCCAGGACCAGAGGCCCTGACGTCCGGCGGCCGGAACGTGCGGCACCAGACACTGCACGCGATCGAGCAGCCAGGCATACCGCCCGGGCCCGAACTCGCCGAGCTCGTTTTCGCACCACTCGCCGGCGTCGAGGTCGGCGAAGTGCATGCGGACAGTCGCCGCCAGGTCCTGCACTCGAGGATCGTCCGCCGGCACGACGTCGACCAGGTGAGCGACGGCGACGACGGCGCCGACCGGCAGCGTCAGGAGCTGGTGCGCCTCCGGCGAGCCGAGCGCCGGCGCCAGGGCCGCGCGCCAGGCCGGCGGCATCGCGACGACGCTGCGGCCGGCGAGCTCCATGACGCCGCGTTTCGTTTTCGCTGCGTGGATCGCCAGCGGGCCGCGGTAGTCCGTCGACCATGCCCGCGTTTCGATCCGCTTCGCGCCGACGGCGACAGCGGATGCCCACGGCTGCCAAAGCGTCAGCGCCTTCATCGCTCGCCGCTGCCCGGGTCCGTGATGTCCTCGGCGCCGACCTCCGTCAGGACCTCGGCCTCGGCCTCGGCCTCGTCCTCGAGCTCGACCTCGCGCGCGATCGCCGCGTTCGCGAACATGACGACCTCCTCGAGGCGCGTGAATGCGACGGACTGCTCGCGGCTCAGCGGACAGAGCTCGACGATCAGCTCGGCGAACTCGAGCGCGGTCCTGCGGATTTTCTGGTAGCGCTCGACCTGGTCGCCTTTCGGTGCGTGGTAGGTGAATCGGTGCCCGAGCTCGAGCAGTTGATGCTCGCGCTGCTGAGCCACGGCGCGCTGCGCCGCGGCGATCGTCTCGTCGCGGCGTTCCTCAAATGATTTCGTCATCGGTGTTACTCCTGGTTGGCCGGCAGTGCCGGCATTCGTTGAGCGGGCCGAGATGCAGCTCGCCAGTGACATAGATGCTGCGGTGTGCGAGCTCCTCCGGAACGTGCCCTCGAGTCTCGCGCTGTCCGATCTTGCTGATGAGTCGTCTGCTGCAGCCGAAGTCCGCCGCGATGTCGCGATGCCGCTCGCCAGCGTCGACGCGCCTCCTGATCTCCGGCACGTCCTCGTCGCTGACAACTCGACGCCGGCGCAGCAGCTCCGCCTGGCACGCCGCCGAGCACGACTGGCGAACTGTTGCGCGGTCGGCCGTCGCCGGCGACTTCGTCGGCTTGCCGCAAACGGTGCACGGCATCCGCGGCGTTTTGCTCAGCGTCGTCGCGCGGCGTTTCTCCGTCGCCTGCTCCATGAGCTCCGGCTCCTCGTGCCAGAGGCGCCGAGCGGTCGCGCGCATCGTGCGCTGCAGCTTCGCCCTGCCGCCTTTCGTGAGCGTCGAGCGCTTGCCCTTCCGCTTGCGGCTCGAGATCTGCCGCGCCTCCTCGATCTGCTCCGGGTCGCGCTGCAGGTAATTCGCGCGCATCTTCTCGCGGGTCGAGTCGGCGACGAACACGCGCCGCGTCGTGCAGCCGAGGATATCGCGGACGCTCTGCGCGGTGATGCCGTGCGCCTTCGACCAGTGCATCGACCATCCGGTGATCGGCTTGCCGTAGACGCCGTGCGTCGCGCCGCACCAGAAACAGATTTCCGCTTCGATGCAGATCTCGAGCTGCTCGGCTGTCGGGTCCTGCAGCGTCGCCGCCAGGCCGTCGGCTCGCGACTTGTCGCGGTCGCGGATGCGCTTCGTCGAGATGTTCATCCGGCCGAATCGCTGCGTCGGTGTGTTCGTCGCATTGCCGGCGCCGGCGGAGCCGAAGCCGCCGCGCGCGATGTCGAGCACGTCCTCGCCTTTGTTCACAGGTCGCCCTCCGCTTGTAACACTCGAGGAGCGACCGCTGTGAGGCTCACGACAGCCCGCCGGCGCACCGGCACAGCCGCCCCTCGAGATCTATGCCGCGTTGCGTGCGGCGGTTGAGACGATCAGCCAGACCTCGAACCGGCGCCCGTCGTCGTCGTGCATTGCGACGCGGACGCGCGTGCCGGCAGCGATGTCGTCGCCGTCCTGCAGCCGCTTGATGAGCTCGCCGTCGGTGATGTCGAACTCCGTGCCGGCGGCGCGCGTGAACGTCACGCGGTGCGCGCCGATGCGGTGCTCCTGCCGTTCTCCTCGTTTGAGGTTCATCGGGGTCGCCTCCTGATTTCCAGCGGGCCGAGCTCGAGCTGCTCGAGCGCGCCGACTAGTTGCCGCCAGCGCGGCCGCAGCCGCCATTGCAGCGGCGACAGCCACCAGATCAACCAGTACTGCCGGCGGCGTCTCATGGCCCCGCAGGATAGCACGCGCTATCGCCCATTACATCGGCAGGCGCGGCATACGATCGGCCGGCAGCGCGGCGAGCAGGCCGCCCTGCAGACGTTCTCGCGCAGCGCGCAGGAAAACGATCGCGCGGAAATTCTCCGCGCAGCGCGGACACTCGTCGAGATGCACGAGCGTCAGGTGCAGCTCCTCAATATCGTCGAGCTCGCCCGCAGCCAGCTCGACAAGGCGCTCGATGCCTCCGCCTGGTGCGCAGGTCGCGGTCGGCTCGCGGAGCCGTAGGCGGCGGATGCGGCGCTCGTCGAGGTACGGCTCGAGCACCAGGTGCCAGAGGCCGAACGCGATCGTCGCGGTGAGCACGACGCCGGCGCCGATCATGGTGCCGAGGTCGCCGGCGTACGCGCCGGCCGTCATCGCAGCGGCGCCGACTAGCAGCGCCAGTAGTAGCAGGATCATCGAGAACATCGTGCCCTCCGTTGTCGGTCTGTCATCGCCGGCGACGGCGGTTTCTCCGCCTCGAGTCGCGCGCGGCCTTGTTGCGTTTCTTGCGCGCGACGGCCTCGGCCGGCTTGAAGGTTTTACTTCCGCCGCGCAGCTTCGGCGGCAGTGTCGGGCCCGGCGGTGCCGCTAGCATCGACAGGCCGAGCGCTGTCAGCTTGACGCCTGATTTCAGTTTCATATTGCAGCCGCTCCTGGTCGTTGTCGTGAACACGGAAGCCGCGGCCGTCGCAGCCTCGGCAGAAACGATAATACGGGCCCATCATGACGCCGGCGACGAGCTCGATCCTCGAGCCTTTGCAGGCCGTGCACTCGTAGCGCTGCAGCAGGCCGCGGCGGATGCGCTCGAACCGCGTGCCGACCGCGGCCAGCTTGCCGCCGCTGACGCGCCGAGCGTCGAGACGGAGACGACGCCGGTCGCGCTTCATGGTTGCGCCGCCTTCGGCCAGGCCTTGCCGCGGACGATCTGCGAAACCATGCTGCCGCCGATGCCGAACCGCGCACCGATCTCGGTCTGCGTGCCGAGGCGCGCGCCCCACGCCTTGCGGATGAACCGGACGTCGCGCCACTCGAGGCCGCTGCCGCGCGCCTTGCTCCGGACGAGCGACTCGCAGGACCTCGAGCACGATTTGCTGTGCACGCCGCCGGGTCGATTATTGGCCGCATACCAGAACTCGATGCCGCAGCCTTCGCACGTCTGGTAGGCGCGCACGGCGCGCTCGGCGCACTCGTCGGAACAGGTGCGGCGGCTGCCCTTGAGCCAGAACGATTGACCGCAGCCGCTGCAGATCCGGCGCTGCCGCTTCGCCTTGCTGTTGCGCTGGTTGGCGGCCGTGCGCATCGTCTGGTGACAGCGATCGCTGCAGGTCGTTCGGGTGTGCTTGCCGCGGAGCCGCAGCGGCGTGAACCAGCAGCCGCAGGCCTCGCAATGAATCGAACGCTCGAGTCGGTTGCGCATCCGCGCGTCATGGATTCCGCGCAGCAGCGCCGCGCGGCCGGCCTCGTCGAGCTCGCGGACGACGCGCCTCGCCTTCCGCAGCTTCGACGTCTGCACCTTGCGGCCGTACTTCGACAGCTTCCGCGGTTTCGTGTTCTCGCGTGCCGCGCGCTGCAGCTTCGCGAGATGCTCCGGGCCGACTGTCTCGCGGCGGACTTTCGACAGCTTCCGATGCAGCGCCGGCGAGACGAGGCCGCGGCGTTTCGGGATCTCGAGAATATCGCGCACGTGCTGCAGGTCGAGATCATGAGCTCGCGACCAGTGCATGCCCCACGCCTGCAGCTCGCGGCCGTCCTTCGAATGCGTCGCACCGCACCACCAGCAGAAGCCGTCGCGCATCGCCTCCTCGAGCTGCTGTTTTGTCGGGTCCTCGAGGCGCGCCTGATTGCGGCCTTTGTTCTCGATCTTGTGAGCTCGATCGACCGGGCCCGACTGCGGCGTCGAGGCCTGGCGGCCGGCGCCGAATCGGCCGACCTTGCGGCCGGTGCGATTGCCTGCACCAGCGGAGCCGAAGCCGCGCGCCGCGATGTCGAGCGCGTCCTCGGTGCCTGAGCTCACGGATGAAACTCCTCGTCGATGCGGCCGGCCTCGACGTCGCGGCGGTAGCGCCAGCGCTCGAGCTCCTCGATGCGCTGCTGCAGCCGGTCGCTGCGCCATGACTGCAGACCGATCGCGATCGCGACGACGGCAGCGGCGACGATCGCAGCGTCAGGCACGGCGGAGCCTCGCGAGCAGCCACGCCGCGGCGCCGATCGTCCGGCGCTGCAGCCGCGCCTGCCAGTTGCGCGTGAGCACGCGACGGCCCTGCAGGAAATTCGGCCAGTCGAGCCGCGAGCCGCAACGCCGGCAGATGATGAATGTCTGCACGCGGAACAGGCCGTCGAGCGCGTAGCCGCGATCGTGCTGATCGCATCCGGAGCGGCATCGGTTGCGAATCCACGGCGCCAGGCGCCAGGCGCGATCGCCGTCGATGTCGCGTTCGATGTCGCCCTCGAGCGGCAGCCACCAGCGCGGAACGCCGGCGCCGAACAGGCGCGCGAGCAGGCCGCAGTCGGCCGGGTCCGTGTAGCGCGAGTAGCGGCGACACTTCTCCTCGTGCGACGACCTGGCGCGCGACTTCGCCTGCAGGATGAGGTCGCCATAGTTGAGCGGCGGCCAGTCGTTGCCGTGCGGTCGCTCACGCATCGGCGTCGACCTCCGCGGCCGCGACCTCGAGGTCCTCCTCGAACTCCTCGAGCTCCGCCTCGCGGCGCTGCCTGATCTTGTGAAACAGCATCAGCACGTCGGCGCTGCACTCGTTGCAGATGATCGCCTCGTGCCGCTGGTCCTCCGGTTCGTCGATCGCGCTGCCGGCGCCGAGGCCCATGACATCAGCCAGGCCGCGGCCTTGCGGGCCGCCTCCGAAAAACGTCTCGAGGCCGACGTGCCGCTGCAGGTTCGCCTTATTGACGACGAGCTGCTGCACCGTCAGCCGGACGCCGAGGAACGGCACCGGCATACCGGAGCTCAGCGTGCCGCCGCAGGCTGCGCATGGTTTGACTTCATGATTCTGCATCGTGCCCTCCGTTGTCGTCGTCGAGCTCGGCCTGATCGCCGAGCAGCTTGCGGCCGTCCTGCTGCATCAGGTGTATCTCCTCCATGAGCTGCGCGGCGAGCTTCTCGATCGCCGGCTGCATGCCGTCGACGCCGGCGAACATGACGATGCAGGCCGCGTCCGCCTTGCCGTCCTTCATGAGGTCCGTCGGCGAGTCGCCGAACGGCGCGAGGCCCTCCCACTCGCCGCCGGCGTAGACGAACTGCACGAACGTCATCATCTTCATCGCGGTCGTCCTCCCTGCTCGTCGGTGCGCCGGCGGATCGCCTCGCGCAGATCGTCGATGCTGCACGCGAACCGCGAGCCGGCGAAACAGATCGCGACCGTGCCGAAGCCGTGGCAACGATCGACGATGTCGAGGAGCTCCTGCGCTCGATCGCGTTCGTCAGGCATCGCGCGGCTCGCCGTTGTCCTCGTGATCCTCACGGCGCTCGCGTTCCTGCTCGAGGAGCTCGTAACGGCGCTCGTGTTCGACGTGCGACCAGCGGCGCGCGAGCGCGTCGCCGATGTCGGAGAACAGGCTGCGGCTGAAACAGAATCGCAGCAGGACCTGCCAGGTCGGCGCCTCCGGCAGCGGGTCGACCGGACCCTGCCAGCCGGAGCAGACAAACGTCGGCTTTCCTTCGTGGTCGTCGAGCATCAGAACGGAATGTCGTCGTCAGTGACGCCGGCGTCCTGGTTGCTCGGCTCCGGATGCGGCGCGTCGCGGTTCGGATCGTGCGCGTCGTCGCGGCTGCCGAGCATCGTCATATCCGACAGGACGACCTCGGCGACCTTGCGCGTGACGCCGTCGCGATCGTCGTACTCGCGCGTCTGCAGCTTGCCGGCGACGTAGACCTGTTTACCTTTGCGCAGGTGCTCGCCGGCGATCTCCGCGAGCGCGCGCCAGGTGACGCAGCGGACCCACTCCGTGCGCTCCTGCCGCTGCCCGTCCTTCGTCCAGATCTCCGTGCAGGCGATGTTGAAATTGCAGACGGCGACGCCGCTCTGCGTGTAGCGGAGCTCCGGATCTGCTCCGACGTTGCCGATGAAAGTGCAGTGATTCATGCCTCGAGCCATCGCGTCCTCCCGTGGTTGATTTGCGCTCTTGCGCTTGATGGCGGTGATAGATCGGCGAGCGGCGACTGCCGGGACCGCATGCGACGCGGAGCTCCTCCGGACTCAGCCGCCGCTCACCTGGCCGCTGCTGCAGCAGCAGCTTTATCTGTCCTCCTCGTTGACGAGCGTGTAGACGTAGACGCCGTCGCCGGAGCGGCGGCTGATGATCGTTTTGCCGTGCTGCTGGCGCAGGTCGTAGATGCGAGCAGAAAATCGGTGCGTGATCGCCGTGAGCTCCGGGCCCGTCGCCGGGCCGCGCTCGAGCCGCTCGAGGATCGCGTTGACCATGCGGCCGCGGCGGTCGCCGGCGTTGAGGTCCTCGGCCGCCTGGCGCACGAGCTCCGGCGCCGCGGCCGGCGCTGCAGGAATGTCCTCGAGCTCGCGACCAGGCCGGCGGAGATCTCCGACGCCTCGAGGCGTCGGTGCGTTGTCGAACAGCTCGCGCTGGTCAGTCATGGGCAGACGCTCCTGCCGGCAGCCGACTCGTTGCTCCGCTCATCGCCTCCATGCGAAGTCTGCAGGGCCCCGGCGTCGGCCGCCGGCACGGTGATGTTTGCCCATCGGTCCGAAGTCTCATGCGGCGAGCTCGAGCGCGCGCAGCGTCCAGAGCTCGCCGAGCTGCTCCTCGTAGTCGCGGCACAGCGCGCGGCCGTGCTGCCGGCAGTACTTGCCGCGGACGACGCGGTCAGGGTCGAGCATCTCGAACACGGCGTCGCAGTCGCAGCGGCTGCGCTTCCACTGGTCGCACTGCGGCGCGCTCATAGCTGTTCGCTCCGGTCGGCGTCGAGCGTTTCGGCGAGGTTGCAGATCGCCCTCGCGATCAGCTCGAGCTGCTCCGTGTGATACACCGGCGCGAGGACGTGCGCCTCCTCGTGCTGCTCCTCGCGGATTGAATCTTCGGTGATGCGCTGCGTGCGACGGCGGATGATCTCGCGCTCGCGTGCGCGTTCGCCTCGTCCTTCGTTCATCGCGTGCCCTCCGTTGTCGTGATCCCCGTGCCGGAGTATAGCGTGCGCGATATCGTCCGCGCTACCGTTTCGCCTTCGTCGCCTTCGGCAGCGGGCCGAGGATGTTCTCCGGCGACTCGCGGCACCAGGTGCCGAACGCGGCCGGCGAGCAGCTCGAGCAGAGGCACGGCTCCGCTTCGAACGCGAGCTCGCCGACCGGCGCGAAGATCTCGGCGTGATGCGTGAACTGATGATGCAGCAGGACGTCGAACGACGGCAGCCAGGCCTCGCACTGCTCGCAGAATCCGAGGCGCTCGGCGCCGGCGAGCTCGAGCCGCGGCGGATTGTCGCGACGGTAGGCGCGACCCTGGCGGAGCTCCTTTGCGACGGCGAAGTTGCTGTTGCGCTGCTGCGTCGCCGCATCGGTCAGCGCCTCGAGCGCTGAAACGAGTTTAGCCGCGGGTAGCCGCCGGCCGGCTTCGGGTGAATCACCAGGCCCCGCTGCGCCGTGATCAGGCTCACCTTGAACTGCCGGCGCAGCCTCTCGACGACTTTCTGTGTCGGCTCCTCGAGCTCGATCGAGGTCGAGCACTTTAGCGCCTTGCCGTCTGTCGTGATTTCGATCCGCCATGTTTTGTCGCCTGCTGTTGGTGCGAGGAGCTCGACCCGTTCGACGTTCATCTGATCGGGTAGATCGGCTTCGCGATGTACAGGAGCGCGATGCCCACGAACGCGAGGACCGCGGCGGCGCCGGCGAGCCTGGCGCTACTCCACCAGGAGCCGGCGACCGCCAGCCAGAACGCGACGCCGAGGACGAGCGCGCCCGGGATTCCTCGCACTAGCCTGTCGCCGCTTTCTTCTCGTCGGCCTCCGGCTCCTCCTCCTCCTCGTCCGTAGCGGCGACGAAGTCCTGTATCAGGCTGAGCTGCGCGTCGTCGCCCTCGCCGGTGATCCGCGCTTTGATCGTGATCGCCTCGGCGCCGTACTTCGGCGTGCAGGTGATGACGACCTCCGGGTCCTTCGCCGCCTCCGTGCGGCCGGCCGGCTTGACGATGATGTTGACGGCGAGGCTGCTGCCGCGATCGACCTCGACGACGCGGTCGATGATCTCCGGCAGATAGTCCTCGATGACATCGGCGACGCGGGCCCCGATCGCCTTCGCCGACGTCGCGGTCGTCCTGGTGAGCGTCTTGACTTTACCCATGTTGTACTGCTCCTCCTGGCCGCCCTCGCGGCCTGTTGTTTGAGTCCTCCGGCAGGGTGTGCCCGACGGCGCTGCTCGGCCAGCTCGAGACGTTCGCGCCCCTGGCCCTTGGCACATATACGCGAACAGCAGCTCTACCTGGTGTGACGGTAGCGACTCGAGCTGACGCACTGATCCTGCAGCGACTGCTCACAGGGAAACCAGCCCCACGCTGCAGCAGCGGCGATCGCGCCTGGTCCGGACGCAGCCGCAAAGAAAAACGCCGGCTGCCCGAAGGCGACCGGCGTTTCTCTGACCGTTTTGTTTTGGCGACTACTCCGCGAGGCGGATGTCGTTGCAGCGGGAAGAATGGCACGTCCTGCTCCGCAATGCAACGACATAGAAAATCCGCCTCCGCTCGTAGTACCGCTCGGCCGGTCAGGCCGAACAACGCGGCCATAGTACGGCCGGCCGCGGCGGACGTCAACTGCTGCCTTGACCGTTGCCTCCTGACTTCGGCGGCTTCGTCGACGGCTTCGCCGGCGGCGTCTCCTGCTCGAGCGTCTCCGTGTCGTCGACGAGTTTCAGCAGCCGTTTAATCTTCGGCGCCGCCTCGCGCAGCGCCGCGATCGTCAGCGGCTTCTCCTCATTCCCCCTTGCGTCGACGTCTGGCAGCCCGAGAGTTTCGGCGACGTCGGCGAGCAGCATCTCGGCGAAGGCCTTGCACTCTGGCAGACTCAACTGCACGCGCCTCGTCGGCTTGTCGGTGCTCGGCGGTTTTGTAGTTTCGCTTTTTGCCATAGCTGACTCCTGTTGCTACTGGTGACGGCGCCGGCAGCTCGAGCTCGTCGAGCCACGTCGGCCGCGGCTCACTGAGCCGGATGAAACAGCGACCGATGTCGCTGCGATGTACTCGAGCACGGTAGAGCAGCTCCTCCTGCGGCACGTGCACGACGTTGTCCTCCTCGAGGACGCCGGCATGCTGCAGCGCGTCGAGGACTGGTTTGATGCGATTGTCGAGGTCGGCGCTGACAATCCAGCCGCGGCCGCCGACGATGCCGAGCTCGAACCGGCACGGATTCGGCGCCGGCTTGATGCCGTAGTACTGCACGCAGATCGCGACGGCGTCGTAGAACTTGAGCAGATTCGGGTCGACCTTGCGGACGTGACCGAACCGGCCGCGGGTCGCGTTGATCGACGGCGGCAGCGGGATCTCGAATATCTGCGGCGTCATCCGGAGCTCCTGCAGATGCGGCGGATGATCGCGACGACCTGGTCGACGTCGTGAGCCTTCCGCGGTTTGTGCCAGGCCTGCGCGATGACGACGCGCGCGGACTCCGGCCACCACTCGAACAGCTTGCCGGCCGCGGTGATCTTCCAGTGCGCGCCGTTGTTGTGCCTCGAGATCTCGACCTCGAGCGCCACCAGGTGCGATCGCATCCGGTCCTCGTCGGCGTCCGCCTGGCGCAGGCGGCGTGCGTGCCGCGCGTCCCACTCCTCGCCGTGCTGATACGGCGCGCGCTTCGATCGCCGCCCTCGAGGCAGCGAGTGCTTGCTCACGAGCTCCTCCTGACGTGTCAGAGTCTGCCGGCGCCGGCGGCGCTGCTGCAGTCGGAGGCCGGTACCCTCAACCGCGACCGCAGCCGCCCGCCGCCGGCGCGCCGTGTTACATTGCGGGCGTTCACACGGATCGCCCTCCGTTGGACAACGACGACCTCGGCGCGGCGCGCAATGCCTGGCCGAGGTCGTTCTACGTTCACCGCGCTTTGGCTGCCACGTCGACGCGCTCGATGACCTCGATGCCGCCGACGAGCTCCGCCGCATCGGCGCCGACGCCGCGGACGATCGCGCGGATTTTCTTGAGGTCCGGCGTCATGAACTTCCGGTCGATGCTGCCCTCGTCGGTGATCTCGAAGTCGAACGTGCCGCGCGTGCTGATGCCGGCCGCCTTCGGTGCTGCCGGCGCCGGGCCCGTGACGACCGGAGCGACCGGCTGCGCGAGGCGCTCCTCGGCCGCCTCCTGGTGGCCGTCGGACTCGAGGCGTGCGGCCTCCTCGACGGCGCGATCCTCGGCAGCCTTACGTGCCGCCTCGAGGCGCTCCTGCTCCGCCTGGCGCGCGATCTCCTGCTGCTCGCTGGCATAGATCCCGATCGCGGCTTTGACGATTCTCTCGGCATCCTTGAGCGGCTGCTCGTGACGCCGGCGCTGCGCTAGCGCTTCCTTGTGCGCCAGGTGCGCGGCCGTGACGATCGGGCCGAACGTGCGCTCGATCTCCTGCAGTGCCGGCTTGAGCTCCTCCGTCAGGAACGCGGCCGCGGCCTCGAACGTCTCCTGCGAGTCGATCGTGATCGCCTGCGCCGCAGCGACGACGACCGCAACCTGCTCCTCGACCTGGTGATCGAGCTCGGCGATGTCGATCTCGACCTCGAGCTCCTCGCCTGGTTCGATGACGACAGCCTCGGCCGCCGGCTGCTGCTGATGATCTCGAGCTGCGCGGCGTTTCTTCCTGTTGCGTTTTCGCTTCATCGGTCCTACCTCCTGTGAGCTGCTCGCCACTTGACGACGGCGAGCGCATTGCGGAATAGCTCCGCGTTGAGGATGCCCGCGGGATTCTGCCGCGAGCACCAGTGCATTTTCGGCATCTCCGTGCCGAGGGTAACGACTGCGATGCGAGCCGCGCGGACATCGCCAGGCGCGATCGGCACCGCGCCCTGCTCCGCGGCCTCGATCAGCAGCGGCTCGTAGCCGCCGGCGACCTGTACCTCGTAGGCCGGGTCGTTCATCGTCGCCTTCCAGTCGACAAACAGCAGGCCGAGCTTCGACTCGCAGAACAGGTCGAGCGTGCCGCCGTACTCGAGCACGGTGTGACACCAGCGATGCTCGACGACGAGCGGCGTGACCTCGAGCGCGTCGAGCCATCGCCGGCCGCGCTCGACGAACGGAACGATCCGCGGGTCGAGCGTCGAGTCGTCGAGCTTGCCGAGCAGCTCGAGGCTCATCGCCTTATGAATCGCATGCCCGCGTTCGCGATAGTACGGATCGAGATGCGAGAAGTCCGGCGACATGCCGACCGCGTCGAGGACCTGCGTGACGGACTCGACGTGTCGGCTGCCCGGCATCATGACGTAGCGGTGAGCCGCTTCGTCGAACAGAAAATGCGCCATAGGTTCGCCCTCCGTTGCGTCGTATAGCGTGCACTATATCAGACGCCGCTCGCCGTTTTGACCATGAGCGCGACGCGGCCGTGCAGCGTGAATCCGTGAGCCGACGGCCAGAGCAGGATCATCGGCTCCGCCATGCGATCGCCGACGGCCTCGCCGACGCGCTGCGCCGCGACGTGTACCGCCGTGCAGTCCGGCGCCTCCTCGAGTTTCTGCGCCGCGACCAGGTGCCGCACCGGCAGCTCGAAGTCCTTGCTGACGATGTCGGGAATCGGCCGCGCGATCGTTTTGTCGTTGGCGGCTAGACGGCCCTCCGTGATGCCGGCGAAGGCCGCAGCCATGAGCGCGAGCTGCGCGCGTTCGTCGATCATGACGAGGCCTCCGGCTGATGCTCCTGAAACCAGCGGACGACGGCCTCATAGGCGTCGCCGATCGCCGGCAGGTCAGTCGTCGGCATCGACAGCTTCTGCGCGATCGTCTCGTCGACGCCGCCGTTGCTCCATCCGTTTTTGCCGGCGAGGTTATACAGGCGCCCCTGCTGACTCGTCGTGATCTTGTTGCTGACGTCAGCAGGAAACAGCGTGCGCGCCTCGTGCAGCTCGGCGATGCCGATGTCGCCGCCTGGTGCCTGGTCGCGATCGCCGGCGGCCTGGCCGTTCGCTCGAGGCTGCTGCATCGGGCCCTGGTCCTTTGCCTGCTGAGGCGGAGGCTCGCCGCCAGGCTCGCCGCCGTCGTCGCCGGGCCCGTCGCCGCGGCCGCGGTCCTGCGTGAACAGGTCGGAGCTCGCGGTGCCGCGGAGCGTCGCGCCGTTGTAGGCGCGCTTCTCCGACATCTTGATCACCGTGTTCTCGAGGTCGTCCTGATTCGGATTCTCGACGTCGCCGACCTGCTGGCCGGTGATGCGCTGGTCGTCCTTCGTGAACTTCGCGCCGCAGCCGTCCTTTCGTTTCCAGCAGACGAAGCCGCCGCCGTATTCGGCTTTGCCTCGGATGATCGAGCCGAGCGTGCCGCAGTCCGGACAGGCGCGCTCGCCGCGGCGGTAGCGGTGCTTCTGCTCCCACGTTGACGCGGCACCGTTGCCGGTCGCGATGACAGGCCCGGACGTGTCGCCGAGATGCAGACTGCACACCGTGCGGCAGCGCACCGCCGGCGCCGCGACGCCGTCGCCGTACTCGACTTCCTGTGTGAACGTCGCGCGCAGCGAAAAGATCATGCACAGGAGCTGCGCGCCTGGTTGATACAGCGTCGCCTTCGGCGTGCCCGGGATGACGCCGAAGTGCATGCCCTCGACCATCAGCGTTTCTTTGATCAGCTTGATCCGGTCGCGGCCGCGCACCAGCGCCTGCAGCTTGTCATCGAACTCCGCGTCGGACAGCTCCGCGAGCGCGGTGACGCCGTCGACCGCGGGGCCCTGCTGCAGCGCCGAGGACTCGATCGGCTCGAGCGCCTCGACGTCGACGACCTGGTCGTCCTCGAGTCGGTCAGTCATCGCGCTCACCGTCGCCGCCGTGCAGCTCGCGGAGCGCGCCGCGGAACGATTGGATACCCTCGCCGAGCGATCGGCCGAGCGTCGGCAGCCGCTTCGCGCCGAACAGAATAGCGGCGATGCCGAAGATGACGAGCAGCTCCGTCATGCCTAATGATCCGAACATTGTGCCCTCCGTTGTTGGGGTTCTAGCCGGCGCCGTTCTCGAGCTCGACGAGGACCTGCTCGAGGCGCGTGACGCGCATCGGGTCGAGGCCTCGCCGGCTGAGCTCCGTGCGCGGCTGCTGTGTCTCCCACTTCTGCAGCGTCGAGAATGCCATCGGCACTTTTGACGCGAGCTCCTGCATCGACATCGGGCCGCCGGAGGCTCCGGTCAGAGCCAGACGGCGCCGTCGCAATTGCACTCCTGTCATCTGCTACTCCTGGTTTTGAGGTTCACCGCGCACTATCGCGCGCACTATATCATGCTCGCGCCGGCAGTTGCGCACGAGCATCGTCAGCCGGCGACGTGCGCCGGCGAGCTCGAGGCCGGCGGCCAGGGCCGCGCGGTGACGGATGCCGCGGCGCCGGCAGGCGCGACACTCGAGGACGGCGCCCTCGATCACGTCGCCGTTTTTCCAGCAGGGATCGACGAACGTCCGGCCGCCGCCGGAGACGTTGCACTCGCGGCTGCAGCGGCAGTGATTGCGCGCGGTGCACGCGGCGTCGTGCCGGATGCGGCTCCGGTCGACTTCGATCGCCGCCGCCGCGATGCGCCAGACGCGCCGGTCGAGGTCCTCGCCTTTCATCGCAATGCCCTCGCCGGCGACGGCGTCGTGATCTTCGCCGCGCAGGACCTGGTCAGCGCCTCCGTGCCGTCGTCAAACGTCACGACGAACATCGGGCCGAGCTCCGGATGATTGTCGTCGAGGTCGACGCCGGTGACGGTGCCGCCCTGGCCGCGGTCGGACAGGAACAGCTCGACGCGGTCGCCGGCCTGCAGCAGCTCCGGCTTGCCGGTTCGCACTATGTAGAGATGATCGCTGCTCATCGTGAGCTCCTAGAACAGGCCGCCGTGTCCGTCCGGGTAGCGCTTGTCGATGAGCTCGTTGAACTCGTCGATCAGCGCGGCCGCGTCGAACTCCTGGCCGTTGGTTGCGACGTGCGTGTACAGGCGAGCGGCGAGCGAC